>JAABUL010005600.1_pt1 | contig 15432 bp, 19 predicted proteins | sample 5559151 | NCBI WGS metagenome assembly JAABUL01 (sample SAMN10711876, study PRJNA513368) | rock metagenome | isolation source: Antarctica rocks | place: Antarctica: Victoria Land, Pudding Butte sud | reverse complement strand
AGCTAGTTTGAAATGCCCAGTCTCATGAGCCTACAGCTATGAGGTATGAAAGGGCTGAGATGCGCTGAGAATTGAGAGAAGGGTGAGGTTCAAGATAACTTTTTTCATGATCTGGTTGACCCTTAGCACGCTGTAGAGATACACGACCGTTAGAACCTGTTGCTAAGCTAAGAAAGCCATCAGCTCCGAATAAAGCCTATCAGCATTCTATCGCATTTCTTCCCTTCTAGACAGAGGCCATAGTTGTCTAACGCCGCTTACGGAACAATACCTTCGACGATTCGTAAGGCATTTGAAACGTCTCCCAAACCCATTTGTGGGACTCATTCTCGTTTTCAAGGCGGAAGTCATACTTGAGTATGAGATGCACTAATGCCATTTTGATGACAAGAGCGGCGTGCCATCGGCCGGGGCTGCAGACTTGTATGTCAGTGCAGACCGAGAAGGTTGATTTCCCCCAGGAGCAAGACTTACCAAACTTTGGACCCGAGTCCCCAGATAGGATAGTCTTTCGAAGCATCAGTGTACGTGGTCCCTCGCATCACATCATCTGCCCCCCTCGGGGCAGCTGCGCTTTTGACGAAGCGAAGGCCGTCGAATGTATCGGCATTTGGGTACTTGGACTCATTGTGCATGATGTCCCATGCCGGGACGCAAGCTATCTCGCCAACCGAGACATGAGGTCCACTTTCGAGAAAGTAAAATTTTTGAGGGCCTTTCGACGGATTGCCACTATAGATAATGTTAGAACGGGTTATGTCCCAACTTAGGCGCCAAACAACGATGCTGCTCACTCTTGTCCAACGGATTGACTCTGACGGCCTCCTTGATGAAACTATCAAGGATTGGTAGCTGGCTGATGCTCTCGAAGTCTAGAGTCGTTTTACTCTCGATTTCGTCGCGTATCAAATCGATGAATTCTGGGCGAACACAGAGCTCCAGAAAAACGAAGTGGAGGTTCTTTATTAGCATCAGCAGTGTACAGGGCTTGTCAGAAATTTTCAAAAAAACTCACTATCCATGGTTGATGGGAAGCGGCGAACCAAATACCAATAAGAGCCTGAATAACAGCTGTGTGGGTCCAGTAAGTAGAGTCTGCTGAAGCTTGGGCCATGTTGTGTAGCAGTGTTATATTAATGTCTTAGATTAGCACACCTGATACTCCCGTAGGGTTGGGAGCGCAGTCACCGATTTCAGTCCCTCGTCTTCTTTCCACCCATCTTGGGTCGGATCTATCGCGAGGTGAAGGCGGGCAAATAGGACGTTGAGGGCATGACCCCCATTCGTTATCCAAGAATATACGTATCTATCAATATTAGTAAAAGTTCGCGTTAAGTGCGAAACTGTAACTTGCGATCTCATAAAGCTTGGTACAATTTGTGATGCTTTCTGAAACGCAATAACATCGTCGTAGTAACGAAGCATTGCGGCGGAGAAATCTGGCTCTTCAGCTAACATAGTGTCAGTTTCTGATACGTCCTACGACAGAAAATCGACGTACATAGCTTCTTTCCGAAGAAATACACCCCCAACATTCCGGTAGCAAAGTCCCGCATTATAGGAGCGATTTGTACAGGTTCCCAGTCTTGATAGATGATTAGTACGTATCTAACAGCTTAGAATATAATCGATGTCACCATCGGTATTCCGAGTAGCAAGCTCCTTTGCAAATGTGTCTTCTAGCCTGGCTTGAAGATACGGTTGAAGGGCGTTGATCTGAGATAGTCCGTTGATGCGAATGGCACGAGCGAACAAGCGATATCGCAAATTTATTTGCTCATCTGGGTCTAGGTCAATCTCAGAATGGCTCATGGTGTACTTGAACCCGAAAATCTGCTTCACGTTAACGTGTAGCACTCAACAAAGGTGATATAACATACATCTGCATAGACAGCTCGTTGAGACAATTCTGCAGCTTCGCTAAGCTCCTGCATAGAATCCGGCGACCGAATGATGACTGGTTCTTTCCTTCCAAAAGGTTTGTAGTACACTCCAGACCGCTGGCTGATGTCAATAGTGTTCTGGGATATAGCTAAAATTCAGGGGTTTTACAAAATCTTGCACGATCTTCGTGATGTTCCCCGTGAACGAAACACAAGCGTCGGTCCATTTTTGGGCCATGAATGGTAGGCGTGCATTTGAAATCTGGGGGAGCTTGAGAAAGAATTAGTTGGCACACACTTGTTGTGACGGACGAAGTCATTTGAACGCACAGAAAGAAAGAGAAGACGAATTCCGAGGACTCCAGCGCATATCAAAGCTGTTGCCAGGAGGATTTGTAGAGGATTCTCCAGACTCAAGCTTGCTCTAGTGTATTTGAACATGGTCGGTTGAATTTCGATAAACCACGTAGAGCTATGTATGCTTAGGGATACTGCAGAGAACGGAGGATTTCGAGGAAAACCTGGACATTAAGAAGGTTGGTGTGTTCTCACTTCTGTAGAAGTGTGTGCAGTGGATTGCATTCGAGGGTGAGGCAGTGCAGTGAGGTAGAGGGGTCAATACCTTCACCTGTAGGTAGTGAATTCAAGCAGCACAGACGGGTTAGCGGTGAATTGGCATACCTTAGGGCTTAGGTATTAGCAATCGCTGCCTTACAGGGCGGACCTAGTGATTCTCATGTATGAAAAACTCTTTTGCTCCCACAGAGCTCGTCGATGGCTTCAATCAGCTATATCACATGTTTCACATCACCGTCAATAAGGTAGTCTCGCCAACATTTTCTTTATTCCTGGGGCAGATGCCGAGATACGCATGCACCAATGAACGAACTTCCAACATCAGAAATCGAAGATAAGGAGATAGGAGGCGCTGGACTATGCAAAGCTACAAAAATGGAAGCAATACAGATAACATTGTGCCTCATCGTACTCTTGGAGGAAACCGCATCGGGTAGTCTCAATATTGCCGACCTTTTTATAAAGTTATGCTTGATAAGCCACGAAAAGTTGGTGGAATTATCAACACCACCTATGCTCATCGAAGACAGATATCGCCAATGGTGAGAAAGCCCAAGTGGCCAATGGGCTAGCGGGAAGGATTAATCATTCAGAAGGATCCAATAAGATCTCGCTCTTGCCGCTGTTGTAGTCTAAGGATGTCAGGGCCCTAGATCCTTGGGGAAGATTTTATTTCGTTTGATAGGATACAAACGTTCCACAACATCAGGCGGTACATATACGGGAACGCATATCGTTGACGCAGGATTGCGGAGTGCGGAAGTTCAGCCGCTCAGGTCTGGCCACTGCTTTCACCGTTTATGCCCTCCTTGGACTTGTTCTTATCGATCCCTGTCCCACTTTGTCATGCATACGATTGCCGCATCTACATACGGAGTAGGTCTATCTCAACACTCTCAAACATCCTTGATACATGAAATACGGTGGTCTGTATGTGAGGACACGAACGTCAACCAGATGGTTCCATATTCCACCTCATCGACAAAGTCTCTAAAGAGAGATGTGAATGATGGAAAGAAGTTTGGGTAAGGTACCTTGGTTCCCGTCACTGAGACCAAGGTACTGTACTTCCCATGACCATTGCCCTTAAGGCTGCGCTAGGGACAAATGTCGAATTTGGATTCAAGAAAATTGATTCTTTCGCTCTTGTCATCAACAATACGCTGTCGATAATTCTGCATTCTTATTACACTTACTGGGAGAAGCGAATTTGTTGAGAATGATGCGAGACAAGCAACAAATCTAAGGTAAAGCGCCGTGGTTTGATACGCCTGGCGAACCTCGTATCCGCCTACTTTCTAATTTCATCTTGCCTCCAGAATATACACGAGCCAAATGCGTTTCTTTAAAAATCCTTCGTTTCATTCTCGCCTTCCCTTCTACCCCTTCTGCTCGCACTTGACCAATCCTCTACATCTTGTACTTCTTTCAGATTAGTGGTCATTCGTGTCACCCTCATGGCTCTCAAATCTGTTCTTATCACGGGCTGCAGTACTAGTGGTATTGGCTCTGCGCTCGTCGAAGCTTTCCAGAAGCGCAGCCTGCACGTCTTTGCCACTGCCCGCAATCTAGAGAAGATGTCGCATCTGGAGTAGCGTTCTAATGTCACGACTATTGCGATTGATCCTACCTCCTTACCTAGCGTACAAGCCGCTATTGAAATGGTCAGAGCTAAGACTAGTGGAACTCTTGACTGCTTGGTCAACAATGCCGGGCAAACGATCATAATGCCAACCTTGGATTTCGATATCAGGACCGCGAAGAGCATGTTCGATATCAATGTCTGGGGTGTGGTCAACATGTATCAGGACACTCATCGATATCCTTCCTCCAGCTGACAACGCCATCAAATCATCGATAACCCACGACTAGTTTACGAGTACAAACTCGTCATCACAAGTCAACATCGCGTCTGCATATGCAAAACGCCACATATCACCAGTTACGCAACCCCTTTGCCGGACATACTTTCAATAGTAAGGAGCACTAACAACCCCCTTCCCACTACCCACCACAAGACACAACCATATTATATCCCAGCTGAAATGCACAAGCCCACCCCCCAACACATCCCAAACCATTCCAACCCCCCCTCAATTCCTCCACCTCCCCACCCAACCCCCACCACCTCAGTAACATCCCCCCCACCGCCTCCCCCTCCAACACTAGTACTCACCACCACATATCTACAAACAAACACCATACCCCCTCTAAACCGCCAACATCTAGCGCTCAACTCGAAGACAGCACGTATCGAATCCCAGATGCGAGGAGCTAACGTCTCGTTCTCGGGAGGTCGGTTGTTGTCAGTGTGGTGGATATATTCTTGACAGCGCGGAAGGGGGTTTATGATCGTGTTGGAGATTTCGCTATGTGGGTGTCACAGGGAGGTATTGTCAGGTGGGTAGGGCGATGACGTTTGCGAGGATAGGGGTTTGTCCTGTTGGTTCAGTCAATTAGGTTCTGATCTAGTTACTGCTTTAAAGGTTGAGAGTCAGGCGGTAGATCAGCTGTACAAGAACGAAAGACCTAGAGGAATGATATGGAGAAGAAATTCTGCTGTATTGAATCATTCCTGCTCTATCAGGTGCAAATCCAATAACTACATGAAACAGCCTCGCATGCATCAAACAAACCGAAAATCTCCAATCCTCAACCCCCAATCAAGCCCAATTCCTCTCACAGCCCCAACCCTAAACCCCCTACTCACCTCTTCCCAAACCCCCCCACAAACCCCATCCACATCCCCTTCCAATAACCCCTCCTCAACCGCTCACTCCCCAGCGGCCAAAAATGCCACTCCCTCACCAAATCGCACCGATCGTAATACGCGCCCACCCCACTCACCTCTTGCAACTGCCACTTCGCAATGCTAATCTCTGGCCAGCGCACATAATGAACCTCGGGCTCGCCCCCCCAACCCCGCTGGACCGCATTTCTCAGCACCCCGAACGCGTTCCGATCGCCGCAAGCGACGACGCTCATGTGTTCGCGGACCTGGAGGCGTTGCAGCGCGAACGCAGTCGCGGAGTGGGAGTTGTTGATGGCCATGTCGACGACAGCCATGAAGCCAGCGTCGGCGAGGATGTGCAGGGTGAAGCTGCGGAGCGAGGGGCATTTGGCGCTAATGTTGAGGATGTGGTTTGCGATTGTGTCATCGACGCTGCCGGAACCATGATGGGTGAACGACGTGAAGCTACCGGGCCATGTGTGCGCGAAATCGATGCTCAGGTGCTGTAGGAACTCAAAGTGCAGAGCTAGCGGTTGTGGGAGGTAGAGCTGTAGATGTCCGGCGGAGGGAGTGTAGTGGGGTGGTATGGAGTAGTGGAAACGGTTTTTCTTGTAGAAGATAGGGAGGGCTTCATTAAGGATTTTGCGACAGGTGGCGAGGAAGGCCGTGTTTGGGAATATCTGGCTATCTTTTCGAGTTTGAAAATCTGTGGTTTGGTTTAGATTCCGTATTTCGTGTCGTTTCAACTCGCCTTTTGAGCGTAGGCGGTGGGGGCAGACGAGCACATACGAGTATATTTGATTCCGGAGCTCGGCAGGTAGGGAGAAGAAGTGTGTGGCCTTGGGACTGAGATTTCCGGTCTTGCGGAGGGTCATGGGCCGGAATCCTTGGACTTCATCCCTCAATTCAGAAGGCAAAGAAACAATAATTGCAGTCGCTGGTGTCTCCATAGCCTCTGCACCAGGTTTCTGATCTGCGCGCGTAGGGGCATGATTCCGACGTGCTATATGAGGGAATCGTCGAATCTCATCTAGAAGTTCAGGAGGAAGAGACCTTGAAGATGCCCTCCACATTGTCGGATGTGGAAGCCTAGACTTCATAATCGTGAACAGGTTAACAAGAAGTTTGAGTTTTCGGGACTTGGCTGCGCGTTAGTGAATTTGCAATGATAGGTTTGGTGCTGAGAAGGTGGAGAGCGGAGGTAGATAAAGTGAGATTCAATCGGCCTCTGACTCTGGCATACTTCCAGCAACCCTCTTCCGGAAAACAATGTGCTCGGGCCATGACAATTCTTGATGTTTGATGAATTTGTCTTGAGAAAACATTGACAAACGTTTGTTCTCAGCCTCGAACAATGCGCCGATAATAATGTTGAAACCTTGACAAAGGAGATGTATCGCAAAGAGAGTGAATATGTTAGCGGAGGCACTGTCAGACAGAAAAAAAAATGATCCCCGGTTGACTTAGATGGTGCGTATTGGTATCGTCCATCGAACGGCAATTCATTGGTTGCACCCCTAGACAAATCCTTCGGACCAGTTACGCGCTGGAAACACTACCTGTAGATACTATACCCCCTCCCATCCCACCCCACAGTGGAACCTTCTCCACTAAACCCTCCATCATGTCCTCCCCCGTCATCAAGCTCGAAATCAGGCGTCAGCTTATGAGTAACCCAACTTTCGAAGCTCGTGGAACGATGGCCAGTAACATAACTCGTCACCACCTTCCTGCTGGAAGCCAATCTGTCCGACGACATCATAATTAGAATTCCACACCACCCCTCCGCAAGAACCATCGAATATCACATCCACCCCGTTTCCGAAAAAATATTCAGTTTCCTCTGAAGGTTCATCGGCAGGAATTCGGAGAATTTGTAATTTCACCACTGTCCCTTCACAGTGACCATTATACGGAGTATCTATATTGATTGAGTCGCAGACTCTCAGCTGCGTTGTATCGGCGAGACTTCTAAATCAGTTGACGGGGGCATCGGGGGTTGAGAAAGTCTCCTTCGAGTAGTGTACATCATCAAGCTCCGCAAGAGCGATATCAGTGTGTCCAAAAACCTTAGTCACATGCGCAATGACTTGACCCAGTCGGCTGAGGTGTAGTACCTCGTCCCCTACGCCACCAAGAAACCCATGACTGGCTACCGTAATATACTTTTTACCTGAGGGTGATTGTACGCAGATACCTGACGTCGTTAACAGGTCCGCTTGGTAGGACTCCCGTCCGAACTACTGTAGTCCAACGATAGTATCTTTGATGCTACCATTACTCCAGGCCGCAAGTTTGTGTAAATATCATTGTCAGGCGATCTACCAGCGGGCAACTTTCTTCGTAGAGCCTTCTCCTTCATCGCCTCCTCTCCAAAGATGTACCTAATTGGAAAGTCATTGATTCGAGTCGGTAGACGAGCTCTCCAGTTATCATACGGCTCATGAGCCGCTAATGCTAGAATGAACCACCCAATCCATTGAAGGCGGTGGACATTTGCATCGAGATCGTCGAGCACCTTGAATACCTACTTAAAAGCTTGAAGACCTGGTGTTTGCCATCGTAGTAGCGTAGTGTCGATAGATATCTTTGGACCACGGCTATTTTCCCCGAGATTTATTGGGGGAGCATCATGATCGGCGGTCAGATATAGGGGTAGACCTGCGACTGTGACCGGCCAAGGTTTGATAGACAGCTTTGTACACACAACGATCAAAAACGGGGGTGAGAAAGTAACGCTAATGCACGTTGGCGCGGAATTGCTCAGTTGATGGTGTCCTTTGCTCGCCACTTCGGAACAACTCAAAGTCCAGCTTGACATGAGTGGTGGCTTCGAATCTCTCCCCTTCGTGAGTGAATTGAGATGTGTTCGAGGTGACAGGGAGATCGTATGCCGGCGGTGGCGGGTTTGGGTGCGCACGGTGATGCCTAGACAATCGCAGCAATGAGGAGCTTCTGCTAGAAAGTTTGTAGGGAGAGAATCTTGAAGTTTTATACGGGAATACCGATTTCGCGCGATACGTTGGGCGAGGGTTTGGAAGCTGAGGTGAGAAAAACATTGGGGGAGGCACCGACATTACTTGCGGTGTCTTTGAGATCAGGCTTTGCTGTGTAGGTCGTAAGTACAGCTGAGGTCCACTTTGGATGTTTAGCTAAAGATGAGAGCTTTGGTGGGTTGAAATATTCTATGAGGATCGGTTAGTGTCTGTCATGTGGGAAAGTGTAATGGACGGGACCGAGTAATATTATTAATCAGCTTCGAGACTGAGCTCAGGTGAATTGTGGGTCAGTTCTGACTCAACCAAAAGCTGGTGATATGTCGAGCAAATAAAAACTGAGATGGACGATAGCTTAAGGTTATATTACGGAGGCAGTATTTTGAGCAGGTTTTTGTTCTACCTTCAAGTAGACTAAATCCGACGTACCTCGAACAACCTCAAGCAACAAGCGGTAATCCGCGGTCATGGGAAGGAATACAGGCGGAGAGGCGGTGAGTCGTAGAGATCTGCAATGAGAAGAGGTTCTAGATGAAGTTCTCTGAAAAATCGAGGTGGAAAAATCTACAATTGGAAGGCGCTCTACGGTTATACTACCAGCCAGGAAGCAGTAGCTTGGGCTGGGGGTCTTACCATAGTCTCCATCTCCAACTCATAGTTTCTTCTCCATTTTCGATAGCCTCATCCTCCTATACATCCCTACTGACTTCTGAACCTCGTCCCTATCGCTCGCTGTCGCCTGGTCAGTACTTCAACGTTTCGTCATGAAAAGCCTCTCAGATAAAATCTTTCCCGAGTCGAGATTGACCCACAGAGAGAGAAAGATCCTGGAATACAATGCCCTATTGAGTCCATCGAGTACCAGTTCCAGAGTCACCGAGGACTACCTTTCTGGCGGTCATCAACGAGATATTATATCCCGAAGTGGACGGTCTCCAGAACCTCCCATACAAGCGACTCGTCTTTCAACCCACAAGCGCGGTCGGGTTTTCCGTCCATTCCGTAAATTTTCCGACGCCTTGATTTGCCGTCTCGCGAGCTTCCTCAACCCTGCCCTTGCTATCTGTTTAAGCGTTACTTGCCGTCGCTTCGAAAAACTTATAGAGACGGATAAGAATTCTCTTAGCCGCTGCGAGAAGTGGTTTGTCATGGCTTGCTTGGAGCAGGACTACATCGACCGTTATCCTCCCCAGTCTGCTCCTCAGTCTTCTATCCACCATCAGCGTTCTCGGAACTCTGGCTCACCTCAGTCCTCTTGTGGGTCTTCTTCACATCAGCGGCGTTCTCGGCACTCCTCTACGCAGCATTTTCCAAGTATCAGTGATCCCAGCGGTTTCAACGGGCTTACCTGCGCACTCTGCAAAGTCAAGCATGGCCCCGAGACCTGGGGACAAACGTCTCCCAGATTTTGGACTTTTACGACGCATGCCCTTTTCCAAACAAAGTCGGTAGAGAGGCTCTGTTCATGGCATTTTGAAAAACTGGTGTTTCCAATCCGGAATGCTGTTCCTAGCTCAACTGGTATTCCGAGATGGGTCTCATCAAGGCAGGAAATGTGTATGCATTGTGGGAAAGTACAGATGCTGGAGAAGTGTCATTGCCTAGTCAAGACCTCTCATCCTGGGGCATTGTATCCAGAGTGTGAAATCTGCCCCTCGGAAATGGTAAGAGTATATGCTAGACCGGGCACCCAAGAAGAATTCGACGCAGCTGGATGGCGATTTTGTACAGAGAAGAAAGGCACAATGTTCGTGCGGGAAGATCTCAAAGGTAATGACCTGCTTCTTTGTGAGCATTGATTGAGCTCTTGAAGACTGACTATTCGGTGCAATGCAGATAAAGCAAGTTTGACCAAATCAACGATCCACGTGCCCATAGAGTATAGATAAACCAATGATGCCTTGACAAGAGGTGGCGGAAACATGACGGCCCCAGCTGGCATACCTTAGGTAGCCCTTTCAACACCAGCATCAGAGTACCGAGGCTTAGCCTGGTTGTCCTTATCCTGGACTACAATCGAAGGCAACTTAATGTGCCATCAAGTCAACACCTTGGGCATTTTTTGTGTCTTCCAGTCATTGCGCACTTGGATTCGAAACAGCTCTTTTCCCTTCACTGACCACTCCACAACTGAGCACCACGGTGCTACAATGGCCCACCAGTTGTTGAGCTTGAACGGCAAGCGCGAGCCGCACTAACATTACTTAAATACCTACTGTAGCCGCGCTGAACCAACGCTAGGTAGATGATGAAACAAATCTAACCCGGACGCTTTGATGAAGCTATTCGTAGAGTGGCTGTGGCCTTGTGGAGATTTCGGCTGCGAACAAGCTTTAGGTCGCCATCTCCTATTAAATGTTTGCTTTCTCGGTGTTCAACTTCCCACATGAAGCCTGACCTTTCGTGGCTTTGTGGTTTGACACTAATCCCTACGAGTATGGCTGTCTAGTGCGGTTCTCGTCCTATCTTAAGCGAAGGTTTGAAACCCCGCCGTTGGCCTAACAAGGCTGAGGGATCAATAAATACGTACGGTATCTGCTTCTTGAGTATCCGAACTTCTCTTCGAAATAATCCATGAAGGGACAAACAGGCATCTCTCGTCTGGCTTAAACACCAACCTACCAAGATGCAGAGCGTGCAAAGGCGGTTTGGGAAGCTTCTTCCCAGGACTGCAGACGAATCCCAGGTTGCAGTACTGCTCAAGGACTTCGATGATGCTGACAAGATGTTTGCAAAGGTAGGTAAAGACAGGGGGGCAAACCACTAGTCATATTCGATGTTAATTCGTGTCATAGATCATCGAAGCATCCAAAGCATGGCGTGATGCTTGGCTGGACATTCTCCTTACACAGCAACGGCTCATTTACAGTTTTCAAGTCATGTACTCTCCGTTTATTGGGTCCAACGAAAACTACGAGGGTCACCGACCAATGGAGACGCCGCAAAACATTATGGACAGGACAATAAAGCTCCAAGAAGGTTATGCTGAGCTCAAGACGGACCTGCTTGAGGAGGTCAACATGGTCGATACAAGAATCATAGGGCCAGCGACGGACGCCAAAGATTATATCCAACCTCTGAAAAAGGTCATCAAAAAACGAGGAGACAGAAAGGTTAGAACACCCTGAAGCAGCTTCGAAAATAGGGGTCTAATTCCCACAGCTGGACTATGAACGATATCAAGGACGGGTCGATACGGCAAGGAAGAAAGCCAAACGAACAGAAAAAGACAATATAAGTCTGGCGAAGGCTGAGGACCAATTACTTTATGCAAAAGAGGTAAGACAATAAGGCGAAAGTGCTACAAGGAAGAGACGCTTTCATTCCTTTCGGCCAGATCCACTCGCCTTAGCGCCAAGCTTTCTTGGACTCCTGTTCGATACCATGAGCCGTAACTGTTGTTCTCTAACACTATGTCTTCTCTGTGTACACAATCAGTCATGCCGCCTCTTGTGTTATGGTGACTAGGGTTTACGTTACTCGCTAACGTATGACTAGGAGTACACTGTAGCAGATGACAACCTAAAGTCATGTCTTCCGCCAGTAGTTACGGCGGCGTTTTCATTACTTCCTCACCTACTTTCAGCGCAGATCATGACACAAAATGCTCTGCTTGGCCATTATTATACTATGCTACACACTTATTGCGAGGAAGAGGGCTTCCCGTCACCTCCGCCTCCCATGACCGACATCATATCTACTTGGAATACGGACTTCAAGTTAGCTCAGCATGAGCTGGAAAGCATTCCCTCCGTTGCTGGTGGTAAGGCTGTACGTCAGCCGTTGAAGATGGAAGATCAGAAGCCTCACGGAAGTTTGACCGGGCTCAACCTCCGCAATGGCTATGCTCAGCGACGATCGAGTAACCAAGTCAAGACACTGAAGGCCCCAGTATCACCGTCTATCAGTGCAAGCTCAGGGCCGGCTGTTTCGCCAGGTGCTAGCGAATATGACGGACCGCCTACACCGCCGGATTCTAGTACGAGACCGAGAATCTCCTCTGTTCCATCGCAAACTTCCCTTTCGTTAGCGACTCCTAACTACAACCAAATTGCTATCAGAAGCCCTTCGCCGGGTGATGTTCAAACTATACATGCGCCAGCTGGTCCACGCTCAGACTACTTTAGCCGAGATCGATTACCTTCGAATACATCAATGGCTACCACGTCTTCGAAGGCCTCGATTGCAGCGGGCAAGAAGAAGCCTCCACCACCTCCTCCGAAGAAAAGGCCATCGGAACAAGGAATCTGGGTGACGGCTTTGTATGAGTTTCCTGGTCAAGGAGGAGGCGATTTATCGTTTAGGGAAGGTGACCGCATCAAGGTCATCAAAAAAACAGACAGTCTGGATGATTGGTGGGAGGGCGAGCTCAGAGGGGTTAAAGGGAGCTTTCCAGCAAATTACTGTAAAGCTGCCTAGATTCGGTCGAGGCTTCGTGCTTGAATTTGCAATTTGTAGCGTACTAGTATCAAAGCACAATACCCAAAAAGGCAATAGCATCTAGCAATTTAATTAGCAACTCCAAAACAGCTTGACGAACAACTTCCTACGTAGACAGCATGAAAGCTTATGTTCACAGTAACGCGACATTTTGTGTCGTTAAGTAGAGCAGAGCTTTCAAATGACTCAGACAGATATTGTGACGGGTGCGATGGATTTGCGACGTCATGAGTAGTTCATAGATTATCCACCTTAGTGAACTGTAACTCACCACGTCAACTAATAAGCACCTTGAGTAAAATTAATCATGGCTGATGGCAAGCTACTCAAAAGGCCGCTCTATGGTAGCATCCACAATGCGCTCTTTCACGTATGGACCATGCGCTGATCCAACCACGACAGTTTTTGATCTCCCCCCCGAATTGCTCCTTACTTTTCATCTAAAACTCTCGTCAATACTGCAGCCTTCGGATGAAGTCAGCCAGGTATCGAAAGAGGATGCCATACCTATACAGGAGCCCAGAGCCAACGCAGTAGATGCAAAGGCAGCCACTTCCTGCCTCCTCTGTGGAGCTTCTTTTTCCAATGTTCAAGAACAAAGACGGCACGCCAAGTCGGATTGGCATGGTTATAACCTTAAGCAGAAGCTTCGGGGGGGCGCTTCAGCCACGGAGAGCGAATTCGAGAAGCTAGTGGATCATCTAGACGAAAGCATATCAGGTTCTGGCTCAGACTCTGAGGATTCGGAGAGCGACGAGGATCGGAAAGAGAGCACCTTGACAACGTTGTTGAAGAAGCAAGCTAAACTCAACCATACGGGCGAGGATCAATCGGATTATACTCCCAAGAAGCGGAAACGAGGTTCAGGGAAACCTCCTCTGATATGGTTCTCTACGCCTCTGTTGCCGTCTAACACCTCGCTGGGTATATATCGAGCACTATTCACGAACGCGGAGCTACAGGACGAGTCAAAGATGCTGGAGGTCTTAAAAACAAAGCAGCTAAAACCAGTGCCCTCGAGACCACCGCCCAACTCCTCTAATGGGGTACCACTTCCGGCCACCATGACAAGCCCTCAGATATTCCTGTGCATGATCGGTGGCGGTCACTTCGCTGCTATGATCGTGTCACTCGCTCCCAAAATGGGCGTAGTCAGCGGCGTGGAACAGCGACAAGCTATTGTTATCGCGCGTAAAACCTTCCATACCTATACAACTCGTCGGAAGCAAGGAGGATCTCAGTCTGCCAATGATTCAGCGAAGGGTACTGCGCATTCGGCTGGCGCCACGATACGAAGACGAAATGAAATAGCACTCGAGGTGAAAATACGCACGGTGCTTGCGGAATGGAAAGACCTTATCAATACCTCGCAGCTGATATTTATCAGAGCTACCGGCAGTTCCAATCGTAGAACGCTATTTGGGCCCTACGATGGGCAGGTACTGCGAAAAAACGACCCGAGAAATAGGGGCTTTCCATTCAGTACACGTCGTGCTACAGAAGCAGAGCTTATGCGCGCGTTCCTCGAGTTGACGAGAGTTCAGGTCAGCGAGACCGATGAGGCAGTTCTAGCTGCAGAAAACGAGCGCGAAATCGCTTCTCGTAGACCAGCCACAGCAGTTAAACCTGCAACACCCAAACCCTCAAAGGAGGAAGAAGCCTTGCTTCTACACACCTCTCAGCTCCAAGCCTTGATACGCCGATCGAAAGCCCTTGCCGTCCTCTTCTACATTTCCAGCAATCTGCTCCCCTCCGACTTCGAGTTCCATCCGCCAGATACTCAAGCAAACCACCACGCCTCAACGCCACTCCACCTTGCTGCAAGCCTCAACTCGCCAGCCGTAGCTCTCGCGCTACTCATGAAAGCTGGTGCCAATCCAACTTTTCCTAACGGTGAAGGTAAACCCCCTTTTGACCTTGCCGGTGACCGCGTAACCCGTGATGCTTTCCGAGTCGCCCGCTCTGAACTTGGTGAAGACCGCTGGGACTGGTCTACCGCTCATTGCCCACCACCGCTCTCTAAGGCGGACGCGGAAAAGCGGGGAGAGCGCGAACGTGCTGATGCTGAGAAGGTTGAGGCCGAGAGGCGCAAAGCCGAAACTGAGAGGTTGGAGAGGGAGGCTGTGGTGAATGACGATCAGAAGTGGAAGAAGAAGGGAGGCGGACGTGCCGTGGGAGCGCTTGAGAAGACGGGGGCGGAGAAGAGGGAGGAGGAGGCGAGGGGGTTGACGCCCGAGATGAGGATGAGGTTGGAGCGGGAGAGAAGAGCGAGGGCGGCAGAGGAGAGGATGAGGAGGATGGCTCGTGGAGGCGCATAAAGAATCCTTGGACATTCTCTAATTCATTTCCAAGATGGTGGCCCTGCGTCCATCTTAATGGATCGCACAAGCCGCAAATCAGATCTCACCCATACTGATCCTTGAATGAAAACTCCCATTTCTTTCAAATCACCGCAGCACCAAGTCCAATTCGTAGAAATGACCGACCATATCAATTTCCTCCTCGGGTCGGTCCACCCCCGTCACCCCAACTGATCCAACAACCGCCGCCTCCGCCTCTCCACCAACTCCTCCTGCACCTCCTCCGCACTCGGCACCGCCCACCCAACCCCATCCCCCTTATCCCCCGGTAGCGGCTCCCACTCCTCTCCTCCCCCCGCATACCCACCCCCCTCCCCCTCCCCCCTCGCCACCAACGCCTCCCTCGCCTCCTCCTCCTTCCCCCTCTCATACTCCACCAACCCCTCCTCCTCCTCATCCGCGCCATACCCATAATACGCCGCATCGACCTTCATCCTCAAATCCGC
>JAABUL010005599.1_pt1 | contig 15435 bp, 15 predicted proteins | sample 5559151 | NCBI WGS metagenome assembly JAABUL01 (sample SAMN10711876, study PRJNA513368) | rock metagenome | isolation source: Antarctica rocks | place: Antarctica: Victoria Land, Pudding Butte sud | reverse complement strand
TTCATCCCATCCCTTCCCTATCATCCCTTTCCCTTCCCTTCCCTCCCCTTTTATCCTATGCATCACTTTCATCCCATCCCCAACCTCCCTTTCGCCCTTCCCTCCCTTTCCTCCCTACTTCCCTACTCCCCACGCATTCCCTGGCTCTTCTCCTGACTGACCGATGAATACTATCGGATGGTGTCAGGAGGGATAGACTCGTGCTCTCATGCTGATGTGCCATGGTCTTTAAGGGGGTGGGTGGATTTACTTTGCTGTTTTTGGGGCGTGTGGGGTGGATGGGGAGTAGATGGAGATGGGGATGGGGATGGTGGGGCATGGTAGGTTAGGGTATATTGGGTTGGGGGTATGGGATGGGTAGCCTGGGTTGGGGTATGGGTATGGGGATCGGAATAAGGAAGGGTTGAGGGTATGGGTATGGGTATGGGTATGGGTGTGGATGGGCATGGTGGGATGGATTAAAGTGAGAAAGGGAGATATATATTGATGACGAAAACGTGATACTACACGTGGTCTCACGTACAGGCTTTTGTATCTCGAGGCAGAGTTATATACGGGGATTCAGCTCGTGTGGTTTATTGTCCTTGTCTGTGGCAGGGTGAGCATAGGGCGTTTGATAGAAGTGTACCGAGGGTAGATGGAGGGATGGATAGATGCGAGGGCGCATGCGGGGCTGGTTTTTGAATGAGGGGTGGAAGGGTGTTGTGGAATGGGGTGATGGGGTGATGAGGTGGATGAGTGGTCGATGAGCGTTGGATGGCTTTGGGGTGGGGGTTGAGGTTGGTTTTGTAGGCTTATATGGCATTTTTGACGATATGTGTTGTAGGTGATTCTGTGTGAAACATTCGATGATCTGTAATTGGTGGACTTGGCATTTGGAATAACAAGAGCTCTTGCGGTAGACTAGATGAGGACGCCAGATGCATATCACCACTGGCATGTGGAGGTTCTTCGCTTTTGAGACGAGACAGGCATGTCCCTGGCCGTTGCTTTCTAGATTGTGAGAGGAATTATAGTTGCCTTAGGGATTGGTAGTTCGTCGAGGTCATGTTGTGATGAGAGCTAGCATCTGTGAGCGAGCCGAACCAATGGAGCCATGCTGTTACTATTACTGTAAGCTATTATAGAGTTTAGAGATTTGGACTCTCTGCTTGTCCCCTGCCGAGGTACCAAGAACAATGATATTGATACTGTCAAAAGCTTCCAAGCTATCAGGATACGTACACTATCCACAATGTAACACTCGTATAGACAAAAGCTGATGTAGAAATAACAGTCAATCCTTCTCAGCATAGCCGGTCGGATGGCCAAGATTCACGTGTGGTATCATGCTTATTAGATGATCGTCCTGTTATCCGACCGAACCAAGCGCCGTTCAGACATGAGGTCTCTCAAGCCATTTTGTTGCCCTCCGGATCGTTCTTACTCTTAGCCGCCATGGCTTTCGATGACCATGGGAAGTGTGCCACTGGGATGATGAAAAAGCTAGAACAAACGCATTAGCGAATCTGTATGTAAAGTCAGGGTGTCAGGTCTGCTGGAGCAAGGTACCTGTTCGAGTCGTCTGCAATACCGGCCAGAGCGTTGTACCAAGCCAGGAAAGCCGCCAGCAGCGCAAAGAAGCCGCCAGCTTTGATGATGGGAGGATTTGGCTTGCCCATAGCGTCGCGGTGGAGGTATCCGATACCGAGCAGCATAAACGCCATATCCAGCGTGAAAAAGAGCGAGAAGAACGCCACGGTCGAGCGGAGTGTGCACAAAACCAGCATAGTGGTGAAGATAAACCAGCCCTGTTCATATGGTTAGTAACATCTAGGTATGCAGCGAAGCGGCAGGAACCGCGCTAGCTTCGTGGGATTTGTGGAGGTGCTTACCATCAGGTAAAGCCCAAACTCGTCAGCAAATGCACTCTTGCTTGTGGCATTGAGTGTACTTTCGATTTCGAAGCCGCCCGGGGTAAGAATGATGGCGAACGAGAGCCAGAAGCCGCCGTAGGAGGAAAGCGCGGTGGCACCGAAGGTGTTACCGACGGCCATTTCCCTATTCGTACCATGGTTGTCAGCGATTTCGCTCCCTATACAACTGGCTGATAGAATTGTCTGAGAAGCAGGAACAAGCGACGTACCACATGCCAGCAAGCAACTGCACCAAGCCTCCATAGCCAAAGGCAAGAGCCACCACCAGATTTGGCGCAGACAGGTCCCTCGTTCCCATGTTGATCAAGCCCAGGACAAAGGTGGTCAGAGCGAAAGCGCTCAGACCGAGCGGTGCAGGATTGGCTATGTTGCGGTCCTTGACCTGCTTGTAGAGACCGGGTTGAAACTCTCCTCCAAAAGCTGGGAGTCGCTCGCTGCCGGTGTTGATGTGGGCGAGAGGCCCATAGCCGAAGCGGGCGGCGGCTTTGGCAGCCTGGTGCTCGTCGTGGGTCATTTCTCGATTTATGCCGCCGCCGGTGCCGTTGGCCTCTTTGTTGTAGCTATCTGGGGCATTGCCCGTGAACTCGGTGTTGCCGTGGGTGGCCATTGTGAGGGCGAGGAAGTTGGAGAGGGAGGTATGTGTTTTGAAGTGGAGGTAGAGTGATGGAGAAGCTATGGCTTGTCAATGCCGGATTCGGTGACCGCGTCAAGGGTTATGGTGAGGTGAAAATGAGATGTTTAAAGACGCGGGAATGGGCAGGGCGAGGATTCAAATATAGAGCTTGGGTCAATGCAACGATGCGGAGGAACGGAGGGCACAATGGCTTTATTATCATCATGACTGCGACTACTCTGGCACCGGCTACGGGCCATTGGCAATTGGGGCCATCCCTGTGAGGAGAAACCGACAGTCCGGGGCACCATGAAGATGGGGAAAAGGGAACAGCAAGGCCCAGAACCATGATGCACTTGGCGCAAGATGGTGTGTGACCGATGCGGTAAAGCGCCATATCGGGATCGGCACTAGCCAATGAGGGAGCTTCGGAGGGGAGGTGTGTGACCTGTTTTCGTCGTGCATCACGCATCACGTCCGCTGCCATGCCCTTTCTCGAAGCATGGCATGCATTGCTCGCATTCAGTTCTTCGCGTAACTTGCATCACTATTCTGCTGTTTTCTTGATTCTGCTTCAGTGCTTTCGTCTCTCAAGTAGCGGATCAGCAGAGACGGGCAAGGAGATTGCTTGTGTTCCAAATGGCATTATTAAAGTAATAACTAGTAGCACTAAATTGCATGCATGCTTCCTTGGCGCCGTCACCACCCGTACCCCACTGCCGCAATTGGTGGCGTCGATCAGCAATCGCCTCTTTGCCCTATGCTGATTGGTTGCTGTCTGATGGTGGAGAGTCGGTCCTAGGTTTACTGTGTAGTTAAGGAAAACGTCGTATTGTTGCAACTTGCTTCTGCTGACTGCGCCCTCGCATTCGAGTACCTGCAGTCAGCATAGCCAACCTCGGCACCATGCCGGCTCCACCGTATCGCGATAATTCCTCCGTTGGAGAATATGCAGAGTAAGCGAAGATATAAGGTCCTTAAGGTCCTGTCAAATCGACAGCCTATGGAAACCTTCCGCAGCTGCTTCTATCCCACGCGTCTGCCGTCCGGCTGACTGCATATGCACGCGTGAACATCATCCGATGAGAGTGGCGGCCCTGGTGTTGCATGCTCCGTGTTTGCCATCTTATCTTTGCGTCGCAAGCTCCCCTCGCTCCATTCTCCCGGTCGTTGCTCCACCGCACCTTGGTCCGCAACCTTGGTCTCAGCCCCCTGAGCGGTTACCATACAAATCGCGCAATTGGATCGAACGACCAACTACATTACGAGGAAACGGCTGCAGGTGGGTACCAAGCGGAGTGGGACTTCATTCGAAGAGAATACAGAACATGCCGTGTCGTTTCCCGTCCTAGATGAACGAGGCAGGGTAATCACTATAGCCAACGACTGCTTAGACTCCCGCAAGCGATTCGTCTCCTGGATACTGCGTGCTCACTTGATCCGGAATCACTAGGGTCCACCACCCAAGCTACCACGAAGAAGCCATGAGGAGCTCTCAGGCGGAGGGCTCTTTGGTAGCGACCTATCTATAATAAACCGGAATTGGGATCTAGTCTCCAACATTCTTTCTCACTGATCGAAAGTCCAAGGTCTCATTTGCCTTCTAAGGCGGTGTTCATCAATCGTGAGCATCGATCTGCATACAGAGGGAATCGCGTCTATTTGCCAAATGAACAGTTCAACAGCATGAAACGTACAGTATGTAATGCAAAACCGCAAAGCTATGCCGGCGCTGGCCAGCAGACAGTAAGTTAGTCTCACGGCAGTCATTGCTGACGTATATTGCATCGACGTTGCTGTAAGCACATCTTCGGCACAACAGCAGCCATAGGGCGTAGACTGAGTTGCAATTTGACATCCGTGCTAGAATTGCGTGAAGAATGCTCTAAAGCCTGGCAGACTGTATCAAGCCACGGGTGATGCGGAAATCCTTGGTGGTGCGCATGGTACATTAGGGGATTCTTGTTCTGCTCATACGAAGACTGCTTGCGGAATTTCTTTCTCCCATCTGCTGCTTGATGCAGAGTATTGAACAATCATATGGTACAAGATTGAAAGATGAAAACCAAGACACAGGAGGAAATGCTACAGCTCGCCGTGGTCGTAATCTCGGATCGCTGAAGCGGCGTCCTTCGCATTGGAAGGCTTGAAGAGCTTGCCCTTTGTGAGCTCTCTGATTGCGATGTCGAATCTGGCGCCGAACATATACGCTGTACCAAACTGTAATTTGAATTAGTCTGAAATCGAATTGCCGAACTGATTGGAGAGCATACCATGATCGCTGATATAACGAAGAGCGTGCCCATAACGGCAGCCAAAAGGTAGACTGCAAGAATTAGCCGTGTAAGTAGGGGAATCCAGAACCGAGTTAAAATACAAGTATCCATTTTCGCCTCGCTCGCCATTGCCTTGCTCTTGGCTTCTTCCGGGGTTAGTGGTGGTGGGCCATTGCCTGCTTGTGCTGCGATGATGGCCTTCGGATCTTGCGATGGGTATAGAGATTCGATAAATTGCTCGATCTGGGGCTAAAGTCAGTACGACAACTGGATGAAAGAAATTCATGCTGGACGGCTGACTTTTCCACAGGCAATGCTGATCTTGAGAAAATTGGGGTCCTTTGGCGTATTCTTCTTGTGTATCTTCCTGGTGAATTGCCGGAAAACCTCGCAGACTAGCTTCAGATTCTGCGTGGACTGCATCATGATCCGGCACGCTTCGCCCTTTGTGATCTTGACGTTCTTCTTGAAGATATTTGGATTTCGGAAGACCAGCTCCAAGGTCGCTATCGCCATTGACTGTGGGATCGCCGCGAAGTTGAACACGGATTGCTCTTTGAGACCGGCTAAGTAGAAGAGACACTGGTCCGCGTGGTTCAAAGAGTTCAAAACCATTTCTGAGCTACAGTTCAAGGCCGCCTCCTTGTTCTTTGGGTCGAAGAGATCCTCAAATTTGTCAACGTGCTTTGACCAGATCTCCTTTGGCCAAAAGCGCCGTTTGTCGTCAAAGTCCTCCCTGACATCTCGAATGATGTTTGTCTTCTGTAGGAACAGGCCCATTGATTCTTGCAGTTGAGGCCGCTGCATCAACGCTTGATTTGCGAGACCACTGTCGACGAAGAGGCGCGTGAGACCATTCCCTACGAGACCTGCGACGTAGTGGCAGTAAAGGTCATAGTCGCTGACGGTATCCACTACGTTGGCGCTGTGCTCTGCCTTTGCGCAGAAGTCCGCCATACCATTGCCCATCTGATGTGTGATATCCTTGATGATCTCCCTGTATGCAGGCTTAATCTTTTTGAACTCCTCTGTGACGTTCTCCCACTGGACCAGTAGCTCCCGGTCCTTCTCATTTGGTCCATTGCCATTGTAATTCCATCCCTCTTTTTCTGTGTACTTGTCGAAATTTCTCAACAGAGGTTCCTTCTCTTCTAATGAAATGGTCATGTCATCTTCGATGGTATCTAGCCCGCGTAGAGTGAGGTAAAAAACTACGATAGGGACGAGAAGCTCTGGATGCAGTTCTTGAATGACGGAGCTGAAACTGCGACTGGTGAGGTCGAGGAACTCGTAGCATTTTTGCAGCGAAGGTGGCTCTTTCTCTGGGTCGCGGGTGTGTGGAGCATCATGCCATGTCGTCCTGACCAGTAGTCAGTATAAAGCTAGCCTAATCGTAGTAAGAGGGTCGGGTCTGACCATTGAATGATATTCCTCAACTCTCCAAAATGCACGGCATAATAAAGTACATCAGCTACCTTGACACCCATGGTTTTTCGAGGAGTGCAGTATTGATGATAGCGTGGAGCGTATGAAGAGGAAGAAGAATAAAGTATGAAGCAGAAGTTGTGACTGTTGTTGAAACGTGTGAAAAGACAGGCGTTGTTCTTTAAGAAAGCGAATGGACCTTGATAAGGCGTACGACAAGAGCGCCAATGAACGAAAGAGGTCGTGCTTAAGTGGGAAGGTCGTTGCCAGAACCGCAGATGACGACCTGCCTGACGCGCCAAGCGGCAACTCGCCAAGAACCTCCATGTTTCCTCTCCTAGTACTTATTTGAGGCAGCCATCGAAAATATAGGATTTAGCCACATGACGAACCATACTCGTCCTTTCTGTTTATGTCTTGAATCAGATGTGCATGCCCTAATGCTGACTCCCCTACAAAATTCCAACTCCCCATTCTACTACTAACTAAAGACTAACACGCACCTCAATCCTGCTATTTGGCCGCCGAGATGGTCGTGGATACAACATACTACGATGCGCTCGGCGTGAAACCAAAAGCCTCAGAACTCGAGATCAAAAAAGCCTACCGAAAATTAGCCATAACTACACATCCCGATAAGAACCCTGGTGATGAGACGGCCCACACACGATTCCAGGCTATTGGCGAAGCCTACCAAGTCCTTAGCAATGAAGAACTACGGAAGAGATATGATAAATTTGGCAAGGAAGAGGCCGTACCGGGCGGTGGTTTTGAAGACCCTGCTGAGTTCTTTGGTGTGATATTTGGTGGAGAAGCTTTTGTTGATCTCATCGGCGAACTTTCGCTCATGAAAGACCTGACCAAAACAATGGACATCACGGCTAAGCAGATGGAGGAAGAAGAAGCCGCCGAGACTGCTGAATCCAAGATGGAGGCAAAGGAGGGTAAGGAGGTTAAGGAGCACAAGGATGGCGCTGCCAACGTACCAGCGGCAACAGCACCTCCAGTATACTCAGCATCCACGACAGACACTTCGGCCTCCGATCTTAAGCCTCCTAGAGCTGCTTCCCCTTCATCTGGCTCTGGAACTTCGACCCCGCGACGACATCTTGGCCAACAGGCTTTAATGGACAAATCAGAAGAAGACGCTCGTATGGATGCCGCCGGCCTTACACCCGAGGAGAAGGAGTTGCGAAAGAAAGAGAAGAAGAAGGGTCTTTCGAAAGAACAACGCGAAGAACTCGCAGCTTACGAAGCGGAGCGAAAACGCATACGGGACGAGCGAGTAGACACACTTGCTAAGAAACTCCTTGACCGAATTAGCATATGGACCGAGACCGATAAAGGCAACGATGTCACCAAAGCATTCCAAGAGAAGACCCGATTAGAAGTCGAGAATCTCAAAATGGAATCCTTCGGCCTGGAGATACTGCACGCAATAGGGTTAACCTACATGCAGAAAGCTACATCCTTCCTCAAGTCTCAGAAGTTTCTTGGTATCTCAGGCTTCTTCTCGAGGTTAAAGGATAAAGGGACCCTGGCTAAGGATACCTGGAATACTATCTCCACAGCCATCGATGCACAAGTGACAATGGAAGAAATGGCAAAGATGGAGGAGAAAGGGGGCGAGGACTGGACGGATGAGAAGAAAGCCGAGTATGAGAAGCGGGTAACAGGAAAGATACTGGCAGCAGCTTGGAAGGGCTCCAGATTTGAGATCCAAAGCGTCCTAAGGGACGTCTGTGACAAGATTCTCAATGACAAGAATGTCAAAATGGAGAAGCGGATTGAGAGGGCACACGCACTCGTGATCTCGGGCACCGTATATCAGAACGTATGCGATTTGAAGGAAGCGTCAAATTTTATAACCTGTCATATGCTAATGCTGTTCAGGCTGCCCGGGATCCAGACGAAGAAGGTGACTATATGGCTTTCGAGCAGCTTATGGCCGATGCTGCTATCAAGAAAGACAAGAAGGGCTCGAAGAAAGACAAGAAAGACGAAAAGGAAGCGAAGAAAGAAGACGGGATCCCCTCACATGTCAAGGCAGAGCCAACGGCGAGAGCGAGCGCATGATGCGTTTCATGTCCATACTTCGATCACAGCTTCAAAGCCACGACCTTCCTATCACGACGGCCCGCCCCGATTATACCAGACTAGACTACACCCCTACCATTTTCTCGAACGCTTGGATAGCTACCGAACAACATTCGCTCCAAGTCTGCTCTGGACGCCGAATTCCAGAATACCCTTCTCCCGCCTAATACCCCTATTCTACAAGAAAACTTGTCAATAATTCCTCACGCATCTCTGCCCTGTGGTACCACACCAGCCCCTGCATCAACAGCCCTCCTCAACTCCCCCATCCTCCTCTCATAAACATCCACCAACTCCTCCAGCCCCTTCTGCTTCCCTCCCCCATCCCCTCCCTCAAGCTCCCCCAGCACCTCCATCCCCTCAATCCTCAGCATCAATCCCCTCTCCCCCCGCACCTCCTCCCCACCCCTATCATCCCACGTAGGCGCCGGCGCCAGCTCCGTAGACGTAACCGCCCAATCTGGACTCATGCTCTGCGCCGACAGCACTTTTGTGCCTGTAGCGTCCATGTCTAGCAGTATACATCGCTCTTTCGTACGCACGCCGTTGCGGCTGGTGCTTCCGCTTTCTTCGAACGGTGAGGGGAGGGGGGATGGGGGATCGAGGGAGCGGAGGGCGAAGGCTGTGATGGGGTTGGTGTCGGGGTTGTCGGTGGAGAAGATGTAGGAGATGTGTGGGTGGTGGGTTGTGGAGGAGGTGGTGTTTGAGAGGAGGGTGAAGAATGGGGCGAAGTTTTGGGGATGGGGGATTGGCGGTGGGGTGGGGAGTGTGTCTGAGTGGACTATGGTGTTTGGTGCTTTGGGATCGGCTGCTGGGAGGGTGGTTGTGGTTTCGGGCAGGGCGGAGGGGAGGAGGGAGGGGGGAGGTGGAGGGGTGGAGGTTGGTTGGTTGTGGTGGGAGAGGGGTAAGAATGACATCCTGTGGCGGTGGTGGTGAGGACTACATGTTTGGATGGGGATGGAAGAAGTTTTGTGGTGCTGAGATCGCTTGAGTTCATGTACGCTTCTTGGCGGCTGGTCTACGAAGGTAGTATTTATACTGCCATGCTTTTTGAATTGAAAAGTACTTTAATAGGAATCTCAAGGCCTGGAACTTGCTTTTGTATCATTCTTTCATTAGCGAAGCCCCCTTTCCTTCTCTTTCAAGCTCCCAAAATACGCTCCACCCGCCGTGGGTTGGGTATCATAAGCAGTACACGCTAAACGCTATGCTCTAACTCCTCCCAAAGACTTCCAGCGCCCAAGACATCCAAAGAACAAACAGCCCTACTCTCCACTCTTCTTCCACTCGAATTCTACCACCATCAGCTTCCGTCCCCTTCCCTCACACGCTCCAGAGAACTCACTCTGCCTACACATCGGACACAATCCCTTCGACGAATCCTGCTGGATCCACGTAAGGAGACAGTGCTAGTCTCCATCAGCACCTACCATCATCGCCCGTATATACCATGCCATCTCATACCATATGGAAAGAGTGTCCGCATGTGCCGATCACTAAACCACGTTTGGGGTCAATAATCGGTATCTGTAGAGATCGAGAGAGAGCGAGGGCAACACACGCAGTGCGCAGTCATCGCCTGGATACTTGCACGTAGGACAGGTGCCGTCGAATTGGACGCGACAGATGCCGCAGACGTCGTCCTCGGGCATGTCCCAGCGCCAGGATGCTACGGCGTTCCACTCGTTTATTGTGACCTTCATTTTGCCGGTGGTGGTAGAGGGGGTAGCGGTCAAAGCCCTTCGCGGGAGAGAGGAACGATAGGGTCAGGGTGTTGGGGAGGTTCTGCGACTCGGTCACTGAGGCTTGCGAGTGAATCCTGTGAGGGCTCTTGCGGTGTTTGTTTTGCTTTGAGAGCCTTGGACTGATCGACAATGGATAACGATGCCAAGAAAGCTAGTTTTACCCCTGCAAGGAAGCTACCCCTGCTTAGCATGGCCTTGGCAGCAACTCGCCTTATCCTACAATAGAATCTTCCCCTCCTTCGCCGCGCTTGAAACTCCTACTTTCATGTATACCATGTCAAGCTGGATCCTGTCTGCTTTCGAAGCTCGGAAGGACACGGATACAATGAGACGAGCATATCACGGAGTTTCAGTTGAGGATGGCGTTTCTAGCGAGCAGGCAATCATTTCCGACAAGATTCTCCGCCAATCCCCTCAGTAAATACTCCTGGTCTTTCATATCACGTCGTCCAGCTTCAATGCCTCAAGTCCGAAGTGTCTCTATGGAATCCTACATCGTCACCCCAAAAGAGCTGTCCGATGCCTTGTCTCAGAACGTCCCGACCAAGATCTCAACCGCGCCCCGCGTCGTTCCGATCTGTGCTTCATGGTTCCTACCGAACGATCCCCAAGGACGCACAGGCTTAGAAGTCTTCAAACAGCAACGTATTCCATCAGCACGGTTCTTTGACCTTGACGAAGTGAAGGATCACGAATCTAAATACCCACACATGTTGCCAACAGCCGAAGGCTTTGCACAAGCTATGCAAAAGATGGGGATAAGGAAAGATGATGAGGTCGTTATCTACGATTCGAAGGAGCTGGGAATTTTCAGCGCGCCTCGCGTGGGCTGGACCTTCAGAGTCTTCGGGCACCCAATGGTTCACGTGCTCAATAATTTCAGACTATGGGTTGAGCAGGGCTATCCTACCGAAGGCGGAGAAGTTCAAGTCGAAGCGGAAGAGAGTAGCCACTATCCCGAGCCATCAGTCGATCCAGAAAGAGTGGTCAAGTTCGCCGAGGTCAAAGATATAGCCAAGGATTATGGCAAAGAAGGGGCAGAAGGAATTCAAATACTCGATGCACGACCGAGAGGGCGGTGGGCCGGTACTTCTCCAGAGCCTCGCCCTGGACTATCGAGTGGTCATATACCCGGAAGCATCAGTGTGCCACATTCCGAGCTGCTAGATCCGAAGACTGCAACTCTCCTACCCGCAGATGAGCTGTGGCGGATATTCGAAGATAAGGGTGTCGATCCGGAGAAGCCAATCATCAGCAGCTGCGGCACGGGTGTCACAGCGGCGGTCATTGATGCTGCCTTAGGTGAGGCCAACTATGGCAGGGCTGACAATAGAAGGTTGTATGATGGTAGCTGGACGTAAGTTGACTCCCGTTTTCGTGTCTCAGACTCGTCCTAATGAAGAGCAGCGAGTGGGCACAGCGAGTCAAGGAGAGTGATCGACTAATCCATAAGGAGGCTTAGGATAGCCTCGCCTGGGCTAGACTCGATGTCTGGGAGCTTGCAGGATTTGTATATTGGAAGTGATACCCCTTGCGAATTAGTAGAATCAAACGTACCAAAAAATCAGTTCGTCGGAATCCTCGACGCATGCGACACCACATCTTCATCAAAACTCCGAAGCTACAGCCTCGTGCCTCCAGGATCATCGTTGCCAATCTCGCTAGGTCTCACAACCGCTAAACATTTCAAGTCAGCATTTCCTTACAAACGCACAATCTTGCGCCATCCACGTGAAGAAACGCAACAGCCTCCTCAAGTCACATCGTACCCCTACATGCGTGATCTACCACAAGCGATATCGGAAAGACTTTCTCTCAGCACGAACGAGTCACAACATCCTCCATCTTAGCCGTTGAATATGGCACACTTTTCGACGTAGCGTATACGGTCCCCGTCACTCCCAGGCCCAGTATCAGGCACAGGGCGTTGACGAGACTTCCTTGGGCATCGGAGATGAGGGGGGAAAAGATAGCTGCCCAGGTTAAATTGGTAAATGAGTCTTTAAGATTCCAGTAGTGTCTCTCGCGTTGCTATCAGCAAATGTCTTCTTGTGGATCGCATAAGAAAGGATGTACTTGCCCTTTTCTGCTCTTGTTGCGTCGCGGACTGGTGTGGATATGGGTGGTTGCTACGAAAATATGCATTATTCATGTCTGCGTCGATGATCTTCCTGCATGATGGGTTCTATCAGAAACGTTAATAGGAGTATACGCACGCCGAATTGGTCGATGATATACAATCTGCCAAGATATGCTACCGTCACTCACAATGTTTCAGTACATCGGCGTCTGGTGTCTGCGATGCACGGGCTTCGGGAGGCATTGCGGTCTACAGCAAATGCAAAAGTTTGATAGGAAATAATACTTGTGACATACTACATCAAACTCTCTCCTAAGAAACCCATACTATTACAGCTCCTACCCCAAATTTCAGATCCAAATCTCAATCCACCCTGTCCATACACACTCTTCTACAATATCCCAGGATTAGATAGATAGCAGTCGAGATCTAATATACATACGCCCACGACAGTATCTCGCAGATCATACTCGCTGACTAGCTATGTGTATTTGGCCTTGCACAGCACCGAGTCCTCAAATCAGTAGCTATATCTCGCACGCAAAGAATTGGGGACACGTAAATTCGCCTGGGGTAGTCCAGGCGATTACATATGGGAAATAATAACCTTTCATTCTGATAAGTAGTTACTCTGAATCTATAACGCATACTGAGAAACAATAAGCACGCGAAAACTCCTGCAGTGATCGTTGTTTGACAATCTGGCGTCCCCTGATACCACTTCCGCCTTAACAATCTTTTTTGTCCTGTAAGGTGCTACTGTTCTCGCGTCATTTTGTTGGCTGAGAGCCCTCCACTGCCCAATCCTCTACAAACTTCAAGCCAGCTTGACTGGGTTCTTCTTGATGTTGCTATATGGCAAAGTCAACTTCATACCGGCTGTCGTCCTAGGAGCGGCTCAATTGAAGTTTGTTGAATTGGGTGAGGTGTTGCTATGCTGTCCAATTTTGTAGAGGAGCACAAATTAAGAAGGAATCCACAACCTTCCTCTGCCACGCGTTGCTGCTCGAGTAGACCCAGACTTCAAAACATACTGCACATCCGCCATGGGTGCTCTCGGCTCGTTAGCATCGGCCTCAGGCATTCGCTGGTTGTACTGCGATGCTGGCATAGCATTTCTGGGGACGAATTCACTGGGCTCGAAGACGGAGGGCTTAGGTGTTTGCTGCATTACAGCAGGGGCATTCATAGGGCTTCTTGGGACGAAGTCGTCCGCGTGAACACTCGGGGATTCGGGACGCTTTGGCTTGATTTGTACGGTGGAATCGGCGAATCTGGTCACGATGTCTTGTCCCTTTGTGACCCCAGTAGCTTTAGGTGTACCGATAGGATCGAGCTTAGCTTCTCTGAAGGCCGATCTGGGAACAAATTCTTCGGACTCTACCATTCGTGCATTGAGGGGTTTTCGCTGTATCGGTATCTGTGTTCCTAGATTGGCATGGGTTGACCCGCGACCTCGAGGGCCCGTTGCTCTGGTCTCTAATGCTTGAGACCGTCTCTGTGGGCTCGTACGCTCTGCATGACTACTCTGAGATCCTACTGTATCATCCTTTAGCTCAGGAGCAGGAGAGGTGCGTGGAGAATTGGTGCGAGACTGACTTGACGGGCTTATGCGAGACGATTTTTGACGCGGCGACCCACGTGGGCCTTGAGGGAACAAGGCATTCTCGGTGCTGGGCCGTGGTCGATGATGTGAGCGAGGATTATGCAGGGTTCGAGAACTAGGATTAGGATTCACAGCGTAGGAACGGCCGAAAGAGTCTGGATCGATGACCGTAGGAGCTGCTGTAGGCTGTGAATGACTGTGATTGACGGCTAAGAGATTTCGGCCACGACCGGGAGGCTTAACCTGATGTGAAGCGGTCGGAGGCGATGGTCTGGGACTTTGGTCTACGAGCTTTTGCTGCTGAGGTTGCGTGAGGGGTGTTGACGGTCTTGAACCCTGCTGGGTAGGCTTTTTCTGGACCGAGGAACGCTTTGGCTGAGGAACAAATACCACGACATCTTCGTCACTGTCTTCGGACTCGTGCTCGACTGGAACTGAGGGCGCTGGCGTTTGCATAGCAGCACTGCTAGCTGGTGGCAGTGCGGCACTCGTAACAATGTGATCTGGAGACAACACGGCCGGCTTGGCAACCTCGTCTGAAAGCGAAGAGCCTGAGATATCTGGCCTAGCTTCTGTTGTTCTCTGGCCTACAGTTCCCGGAGATCTTCGCGTTGTAATGTCGTCGACACCGTCCGTATCTGGGGCACAGTGGCCGACCAATTTCGAAGGACCTTTACGCGAGGTGAACTCGCCCGAAGTATCGTCTTCTATCAAAGGTATTGTTGACTGTAGAGGAGGATCCTCTAATGGGTTTCGCTCATCATCGTTCTTCGCATTTTTTGTGATGTCGCTGGACGAACCTTCAACATCTTGATCCAATTCTGCACTGTTTGGTTCATCAATCACATGACTAATCTCAGTCTCTGCAGTCTCGTCACTAGAAATCGAGTCATTCAGTTGCTTCACCCGCTTCAAGTCATCGTCTTCGGTATTGAGGTGCTGATCCTCTCCTTCGGTCCGTTTAGAGTCTGTACGGGCATGAACGCCAAATTCTCGCTCGAGATCTCCGAATGAGTCCAACTCAGGTCGTTTTGCCTTGGCAGCTACAAGAACTCTGAGCTCTTTGGTTGACCGAACAGCGATGTTGAGTTTTTGAGCAACGGTTCGTATATCACTCTCATCGCACAGCAGGAATAGCTCATTCGAATCATTCCGGTCGATGCTCTCATGCAGGCGCCAAAGAGCACAGCTCATTAACGACCGTAGATTTGCTGGCACATCTTTCGCCGATATCTTTGGCGCATCTCTCTTGATCTTCCATGGTGATGTATCGGCCCCGGCCACTTTCGCAACCAATTTTGGCTTTACAGGACCTGCGGTAATTCTAGCGAATGCATGAAATATGTCGGGGTGTGTTACCTTTCGGAGCCCGTGGATTCTCTCCTATTCCATTCGCCAAATTCTGCTTCCTCCGCAGTGCCTCTGCCCAAGTCGTTGGACGAACCTCAACGACCTGCGGCTTCTCTTCTTCAATCTCCAGGTCCTTCCAGGGCGTATATTGCTCGCTGGTCTGTTGAAGGCTCACAGCCCCATGATTCTCCTTCTCTTGAAAAAAGATTCGCTGCTCAGAAGCAGCATCCTCTTCTTTCCAAGTCTTCAGCCTCGCCAGGAAATTCTTCGCTAAAAGCGGGTTGATATCGAAAGGAGGGTATTCTATCTTCGCCGGCTTGCCGAACG
>JAABUL010005598.1_pt1 | contig 15438 bp, 13 predicted proteins | sample 5559151 | NCBI WGS metagenome assembly JAABUL01 (sample SAMN10711876, study PRJNA513368) | rock metagenome | isolation source: Antarctica rocks | place: Antarctica: Victoria Land, Pudding Butte sud | reverse complement strand
TATATTCAACTTATATTATAATCTTACTAAAAGGTCTATAACTATTTATAGTATATTCGAGTTATCTTACCTAAATACCTACTACTACCTACTCTTTAAAGAAGTACTTATATAATACTACTTATAGGATCGTAACATTCGTCCTCTACTATAAAGACGAACTTAGAAGTAGATATCTACGTATTATAGATAGATAATAGCTTAAGGCTAACTCTAGGTCGTCTTATAAGTACTACTTCGAGCTACTAGAGTTAAAGATTAAGTAGTATAGTATTACTACGGCTAATACCTATAATATAGACGAAAAGGGCTTCCTTATAGGTACTAATATCCGTACTATCCGAATCTTTAATAAGATAACTATTAAGATAGGTAAGGTTACTAGAGCCTATACTAACGGTAATAGAGAGTAGGTTATAATTATTACTACTATCTATACGGACGGCTCTACGCTCCCTCTAACCGTTATCTTTACTAGATAATTACTTTAAGACGCTTAGTTATAGGACTTAGATATAGAGCGTAACGAGGTATTCTTTACTACGTTACCTAATAGCTAGATAAATAACGACCTCGTACTTAAATAGATTAAGAAGTTCTTTAATCGGAAGACTAAGAAGAAGGCTCGTTAAGGCCGTAACTAGAGGCTATTAATACTAGACGGATATAGTAATTATATAACTATAGCCTTCCTTAAGTAGTATAATAAGTATAAGATCCTTATAGTAGTCTATCTACCTTACTCTACTTACTAGTTATAACCTCTTAACGTTAGTTTATTCGTACTACTCGTAACGCGTTACGACTAGTTACTTACTTAATATATCTACGACTCTAACGGTTATAGCTACGTTAAGAAGCGTAACTTCTTCTATATATTCTAGTTAGCGTAGTACGAAGCCTTTACGAGCTCTAACGTCCTCTCGTCGTTTAAGAAGACTAGTATATACCCCCTTAATCCCTCGATTATATTAGATAATATAGTCCCTTTAGTATACTCGTTAAGACCGACTACTACTTTATTAGATAGTCTAGCCGCGGTTATTTAACGTAAGAAGGTTTACTTTGTCGCTAACGTTAAGTAACGATATACTATATAATAAGATACCGCTCGGAAGCTCGATAAGATTATTAATAAGCTCTACGTAGTTAAGAGTAAGAATAGCGTCCTCTAGTATAAACTTAATAGCTATAAACGAGCGTTATTTAAAGTATAGAAGAAGAAGATATAGACGAAGATAACTATCGAATAATTATAGTTAGATAACGGCTCTATAGCCTTACTTATAAGTCTAAATACTATTAAGATACTAAGAACGATAGAGGATAAGAAATAAGCCGCTAAGGAAGCTAAATAGGCCGTAAAGTAGCTCGTACGTAACGAGAGGGTAGTATAGTTACTTAGTAAGGTAGTAGATAAGGAGAAAAGACATATTAAGCGTAAGGAATAGGCTCGGAGTAAGTAGGTTAGTAAGGCTATAGAAACACTACGGAAGACGTACTAAAAGGACGTAGATAGAGCGACTAGATAGCTTAATATAGAGCTCTAGTAGTTAGCTAAGAAGCTACGTAAGCCTTATAAGTAACATTTACCTAATCTCGTAGTTACCTTATCGATAGATCTAGCTAAATTAGCTATACTAGTTAACACTAGCTCTAGTAAGCTAGGTAGGCCTCTAAGGCTAAGTAGACGCCTACTAGACTAACGTTATATAGACTATATATTTACTAAAGTTACCGCTATTATATACGCTTTAATTCACTTAATTCGGACACGTGTGTAGCGAGTTATTCGCTATTATATTCACTTAGTAGACTAGACGGAGCGCGTGCGTCACGTGTATCCGTGCGCCAGCCGTCCGATCCTTCTATATATCGCTCGATTGCCGGCAATTGCCGGCGAAATGTGGAGTCAACTCCAAACCACAACCTCGAAGGAGAAAGGTCCCATTATGTTTTACCAACCAGTCACTACCTAAGCTTTCTGTCCACCTTAGACCGAATCGAAGGAACTTCGGATGCGACAGATGTCAGAGGAGTGCTGTAGTGGCCAACCATCTCAGGATTTGTGCCTGGTGCTGTGAGGCGCATCTCTCTATGGAGCTCACATTCGTGCATCAGTACTCGGGAGACTCGCCGAAGCGCAGGCGCCTCGCGAAAGCCTGTGAGTCTTGCAGAACTCGAAAGGTATACTTGGGGCCTAAAGCTGCCATACCTACGGACAAAGACTAATCACACCACCTCAGAAACGCTGCATACACTTTGCAAGAGCGGCGACTAGCGTCGTGAGTGGCGGAACTTCGCCAACGGCAGATCCAGATGATGCCCTTCGAACAGCCACCAACGACTCAGCAACCAAACGGAAGAAGTTCGTTAGTGATCTGAACCCGGAATCAGCCCTTCTCAACCGTCCTGTTCCTTCCTCCAACAAGCAACCGAATGATGACATAGGCGTCTGGGTGAGTACTAATCGGGAAAAGGGTACCCGTGACAGTAGTTTGCGGGTTCGTTTTGTCCGAGAATTTGCTGACCCTTTGAACCTTTATCTTTTAGGTCGACCGCAGCACCTGGGATGGCCTCGTCAAGCACAAGCACGATGCAGCCAGCACATCCGACTCTGCAATCGTCACCGACTCCAGCTTCCGACACGGCCAACGTCCGCACTCAGCAGTCTTGGGTCCACTAATTGATGTCTACTTCCGCAGGGTGCATCCAATCTTACCCCTACTGGACGAGGACGAGTTTCGGCGCAGTCATGCTGGCGGCATCGTGCCCGAGCCGCTCGTGCATGCTATGTGTCTCGTTGCGGCAAAGGACCCGGAAGCCGAGCCACACCTGCGACTCAACGATTCGCCTGCCACGATACCGCCAAGGCAGTTCTGCAGCATCCTGCACGGCTCCGTGACCGGTGCCCTGAGAGCACCGGTGCGATTTGAGAAGACGACTTTGATCAGGATCCTGGCATTGACGTCTTTGCACAGCGAAGGTGCAGAGGGCGCAGAGGAGGCTTCGCTATGGCTATCGCAGGCCATGCACTACGGACAGACTCTCGGCATTCATCTTGGCCAGCAAGCTACCACACCAGCCGGCAACGACTTATTAATGAAACGCCTCTTTTGGTGCCTCTGGGTTCTCGACCGCTCAAGCGCCGCCACCAACGGGCGGCCGATCATCATGAGCGACGTTGACATCGCCATCGAGCCATTCGCGGCAGGCGAAAGCGGCTTCCCAGCTTTCGAAGCCTGGCTCAAGATCGCGGATATATTGAACAAAGTCATCGACTTTTACCGCCCGGGCAACGACCTTTCTGAATCCGGCTGGGAAGGTGACTGGCCCTCGCTGGAAGAGTTGCTCGACTCTGTCCATGGCTGGGATCTGCCAGGGTCGATGCTAGCAACAATTCACGTCTTCTATCTCACGGTTGGGATCTTGTCCCACCGCACGCGAGGAGTCAAAGAGCTACCACAGACCAAGGGATCGCAAATCCGCCAACGGCTGAACGCGATCGAGATCATTCGACTAATGTCGGACTCTAAAGCCCCCACACTCCACCCGTTTCCTTTGCTACCCTACGCAATCTCCTTAGCGCTATCGGTCTCGTATCAGTTTCTCCGGCAGTCGCAGATGATGCACCAACAAATTGACGCACGCCGAGACTTCCGCACCTGCGTTTGTGTGCTACAGAACCTACGTCGGACCTGGAGTTCAGCAGATGTTATGACAACGCTCGCGAAGAAAGTGCTAGACGAGCTAGAACGAGCTCCTGATCTAGCTTCGTTCCGTATCCGGCGAAACAAGCACAGTGAGACGGACGAGAAGGACCTAATACCACCGCCGACGGCTTGCCACCATGGTGTTGGTGCAGTGCACACGCTCGTGGGAAGTAATGGAGAAACGCCAGGTCAGCAGAGTGAGGTTGCGGATGCTGTGGCGGAAGTCACGGCAGAGACACTGCCAGCAGTCCAACAGTATGGAGGAATGGATCTATTTGACAACATGGACGACGTATTTGGCACATTCATGGATCCGAATTATCCAATGAACCTGGACGACTTGTCGTTTGTGGACGATCTGACACCGTTCGACTGGAATGCTGAGATCTCTGTGGCAAGCTAGGTAGTAATAGGGTGTCTTAGACACTACTAACCAGATACGTCTTCTTTGATTGACTGAGCTGCTGAAGATGGCAGGCTCAGTGCGTCAAAGGCCAGGTGCACATTGCTACGCCTTACCCGGACGCTTCTGCCACTGCCGTTGCGGCTGATCGTTTCGCGAATGTGCTTGTCGACAACGCAGGTCGAGCGCGCGCACTACGGCGATTTCTTCTGCGCTTCTACGATGTCTGGCCTGATCATGTCCTAGAGCACGTATTAGCATCGGTATGTAGATTATTACTGCAGCATAACGATTAGAGCGATTCTCACCTCATCAAACACACCCCCGCCATGAATGTTACGCTGATGGCTGCCGACCTTCGGAATGTACATCTTGAGCAGCTCGCAAGTGGCAGCAAACAGCTTGCGCAACGCGGTCTCTGCATTTGGCGTGGGCTCGGTTTCGATGGCAGGCACGAGACCTGGATCGTCTGGTCAGTAGATGTCTTGGCCGACCTGCGAACAAGTAGGACCCGTGAGGGCAGTGTGGCGGCATAACATGGGCCTCGGAAACTTACCAACCATGACGGCGGCGGTGTAATCGCCATTTGTGCCGAACACCACAACGTCGAGCTCGCCGAGGCTGCTGGAGGATGGAATGAGGGTGCTCTGGCTGATGTTGCCGAGATTGGGTGAGGTGGGAGCGGAGCTGCTTGTGGTCGTCTTCAGGAGGAGTTTCGCGTTCGCCAGAGTTTGGGTGCGGAGGTTGAAGGTCTCGGTCGACATTTTGAGGTTCTTAAGCTGGGTGATGATGTTGCGATGTGGTGAGGATATCGTCGGGGAAGTGCGCAAGGTTGAGTCGTTTGGTTGATGTTGAGGTCGAGTTCGTAGCGTCGAGAAGCTGCGACCTTTACCACGACACCTATAAAAGAAGGCACGTTGTCTTGGCATTCACATGCAAGGCAATCGCGACAACATTCACTTCACGTCATCAGAGTCCCGAACATTCTCTGCTGCTCTGGACGCATTCAAGCTACCATCTGCCACCGAAGCATGCCCATCGTCCACGACCTCATCACCGTCACCTCCAGATTCTCCATCATCCTGCAGCCCGGCCTTCTCATCTGCGAGCTTCTTGTACTTCCGCCTTGCCTTCTTATCAGCACTCGCCTTCTTCGTCCTCTTCCGCTCGACTTTGATCGCAGTCCGACTCTCATCACCCTTCTCCAGCTCCTCCAACCTCTCCCCCAAAAGCCGCCGCGCATCTTTGCGATTCTGCTCGCGACTCCGCGTACCCTGGCATTTGACCACGATACCAGACGGCAGATGCTTGAGTTGGACCGCTGATGATGTCTTGTTGATCTTCTGCCCGCCAGGCCCACTGCCCTTCAAGAATGACTCGGTGATCTCGGTTTCATCTATGATACGCCGTGGCGGCAGTGCTTTCTCCTCGAGTCGGACTGCAGCGTGAAATGTTCTACATGCTCTTATAGAACGGTTGGGAAACCCCAAAGCCAACCTCGACAACCTCTGTGCGAGCATTGCTACCCATCACCTCCGGCCATTAAAGACACAAGCTTGAAGTCCAATAGACCCGACAGAATGTCGCGCTAATAAACCCTGCAGGCCGGAACGCGAGGAAAGCACATCCGGCGCGCCCCCAAAAGTGAGACGCAAGCTCCTGACTTTCGACATCTTCAAATTACGACCTTCAGAAGAACTACTGACTCTACTCGACCCAAACTTCGACCTCGCCCGACGTACGCGACCGCGACTATACCATTCGGACACAATGATGGCTTTCCTCCCAGAACCCTCAACTCCATACGCCGTAGCCGGCGCTCTCCTCGCCATAACCGCAGCCTCCGTCCTCTTTCTCCCTACCTCCTTCACACAATGGCTGCGGAAAAAGAACTACCAATATGAGGTCACATCATCCCTTTACATGCTTACACCGACCGAGAAATTCATCTTCAGTATGCTGCTTCTATGTTCTCAATAAAATGCTTGCCTTACTTACACTCCATGCAGACTCGGTCCTCTTCCTGACGACATCTATGCTCACGATCGCTACCATTCTATATCTACCCAACCACATCGCGATCATCTGCCGAAGGGCCTACTACTATTTCGCGGGCGATGCCGAGCTGTCGCGGAATATGGCGGCGCAGCTGGGTGGGAAGGTAGAGGAGTTCGCTGGTGCGGTGGTGGATGTAGCGGTCAATACGAAGGTGGCGGTCGAGGAGGCTGCTAAAGGGGCTGTCGAAGGGATGGGGTGGAGTTAGTTTACGGTTGCGTACAGTGGGAGTGATTTGTCGTAAGAGCGAGGATGTTTCGGCGTTGCACTCCTGTCCACTAGTACCAGGAAATTGTGGTATATGAATGCTCAGTCTGGGACAGTGTACGATGGAACGGCTTGCAAACCGTCGTCTCTCGGACACAGGATAAGCCATATTGGCTGAGAAGTACATCACGGCTTGTTGCTCACGAACATCGGCGCCGCCGAGTGAACGACCGGAGGCGCCAAGATATCGCTGACAGCCAATCTGGTGGATGGCCTCAACGTCAGCTTGTATGCTTTCGACATTCCATGAAGGCTGAGACGCAAGCTCCCTGCCGGAGGGCGTTGCACGAGCAGGTGAACGCCTAGACATAAAACACGAGGGTATCGCAGTTGACTGGAAGCACCAGACTCTGGACTACCACTTGGCAACCCACCGCCATCAACAGGCAGCCACTATGCGTTTCTCAACCGTGCTAGCATCAACCTGCCTCGCAGTCGACGCGACTTCTACTACCAGCCCCTAGTCAGCTCCTCACGCTTCCATCAGCTGGAGAGTTGTTAGTGGACTGGAGCTGGTCAGGTCGATGAGCCAAGCTCGTCCATGAGCAATGGAACGAAATGGAGGTACAAGGAGGGAAGGCAGTCAAATCCTGAATAGAGGCTCATCTTGGTGCCATTGACTGCTAGACTGCAGTAGCATGAAAAGTACACCTGTTATACGTCGAAACTGGAACGCTTCCGATGCAGGATTGCGCGCTCCGTGGCTTGAACAAGGCTTTCAGTATATCACAGCTAAGTTTCATGGCGAGATTGCGCAGAGTATGCCATCCATGTTCCATTCGTGTCGACGTTGCCAAGCTCTCCCACGAGCTACAACGTAGAATCGGAACGGTCTAGCGTCATGCAAGGTGACGTTTTGATGATGGTCTGAACCGGCCATCCTGGCACAGCCACTCGTATCGCGTTACCAGCCTCCTCTACTTATATACCATGTAGCTCCCATTTGAATGACGTTGGTCTTTCGACTTGCGCCTGTCTTCCTCTCTTAAAAACCACAACCATAGCCCCATAAAAACCCGCGGTTCGAGCATCGCATCGCAGTCGCGCATCCATTGAACTATCCACACCACATACCAACTCCCAGCGCATCCCACAATGGCCGAACCACGCGAACGCCCCCTCCACGAGCTCCTCAGCAGAGACATGGTAGACATCTACGTCGGCCCCGAAAACACCCACTGGATCCTGCACGAAAAACTCCTCTGCCACCGCTCCAAATTCTTCCGCAACATCTTCTACGACAAGAAAGGCTCCAAAAACTCCACCTACGGCCTGCCCGACGACGATGACGAGCCCTTCCGTCTCTTCGTCGGCTGGCTCTACTCTGCCTCCCTTCCGCAACCGGCAGAGGAGAAGGAGCTCGCGACGCTCTTCGATCTGTACCTCATGGCCGAGAAATGGGAGATCCGCGCGCTGACGGTCGATGTGCTGGAGACAGTGCGGAAATGGTACCATGATTCTGATACCTGGCCGGGGTTGAGGCGCGTGCAGTACATCTATGCAAACACGGAGTCAGAGTCGCCGATGCGGCAGTTGCTTGTGTCTTGTGTGGCGCGGATGTTGATTACGGGAGATAGCATGCCCCATCACTGGGAGAACGCGTTGCGCAAGAACGGACAGTTGGCGGTGGATATCATTATGTGCGTGCAGAAATGGCACATTGAACCGGAGATGGTGCCGGATACGAGGCGCTCGAGCATGGCGAGTGTGGTGGACGAAGCAGAAATGACCAGGGATTTGAAGAAGCAGGAGGCGGAGACTAATGGCGGGTGGCAGAATGGCGAGACGAATGGGCATGCTGAGGAGGAGACGACTGAAGACGGGGAGGAGACTGCATAGGAGGTATGATGGGCTGGACGTCTGGGAAAATGCCTGGTTTAATTTGCGCATCTTGCGATTTCTGACTATCTTGTGTTATACCTAGTGCTGCTTTTTGCTTCGAGCGTTGTAGGCGATATCCAGGGTCGCATGAATTGTTACCTACCTTAGTTTCTGAGACATCTACGCATTTCTTCACTGACATCCGCCCTCACTCGTTAGCCTAATTTCGGCTCATGTTCACGACTACTGGAGACAAAAACTGTGATCTCTCAAGTTCATCCTGCGGTTAGTTCACACCGTCGTTCTCGAACCCGAACACTCACGCTCTACACCAATCCAGAGTCCATGGGATATGCTCCAGTCTTCTTTTGACAGTCGAAAGTGCGGGCTGTCATTGTTTACATAGTCGGCTACGTACAAGTGTCTGTGCCAGTTCAGCGAGTGTCGAGTACGGTCCGGATCAAGCGAGCGTTCGGTATATGCATAAATATGTCCGAAAAGATATCCACAAGATTGCCTACCAAAGAGATAAAGAAAGCCATTCCAGGATATCGTGCGTCGTCGTCGTTCGTAGCCACCCAGCGGGTCTGTCGCAAATACGGTCTGAGAGCGACGGTGTCCTCCAGCAGTTAAGCGGCATGCAGACACGTCGGAGAGGATGAGATGTTATCGTGAACCGTCAAGGCTGACATCCTCACTCGAAGTCTCTCGCGGCTGGGGGACTCTTCTTTCGGAACACGGCCTGCGCGACCTGCCTTGCCGTAGTCCGTACAAACCCATCGACCTCGATCACGTTCTCGAAGTTCGCGTCTGCGGGCAGCCGGAACTCGTCACTGCCCACCTGCACCAGCGTGAAGACGTTCGATGCGGTGTCGTCGTTGCTTTGAAAAGCATCGAGAGCCGCTTCCGCGAAGTCCATCTGATTCGAGACATTACCGTGCTTGGAGCGGTCGGGCTCACAGACGACCGTCACGACAGCATCAGCTTGATTGAGGAACGTGCTGTGCGTCTCAGTGAAGCCGACTTGTGGAACGTACGGTACGTGGCGGATGCGTTTGTGGTGCGAGCTGAGCGCGCGACCCAGAGGTTCGAACGGATCGGTAGAGTGGTTCGCGTTGAACGCAGGCGTGTCACCGGCCGGGACGATAACGGGCGTGAAGAGGACGACATTCGCGGTCTTCCGGAGGTTGCGCAAAGTCGCCACGCTCGCTGGAGAGGAGCGGATGACCTTGCATGTTGTCATGGTGCTTTGTGCCTCGGGCTGCTCGGTGCTGGAGTACCGCTGCAGCAGCGCTGGGTTGATGACCAGTTTCGGTGGCAGACAGGATAGTGTGCTAGACTGCCTGCTTAGATCTGAGTGGGAGAGCTCACTCTGCACATCGAGCAGATCGGTTTCGATTTCGGAGTCGCTGCTGCGCTGAGACGAGTTTCCCGGGCTCGTGACTTGATCGTGGAGGAGACGCAGAACGAGCGCGTCAACCCATGCCTCGGTGTACCCGGGATCTTTCATACCTCAGGATATGGCGGGGCGGGCGAACTGGATGAGGGCACGTGCACGTCGCGCAGGTCGGCCTGCGAGGTCCTGGTGAGGAAGAAGATGTACCGGGGATCCCAACTCTGCAGAGTCATGAAGTATGGTCTGTTCTCGCTGGCGGGTTGAGGTCTTCAATACCGTTGATATGCGGCGTTAAAGTGTGTGTAGCACAGGTCGGATTCACTTGCACACTGAGTTGGAGCTGATGGCGAAGGATCCGGGATGTTTTGTCTCATCCGCAGTGTAGTATTGAGCGCAGTCGTATACTACCACGAATCACAGTGCGTGTGAGGCTTCGCTTCGTATCTGTCAAGTCTGGCTGCGGAATCCTCAAGCCGCGATTGAGAGTTTCTTAGCTAGCCTAGCTTTCACAGATGGTGGTACTGTGTCACGTTAGCTTTGCTCTTGTAGCACAGCGGGAGTTGAAAGCTGGGTCAGTCCGATGGTAGCCAGGCTTGGAGGCTGGATGCATGAACAGTTCAGGGAATTGACTTACTAGATAGTAATGCGTAAAGGGTGGTTGCACATACGGTTATACGGCTTTAACAATCAATGCATCTAGGAGTAAGTTGCGAGGAGACAGATGATCAAGGTGCACAGCATGACTTTCCTTGAGGCTGACGAGGCACTTTTTAACGACAGCACGGGCGGAGGAGCTCTCGAGCAATCCCGCTCAACAGGCACACCAGCGGTCATCGACATGCGGCCAGATTAAGGTGCACGCTCGCGCGTTGTACGACATGTCCAGCCGGTGCACCAATAGGAGGCGGTATCGAGCAAAGTCGAACAATGCCGTTGAATGCAGTCGTCTCGGTTCGAAGTTGTGTAACTTCCAAACAACGCGGCCCACTGTCAAAGCTTTTCGCGTGGAAGCAGGGGCGGCCCGGGGGTGAACGAGCGTGAACCTTGCGTGGGCGATCGTGGTCCGTGAGTCTTTAACAACCTCGATCGAATCTCGAAAAGCGAAAAAGACAGTCCATCTGAACGAAGCAGCAAGAGGACCGTCTATCCCCACAGACGATAGCACAACTCAGCGGCCGTCAACCACACACGGCATGAGGCGACGTGTGTGAAACCCTCTCATCGCATGTCGTGCTGCACCTGTGGAACATCAAACAGCCGGACAATGCACACATCTGCCGCCTAAGCAGCTGTCAAAACCTCCTTGGGCTCGTCTGGACTCCGGCTATGATTCGGGAGGCTGGACTATCATGGCGAAGGTGTCTGTTACGGGCGCACAGAACGCCTTTGATCGCTTCGGCCCAATTCGTCGAGACGAGGCTCCCGACATATCGCCATGGAGGTGTAATCTGGTATGTCTCACCATCTTCCGTCTATGTTGCAGTCTGCGAAGCTCGTGCAGGGATGGCAGTATCTTCATGTTTCTAGACATAGATGAGCCGTAACTGCCTATTTGGGCATGTCGGGTCATGTGAAGCGTGATTCGCTGACTACGATTGGCAGACAGCTCTCTCACAGGCCCATAACCTCTACTTCGTTGCGTATAGCAAGGATATCTACGTCTATGTCCCGCAGTTCCCAGGTCAGCACCTTCTGGCCAAACCTGTTTTGACTTTCACATCCCAGCCTTCATCTCCAGGTCTCAAGGGCCACATAGATCAGAGGCGACCCCACAGCATCAACAACTTGATCGTCCAAAACCTTGGTACGGAAGAAGTGATTGCAGTCGTACGAGACGATGGCGATGTGGATGCTTTCCTAGTACGACATATTGTTCATGCGATCGACAGACGAGCCGAGCCAGACAGTACGATTGGTGTGGCGGGAGACGACATACGACCATTCTTCCAGAGTAACGTTGAAATCTCTGCGTGGGGTCTGGCTATCCACACAGAAGCGAGAATCCTGGCTGTCAGTTCGAACGCTCATGAAGTCAGGGTCTTCAAGTTTGGCCTCCTGCGGGCGGACGAAGATGTTGCCATTTCTGGAGAGGATGAGGAGCTCTCCGACTCCGAAGATGAGGTCCGTGAGCGCAAGACAGATGTAACCCTCCATGTCCTCAACGGAGAGGCGAACATCCCGCACATAGCCTTCTGCAATACCGGGAATGACCCCGAAGCACGATGGCTACTGACCACGGACATCAGTGGAGTCTGCAGAGTGATGGATCTGGATGCTCTGCAAGCTGTGCAAGCTTTCCGCTTCGGCCGGTCATTCGCGGCTCAGTACACAGGAGGGTTCGATCACCTCAATGCCGGGTGGGCGATCATGTTTCTAGATCGGCGGTCGTTCCAGCCCGAAGAGAGCATACACACGGCTCTAGGCTTGCAAGAAGACCACACACTGGCCGGCTACAAGCGGTCAGATGCAATCTGGGATCTTAGCAAGACAATACAGCATCTACCCGAGTCATACGAGCCGTTCGTTGAGCGGAGAACTAAAAAGCAGAATCTGGATTCGCGGCTAGATACAGGTAGTTCTGAGCAACAGACTACCGAAGTCTCCGTTGAACTTGACACCAACGACCCTACATCCTCGGACGTGAACGATGACAGCGACAGCGACGGTGGCGTACCGGTCGACATCGAGATCGAGTTGCCAGAGGCTGATCAAGATGGTAGCCAGGACATGGACTCAGAAGTCTCTGAGCATTACCACGAACCTACCTCAATCGAGGACATAACACAAGAACAGCTCGACTACGAGGACAACCAATCCCTCTCCCCAATCTCCCTAAACTACGACGACCACCTCGACCCCCCCAGCCCAATCCTCGTCGACGACGCCGAAGACCCAGACGACGAAGGCACCGAGGACACCATCTCCCCCAACAGCCTCTACAACGGCACTTCAATCCACAGCTACGCGCCTCGCTTCACCTCGCAGCAGACCCCACTCTGTGATGGTCTCCCATGCCCCATACTCCACGCCTCAGTCCGCAATATCTACCTCCTTCAACCGCCCGCTCACCTGAAACCGAACTCCGAGGATAACTCCTTTGCGTTGACTCCACCCCTGCTCGGTTTTGCGAATCCGCTGCGGCAGTCGATACAGCGGGATTTCGAGTTCCTGCGTCTGTTTGACAGGTTGAATATGCACGCGTATATTCCCGAGCTCGGGATCGTTGTGCTGGCTTCGCAGAAGGGGAGGGCGATTGTTTTGGCGCTGACGAAGTTTGTATCGACGAAGAGTTCTGCGTCTCGCTCATCTGAGAGGAGTGTGTACTGTATGCGTGTCACAGCTATCTTGCCTTTTAGCAGTCAGGAGGAGAAGTGGAGACCGTTCGTGCCGTTGCATGGGCTCGCGGTGGCGCCTGTGCAGGGCAGGGGTAGAGAAGAGGGGAGGTGGAGGTTGATGATGCTTTATCAGGACCATTCGATTTTGAGCTACGAGTTACGGCGGGAGCGTTACGAAGGGGGGCAGGGAGGTGGAGTGGAGTCGGTCGTGGTTTGAGATGACTCTGAACTTAAACCCGATGTATTAATGTAAAACGCCAGAATGAAAACGTGGAGCACATGTTACCAGGTTCGAAGTCAAGATCAGTCAAATGTTTGACCACGTTCGAATTGTAACACAAGAACTCTATGGCGTATCTTCCAAAACAACCGTACCGAACTCCATCGCTAATCCAAACCATCACACAACCCACACCATCTCAAGCACCCCTTCACGCAGCCCCCGGCCCAGGCGTCCCCACAGCATTAACCCCCCGACTCTTCTTCCTCTTCACCTTTCCCCCATCCATCCGGCTCGCCCTCCTCTCCGCCCCGTCCTTCACCCGCCCTACATCCTTTCCCGGTCCAGCTTTCGCCTGCGTCATCACCGCCGGCGGCTCAGCCACTACATTTCCTCCAAAAACGCTTCCGCCGAACACGTTTCCTCCCGCCACCTTCCCCTCTCTTTCCAACTGCGCCCTCTCCTTTGCGGCCATCGCTGCAGCTTCTGCGGCAGCGTCATCCGCGCGCCGTTTCTTAACCGCCGCGGCGGTGTGCGTGAAGCTGAAATTCCCGGGTGTGCCGTGGAGGGGGTTCTCGTCGGAGTATTCGGATCCGAATTCGAGGGAGAGTTGGAGGGATTGCGCGAGGAGGCGGGTGGCTGCGCGGTCGGATCCCGTCAGAGATGCCTGTGCAGCATCTGGGGCTAGGGAGCCGGAGCGTAAGGATTGCGAGTCCGCTGCTCCAGGGACGAGAGAGGTAGAGCGGGATCGCGCGGGCGTGGAGCCGGAGGTAAAGCCTGCGGTGTTTGGTTTTGTGGTGGTGGCGTGCGGGAGGTAGGTGTAGCCTGTTGCAGGATCGAAGGATGGTAGCTCGGAAGCAGTGGAGAGGAATGCGGCCAAGTGGTTTGTCGCAGAGAGGACGCGGTTGGAGACGATATCCGCGATGCTGGGCGCTTGATACATATTTTCCCCAACCAGATAATACGTCCCCAGCGTCGTTAAATCCTCCTCCACCCGACCATTCAATCCTCGAGTTGTACTCCGTTCCTGCTTCCGGATGTTATACACCCCCGTCTTGCCACTTCCGGCCCACCCCTCCTCACCTTCCTTTACCGCCTGCGGCGCTCCAGTAATCATATACTCCACCCCGCGCTTCCTTTTCAAATCGTCTTCGAAAGCCGCGCGGTTCCAGGTCATGTTGAAGAGCTGCAGGTTGTTGCCCGACTGGGCGATGGCCAGGCCGTTGTTGGTCATGTGGTCGAAGAAGGGAGATTCGGCGATGTAGCGGTGGATCATGTTTTCGTCCATGGCGGTGGCGCCGGGGAAGGTGGCGAGGTACCAGGCGATGATGTTGGGGTGTTGGTAGACGATTTCGTCGAGGGCGGGTTGGGAGGAGGCCATGGTTGTTGCTGGTGGCCCTTGTGGACCAAGGTGTGTCGTGTTATTGATGTTGGTGGTGGAGTATCATCGATGTCGTCGTCGCGGGTGTAGGATATTGCGTGGAGGTTGGAGTATAGGATGTGGTCAATATATTGGCATGTGAATCTCGAATTCCAATAGGCAGTTTTAACCGAGTCGGACCTTCTCTATTGGGTGGAATGTTATCTCAACGCCTTCTTCTTCTTCCACTCTACCACCAGCAATGGCGGCGGCGCAGCGAATAGCCGCCTTGTGGCCTACAATATGGAGGGCAGGCAATGAAGTGTACAACCCAGCGACTCGGTCCGCGCGAGCGGCGGCGTTCAGGGCATATCATCCCTCCGGCCGGCGCAGGCAAGAAACGATACCGCAACGATATGGCACAGCGAATCCACCACCGCCGCATCTCGGGGGAGGGAAGGGGATAGGACCCTCGACTACTGAGGAGAGCGCGCAGGAGGGAGAGGTGACAGCACTGCCGAAGATCGGGAAGAAGTTGCAGGCGAGTGGGGAGGAGGAGGCGCAAGCAGAACAGTTGCGCCCATCGCAGGACAAGCCAGACGAGACGAAGAAGGAGGCAGCAGCAGAGTCGAAGCGAGAGCCAATGACAGTAGAGACCCAACCACCGCCCAAAACAACAGCCGACCCAATGCTCGACTCAGATGAATCGCACCCCACCGAAGAGGTACCTGGCGCACCACGCACCGGCACCTCCAAACCATTGGCCACCTTCCTCCACGACGCCCCCTCCCCCGACGAATTGAAAGCCGAGAAGCCAACCTCCTCAGATGGACACGCAGAAGAACACCCCTCCAAAACCTTCGACGAA
>JAABUL010005595.1_pt1 | contig 15451 bp, 11 predicted proteins | sample 5559151 | NCBI WGS metagenome assembly JAABUL01 (sample SAMN10711876, study PRJNA513368) | rock metagenome | isolation source: Antarctica rocks | place: Antarctica: Victoria Land, Pudding Butte sud | reverse complement strand
TAGTGCCGGACTTCGCCCATGTGCAGTTTCGTGGCAATGATAATGGCAGGAGATATTGCATGCTCAGCGCAGTTTCCGCAGCACCTGGACCTCAAGGCCACGCCTTCCCTCCTATAAGACGTCTGCAACCGTTGTTGGAGTCCCCTGAATGCAAAGGCAGGACATCCGGCTGCAGAAATTATGGCGATGACCCACCAATGGAACCCCTCTTGATCTGGATTCGAGCTGTCGCATGTCTCAGACCTCCTCACGAAATCTATGCGTATCAGTCACTTGAGCTTGAAGTAAGGTCATCGAATGGTCACTCAATGCGACAACAGTGGCGAGGCTCAATTCGATCCGTGCGACGGTGGATCTACACGAGCAGGTGAGCATCGGAGCTATGGTATCTTCGCGATATAATTTCCTTGCAAGTTGGCAATATGCAGGCTTTGACATCTTTGTTCCAGATACATTCGACTTTTTCTCTCGCGATACAACAGGAAAGCCAGGCCGCTTATAAGTACAACTCCTAGAGGTACGCCTACACTGACACCAATTGCGGTGTCATTTTTGGTAGCGTGGTCAGACGCAGTAGACTCTCTAGGGTAAGCACTGGATTGAGTGGGACCCGTGGAGACGCTACTAAACTGGATTAGTAGGTCCTGCGGTAGAGCTGGAGGTGGTAGGGCTCGATGAGCTTGATGAGCTGATTGATGTAGGTTGTGAGCTGATTGATGTTGGCTGTGAGCTGATTGATGTTGGTTGTGAGCTGATTGATGCTGGATGTGAGCTGATTGATGTAGATTGTGATATATCAGTCGCCGAACACGCCCTGACCAGAAAGCTGCCGAACCCTCCATGGGCTGACGGGTTGAAATCAGAGACGCCACAACATCCACCCGGTGGAGCCTGTCCTTCCTGAGTTCCACAGCAAAAATTACCTGTGAAAAGCCCAGGGGGATTGGGGCAGGGGTAAACATTGCTGAACCTGTGGACAGCGTCCTTTTGACACTGCTGGGCGCACTCTGGGGCAGCCCAATAGGGATCAGTACATCCTCCGCGATACATATATCCTGCACTACCAAAGCAGAAACCAGTTGTTGAGCAACCATCTCCTGATGCACAGCAAGCACTGTGAGGCCCGTTCTCCGGACCACAAGGGACGTAGTTGCCGACCTGAGGGACGGATCCGTCGGGGTAGAAGCAGTCACGAGCCACTGCAGGAACCGAATGCATAAGAGCTAAGAGCACAGCTAATAACGATGCGTTCGAAAATTGCATGGCCGCTGATTATGTTGTCGACCAGCTAAGATAGATAGCGCGCTAGGTGAGTGGGAGAAATGGTTGAAATATGGATCAAAATGATTAGAAAACGATGGAGTGAGCGTGTGGGATGGCCAGAGGTTTTTGTCTACGACCGCCGCCTCTTTGATTCGTGGTTCAGCCTTGCCGATTGACAGCTTGGGTATCTCAATTAGCGCTGATGGTTTATGCGATTCGATATCCTCGCTTGGCCCCCAGCCATCATCTCCGAGGCTGGCGACGGCTTATAGGCTGTGCACAACCAGGAGATAGATAGGCATCAATGAAAGGTAGGTGCAACGATCCCATTCCCTTGACGTCTGCTCGACATTGAGCGTCGGCATCTCGGACTCACGAGTCTAGAGATTACCACCTCGGCTTTTGCCGTTTTACCGTAGGAGCCATCAAGTGGAGGAGCATCGCTTTGTCTGATCTTCTAGTAACATATTCCCCTCTTTACTGCATCACGACCATCGTATGCGGTCATTGTTCCAGGAAATTATGCAGAACGCAAAGTGGGCAAGCAGAGCGGCACGTGGGTTTCAGAATAATTCGGACACTTGGTGGGTGCTCAATGACTTTAGTCTCAGCATCCGAAGTAGGTTGAAGCACGCGTGAGCGGGTAGAAAAGTACTTAATGAAAGATGTGACACGTCTAACGTCTTATTGGTGCATGTGGAATAGTATGTTGATTATTTATCCATCTCTAAAATATCGTGAACCTGATTATGTCATCAGCCGAGGTTGACCCGGACTGAATTGAAGACGTGGCCCCTAGCGCACTTTTTCGCCACGCATACCCCAGTATCAACTGGCTTGGGCAATTGATCCTCACGAAAGTCTACGAAGTAGGTGAGGAGAAACCATCCTTGCGCGTGGGTAGCCAGCCCGAGACGTCCCCAGGCGTGGGGGTATGGCACATGCTCTGGGACCTCAATCAGGCTGAGGAATTCTGCCTCCAGCTGGGATCGCTCTGTGCGCCCTGCAGCGTACATGCATCATCAGCAGTTTCGCATTGCACGCGCCCACAGTCATGCGTTCATTCTTCGTTACCTTGACAGAATACTGGGTCAAGCCACCGTTAGGCATTTGTGCATGTATGCAGCCAGTTGCAAATATGTTGCTTTGACCGTGTGCGTTTGCGGAGACGGTTTGGCACCCACACCCAGATGGAAGTACTGGCTCCGGGTTAGCATCATCATCCAATCTCACCAGATAGCCAGAATGCAACCTCTGCGCACAGCTTTGTCAATTGGAAGTCTGTTCACCAAATACATGCTAGAGCTGTGAGTGAGTGCGTCATTGATGAGTTGCGGAACTCAAGGACTGCAAATTGGGGAGTGCCCTGGACCACAGGACAGTCGGGCGAGGACGATAAATATATGAAAAGTAATGTAGTGCATGGCTTAGGTATTTGCTGATCGTATCAGGGCAATTCCAAGACGGAAACCACTAGTTGCGTAGATCGCTATGCAAAGGAGCAATCGCATGAGGAACTGAAAGGCTGCTCTACGGATCCTTCCGCCGAATGACGGCAAATCCCTAGCCCCTTCTCTCGCGTCCCCTTTTCACACTATGATAATATCGAGTGTGCGATTTACCTAGTTGGGAGCAAACCTCGAATACGCTGGGCTCGTTGTCTTCGTTCAAAATGCCATGGCGAATGAAACACACTATCCACGTCATTTGCGCAGTTCTATCTGCACTCCCCAAAGGCCAAAGCGTCTTGGACCTCCGTGAGGCTTTTCGAGGTGAATTTCTCGACCTCACCATCGCAGGGTTTTGGAATCAGTCCTAGGGAAGTTCCAGCTCGTACAGATACTGGACCTGGTGCTGACAGCCTAGTTTCCCGGCGTCTGTCTGAGACATTTGGTATGACAGAGTACCGCAGGGTTTGACATTCGCACGGGTATAGTCTTCAGGTAAGGAAGCTTCTTCGGCAGTTTCTCGAATCGTTGCAAACGATGGCATTTTCCCCTGAGGCAAGACTGCTTCCCACAGTATTATGAAGTTTCCCCGCCGGATAGCTCATCTTCGTCTTCGACCACCGCGACACCCAATACCTGAGCCCCGCATTGGTCTTCGTGTAGGCAATCAAATGGACTCCAAACACTATCACACCAAAGAGAGGTAAGCCGGAGCCTACTATGTCCATGACATGGTGCCCATCAGAATCCTAGATTGCGAATGACTCCTGGTTCCAACGTCGCAGCGCCTCGACCTTGCCACTGTCGTGACCCGAGCGAAGCGTGTCGTGCACCAGCCGTGTCCGTTGTTGAAAGTCATTAGGCGAGTGCAATTTCAAAATACGCTTCTCATGGTCCAGAGACCAGACACCAGATCAGGTCATCTCATGGGACAAAATCGGAGTATGCATAGCCGAAAGGCCTTTTAAAGCCTTCGATCATGAAGTAATAGTAATTCGTCATCTGCTTCCTGTACGCTTCGGTATCGCGTAAGTAGTACTGCCAGCTGTGTTCCCAAGCCAGATATGTTGAACGGATATTGAGGTTGCAAGGTTGACCTGTCGACTCTGCTCACGAGTTCCAAGCTGGACAAGCACTTCGCGCTCGCCATAGTCGAGAGGTGCAATTTGTGAAGTATGGATTGTCCACGGTGAAGGCCACGTGTCGATGCCGAGGGATTTCCGCGCAGGGCGACTCCGTTATTGCAGGTGAAGGGTTACGAGATCAGAGGCGCACAAATTTGTGCTGCTCACTTAATCTCTGCCGAGCTAGCGGGGCGAGTAAGGCAGAGCCATCGCCCTCAGACGCACAGCAGACACCCTGGAACAGAAGACGAGTGGCATCGGACGTGGTGTGGGATTTCTCGCGGGTCACGCCTGCTGTTGCTAGTTACTGGTCTGCGTCTCGTCACTCACACCATCCCTAGTAGCAGCCAGCTGCGTTCTAGCTGCCAGTGCTATCGTTTCCACCGCCGTCGATCTTGGAGAAGGCTTCTCCTGCTTGCGGACTGCGCGACTGCGGCGCGGGCGCCGGCGCGGGCGATCGCGAAAAGGGATTTTCTCCTTGTTGAGCCTGCTGCTGTCCTGAAACAGGTTGGAGAAAGGGCCGTCCGTTTGCGCCGAGTCTGCGGATGTGAGAACGCTTGGTGCAGTCGACGTCGCCGGCTTAGACGTGCTCGTGGTCTCTGTGATGCTTGTGGAGCCAAAGGCCGTGCTGGTTGATGGCTCTCTGATAGCGCTGAAGAGCCCGCCAGTGGTAGGTATCGGCTTTGTGGATCCGAACGTATCATGGCTGGTAGAAGTAGTGACGTTCGTGCCTTCTACGCCCCTTTCCACGCCCCTGGTCGTAGAAGAAGAGGTCCCGGATCTGGAAAAGCCGGTCGTACTTTGCGTAGGCCCGCTCTCTGTAGACGTCGTTGCATTACTAAAGATAGAGCCTGTCGTAGTCCAAGCAAAGGGCCGCACTGCTGGGTTGGAAATCCCCGTGGCAGTGGTCTCGGGAACTTGGGTGTTCCAAGACGAGGGGATTGCGCTAAATAGTCCGCGAGTTGTTGAAGAAGATGAGGTTTCGGGGATTCTCGTTGAATAAGTCGATGAAAGGGATCCAAAAGTCCCACTGTTCAAAGAGACAGCTTGGGTGCCGAGGGGGCTACTTGCAGATGGACCTCTATGGCTGTTGCTACTGGGACTAGGACTTTCCATTCCAAAGAGACCCTTTGGGGACGAAGCCTGGGATGTGGTGCTACTGGAGGAGCCGAACCTAGGAAAACCAGTCGTGCTGGGGGACGTATCCTTTGATACGTCGCTGTTTGAGATTGTACCAAAGAAATTGCCTGTAGAACTAGCCTTCGAAGTGTGATCATTAGCAGAAATGGCATTAGAGCCGAATAGGCCGCCCTTTGGTGTAGCTTTTGAGACGTTACTATTGGAAGATTTGGCATTCGAGCCAAACAGGTCTAGGGACGGGGTTTTAAATGTGTCGCTGTTGGGAGATACGCCACTGGATCCAGAGAAGATACCCAACGTCGATTCAGGCCTGGTTGATCCGATTAAACCACTCCTTGAAGGCGCCTTGGTGGATGCGTTGTTGCCGGAAGCTGCCGGGTTTGACCCAAATGGACTGCCCCCCAGAGTCTCCGTTTTCTTTTGAGATCCAAGCGTTGGTGACTCGAGCTTCCAATCATTACTTCTCGGGACACTATGGGTGGCAGAGGAGCCGAAGTTTGAGAAGCTTGGGACTACAGACTCGTTCTTACCATCGCTAGTCCCGCCCGGCATAGTTGGATGCATTAGGGGCTTCACAGCCCAAGCGAGTGTGCTGAATTCCAGCTCTCGATTTCTTCTCTTCGTCTCGGGGTCGAGATAGATATGCATGCCTGTCTCATCGCCTTTACCCAGATTGAAGATACGGCAGATCATATAGATGCTCGAACTGCTTTTGCCGTCTTCAATTCGCTTGTCTTGAATCTAGTACCATGTAAGCAAGTGTAAAACTGAAGGATAGAGGTTCTCACATGTCGTTCCTGCGCCTTACTCATAAAGAAAGGCTCTTGCCAATCTGAACTCGTTGTTGTCTTGACCTCGATGTGATAGAGGGGTTTCTCGCTATCCCACAGCCCTTGTTTTAGATGTCCCTTCTGGGTCAAGAATCGGGTGAACATGCGTGAATTATCCAGATACTCAATGTCAGCAATAGCGCTTCGATCATTGTCTTTCTCGAGGTCAAGGTAGTCGGCATGTAACTTGACTCGGTCTCTGATCCCGCTCTTCCAGTTCTCCAAATCGAATCTTGACAGACCTAGTCCCTTCAAATACTCGAACATGTAAAGTTCCCCAGCAGCTCCAACCTTGAAATCCCGTTCTAGTGTGCGAGTTGCGAAAGCTTCTCGAATAGTCTCCTGAGGCAAAGCTGTGGTGGCCACTGGACCCCGAATGGAGACCTCCGTCGACTCGAATACGCCAGAATGTACACGCTGTCTTGCGACGTTGACGACATTTTCAAGGATGCACTTGTACGCTGTCTCCTGAGCCTCGCTCTGCCGCTCCTGATATGAGGGGTTCGGCATGATCTCACCGCGTACATTCTCCGCATCTTCACTTCCGGACTGCTTTTCTCTCCATCCCGCCCCACCAGAGGGTGTGTACGAACGTGGACCAGAGCTTGGCGTGGAACGTCTGATATCGTTGGTAGCCTCGACCAGAGTTTCAACGTCCGTCCCAGCTTTTGACGCCCGAAGCTCTTCATCCAGAGCAGCAAAGTCACAGTCAACTTGACCCACTCCTGCGTTCTCCAGGATCTTGTCTATGACAGCAGGGTTGTCTTTGCGAAACACGCCTCCAATAACGCCTGGTGCACCTGAATCAGTGATGCTTAAATATGTACACAGTCTGCGAGGAAGGTCAGATTCGAAGCAAACATCGCGTTCAACCTCGTCCTTTGGTAAGTAAAGTCGCAGGGCACCTTCTGCTTCCTCAAGATGAAAGTTCGCTCGGCTTGATGCGCCTTCAATGCTACGTCCGTCCTGCGTGATCTGCAGTGAGCGTCTGATGCCGTCACTCACGTAGACCATTCCGCGCTTGAACTTTCGATATAGCGAGGCTACGTCTTGTCTGTTGCTTAGGCTAGTAAAATGAAAAGCACATCTGAACTAGCGTTAGCTAATCGAAGCCTCATTGTTATTACATTTCCCTATCGAGATCCTGTGACGAACGACATACCGGACAATAGCCTGACTCTTGATGCGGATATTTCTGGTCATCTCATGATCCTGCGAACCTCCCTTTACCTCCGTGACTTCTTTCACAAGTTTCGAAGAAAATCGTTCTTCCAAGCCCATGGCTAGGAGAAGCGGTCTGATATCCCTGACTTCTTCGAGAGAAAAGTCTAGAACCACGATTTTGCCCTTAAAGGCATCCCAGTGAATGGTGTTGTCCACAATCGCAAAATCGTCAAAGTCATCCTTGGGAGAAGCTGAGGCGAAGCTGCGCACCCCATTTGCAAGCTTTACCGGTAAGACTTTAGCCTCGACAAGGCTCGAGAGATCAGTTTCTCCAACACCCAAGCCGCAAATCAGTGCCATAATCTCATTAATTTGCGCTGCTGATGCTTTTCCTTGAGCTTCAGCCTTCAGTGAATCAATGTACATCTCGACGGTTGGCTCCGAGATCTCGAGGACTGTTGTGAAGAACGACTTCTTCAAAACATATACGTCAGCAACGGAAGCTTTCCACGGAATCTTGACACTAGACTCCACCCAGACGCATTGCGACGGAGGGCGCCAAGCGTTCTCTTTTGGGATGTACACCAAAGCGGAACCTTCGAAGGTGGACCGCAAGGCTTTCCGGCTCTCTGGGTTCTCGCCATTCACTGGGGACGAATGCTTCTGCCACAGGTAATCGTATCGCTTCTCAGCTTCCACGACAACCATATCGACTTCGACTCCAGCGAATGCTTTTGATTCACAAATTGAGGTCTCAGTGCTCAACAATTTCCTCTTTATGTCATAATCTTCTAAATGGAGCTCCTTCCACATTCGATTAGTAAAGACTTGTGTGTCAACGGCAAAATCCCTTTACCTCAAATGATTGCTTTCCATATGCCTCCATGGAAGTAATGCTCTGGAAATTTTCAGTGGTGCCAGGAGCTTCCTTGACTGAAGTGACTTGATATGGCGCGCTGGTGGTTGTGATGTTCGGTTTAGTGTAGGCGGTGGATTGGCTTCTCGAGGTATTCATGTCTACACTATGGTTCTTTAACATAAGTAAATCATTGACGACATCTAATTGAGAAGCATCGGGAGTTCTTAGGGACACCTTGAAAAGATGCTCAAGCTCAAGGTAGACATCGAGCTTCAGACACTGCTTTGACTTGAGCCATTGCGGACCGTCCCAAACACAGTCTGCAGTTGAAAGCCAGGTAGCGTCGATCCTAATTGATGGCTGTATCCAAATCATAGGCTGCCTGAACATATCACTAAATGTTCGTTAGTCGAGAAAGGGGCTAGATTCTATAAAGGCATACCGAACATGATCAAGACCTTCATTACATCTCGACTGTATGTTGTGGTATATCCTAGCCAATTGGTCTGTCGCAGAACTAATGTTGAGCGCCGAATTGAGTGTTTTGAACGTCGTGAGGGCAGAGAGATAGAAGTCGAGGTTCTCCTCAAATCCAACTTGCAAGTCCTTCACAAATATCCATTCAATTCTATCCTCATCTCGAAGAAGCTCGGATATGGCGATAAAAGGATATGCGTCGGCAATACGAAGCTCCGCAGCGATTTGCTTAAGCTTGGGAAGGGGCAGGAACGTGCGTAGTAGAGATGTCCTGCGTCCATTTTCAAGAAGCACATCGCTGTTCCGCAGCTCTCCCTCGACGGCATTGTTGATCTGAAGGCGATAGTAGGGCCATCCACGCTTCAGGATTCCTAGCACCCTATTCGATTGATAATTGACGATATACTGAAATTCTTTCGACAGTCCATCATAGCCTTTGGCACGGAGCTCGGGTATTCGGCGGACCCCGACTATTTCTTCAAGCCATCTTGTCCACGACCAGCCGTTGTGGATAACTTCAGGATCAACCGCCTTCAAATAGTCTTCGTGTAGATAATGTACCGGATGGCCAGGAAGCTGGGCATCTTGCTTAAAGAGTTTGAATGGACTGTAGTCATCTTCTTCGTCAGGGAAGTACAGGTATTGGTCTTTCTTGAGCAGAGAGCCGTGCTGATTGGCAAGTCGAATCTGCGGAGCCAAGCTCGAATGGTCTTTCGGAAGGAACCCATATAAATATCGGATGTGAGCAACAGCATTGAACACCTTGAAGTTGTCAAGACTTGTAGCACTGTAACGTTTATTGATCGAGCTAATCACAGACAGGTGCGGGCAGCTCATTACGCCTAAATTTGAAAGAAGATCTACCCAAGCAACATTTTCGGCAGCCATGGGGCAGACAAGATCGAGGCCGATATCTTCCGGAATGGAGATGCGGTCAGTCTGGGGGAAGTATATTTTGTTCCCAGGATTGCTAGATACCCATCTGCCGTCACACAACGGAATCAAGGCAAGCGTACTCAAGCGGTTCTGTTGATTGGGGAGGTTCTCAATGAAGGCTTCCGAGAGGAACTTGCAGATCCGAGTACGCCAGTCGGCATTTTTCTTCATCAATTTCCATTTCGAGCCGTCAGGGATGCGGAGATCAGCCTCTAGACGATCAACGAACTTGCTCCATTGAAGCGTTGTTGTCCCTAAGCCTTCAAGTATCTGGAAGTCTGCTTTCGTGTACTTCGGTGAGAGGTAAAGTTCTGCACCCTCTAGATCCGGTAATAAAGGACTTTGATCTTCGGCGAGGACACTTTCGGACAGCTTCTCGAGGTCCGAAGGCTTGTAGAGACCATTGCCGTTCCATGGCTCTAAAAGAGGAGTTTGCTCGAGCTTCTCACGAACCAGGGTCCACAATATCCTCCAGAAGTCATCTGTAATGAAATCTCCAGGAAGGTATCTCATCCACTGATACCTAAGCGATGGACGCTTGCAGAACATGACCACGGCATCCGCAAATGCTTCGGCGACCCCTTTCAGAACAGCTTGGTTCCTCTTGGAATGTACTACATCTTCCCGATTGGCTTGAGTGATGAAGTCAGCTTGGATTAAGAATTTGAATCCTACACGTCGCAAGGGCAAGAAAGCGTAGGTGTACTGCTGCTCGAGGACCGGTTCATCGTGCTCATCCACCGGAAAAGCAAGAATGACTGTCGCCCAGTCAATGCTGTTTCCTTGCTTGTCTTTTCTCCCCTCGTCGAAAGGGAGATCGTGAAGGTCGCTCTTCATGGAATAATACTTTTGTTCTGAAATCGATTCTTCCTTGCCTTTGCGCGTAGTCTTTGCAAGAAACGTCGTGTATAGCCCATCTTCTTTGGTTTCTCGTTTCGAGTATTCAGTGGCCGTGAGGGGATTGTCTGGCTGATATAGCTCTATGGATAGTCGCTGTAATCGACTCAAGAACATGAGGAAAGTGTCAGGGACGTCCCGGAATTCAGCAGCTCGCTCCTCGAATTTGGTAGAGTCTAAGAGCATCAATGTCATGCGCGTGCGCACACCTATTGGAAGCTCTTCAGGGTCCTCAAAGTACGGTGTGATCATGCCCAGACCATCATCGTCGTCCTCTCGAGTATGCGAAAAGGCAAAAGAGAACGGCCCGGACTGAATGTGCACCTTCCGTGCAATTTTAAAAACAGACTTGAAGCCGATGCCCTTCTCGCCGATATATCCCGCACTGTGCTTTTTCGTAGAGTTGCCGATGGAGCAAATGGCTCTGATGTTGTCTTTCGAGAAGCCATCCTCATTCGAGTCAACGATGATCCTATCTGGAGATATTCTGAAGGCTACAAACGGCTCTTCACCGTCCGCCGTCGCCGCAGAGTAAGAGTTGTCATCAGCGTTCTGTATGAGCTCATAGAGAAAGCGAGTTTCTTTCGAATAGAGGTTATCGACAACACTGCAAAGGTCAGCCAGATTCTCTACAGGGGAAGGTGCAATACATCTTGATAGAATCCGCGAGCTGTCTTCGTGTATTCTGCAATGCTCGAAGCACAGATGGCAGAGTAGCAACTAGAACGTCTCGCTCCTCCGCAGTGATGCCGCCATTGGCCTCCCTTACATCTGCAATGAATGTGCGGGCCTCTTCTTGGGAGATATTCGGCATCCTCAAGAGGAAATCCAACAATAAGGATTGCTAAGGTATCATGATCGGCTTCCCAGAAACGGTGAACAAGGCTGTACCAGCCTCGTGCAGCTAGAACTAGTGTATTTTAGGTTGAGCGCTTGGAGACAGTTCAAAGACTCTGATTCGAGGATAAAGCTTGAAGTATGCCAGCTTGCAGCAGGCTTAGAATCCTACCGCCCAAATCTTGCCGCCCAATGCCATGGTGGCTGAAAAGCCTGCACGCGAACGACAAGGTTACTTGAAACGGCTGACAGATGATCTCTGCCCCCGAGCTCACCCGTGCTCAAGATGTTCAACCACGCTCAAGCATCGAACACCTTGAACACCTCAAGACCTCGCAGAAATATCAAGCACGCTCATTGTCATAGCTAGATAGATCTCCTCCCTATTCAATCAGACATTCTCACTCATAGAATAAGATGCGACTTGCTCATATCACGAAGAGACTTGCCTGTGTGATAGAGGGGTAAATGACTTAAGCGCTGCAACCCTGTAATTAGGGGGCCAGTAGCCCCATTTCTATTGCTTTTGTAGCAACCCTCAGAACAGAATGACAGTACAAGCAGATGATACTCCTCTCCGCGAAAGCCGACTAGCACTAGAGATACACTCACCGATACTGAAACAAGTACTACTTGGTGTCGCTACATCGTTTGAAATTGCACGAATGTACTTTAACGAACAGCCACAGATTAGGATGTGGCTAAGAGGGAGCATGAGCGAATAGCGACCGAGCATAAGCGCGAAACGGTCAGCGTTACCTTAGCGGCAAGTAGTAGGATATTTGTACCGTAATAATACCGTAGTATTATAATTTTATCTTAATTATATACTCCTAGATTTATATTACCTTAATATAGTCTTCTAGAGAATATATATATTTAAATTAATAGTTTTATAAAATAATTATATAAAAGATCCTTTATAAGAATAATTAAACCTTAAATCTTAGTGTAGTATTCAAAATCCCGCTTTATAATACTTATTAATAAGAGGTCTTCTTATCTATTTTATATTACCTATTCCTCTTATTACCTAGATCCTTTATTTCTTATATAAAACTTAGCTAAATTACTTAAATCTAAAGTTAGATTTGATAGAATATAAAATAGAAATATAGTCTTATACTCTTAAGTAGTAGGCTTGATAGTATTAATAGCTATTATAATATAAGACTAAGTATAATAATTAACTAGATATAGAGTATAATAAAGATTATAATTAATATAATTAATATAATTACTATATAATACTTAAAGTTTATAATATTAATTAATTAAATTATTATACTAGAAATATTAACTATCTACTATTACTTATAAATTATTTAAGTAATCTACTATATACTACTATGATATTCTAAAGTATATAAGTTAGTTTAATTAATTACTATAAAAACTAGTAGATATATTCTAACTTACTAACTTAGTAACTACGCTAATAATAAGGTTAATAGATAGAATAGCTATAATATATAAGTAGTAATAAGTATATTATACTCTAGAATTATTAATAGTTAAAAGTATTATATCTATTATAATATCTATTAGATAAATATTAGTATCTTAGTATTTTTCTTATAATAGTGTTCTTTATAAAAGAATCTTTATTATATTAATACTTAATATTTTAAATATATTATAAGTACTATTAAGATATAATAATAGCTATCTAATTATAATATAACTACTTAATATATAATATTTATACTTTTATTAATCTAACTTTAATACTATTAGATAATTTAAATACTATTAGATATTTATCTAGTATCTATCTATAACTTAATATTTAGAAAGAAAATTTCTAATAGCTTTATTATTTTTAATCTACCTTTATTAAATTGAAATTTATTAGAATATTATCTTAATATTATCTTAATATTATTATTCATAGTATATCTTAGTATTTTCTAGGAAAAGAGAATTTTCTTTATATTAAGGATTATAAGGTATTTATATTTAATATATTAACCTAGTAAAGCTTAAGATAGCTAGAGATTATATATTAACTTAAACTTAAATATTAAAGATATATCTCTTCCTACTTTTTAGAAATAATAAGATAATAATACTTATATTAATAGCTTATTAGTATTAAGTTATTAAGATAGATTTAGTTTTTTTAACTTATTATATAATAGTAGAGTAAGATAGTATCTAGATTTATAGTATATAACTTAGATAGATTTGATTTCTAATCTACTAAGTATAATAGGTAGCGTTTATAAGATAGAGGATATTAGTAAGATATCGTCGTGAAGATAGGATGGAAAGGATAGCGTAGTAACGTACTATTTTATAAAGATAGGAGACGCTAGGTTTGTACAAGGTAGGTGATCTTTAGGATGTGGAACTATAGATTATTTGGTAGTAGATAGGTATGTCTATATATGTAGTTGTGGAAAAGAGGAGGGAGATGAGGTGCGTTAAAGCGGGGAGAAAGAGGAAGAGGGAGTAGGTAGGCGGATGGTAAGCGGGGGGCTTAGGTGAGAGTATACTTAGAGGCGGGTGGGTTTTGGAGTTTTGTTGAATCAAGAGCGTTCTCGAATGTTTGGGTCGATGGGGGAGGGTCGTTGGTGTGGAGAGTGTGGAGGGGGTGGAAGGTATAGGGTGTATATGAATGCAAGTATATTGGATGGATCGTGAATGAGTCGTGTAGCAGCATTGATATCATTCTCGCTTTTGGGGATACCTGAGAGTCGTTGATGTTTTATTTCGGCCTCATCATGTATGTAAGGTGTAGCCATGCTGTAAATTGGATCCAAGGCAGTTCGTATATTCATCTACCACAACCATTATCGGCTCTTCTTTTCCCCTCCCATTTGCGGGAATTTACCATTCTACATGCACTTCATTTAGCGGCATCTGTCTTCCTCATAGCCTCAATGTCCTCCTGCACCAGCTGCCTCTGATCGCCAGTATTGGCCACACTGCCCATCAGAGTAGCCTGCGCCACCTCCTTTGCAAAACCGAGGCTCGATACCGTGCTCTTCCAATAGCTGATGTACTTCGCCTTGACCTCGATAAGCGCCATACGAGGGTCGTCAGCGGTACCATTGTGGACGCCGTCGCCCAAGTCGCCAAACCAGGCGGAGATTGGCTTGCTGTAGAGTTGCTTGATGCGGGGGTCGTCGTTGGCGGCTGTGGTGACGGTACCGGAGACGGAAACCCAATCTTGCGTGGAGCTGTTCTGGAAGGTGACTTGCGCGGTCTTATTGTGCTCGATGTCGGAGAATTTGGCGGAGTGTTTATTGGATAGGAAGAGGAAATCCGGACCGTCGCGCTATCGATGAGGAGCGTTAGCTTGTATACTTTGGCACATTGTCTTGAAACGGTACAGGATTAGTTAGGAGCGTACCTTTGCAACAGCCATTGAGCGTGCGACGGGGCCAATGTCCGGGCGGATGGTAGTCAACAGGCCGGTCTTCATGCCGTCGACCGTCTTGTAGAAGTCTTCGATTTGCTTAGACTTCGGTGTCTTGTCATCCCATTGAGCGGCGACTGTCGCGTCGGTTTTGGACTCCACGGTGGATTTCTGGAGTGTTTCAGGCATCTTGAAGAGGGTGGTGGTGCCGAAAGATCTGGGAAGGTTGTGATGAATTTGACGATAGAGTGCTGATGAGAGAATCGGTAGGAATGATGGAGTTGAGCGGAGAGGGAGCATTGGAGAAGGAGCACGGCAACAGTCGGAAAGGCATGACGGAGATGCTCTGTCCTTTGATGGAGGGGGAAGTTACATCATCATCGGTCGGATTTTGATTCATCAAGATCTGCCCCGCCCGAAACGTGGAGGCGGCTGCTCCCGCCGTGACACTGCTAAGGCTATGAGCCTAAAGTACCGTGGCTACTCAGTAGCCATGACACTTGCACCTCAAACGCAGTATTCAAGGTAATTATGTTCTACAACTGATTCATATACCAAGGATATGCTTACCAACACTAATAGCTGACAAGTATAGTGCCAGGGAAGTACAATAGTTTTCCACATGCTGAGTATCTTTGCTTCTTATACCTCCGGGTGCATGATTGTCGTGACTAACGATCCTCTGGCGGTTTTACCACTCAGAAGCCGTGATCTGCTGAGTTACTCTAGTAAAGTGTCTCTGATGGCTTACCAATTCTCAGATTAGTCGGCTAATGGCCACCTTCGAAGTTTTGCTGAGCAAAAGCCAATGATTCAATTCTTTTTCCCTTCTTCTTCACAACGGATGAGTCCCGTTGGTCTGCGACTAGGGACCCTCCCTTCCTGTCATTTGCCTCGATCTTACAGTGCCGTGAAAAGGGGGAAAGCGTTCCAGATACCAGTATCATCATGTCCGCAGATAGTCGTACCAAGCCCATCTCACTTCCACACGTGGTTTCGATCAAGAAAAGAGCCCGAACAATCTCCAAACCACGAAAACTAACAACTGGTGTCGTCTTGTGGGCGATTGACCTGTCCAAGCGGACGGCAGTGATACGGCTGCGCTCGGACTT
>JAABUL010005594.1_pt1 | contig 15455 bp, 13 predicted proteins | sample 5559151 | NCBI WGS metagenome assembly JAABUL01 (sample SAMN10711876, study PRJNA513368) | rock metagenome | isolation source: Antarctica rocks | place: Antarctica: Victoria Land, Pudding Butte sud | reverse complement strand
CACGTCGTTGACCGAGGCGTCAACCATTGCGGTCATGACAATCTGACACATGTAACATTGCTTCGTCCAGATGCGCCCAATGATGTTGCTTGTCAGTTTTGTTTCGGTGAGGAACGAGAGGAGTCGCTGCACCTCCAGCATGCGCGGTGTCGTGGTGCCATCTAGTTCACCGACGTAGACTGGCCCCTCAACGGTGAACTCCAGATGGCCCGGATCAACAAGGGCGGCAGTGTAATCGGGCAACGCACCGATTACACGCTCCGCGCCAATCAGTGCCGCGATCTTCTCCTCGTTCATGCCGTTCTGGAGGGAGACGACCGTGGAGGCCGGCGTGAGGTGCGGGATGATTGCCTCGATCGCCGCTTCGGTGTGCTGCGACTTGACGGCGACGAAGACGAGATCGAGCGGTTCATCAATCTGATCCGGCACGATGGCTCGCACAGGAACCTGCCGTTCGCCGTGGATACCGGTGATCCGCACACCATGGTGTTGCATCGCTTCGACATGCTCGCGCCACTGATCAACGAAGGTGACATCTTCGCCATGCATCGCCATGTGAACGCCAGCCATACCGCCGATTGCCCCGGACCCAACGATGTGGATTTTCATGCCACTAGCCTTTCTGGCGAGGATCGAGCGCATCGCGAAGCCCATCACCAAACAGGTTGATCGCGAGAACCATGACAACAATCGCGAGACCGGGGAACGTCGAGAGCCACCATGCGCTCGTCACGTAGCTCCGTCCGTCGCTGAGCATCCCACCCCAGTCGGCTGTGGGCGGGCTTACGCCAAGCCCAAGGAAACTGAGCGAAGCGCCCGCAATGATCGCGTTGGGGATACCAAGCGTGGCGAGCACGATTACCGGAGCGATGACATTGGGAAGGATATGCCGGGAGAGGATACGGACATCGTGGCATCCAATTACCCGTGCCGCCGCGACATATTCGCGCTCGCGCACGGAGAGAACGGATGAGCGGACAACGCGAATAAAAATGGGCATCCCGGAGATACCAACAGCAATCATCGCACTGCGCAGATTACGACCGAGAATGGCGATGATCACTAACGCGAGGAGAATACCCGGGAAGGCGAGCATGACATCGGTCAGCCGCGCGACGACCATATCAACGATGCCGCGATAATACCCCGATACGAGGCCGAGCAACGACCCACCAATGACCGAGATCAGCACCGCGACGAACCCCATCTGGACCGAAATCCGCGCGCCATAGATAATGCGGCTCAGTTCGTCACGACCAAAGGAATCCGTTCCCATCCAGTAGTGGCTGCTGGGTGACACCAATGAATCAGGCGTGTTCAGTTTGATCGGATCGTGCGGCGCGAGAACTGGCGCCAACACCGCCATTATCACAATCAAGGCAAAGACGATCAGCCCGGCAACCGCAGCCTTATTCCGCGTCAGTTGCCGAACCGCATCGCCCCACAGGCTACGGGCGGCCTTGCCACGCGACTTGCCAAATTCATCTTGCGTGGCGAGCGGTTTCGCTTCCGCACTGGCCATCAGGCGCACCTGCCGTTCTCATCCGCGATTTTCTCGCCTCCTGACGCTCGCGTCATTGGAGGCGAATCCTCGGGTCAATGATTGCATACGAGAGATCAACAAGTAAGTTAACGATCACGTAGATCATCGCGAGGACGAGGATCACTCCCTGTACGACCGGGAAATCCTTGTTCTGGATCGAGTCTACGACGAGCTTCCCAAGCCCAGGCCGCGCGAAGACCGTCTCGGTGATGACCGCACCACTGAGAAGGCTCCCGAACTGCAAGCCGATGACCGTGATCACGGGGATGAGGGCATTCGGGAGGGCATGCCGCAGGACGACCGTGCGTTCGCGGAGACCCTTCGCGCGCGTCGTCTGGAGGAACTCCAGATGGAGTACTTCGATAATGCTCGACCGAACGAGGCGCGCCAGTGTTGCGGTGGAGAGCAGGGCCAACGATATCGCGGGTAGCACGAGGCCGCGCAATCCGGGTTGGCTTGTAGCGGGGAACCAGTGCAATCTGACTGCAAAGAACATAATGAGCAGGAGACCAAGCCAAAAGACAGGGATCGACACACCCGTCAATGCACCGAGCATTGCCAGCGTGTCGATCCAGCTGTTCTGCTTCAGCCCGGAGATAATGCCGAGGCTCACGCCGGACAGTATCGCGAGGATCATTGCCGCAACCGCGAGTTGGATGGTGTTCGGCAGGCGATCGAGGACCTCCTGGGCGACGGGCCGGTTCGTCTGCACCGACCGCCCGAGATTGCCGTGGACTGCTTTCCACAAGAAGTCACCGTATTGAACGTAGAGGGGACGATCGAAACCCAGCGAATGGCGGATTTGCGCGATGCGCTCCGGCGTCGCCTGGCTCTCACCAACATAGATCGACGCCGGATCGCCGGGGATAAGATAGAGCATGAGAAAGACGACGACCGATGTGAGAAGGATCGTCGGGATAGCGAGCAAGACACGCTGCTGAATATAGCGGGTCATCTCTCGTCCTCTCTTCTTGCCTGTCTCATTCGCGCGAACTCCCGCTTACTTTGTCACGGAGGTGTCGTAAAAGAGCGGATAATCCGCGGACCAGTCGAGTGTGATATCGCTTGCCTTCGACTTCTGATAGGCAAAGATATTCAGCGGATCGGAGAAGAAGACCATGATCGCCTCGTTCAGGGCTTTCATCTGAATCTGTGCGTAGAGTTGCTTCCGCTTCTCCGCATCCGTCGTTCCCGCCGCATCGTCGATCAGCTTGTCCATCTCGGCATTCTTGTACCGGCTCCGGTTCGTCCCGCCGTTCGCGTTCGCCGAGTAGAAATACTGCCGGACGATATCCGGATCGGTTCCTGGCCCCCACCAGAATTGCAGATGGTGCTGACCCTGTCGCACCGCATCGAAGTATCCCGCTTGCGCCAATCCATGCAAGTCCAGCTTCACGCCGATCTGCTGATAACTCGCCTGAAGGAACGTCGCCATCGCGGTAAAGTCCGGGTTGTCAGAGCGGTAGTACATCCCAAGCACGAGGTCTTGCCCATTGTTTTGCCGAACGCCGCCACTCCCCATTTTCCATCCCGCTTCGTCCAACAAGGATCCCGCCTTCTGCGGATCATATTTGTAGACATTCGCCGTCGCCGGATCGTAGCCAAACGTCACCGATGTGAGCACGCTTGTCGCTGGCTTGTAGAGATCCTTCCAGACGGATTTGATCATGCCCGCCTTGTCGGCTCCCCACTCCAACGCCTGCCGGATCTTGACGTCGTTAACGGGCGCTTTCGTGACGTTAATCATCATTGACCACCCCGAGCCTGCAATGACCCCTTGAAGAATCTGGAATGCGCTGTTGCTCTGAACGCTCTTGTAATCCTGCGTCGCGACATCCTCCATGAATTGGATCTCGCCGGACTGGAGCGCCGCAAGCCGCGTTGCGGGTTCCGTGATGATCCGCCAACTGATGGCATCGAGATAGGGCGCTCCTTGATGCTTAAACATCGTCGGCGTCCACTTGTAATCCGGATTCTTCACCATTCGCACGACGTTGTCGGTCTTGTATGAATCGAACTTGAACGGCCCGGTACCGACCGGATTATTGCCGAAGTCCTTGCCGTACTTCTGAACGGCAGTAGGAGAGACAGGGGAAAGATAGGATTGCGCGGTGGAGTCGAGGAAGGGCGCATACGGTGTCTTGAACTTCACCACCACCGTGGACGGATCCATGACGGTGGCACTGGCGTACGGGCCAATACTGGAAAACGCCGCCTGCGATTTGAGATTGGGATCAACGATGCGATCGAACGTGAACTTGACCGCGTCGGCATTAAACGGGGTGCCGTCGTGGAAGGTGACGTCATTACGCAGGTGGAAGGTGTACTGGTCGGCAGCAGGATTAATCTCCCACTTCTGGGCCAAGCCTGGGATGAACTCATTCGGCTTCGGCTCGCGGACGAGTTGATCGAAGAGATGGAAGGCCATCCGTCCGACGACTGTGAAGGTTGTGACATTCGGGTCCAAGGTATCGAACTTCGTTGCCAGGGCATAGATGAGTTCGCCACCCTGCCGAGCGGCAGGCGCAGTCGTCGCTGCGGGTGCGGCGGCGGAGGCGGCACTTGATGTCGGGGCGCTAGACGCGGCCGCCGAACCCGCGCTTGATGTCGGGGCGCCAGATGCGGCCGCCGAACCCGTCACTGGCTGAGTCGTCGCTCCAACGGCGCTGCGGGTAGCCGCGGCGGTCGTCGGCGTCGCGGCGGTTCCACCGCCACAGGCGGCGAACAAGCCGAATGTGGAGAGACTGGCCGCGGACAGAACGGTCCGTCGGAGGAACTGGCGGCGGCTCTCCCGCACCGCCGCAATGTTTTCGCCCAGATTACGCGGGGAACGTTCCATGATGACCCTCCTGTGTGTACCATCCAGTAGGTGTATGCAGAGTATTTGCTACCACCCCAATCACAGCGATTCTTCCTCACGAGGATATTCTGGCGCGGCGCCATGCGGTCCCTGGACGGCGAGTTTGCCGGCGGAGTAGCCCCCGTCGACGGAGAGCACTTGTCCGGTGATGAAGCGCGCCCTGTCCGAGGCAATGAAGAGCACAGCGTCGGCAACCTCGTCCGGTTGCCCGAGCCGACCGAGGGGTACATGTGTGGTGTGAACCTGCTGATACTCGGGGTGTTGCACCGTGCGCGAGATGCCGGAGATATCCGTCAACCCCGGCGAGACGACATTCGACGTGATGCCGTAGCGACCCAACTCGAGTGCCATGACTCGTGCCAGTTGGAATTCTCCGGCTTTTGAAGCGCCATGTGGCCCGGAGTGCGGCCGTGCATTGTTCCCGGAGCCAGAACCAATGAGGATGATGCGCCCGCCCTCACCTTGCGCGATCAATTGCCGGGCCACGGCCCGACTGAGGACGAATGCGCCGCGCAGTTGGACATCTACCTGCAGATCCCACTCCTCATCGGAAAGATCAACGATCTCCTTATGGACACCGACACCCGCGCCATGCAAGAGGATGTCCACCCGACCGAAGCGTTCGACCGCTTGCGACACCATCGCGTTCACCTGCGCGCTGTCGCGCACATCAGTGCGGACGAAGAGGACCGCGTGCCCTTGATCGGTTAACTCCTGGGCGATGCGCTCGCCCCATTCGGCGTCAATGTCAACCAGCACGGTCTGCGCCCCCGCTTGCGCAAAGCGGGTGAGGATGACCCGGCTGATGCCCGATGCGGCACCCGTCACAATCGCTACCTTGCCCGCGAACTCTTCCATCCCGCATGCTCCTCACCGCCGAAGGGCTCTTTACCGTTCGCCGATCGCTCGTGCTCCGGGCAATCGAGGCTGCTATTTCGTGACCGATGCATCGTAAAAGAATGGATAGTTCGCGGACCAGTCGAGCGTCGTGCCGCTCACCTTCGCCTTCTGCTGCGCATAGATGTTATTCGGATCCGCGAAGAAGACCATGATCCCCTCATTCAGGACTTTCATCTGAATCTGTGCGTAGAGTTGCTTCCGCTTCTCCACATCCGTCGTTCCCGCCGCATCGTCGATCAGCTTGTCCATCTCGGCATTCTTGTACCGGTTCCGGTTCGTCCCACCATCCGCGTTCTTAGAAGAGAAGAGAATGCGGACGACATCCGGATCCGTCGCGGACTCTTCCCAGAACTGGAGATGGTGCCGACCCTGTCGCACCGCATCGAAGTATCCCGCTTGCGCCAATCCATGCAGATCCATCTTCACGCCGATCTGCTGATAACTCGCCTGAAGGAACGTCGCCATCCCCACGAAATCCGCGTTGTCCGACCGATAGTACATCCCAAGCACGAGGTCTTGCCCATTGTTTTGCCGAACGCCGCCACTCCCCATTTTCCATCCCGCTTCGTCCAACAAGGATCCCGCCTTCTGCGGATCATATTTGTAGACATTCGCCGTCGCCGGATCGTAGCCAAACGTCACCGACGTGAGCGGGCTGGTGGCGGGCTTGTAGAGATTCTTCCAGACAGTCTTAATCATGCCCGCCTTGTCGGCTCCCCACTCCAACGCCTGTCGGACCTTGACGTCGTCAACGGGCGCTTTCGTGACGTTAATCATCATTGACATCCCCGAGCCGGACATCACCCCTTCGATAATCTGAATCGTGCTCGTGTTCTTCAGGTTGTCATAGTCCTGCGTTGGGACGTCCTGGATGAACAAGACTTCGCCGGATTTGAGAGCGGCGAGACGGGTAGCGGGTTCGGGGATGATGCGCCAGGAGATCGCATCGAGGTAGGGCGGCCCTTGATGCGTGAACATCGTCGGCGCCCACTTGTAGTCCGCGTTCTTAACCATGCGTAGGACGTTATCAGTCTTGTAGGAATCGAATTTGAAGGGGCCGGTGCCGACGGGATTGGTGCCGAAGTCCTTACCGTATTTCTGCACGGCGGCAGGGGAAACGGGAGAGAGATACGGCTGCGTGAGGGAGTCGAGGAACGGCGCGTAGGGCGACTTGAACTTGACGACCACGGTGGCTGGTTCGGCCACTGTGCTGCTATCGTACGGGCCAATCAGTGAAAAGGCCGTCTGGGATTTGAGATTAGGATCGACGATGCGGTCGAGGGTGGACTTGACGGCATCCGCGTTGAAGGGTGTGCCGTCGTGGAAGACAACGTCGGTACGGAGATGGAATGTGTACTGATCCGCCGCGGGGCTGATTTCCCACTTGGCGGTCAGGCCAGGAATGAATTCGCTCGGCTTCGGCTGCCAGACAAGCGGATCAAAGAGGTGACGCGTCACGCGTCCGACATCGGTCGCAGTCGTGATATTCGGATCGAGCGTGTCGAACTTATTCGTCAGCGCGTACGTCAGTTCGCCGCCAACCTTCGCCGCCGGGCTTGCCGCCGGGCTCGCCGACAATGAAGCGGGGACACTCGCGGATACTGAGCTGCCGGCGGCTGATGATGTGGTGGCTGGTGCGGCGGTCGTCGGCGTCGCGGCGGTTCCGCCACCGCAGGCAGCAAGCAAACCGAACGTCGAGAGGCTGGCCGCGGACAGAACGGTCCGTTGGAGGAACCGGCGGCGGCTCTCCCGCGCCGCCGCAAAGTCTTCGCCAAAATCAGGTGAGGTTTTTTCCATCGTACCCTCCTGTGTGACGTGCTATCCGACGAGATACGACTGCCACCTCAGAGAATGACGAACAGAGGCCACTCTCATTGTCTCCACGATGGGCAACGCCGATTAGAGCGGTTTATCCATCCCGACGAGGTCGTAGGGCGGCGGATTGCTCGGTCCCTGAACGGCAAGTTTACCAGCGGAATATCCTCCGTCAACGCAGAGGAGTTGCCCGGTAATGAAGCTTGCCTTGTCCGAGGCGATGAAGAGCACCGCGTTGGCGATCTCATCGGGTTTGGCCAGACGACCGAGCGGGACTTGCGTAATGAATGCCTGCTGGTACTCCTGATGTTGCACCGTGCGCGAGATACCGGAGATGTCGGTGAGTCCTGGCGAGACGACATTCGCGGTGATGCCATGCTGGCCAAGTTCAAGCGCGAGGACATGCACCAATTGAATCTCACCGGCTTTCGAGACCGCGTGAGGCCCAGACTGTACACGAGCGTTGTTCCCGGACGTCGAGCCAATGAGGATGAGTCGCCCACCCTCGCCTTGCGCAATGAGCTGACGAGCAACGGCCCGACTCAAGAGAAATGCTCCGCGGAGTTGAACGTTTATCTGCAAATCCCACTCCGCGTCGGAGATATCAACAATATCTTTATGCACCGTTACGCCCGCACCGTGAACGAGGATGTCGATCCGCCCAAATTGCTTGACCGCCTCTGCCACCATCGCATCAACTTGCGCGCTGTCGCGGACATCGGTACGGACAAAGAGCACCTCGTGCCCTTGGTCATGTAATTCCCGCGCGACGCGCTCTCCCCATTCCGCATCAGTATCGGCAAGCACGGCCCGCGCACCTGCCTGCACGAAGCGGGTGAGAATAACCCGGCCGATGCCCGATGCGCCACCTGTCACGATCGCTACTTTGCCTGCGAACTCGTCCACCCTGCCACCTCCCACCGCTGATAGACCCTCGTCTCATGTCCTGAACAGACGCAACCCACATCTCCTCTTGCTGAGATACTATGCACGAGCGATGCTGATCGGGTAGCACGGGCAGGTGCCCCAGGCGACTCGTGCAGGAAAACACTTTAATCGCGACTATATGTACAGCATACTAGCGCGATCATCGTCCAAACGCAAGATGCCAGGGGAATAATTGAGAAACGATCAGTCATCCACCCCCGGCGCAATGCAAGAAATTACCTCCGCAGAAAATGGGCCGGTATTGAAGAATTGGTGCGGTATGATCGCATCGAAATATAACGAATCCCCCTCCTCGAGGGCAAGTTCCTGATCACCAAGGCGGACCACAAGAGACCCCTTTCGGACGTAAACACATTCCTCACCCGTATGTTGGGTGAATTCTGGGCCGCTCGCCTGCCCCGATTCCAAATTCATTGTTAAGAGGACGATCTTGTGGCGATGCTCGGGGGTCAGGAATTCTCGTTCAACATCGGATCCGGGAAGGAACACGCGACGACGCTGGTCGCGTCGGACAAGGTCCGTGGATGCAAAGTCATCCATGAAGAAAAGAAAAACCGGGACTTCCAAACCTTTGGCCAGACTCCGAATAGTCGCCACGGAGGGATTGACGACGGATCGCTCAACTTGAGAGATAAGGCTCTTACTGATGCCGGAACGCGCGGCGAGATCCGCCAGTGAGAGTCGGCGCTGTCGGCGATAGTACTTGAGTTTCTCCCCGAGGTTGCAGGTCTCCAACGGCTCTGTTTCTTGCATTCTTCCCAACGCTCGTTTCTACGTTCGCATCAAAAGGCACACTCCAGGTAATGCCGACACAACATAGCACATCCTATCTAGCAGAAAGGCTGCTCGCGTCAAATCCATTCGCTCGCAACGGTATCTTGCGGTATGGCTGTTTCCCAACGAAATAACTGTGCAAACTGCGGCGATTGCCTCCGTCGCCGAATACATCAGCGGTGAGCATCCGTGTCTAGAAGCCATCTCATAAATCTTGGCGCAGCAGGATGAGGATACAACCGAGATGGACGAACCCGCGATAGTTCTCGACGTGCCGCTCATACCGCACCACCAGCCGGCGGAAGTTGCCGAGCCACGCGAATCCTGCCCAAAGGGCACCCAGCTCGATCTTCCAGCGCCGCTTGTACCGCCTGAGCACTCTGCCATCCTGCGTCTTCGGCCTCGTCCGGTTCTTGCGATGCGGCGCGATCATCGCGATCCCTCGGGTCGCCAACCGCTCGTCCAGCGGGTCGGAGTCGTACGCCTTGTCCCCGATCAGCCGCTCCGGTACCGGTTCGACAAACCGCGCGTTCAGCACCGCATCGATGAGGGTGACTTCGTGCGGCGAAGCGCTCGCCGTGCAAACGGCGATTGGAAGACCAGCACGGTCTGCCACTGCCATGAGCTTCGTACCCTTGCCCCGCTTGGTCTTGCCCACACAGCCGCCCCTTTTTTGGCCCCGACGAAGGTGCCATCCACGAAGCATTCCGACACGTCGATGCCGCCGCGTTCCTGCAGGTCGGTGGCGAGGGCGGCGAGGACCCGCTCGAGGGCGCCGTCGCGCACCCATGCCTGGAAGCGGCGATGCACCGTGGTGTGCGGCGGGTATCGGTCGGGCAGGTCTTTCCACGGCGCCCCCGTCCTGAGCACTTACAGTACGCCGTCGAGCACCGGGCGGCGGGGCGTCCACGGCCTGCCCCTCCCGTCCGCGCGGCGGGGCGGTTCGGGGATCAGGGGATCGAGGCGTGCCCATTGCTCATCCGTCAGTTCCATGCTGCGTGCTCCTCCTCACACCCAGCCTACCATTTATGAGATGGCTTCTAGCCAATAGATTCACTTCTCTATAGCACGGCCGGACCACAGACGCGCCCCCGGAACCGCGCGGATGATTTTATCGCCTGTCGCGCACAACCTTACCCGCGTGTACCACGAGGGCAGGGGCTTTGAGTACGCTCAGATCGCTGGTTGGATCACCGCGCACCGCCAGGATATCGGCGGCACAACCCGATGCGAGCGTACCGATCACACCGTCGAGTTGGCACGCCTTTGCTGCCAGGCCTGTGGCTGCGTGGATCGCTTCCAACGGCGTCATACCCACCCGCACCAAGAGTTGCAATTCCTCGAAGAAATCATCGAACCCAGTGTACCGCCAGCCCGCATCATTGCCTGCCACGATTGGTACGCCAAGGTCATGCAGGTGACGGATGTTCGCGATCGTGTTGTCATTGCGATTCGGTGTCACCGTAACAATGTGCGCCTCCTCCGGTGTCGCGACGCCTCGCGCATAGCGTTCCTTCATTGATGACATGGAATCGGCCCCGACCTGGAGCGTCGCCGTGACATAGACACCCAATTGAGCAATGCGTTGCGCGATTTCCGCATCGTATTGCCACGTCGTGTCCGCAGCCAAAAACGAGCAATGCTCGATATGATCAACCCCCGCATCGAGCGCGCGACTGATCGAGGCGGTCGCAATGCAGTGACACGAAGCAGATTTCCCGATCGTATGTGCCTCATTAATTGCCGCTTGAAGTTCGTCTAATTCGAAGGACGGATACTGCGCATACGTGCCGACAGTGCCGCCACCGGATGCCATGATTTTGATGAAGTCCGCGCCCTCTTTGAGCAACTGGCGGGCGGCAAGTCGCATCTCCTCGGCGCCATCGGCCTCGCCGCCGAAGTAACGGCAATGACCACCGGTGATCGTCAGCGGTCGCCCACTTAAGATGAATCGAGGACCGGGGACGATCCCCGCACGAATCGCATCGCGCAATCGGAACATGAGCGTCCCTTTGCCACCGCAGTCGCGGATTGTCGTCACTCCGGAATGAAGGGCGTTGAGTGCGTTTGCATGCGCTTGCAGGAGGAGGAGTTCGTCGGGCAACTCCATCCACTCCTCGAACGGTGTACCATCGCCGGGAAGTACCGTGTGTGCATGCATGTTGATAAGCCCCGGCAGAACGGTGTAATCGCTGAGGTCGAAAACGACGCCATCGCGCGGTACTTCCCGTGCGTCCGCGACACGCGAAATCACCCCGTTCTCAATCGTGATGAGAACGTCCCGGCGTGGCTCCATCCCAGTGCCGTCAATGAACCATCCCGCCCGGATAGCCGTCACCTGTTCATGTCCTTGTGTTTCAGTCATCGGTTGGACTCCTTATTGCGAAGTACGCGTTTGCTGTCAACTCCGCGATACCGCTCCATTTCCTATCTCACCGATTTGTGGCAGCGTTCGCGGGATTGAGTGTGCGTTTTGCCGTCTGCGGCTTATCTTCGGGCTGGTGTGGGGTCGTCTACAGAAAGGGGTTCGCCGAGTTCGAGCGCATAGGCCGCCAGTTCATCGAGGTTTTCCCAGCCCATTGGTCGCTTTCCCTCTTCGATCTCATAAATCATGCCGACTTTCCGCTTATTCAAGGGCATCGGCATGCCGATTTCGTCCGCGCGCTCGATGAGAGCGCCCGTCAACCAGCGCGTCTCGCTTTGGCGGCGACGATAAACGATGTCCCACCAGATACCACTCCCCTTTTTCACAAATTGGTATTCAGGATCGGGCGACTTGATCGCCGTCGATGCCTGTCTGTTCAAGTGATCCGACAGCACTTGCAGAATGGCAATCTGTGAGCGACGTGCCTCCGGGTAACGCTGCCGGATCAAATCAGGCAGGAAGTAGGCGTCGCTCTCCAATTTGATACCGTATACGTCAGCAACAGCAACGGCCTCGCGGACGAGCGCGAAACTGAGAAGCCGGTTCCGATCCGATGCCCACACCTCTCTGGTCGAGGCATTGACTAACGCAGTCATGACGATCCAACAGCCATAGCACTGCTTGGTCCAGATGCGGCCGAGGATGTTGTCCGTCAGATACGCCTTCGTCAGCAGTCCCAGCAACCGCTGCACCTTCAGCACCCGTTCTGTCTTGCCCCCGTGTAACTCTCCCACGTATACTGGTCCGCCCACTGTCATCTCTAGATGGCCCGGATCAACAAGGGCGGCGGTGTAATCCGGGAGCGCCCCGATCACGCGCTCCATCCCGATCAGTGCCGCGATCTTCTCCTCATTCATCCCATTTTGGAGCGACACCACCACCGATTCCGGGGTGAGGTGCGGCATGATCGCCCGAATCGCCGCTTCGGTGTGCTGTGACTTGACGGCGAGAAAGACCAGCTCCAGCGGCTCGGCGATCGTCTCGGGCAGCAGTGCGCGGACAGGGATGGTCTGATCGCCGCGCAATCCCGTGATGCGTAGGCCGTGGGTCTGCATCGCTTCGACATGCTCCGGCCACTGATCGACGAAGGTGACATCCTCGCCGCTCTTCGCCATGTGCCAGCCAGCCATGCCACCGATTGCGCCCGAACCGACGATGTGGATCCTCATCCAAGCACTCCTCTCCCTGCATCATGCACGGCGCACTCTCCGCTTCAAGGAGCGAGAGTACGATAGGGCGACGACCGATCGAGTATCTATTGCCGAGAACTGAGTGCACCATGCAGGAACCGTCTCGATGGGTGCGAAAACGCTGATGCCGCGAGAGAATACGCTCCGAAGGAGACGGAGCCAAGCGTAGAATCGAAGCGAACGCACGATTCGGTCGTTCAATAAAATGATCCAGGACACCCTTTATGAACAGAATAGTAGCATGTCGCCGCCGCGTTCGCAAGATATTGCTGTATAGTATGGCATATGAGTAGGTGTGCCGCGCCGACGTACGTTCGCCAGGATACGCCTCTTACGTGAGCCGAGACGAGGGAGGTTCCCATGACTCAAGCCTTTTCCTCCTGGCTCGATGATTTCTTCACCTCCTACTATCGGCACCGACCGGTGAATGCGACGTTCATCGGTATTCATGACTACGATCATCTCCTCCCGGATTACTCACCACAGGGTGTGGATGCAGTGCAGCGCGAGATGGCCTCGCTGCTCCGGCGATTGGACGATCGCTCGGTCGCACCGCCGCAGACACTGGTCGAGGAGACTGACCGGATACTGGCAACGGGTTTCCTCAGAATTCAACAATGGGAATACACCTCACGGCATTTCCGATACGGCAACCCATCGGTCTATACCGGCGAGGCGATTTTCAGCCTTCTCTCGCTTTTTCTGCACCCTTTCGCTCCCGTCGCGGAACGGGTCGAATCCGCGATGGCGCGTTTGGAGGCGATCCCGACGCTCCTGGCGCAGGGAGAGGCGAATGTCCGCACAGCGCCCGTAGCGTGGACAGAGCGAGCGCTCCGCGAAGCGGAGGGGACGATCCGCTTCCTCGGTACCGGCATCACTCTCCTCATCGCCACCGAGGGCATTACCGATCCCCGCTTCCGCGCGGCGGCGGATCGAGCGCGGGTCGCGGTCGCACGGTATCAAGAATACCTTCGCACACAGGTCACTGAGGACGCAGAGAATCGGTATGCTTGCGGTGAAGAGGCGTTCGATATGTATCTGCGCGAGGGGCATCAACTCGATAGTGATGCAACAGAAGTCGCACGCTATGCGCGCGAGCAGTTTGCACAGGCACAGGCCGCGCTCGATGCGGGGGCCGCGCGGTTCGGGGCGCGAAACTGGCAAGAGGCACTCGCCAAACTGGCAGACATTCATCCAACAAGCACAATGTATTACGAACGCTATCAGGCACTCTGGAATGCCTGTCGCGCCGCTGCAGAGGCACATGACCTCATCACATGGCCGGACTTCCCACTTCGCTATGTGCCGCAACCGATCTGGGCGAGAGAGTGTGCGCCGTATCTCTACTTTCTTCATTATTACACGCCCGCGCCCTACGACCGTATGCCCGTGCATGAGTATTTCGTCACACCGATTGAGTCAACGATGTCTCCTGAAGAGCAGACCCGTTTGCTGCATGCGACTAATGAGAGCGTGATTAAACTCAATCACGTCGTTCATCACGGGAGCATCGGCCATCATATCCAGAACTGGCACGCGCCCCGCGCACCATCGCGGATCGGGCAAATGGCAGGTGTTGACACAGCGGCGCGGATCGCGATGTTCTGCGCGGGAACGATGGTCGAGGGATGGGCGTCCTATGTTGTCGATGTCATGGACGAAGTTGGCTTTCTCACGCCCCTCGAAAGTTATTCACGGCACCACGCACGCCTCCGCGCCAGTGCCCGTGCCATCGTGGACGTTAACCTGCATTGTGGGCGCTTCTCGTTCGACGATGCCATCGCTTTTTACCGTGATGACGTGGGAATGAGCGCGGACGCCGCAGTCAGCGAGGCAGTCAAAAATTCGATGTTTCCCGGTGCGGCGATGATATACCTGATGGGGCAGGACGCGATCCACGAGTTGCGCCGGGAACTCGCGGCTCGCGAGAAGGCGGGATTCAGCCTCCGCCGCTTCCACGACCGCTTCCTTTCGCATGGTGCAATCCCGGTCTCTCTCATTGCTCGTTCCATGCGTACGGAATCGCACTAGTCCTCCGCCACGGTAGTTTTGACACCCCATGCTTTCCGAGGTAAGCATAGCGCATCGCGAAGGAGGCGACGATGCGGAACAAGGTCTATGCGGTGGTACGTACCGACGATGAGCGACAGCAACTGCACGCAACGATCCACAGTGGTACGACCCGCGCCCGGATGGTCAATCGCGCCCAGATTCTCCTGCACGCTAGCGCGGAGAGACAGGACAAGGAGATCGCCGCCGCGCTGCACACGAGCGAGAGCACCGTCGGGCATGTCCGCAAACGGTTTGCCGAGGACGGCCTGCATGCCGCGCTCCACGAACGCGCCCGCCCCGGCGGCGCACGCACATTGAGCGGTGGACAGGAAGCCCATCTCGTCGCGCTCGCCTGTAGTGATCCGCAACAGGGCAGGGGAGAATGGACGATGCAACTGTTGGCTGATCGGTTGGTCACCCTCGGCATCGTCGCGCGGATCAGCGACGAGACGGTGAGCCGGACGCTCAAAAGGGGGGCATCAAACCGTGGCTGCACAAGCAGTGGTGCATCCCGACGGTGAGTGCCGCGTACGTCTGTTGCAGGGAAGATGTCTTCCATCTCTATGCCGCACCGCACGACCCCGCGCGTCCCGTTGTCTGCTTCGATGAGTTACCGTATCAACTGCTGGACGACAGCCGTCCACCGCTGCCACGGGAACCGGGGGTGCCCATGCGCGACGACTACGAGTACATCCGACGCGGGACATGCAACCTGTTCGACTGCTTCGAGCCCCATGCCGGACGCCGGCACATCGTGGTCACCGAGCGGCGGACGAAGGAAGACTTCGCGGCAATGATGCGGATGCTGGTCGATGAATGGTACCCGGAGGCAGCGGTGATTCGGGTAGTGCTGGACAACCTGAACACGCATACCGGGGCGTCTCTCTATGAAGCGTTTGCGCCCGCCGAAGCGCGGCGGATACTGGAACGATTAGAATGGCATTACAC
>JAABUL010005592.1_pt1 | contig 15458 bp, 12 predicted proteins | sample 5559151 | NCBI WGS metagenome assembly JAABUL01 (sample SAMN10711876, study PRJNA513368) | rock metagenome | isolation source: Antarctica rocks | place: Antarctica: Victoria Land, Pudding Butte sud | reverse complement strand
ATGGCCGTACGCTGGCGATCACGGGCGCGCGCGAGAACAACCTCAAGGGCGTTGACGTCGCTTTCCCGCTAGGCACGTTTATCTGCGTCACCGGTGTCTCGGGCTCGGGCAAGAGCACGCTCATCACTGATATCCTGTATCGCAGCATGGCGCAACACCTCTTCCGCGCCCGTGAGCGCGCCGGCGCGCACGACAGCATCACGGGGCTGGAGCACCTGGACAAGGTCATCGACATCAACCAGGCCCCGATCGGGCGCACGCCGCGCTCTAACCCCGCGACGTATACAGGTCTGTTCACGCCGCTGCGTGAGCTGTTCGCGCAGGTGCCCGAGGCGCGCATCCGCGGCTACAAGCCGGGCCGCTTCTCGTTCAACGTAAAGGGCGGGCGCTGCGAAGCGTGCCAGGGCGCGGGCATCGAGCAGATCGAGATGCACTTCCTGCCCGACGTCTATGTGCCGTGTGAGGTCTGCAAGGGCAAGCGCTACAACCGCGAGGCGCTGGAGATACGCTACAAGGGCAAGAACATCTCAGAGGTGCTGGAGTTGACCGTCGCCGAGGCGCTGGAGTTCTTCGAGAACGTGCCAGCGATCGCCAACCGGCTGCGCACGCTCAGCGACGTGGGCCTTGGCTACGTGCGCCTGGGCCAGCCGGCTACAACGCTCTCCGGCGGCGAAGCGCAGCGCATCAAGCTGGCCTCCGAGTTGGCGCGGCGCTCCACCGGCCGCACCCTGTATATCCTCGATGAGCCCACGACAGGCTTGCACTTCGCCGATACGGCGCGCCTGCTACAGGTGCTACAACGCCTGGCCGATGCCGGCAATACAATCATCGTGATTGAGCATAACCTCGACGTGATCAAGGCGGCCGACTGGGTCGTCGACCTGGGACCGGAGGGCGGCGCCGGGGGCGGCGAGGTCGTGTGCGAGGGGACGCCCGAACAGGTCGCCGCTGACGCGCACTCGCACACCGGCGCGTTCCTCAAACGGGCGCTGGAGGAGAGCGGGCGCCTCGCGCCCGCTCCGGTCGCGTAGCTGCGGCAGAAGCGTCAGTCTACGGGGACCCAGCAGTTCGCCACACGGCGCGACGCCCGTGTTTCTTCGCCAGCCCTGCCCATGTGTGGCGAGCAACTGTCCGCTCACATGCATCCACACCCTCTGAGTCAACCGGAGGTGATGGTGACCTTGCTGGCCCCGCCGGAGACGTCGACGTCGTAACGCCGGGGGGCATCCTCGTAGCCAGGGCTTTGTAGCCGTACGTCGCCGCCCACCGCGTCAAAGGTCTGATCGTCGAAGGTCAGACCGGCCGCCCCGCCCTTGAGGCGGAGCCGGGCGGCGACGCCCGACGGGCGCCGGATGGTGACCTCCGCTGCCCCACCCGTGATCCGCACGGGGACCGCGCCGGAGGGCTCGGGGAGATCGAGGCGGAGCTTCCAGAGTCCCCCCTCGATCTCCAGCCCGGCGAGATCGAGGCCACCCAGCTCGGCGGTGACCTCCGCTGCCCCGCCTCGGATCTCGATCCGCCAGGGGACGGCGGCGCTGAGCGCGACCTCCGCCGCGCGTTGACGCCACCCGAGGAGCCACAGGCGCCGCGGGTAGCGGACGGTGACGGCGCCCCCCTCAACCTGTACCTCGGGCCTGGGTCCCTCGAAACGGGCCCGGTAGAGCTCGGCCATCCCCGCGTCCGCGCGCAGGGCGAGCCGGGAGATGCCGGAGGGGAAGACAAGCCGGCCGCTCCTCACATCCCTCAGGGGGGCGGAGAAGTCGCTGCCCCCGGCCGCCGCTGGCGCCTCCCGTAGCCGGTAGAGCTCCTCCCTGGACACCGCGTTGGCGCGTCTGACGAACCCCAGGAGGAGGGCGAGCTGCCCGTCATCGTAGGGCGCCGCCATCTCCTCCCACGCTCCCCCGACGGCGTCGAAGAGCGGGCCGATCTCCCGCACCGCCTCCCCGTCCGGGACGAGCCGGACCACCACCCTGCGGCCGTCCGCGGGGTCCCGCTCCCGGCGCACCACCCCTGCCTCCTCCAACCTGTTGAGCAGCTGCGCGATGGCCCCGGTCGTGAGCCCCGTGACCTCGGCGAGCCGCCCGGCGGTCGCCGGCCCCGTGACGTCCAGGATGTCCACGACCTGCAGGTCCGTGGCGTTCATCCCGACCCGACCGGCCACCGCCCGGAAGAAGGACGCGCCGAGCCCGTTGAACTGGCGGACCTCCCGTACGAGATCCCCGAGCAGCTCCTCGCGCCGGTCCGGCGCGGCGTCCGCTGGACCCTTCGATGACGCACCCCTTGACATCATCCCCACCCTCATGTATCCTATTTTTAGCTTCGCTGCTAAGATGTTTTCGCGAAACATCGCTTAACAGCCAAGCAATATGAGTATAGCACACGCCAGGCTAGAGGGGACGGACGATAGCGCCACGGGAGCGCGACGGACAGGCCATCCGTCGGCGACGCCGACGTGGACGACCCGCCTCGCCCGCAGTCCGGCGGCTGTACGGTCCACCGGGTCCCTCCATCAAGGGGGGCGATCTCAGTTTAATGTCTAAGGGGAAGGAAAGGAAGAGAATGTCACCTAACCTGCTGTCTGATGTCGTCGAGGCGACAGCTACAACGTTCGGTATTCCTGGCGTTGCCGTCGGGGTGTGGGTGGACGGCCGGGAGATGTACGCGTGCCACGGCGTGACGAGCATCGACAACCCGCTGCCCGTCGACCGGGACACGCTGTACGTGCTGGGCTCGGTCACGAAGACCTATACGGCGACCGCGCTGATGCGCCTAGTCGCGGAGGGGCGGGTCACGTTGGACGCGCCGGTGCGCCAGTACGTCCCCGAGCTTCGGTTAGCGGATGAGCGGGTCGCGGCGGAGGTCACCGTGTTGAACCTGCTCAACCACACCTCGGGGCTGGACTGGGGACTGATCGTTGACACCGGCGAGGGGGACGATGCCCTCGCCGCCTATGTGGTGAAGATGGCCGAGGTGACGCAGATCGCGCCACCCGGCGTCCGGGCCTCCTACAGCCAGGCGGGGTACAATCTGGTCGGGCGGATCATAGAGACGGTTACGGGTCTGACGTACGAACGAGCCATTGCCTCGTTGGTGTGCGAGCCCCTGGGCCTGGCGCACAGCTTCTTCGCGCGCGACGACGTCATGACCCGGCGGTTCGCCGTAGGGCACAATCCCGGCGACGACGGGGCGCTGTCCGTCGCGCGGCTGTGGCGACGTGCGCGCGGCGACAACCCCGGCGGGGGCCTCGCGTCCTCGGTGGCGGACCAGATCCGTTGGACCCGGTTCCATCTGGGTGACGGCCGCGCGGACAGCGGCGTCCGTGTCCTGCCCGCCGCGTTGCTGCAGCAGATGAAGGAGCCGACGGCCGCATTGCGGGGCACCGCGCTCGGCGACGCCATCGGCATCTGCTGGTTCCTGCGCGACGTGGACGGCGTGCGCACCGTCGGGCACGCCGGGTCGGCGAACGGACAGTTCGCCGAGCTGCTCACCGTGCCCGAACGGGGCTTCGCCGTCGTCGCGCTGTCCAACGCCGGCCCGAACGGCATCCCGTTCAATCAGGCCGTCGTCCGGTGGGCGCTGGAGACGTATCTCGGCGTGGTAGACCGGGATCCAGAACCGCTCCCATACGACGAGACGCGGGCCCAGGAGATCGTCGGACGGTACGCGACCGACGCCCAGATGCTCACCATCCGCACGAACGGGGCAAGGCTGACGCTCGAGGTCGGGATCAAACCGGAGATCCGTGCAGCGGCTGACACCGAAATGCCCCCAGACTACCCGCCGGCCGACATCGGCCTGCTACCGGGTGACGGAGACGAGTATATCATCACCAGCGGCGGTTTGACGGGGCAGCGTGGCTTCTTCACCCGCGATGAGCGTGGCGCGGTCGTGGGCGTCGACCTCGCCGGTCGGTTGTACAACCGGACGCCGACGACCTCCGCGTAAAGCCCGGCGTCCGGATGTCGCACGGGTCGGGGATCTCACGCACGTGCCGGGTCCCAGGCCAGGCGATAAACCCGCCGTCGGCGACCTGTGGGCTAGGACGCGTTGAGCATCTGCGCAATGGCCTCGGTCGTGAGCCCCGTGAGCTCGGCGAGCCGCCCGGCGGTGGCCGGCCCCGTAAGGACGCGCCGAGCCCGTTGAGCTGCCGGACCTCCCGCACGAGCTCCCCGAGTAGCTCCGCGCGCCGGTCCGGCGCATCGTTTGACGGTCCCCTTGACACCGCCGCCACCCCCATGTATCCTGATTTTAGCTTACATACTAAGATGTTTTGCGATAAGTCGCTTAATCATCGAGCAAATGGAATATGGCACACGCCGGGATAGAGGAGGTGGGCGATGGCGCCGCGCTCCCCCCTATCCCCGGCCTGAAAGGAGGCATGATGACTGTCACCCCACCCCGGTCGGCCATCGCGGCGACCGGGCTGCGCAAGTCGTTCGGAGACCACATGGTGCTCGACGGCATCGATCTGGACGTTGCCGAGGGGACGATCTACGCGCTGCTCGGCCCCAACGGCGCTGGCAAGACCACCGCGATCCAGATCCTCTCCACGCTCATCCGCGCCGACGGAGGCGCGGCGCGCGTCGCCGGCCACGACCTGGCCCGCGAGCCTGATGCGATCCGCGCCGCGATCGGCGTCACCAGCCAGTTCTCGGCGGTGGACAACCTGCTCACCGGCGAGGAGAATCTGCTCTTGATGGCGGACCTGCATCACTTGAGCCGCTCTGACGGCCGGCAGCGCGCTGCCGCACTGCTTGACCGCTTCGAGCTGGTCGACGCGGCGAAGAAGCTGCCCGCCACCTACTCCGGCGGCATGCGGCGTCGGCTCGATCTGGCGATGACGCTGATCGGCGACCCGCGCCTCATCTTCCTCGACGAGCCGACCACCGGCCTCGATCCGCGCAGCCGCCACACCATGTGGCAGATCATCCGCGACCTTGTGGCCACTGGGGTCACGATCTTGCTGACCACGCAGTACCTGGACGAGGCGGACGAGCTTGCCGGCCAGATCGCGGTGCTCGACCAGGGAAAGCTGGTTGCTCAGGGAACCCCCGACGCGCTCAAACGGCGCATCCCCGGCGGCCACGTCCGCCTCCAATTCGCCGACACCGCTGGACTCACGGCGGCCGCCCGCGCCCTGGGCGCGGCGGCGCGCGACGACGATGCGCTCACGCTCCAGGTTCCGACCGACGGCGGCGTGCGGTCCCTGAAGGCCGTGCTCGACCGGCTCGACCACGCCGCCATCGCGGTCGACGGCTTGTCGGTCCACACCCCTGACCTTGACGACGTTTTCCTCGCCCTCACCGGCCACCCCAATACACAGAAAGGCAATGGACAATGACCAATCTTTCCTTGACCCTGCGCGATTCGGCGACGATGCTGCGGCGCGATTTCCGGCACTCACGGCGCAACCTTACTATGACGCTGAGTGGCCTGCTAACGCCCGTCGTCATGCTGTTGCTGTTCGACTACGTGCTCGGCGGCACGCTGGGCGCCGGCCTTGGCGGCGTGGCGCATAGCGGCGCCTACATCAACTACATCGCGCCCGCGATTATCCTCGTGACCGTGGGCAGCGGGGTCGCGACGACCGCGATAAATCTCTGCATGGACATGAGCGAAGGCATCATCGCCCGTTTCCGCACCATGGCGATCTCCCGCGCCTCGGTGCTGACCGGACAGGTCATCGGCAGCCTGATCCGCACGATGATCAGCATCATCTTCGTCAGCGGGGTCGCACTGCTCGTGGGCTTCCGACCCACCACAAGTCTCGGCGCCTGGCTCGCGGCGTTCGGCGTCATCGCGCTGTTCACCTTCGCGCTCACATGGATGGGGGTGGTGTTCGGCCTGATCGGCAAAACGCCCGCGGGAGCGAATAGTCTCTCCCTCATCTTCCAGTTCCTGCTGCCGTTCACCAGCAGCGCGTTTGTCCGCCCGGCCTCGATGCCCGTCGGGCTGCGCTGGTTCGCCGAGTACCAGCCCTTCCCACCCGTCATCGACACGCTGCGGGGGCTGCTGCTGGGCACGCCGATCGGCAACAGCGCCGCCCTCGCCGTCGCCTGGTGCGCCGGCCTTACTCTGGTCGGGTACCTCTGGGCGCGCGCGGTCTATAACCGCAACTCCGTGGCCTATAACCTCAACTCCGTACGGTGAGGAACGCGGGCGCCTCGCGCCCGCTCCGGTCGCGTAGGGCCGCGATTTAGGCCGCGCGGCGCAGCGTGACCGTGTTGGGAACGCGCAAGATCCACTCGCGCCCGCGCTGTTCGAGGTCGGCCACGCCGCTGGCGCGCCAATCATATTCGGCCATTACAAGCGCCCCTCGGCGCACCAGCCGGCGCATCTCGCGCTCATCGGCCGTTCGAATCGTGTTGTAGTCCATCTGTCTGCCCTGTTCCTCTAAGACATGGTTCAGCGCACGCGTGACGTAGCTTGACACTTTAAGCCTTTGACAGGCGCAACACTGTCAAGTCCGTTTGAACCATGTCTAATAATAAAAATAGTTCGTGCGTTGGGGGCAACGCGGCTACCGCGCACATCTGATTAGGCACGTTGCGTGCCAGCATGCACGGCTAGACCTCAGCTTTTCCATGGTTGCATAGGTTCGGTGTGTTCCGCTTTGACGCCCGTGCGTCAGTGCATGGCTAGATCGCGGCTGTAGCGACGATTGGCAACGTCGGCTTGTTGGGGCTAAAGTGTCTCTCCACGGTGAGGCCGGCCAGGTTATAGCCGTGGATGTCCTGGCCGCCTTTGGTCAGGCGTCCCGTGCCGCCGGGGGCAGGGAACACACCGACACCCTTAACGGCCACGGGTTTGCCACCCTTGGTGCGGATCAGCCACAGTTCATAGACGTGGCCCGGTGTTGTCATTTTGAGGCCGTGAAGATCTAGCTCAAGGCGGTTGCCGTCTTTATAGTACTTGAGCGTGCCGTAGTTCGTTCCCGCAGCCACGACAGGGTACACGCTCGTCGGCTGTGGCGCGCCGTTGATGGCGCGCCACAGGCCGATTCCGAGTGCGACGAGCAATAGGGTTGCCGCCACTGCCAGGATGGGGCTAAGGCGGCGCGCGGTGTTCCACCGTGTCGGTGTGGCCGTGGAGCGCCGAGGCGTCACGGAAGCGATAGACGCCACAGGTTCCGCTTCGCGCGTCTCGTCTAACGTCGTGTCCGCGCTGTCGCGCGAACGAGGCTCGGCCTCGACAATAGACATCAGCCGCGTTTTGAGGGCGGGCGGCGGCGCCAATTCGCCGGCCAATCGCGGCAGTATGCGTTCGACCTCGCGGAACTCGCTTTCCTGGCGGCGGCACAGCGCGCAGGTGACCAGGTGTTCCTCGACGAGCATGGCTTCGAGTGGGGTGACAGCCCCCAGGATGTAGGCGGCAAGGAGGTCGTGGACGTGGTATTGTTCCTCCGTCATTCCGAACCCTCCTCTAAACCTAATGGGCGTAGATAACCACGCATTTTTTGTAGTCCGATGCGCAGCCGGCCTTTGACCGTGCCCAGGGGCACGCCGAGCAAGCGCGCGATTTCATCGTGCGTATAGCCGCCGAAGTAGGCCAGCGCGATTGAGCGCTGTTGGTCGGGCGGCAGGGTGGCGAGGGCGGCGCGTACCTGCGCGCCCTCGACATTTTGGCGCGCCTGATCCCACGTATCAACGTCGTCGGGCAGTATCGTCATGTCTTCGAGCGGTTGCTGCCGATCCTCGTGGCGGCGGCGAATATGGTCGATGGCGCGATGGTGCACGATGGCGAGCAACCAGGAGCGGACGGAGCCGCGCGCCTGGCCGTAGGTCGCGGCCTGGCGCCAAACCGTCAGGAAGGCGTCCTGCACCACGTCTTCAGCAGCCCCAGGCTCATTGAGGATACGATACGCGAGTCCGTAAGCGGCCTTGCTGTGCCGGTCGTATAGCAGCTCGAAAGCGGCGGTATCGCCGGCCACAATGCGGTTCATGAGCGCCCCATCACTGGGGTCGTCGGCAATCTTCATCCTGCCGACAAGTATATCACCCCGCTTGCCCTGAGGTACATAGACCGGGGACAACGCCAGGGCTGTAGGGGCTAGCATTGCCGATCTCCTCACGCCGCTCAATTGGGCTCACTATCCATACGCGCGGATAGTAGTCTTGGATCACACAACGGTCGGTGGAGGCGATCGGTACGGGAACAGCCGGCAGACGGGGGTGAGGAGTTGTTGGGGGGAGGGATAGCCGGGCCGATAGATAATGAGAAAGGGGACGGAGCCATTTGTGGCCTCGTCCCCCGTTGCTCAATCTACCTGATGGTGGCGGAGGGCAGATTTGAACTGCCGGCCAAGGGCTTATGAGTCCCCTGCTCTGCCACTGAGCTACTCCGCCGCGCACACCGTCGTCAGTATACCAAGCCGGGCTCACGCCCCACAAGCGCTATATGGCGTTGTGGGGCGACGTGGTCTTTTGAGGTCGGATCGCGGCTGAGGCCCTCAGCGTGTGTCGTCGACGATGGTGACGCCGGCCGGCGCGCCCTGGTAGGACACGTTCTGGCGCGGCACGAATGGTACTCTCGTCCGCAGCCACGCGGGCATCCAGGCCCAGTGGTCGCGGGCGACGACAAAGCCGCGCCCGTGCAGGACGAAGGCGCGGCCGGCTTTGTCGTCGATGACCACGCGCGCTGTCGTCGATGGGACTGTCTCGAACGCATGGATGAGACGTCCGGTCCGCGCGTCGAGAATGTCGATCAGACCGCGCTGGTCCGCGACCACGAGGCGATCGTGCCGCGTATCGAGAGCAGCGTCTAATGGCACGCCTGGCAGCGCTAGCGAGGTCACAAGCTTACCTGTCCACGTATCCAGTACGTACACGTCGTTCGTGGGGCCTAGATGATCGGCGGAGAAAACAAACGCGCGGCGCGTCGCTGCGTCGACCAAGATGCGCGTGGCGCGATCTCCCAGCGCCAAGGTGTGGACAACCGTGCCCGTGCGCGTGTCGAGGCCGCTCAGGGCGTTGTCGCCTCCGACCACCAGGCGGCCGCCGGCCGGTTCGCTATCGAGCGCCCATGCCATGGGGGTTTGGGCGACAGACGAGACCTTGATCACCGCGTCATTGCGCGTATCCACGGTGCTCACCGTGCTCGCCGTCTGGTCGACGATGAACAAGCGTCCCGCTTGCGGGTCTGTGAGCAGGCTCAGGGGCGGATGCGCCCCGGCCAGGGTGATCGTATGCAGCCTCCGCCCGCTCACCGCGTCGAAGACGTCGACGGCCCCGCTATCGGCCGGAGCGGCGAAGACGTGGCCGCTCCGCTCGTCGATTGCCAGGCTCACGCCATTGGCGTCGGACAGGCGCTCGGTGTGCAATAACTGCCCGCTGTACGCGTCGACGGTGCTCAAACGATCGTCGCTCCCGCCGAAGAAAACACGCCCACGACGCTGATCGACCACCGGAACAGCGCCGCATTGCGCCGCGCCGGTTGGGCTAGCGCGTAGGAGATTGCCGCTCGCCGCGTCGAGCATGAGCGCGGCCCCCGTGACGGTGGCGGCGCCGCTGTAGGCGACGAAGACGTGTCCGGCATGCCCGGCGTCGACGATGGCGCAGGGCCGGTAGCCCGCATTCTCAACGTGGACCAGCGCTCCACTAGCCGCGTCGAACACGCGTACCTGTCCGTTTCCGTGCGGGTCGGCGCTATTGTCTGGCAACGCGCCGCTTGATCCGTTCGCGGTGAGGACGAAGACGCGGCCGCCGCGCTCGTCTACGCGGGCGCCGATTGGTTGTTGGTCGAGCGCTACGTCGCGCACGAGTGGGCCAGAGAAGGTGTCCCCGAGGCGGGGGACGGCCACCGCGATGAGCAGTGCGATAAGGCTAACCAGCGCCAGGCTAACCCCTATCCGTCCGCGTCTCCGCATCATTGTCCATCATCATGCTACAAGGCGGTCTATACGTCTCAGCATACCAGTGCGCCACATGCGCCGAGGCGCTATCATTGGCGCAGCCCAGCGCATCTCTCCCATAGGGTATGATGCAGTCGTGTCGATGAAAAAACTGCTGCGTCCAAAAGTCGTGCTCCCGATAGTCCTGTTAGCGGTTCTCCTGGGGCTGCTGCCGCTCTTCGGCGACGTGCGCAAGATCGCGGGTCGGGTCGTCGCGTTCCGCCCCGTCGATCTGCTGCTGTTCCTGCTGTTGATGGTCGTCTATGAGGCGGTGCGTGGGGTACAGTGGCACGTTATGCTGCGGGCGCTCGGGATTAACGTGCCGCTGCGCAGCCAGATCTTCTCGTTCCTCGGCGGCGAGGTGACCAAGAGCCTGCCCATCGGCAACTACTTCCAGAATTACCTGCTCCAGCAGTCGAAGGGCACGGACTTCGGGCTTTCGTCGGCCGCTACGACCCTTGTCATTTGGTCCGAGGTGCTGGTGTCGCTCGTGGGCCTGGTGATCCTCGGTGTCCCCGGCTGGGACTGGCTGCGGCCGCTCATCATCGGTGGCAGTCTGCTCTTCGTGCTGTTGGTGTGGCTGCTCTACGAGATGCTTTCCTCGACACGCGCCCCGCGTTGGATGCGCGAGTACACGACGATGGTGACGTTGCTGGAGGGTTTGGCGCGTTTCCGCGAGGGCGCCGTCGCGCTGCTACGGCCTCGCGTCTTGGCCTCCGTCATCGCGCTTGGCGCGATCTATCTCGTTGTCGCCGGTGTTGGCCTTTACGTCATCGCACGCGGCTTGAGCATCACAGGTTTGCCGCTCGGCGAGGCCCTCGCGGTCTATTTCTTCAGTTTGGGCATAGGGCTGATCATCCCCATTCCGATCGACCTCGGGCTGACTGAGATAAGCGGTATCGGCGTGCTGCTCGTGCTCGGGGTCGGGCGCGACGACGCCGTCGCCATCGTGCTGCTCAATCGTATCCTGAGCGCGTTGGCGGCCCTCCTCATCGCGTTCGTGGGCGCGCTCTTCATGCGTGGTGAGTTGCGCGCCGTCCTGCGTGGACGGCCACACCGCCACGTCCCACCGCCTCATCAAGCAACCGAAGACAAACAGGAAGAGCCTGAGCGCGAGGCGCGCTACGCCACGCCGCTGATGGATCAACAAGCGCGGGAGATGGATGACTGGCGACATACACGGCGCGCGGAAGCGCAGCCTATACTGCGCCGTGACGACACGCTGTAGCCCTAATAAATGCAACGCTTTAGCTCATAAAATCAAGAACGTTGCTATTATAATGAGTGTATGCCCACTAACACTGCTGAGACACGCCTCGATCCCCGCCTCGCGCGACGACTCGCCGAGAAGAAGGCGCGGCTGGACGAGTATCGACCGCTGCCGCCGGGTGTGGTGCGCCGTCTGAACGACGATCTGCGCGTCATGCTTACGTATCATTCCAACGCTATCGAAGGCAACACGTTGTCGCTGCGCGAAACGCGCTTGATCGTCGAGTATGGGTTGACGGTGGGAGGCCACCCGGTACGCGAGATACTTGAAGCCGCGAACCATGCCGAGGCCTACGCTTTCCTCACCGATATCGTCGATAGGCAAGAGCGGGAGACGGTGACGCGCGAGACGACCCTGGCGCTCCATCGCCTGGTCATGCAGCGGATTATCGAGGACGCGGGGCGCTTCCGCACCGTTCCGGTCTATATCCGTGGCGCGCGTCTGAGGCCACCGCCCGCTGGCAGGGTCGAGCCTCTGATGCGCGAATGGGTGGATTGGGTGCGGGACGAGAGCGGAGCATACGATCCCATTGTCGCGGCCGTCATCGCCCATCACGGCTTCGAGGCCGTGCATCCATTTGTCGATGGCAATGGCCGCGTCGGACGTTTGCTGCTCAATCTGTTGCTGATGCGCGCCGGATACCCGCCCGCGCTGCTCCTGCGCGATTGGCGGCTCGGCTATCTCCAGGCCCTCAACATAGCGGACAGCGGCAACTATACGCCACTCGCCAACCTCGTTGGCCGCGCCGTCGACGCCGGACTCGACCTGTACCTCGACGCGTGCGCGGCAACGCCCCAGGAGGATGAGTACCGGCTACTTGCCGAGCTAGCGCGCGATGGCGCATACACGGCGGCGCACCTCGGCTGGCTCGTGCGTAAAGGGCGGTTGGATGCTGTCAAGCGTGGTGGGCGCTGGTATAGCACGCCTGCGGCTATCGCACGCTACCGCATGGACGTCGAACAGGGCGTCGTCGGGCGCGGCCGGCCCCCGCGGGAGCGCGAAGCCGATTGATTAAACGCCTCCCGGCATTCCCGCGTCATTTCTTTTTGCGGTTCCTCTTGCGGCTCTCCCGCGCCATCTTGCGCCGCGCCGTCGAGTTCGTTTTCTTGGCGCTCGTCGGGCGCGGGCTCGGCTGCGGGAGCGGCGTCGGTAATGCGGCCTGCCGGTTAGCCCGTTGTTCGGCGTTGTAGGTCTCGATCCAGGCCTGGGACCCCTCGGGTGTCGTCATGTCGAAGCCGCGCGCCTGGCCCATCATCACCATCGATTTGGCCATGCCGAACTTAGCCGGATCCTGCAAGTCCTTCTCCAACCGGCGCGCCGCCGCGTCGTCGAGTAGGCGCAGGCAGGCGTCGGCGTTGGCGAGGTGGAACTCACGCTTCAGGAAGGTCCAGAAGGCCCGCAGCTCACGGACAGCTTCCGCTCCGCTACCCGTTTCGGCGGCGACCTTGTGCGGGAAGATGTCGAAGAGGATCTCGTGCAGATCCGCCGCCGACATATCCGGCGGCGTCACGGCAGGGTAGTTGATGCCATAGTCCAGCATCATATTTGCCCACCCCAGGTCGTCTCCTTGGTCAAGCAGTGCCTGGCCTTCGGGCGAGGCGGCGAAGAGATCCATGAGTTGTTCGCGATAGTCGAAGGCCGCCTCTTCCAGATAGTTGTCGTCCTCGTTGAAGACAGGTTGGCGGATGTCGAAGGCCATCACGTTCCTCCCTCGCGTCGATCCTCGACGTGCAACTTATACGAAAAGGTATAATACATGTATATATTATACGTCGACCCATAGGACGCTGAATTGGACAAGTTTCTGGATCGCGTGGATGAGCTAGCCCTTTTGCAGCGATGGTGGCCCGGTACAAGTCCCGAGTTGATAACCGTCTATGGGCGCAGGCAAGTCGGTAAGACGGAGCTACTCGTGCGCTTCCTCGCCAATAAGCGCGCCCTATACTTCTACGCGGACCGTCAGGTGCTCCCCGATCATCTCCGCGCCTTCACCGAGCAGGTCCTCGCCTTGACGGATGACCCTGTGTTGCGTCTACAGCCATTCATCTCGTGGGAGGCGGCGCTGACCTATACGCTGCGGCTGGCGCACGAGGAACGCCTGGCCATCGTTCTCGACGAGTTTTCCTATGCGGTCGACGCCGACCCGTCGCTGCCCAGCGTCATCCAGCGCCTGTGGGATACCGCGCGCCGCGCCAATACGCGCGCTTTTGTTGTCCTGTGCACGTCATTTACGGAGGCGATAGAGCGGCACTTCGCCATCGATGGCGCATTGTACCGGCGCCGCACGCGTGAGCTACGCGTCGAACCTTTCAGCTACCGCGATGCCGCACTCTTCTTTCCACGGTGGCCGCGGGTCGATCAGCTGACGGCCTGGGGCATTGTCGGAGGAGTACCGTCGTACCTGCACGCCTTGCAAGGCGACACTCCGGCCGAGGCGGTCATCGAGCATATCCTCGACAAGAGCGCGGTGCTCTATCGCGAGGCGGAGACCCTGTTGGCGCAAGAGGTGCGCGGGGTTGGTCCGGCTCTGCTACGCGGCATGTTGCAGGCGATCGCGTACGGTAACACCGAGCCGAACAAGATCGCGCAGCGCGTGGGGCGCCCGGTCACAGCCCTCTCTGGGGCGCTGGGCTTCCTCGTCGACTACGGGTTAATCGAGCGGCGCGTCCCCTTCGGTGTGGCTAACCCCGAGCGTACCAGGCGGGCGCGGTATGTGATCGCCGATAATTACCTCGCCTTCTGGTTCCGCTTCGTGCTGCCGAATCGCTCGGCATTGGAGCAAGGGCAAGCCGAATACGTTTGGCGGACAAAGATCGTACCGCAACTCGACACGTATATGGGCGCGCGATTCGAGGAGGCGTGCCGACAGTTTATCCGGCGTGAGCCCGCGCGATGGACGCGGCCCATCCATGAATTATCGGTGTGGTGGAGCGCCGCCGATGAGTTGGAAATCGTCGGTCATGTGGGAGGAGATGTCGTGCTGGCCGCTGAGGTCAAATGGACGAGCGAGCCCGTTGGACTAACTATCCTGCGCACGCTGGAGCGACGGGTCGCCCTTTTACCGCGCGTCGCCCCTGATCGCCAACTGGCCCTGTTCGCTAAGACAGGCTTCACCGCCGACGTACAGGCACGGCGCACCCCCTCCCTAGCTCTGTATACGTTGGACGACCTCCTGCCTTGACTGGCCCTCCAGCGGGGTACCGAGAGTAGAGCCGAACGTTTATGACAGGGTGCGCGGCGGGGCGGCGCGCAGGCGCTCGTCGAGGGCGGTGTAGCGCTTGTCGACGGAGCTGTTCTTGACGGCGATGGCCAGGGCGCGCGGTGAGCCGATCAACACGCACAGCCGCCGCGCCCGCGTGATGGCTGTGTAGATCAGGTTGCGCTGCAACAGCTTGAAGTGCGAGGTCGTTAGCGGCATCACCACGGCCGGGAACTCGCTGCCCTGGCTCTTGTGTACCGAGACGGCGTAGGCGTGCGTGAGTTCGTCCAGTTCGGAGAACTCGTAGGCGACTTCGATCACGTTGCCGCCACCGCCCGGACGAGGGATGATCGGCGGGGCTGGCCGGTTGCGCCCGCGCCCGGGCGCGGCGAGGTCGTCGTCACGCTTGATCGGCAGACCCTCCGCCGGGTACTGTACGACCAGCGTCTGCTCCTCACGGTCGATGCGCGCCACGCGGCCCATGTCACCGTTGAAGACGTTCTTGTTGTAGTTGTTACGGATCTGCATCACCTTGTCGCCGGAGCGGAACACGCGCTGGCCCCACTTGAGGTCGTCCGGCCGCGCGGGGTTGAGCATTTCTTGCAACTGCACGTTGAGGTTGCTCACGCCAAGGGCGCCCTGGTTGGAGGGGCTGATGACCTGCACGTCGGCCAGCGGGTCGAGCCCGAAGGCGCGCGGCGCGCGCTCGGACACGACGGTAGTGAGCAGTTCGATGACGCGGCCGGGGTCGTCCTCTTTGATGAAGAACAGGTCGGTGTCGCCGCGATTCTCGAAGTGGGGGATGACGCCGCGGTTGATGTCGTGCGCCGTGGTGATGATGTGTGAGCCGCGCGCCTGGCGGAACAGCTCGGTCAGCCGCGTGACGGGTAGCGCCTGAGAGCTGATGACGTCGCGCAGCACGTTGCCCGGCCCGACCGAGGGCAGTTGGTCGGCGTCGCCCACCAGCAGCAGGTGCGCGGTGAGCGGGACGGCCCGCAGCAGCGCGTAGAAGAGCAGGATGTCGATCATCGAGCTCTCGTCGGCGATGACGAAGCTGTAGGGCAGCGGGTTCTCCTCATTGTAGGCGAAGCCGTTGTTGG
>JAABUL010005591.1_pt1 | contig 15459 bp, 17 predicted proteins | sample 5559151 | NCBI WGS metagenome assembly JAABUL01 (sample SAMN10711876, study PRJNA513368) | rock metagenome | isolation source: Antarctica rocks | place: Antarctica: Victoria Land, Pudding Butte sud | reverse complement strand
TGAAGCATGGGCCTGTCCTCCCTGGTTGAGCGGTTGTTGTCAGTACCTTCCACTCTACCAAGGAGGCAGGCCCTTTTCCCTGCCCCGCCCGAAAAAGCCAAACTCCAGGGGCGTATGCCATACGCCCCTACGCCTGCGATGAGGCTGGGTACTTTTAATCAGACAGGGCTGTATCGCGATACGCCCCTACACAGCGACATGCTCCTCGGCCTAGCGGATAATGCCCGAGCCCTGCAAGATAGAGATCGGGTATAGCCCACTTGGGCCGGACATGGGATACTGTAGGTATGAATATGACTGAGACAGGGATCGATCCGCGCAAGACACGCGTGCTCGTGGCGATGAGCGGCGGCGTCGACTCGTCGGTCGCGGCGGCGCTGCTCACGCGGCAGGGCTACGACGTGGTCGGCGTGACCATGAATGTGTGGCCCGAGCAGGACCCCAACGCCGTCGTGCGCGAGGACGCCTGCTGCTCGCTCTCCGCCGCCGAGGACGCGCGCCGCGTCGCCGCGCAGTTGGGCATCCCGCACTATGTGCTCAACCTCAAGGAGACCTTCGCCGAGAAGGTGATGGGCCTGTTCTTCGAGGAGTACGCGCGCGGGCGCACGCCCAATCCCTGCGTGCGCTGCAACCAGTTCATCAAGTTCGACGCGCTGTGGCCCAAGGCGCAGGCGCTCGACGCCGACTACATCGCCACCGGCCACTACGCGCGCGTCGCCTATGACGCCGGCGCGGACCGCTACCTGCTGCGCCAGGCCGTCGACGCGCGCAAGGACCAGTCGTATGTGCTCTACCCGCTCGACCAGGCGCATTTGGCGCGTACCATGCTCCCGTTGGGTGGCTACCAGAAGCCGGAGATCCGCCAGTTGGCCCGCGACCTCAACTTGGTCGTCGCCAACAAGCTGGAGAGCCAGGAAATCTGCTTCATCAACCACGGCCACTACAGCGACCAGTTGGCCGAGCGCTTCCCCGGCGCCATGCGGCCGGGTCCGCTCGTCAACGTGCAGGGCGCGACGGTCGGCGAGCACGCCGGCGTTGGCGCCTACACCGTGGGGCAGCGCAAGGGGCTGGGCGTCGCGCTCAACGAGCCGGCCTACGTGGTGGGCATCAAGCCGGAGACCAACACCGTGGTGGTGGGACCGGAACGCGCGCTCTACGCCGCCGAGGCGCTGGCCGATGAGTTGATGCTGACGTCGGCGCGCGCGGTTGACGAACTGGACGGCCGCGCGGTACTGGCGAAGATCCGCTACAAGTCCGAGAAGATGCCCGCGCGCGTCTATCTCGCGGGTGACGACCGGATACGCGTCGTCTTCGACAAGCCGCAGCGGGCGGTCACGCCAGGGCAGGCTATCGTGCTCTACGACGACGACGTGGTGCTCGCCGGCGCCACGATTGGCGAGACCGTGCCTGCCGCACCATAAGATATATGCACATACCGAATGAGCACCGTTGGGACGTGACGCCAGAGGAGGCGCAACGGCTACAGCGTGAGTTGCGCGAACGTGTCGTCGTGGCGGACGAGTTTGGGCCGTTGCTCCTTATCGCGGGTGTGGACAACAGTTACGTCGCCGAGACTGAGACGACCTACGCCGGCGTCGTCGTGCTCACCTGGCCCGACCTGGAGGTCGTGGAGCGTAAGGTCTCGCGCACGCCGACCACGTTTCCCTACGTGCCGGGGCTGCTCTCCTTCCGCGAGGCGCCCGGTGTGCTGGCCGCGATCGCGCTCCTCGAGCACGAGCCCGACTTGTTCGTGTTCGACGGACAGGGCATCGCGCATATGCGCGGGCTGGGCCTGGCCAGCCACCTTGGTCTCGTGCTGGATAAGCCGTCGATCGGTTGCGCTAAGAGCAAGTTGGTGGGCCGCTACGAGGAGCCGGGGTCGGAGCAGGGCGACAACAGCCCGCTGACGTACGACGGACGCGTCGTCGGCACGGTCATCAGGCCCGCCACCGGACGCAAAGCGCTGCTGTTCGTTTCGCCGGGCCATCGCGTCGGCGTCGAGACCTCGGCGCGCATCGTCACGGCGTGTTGCCGCGGCCGCGTTATGCCCGAGCCGACGCGGCTAGCCCACGAACTGGTCACGGCCGCGCGTAAAGAGTAGATAATCAGGCCGCCGGCCGGCATACTTTGCACGGACGATAGCCGTTGGCTTCGGCCGCGCCCCCCGAGCGGAAGGGCACGCGGTGTTGAGCGGCGATACGGCGCGCGTGGCGGCACGTCGGCAGGCAGAAGACGTGGGTCGTGTCGCTGCCGATGTAGCGCACCCCCGCCGCGGCCAACTCCTCTAGCGCCGCTGGGTCAATTCCCTCCGCCTCCAGGATAGTCCGCTTAGCGTCGGGGCCGCCAAGGCTGTACCGCCCGATGCTCCCGTCGCCGCGCACGACGCGATGGCAGGGGATGAGCAGCGGGATGGGGTTGCGCGCCAGCGCCGTGCCGACGGCGCGCACCGCCTTGGGACGCGCGATCTCGCGCGCGATCCAGCCGTAGGGCCGCACCTCGCCGCGCGGGATCTCCAGCGCCTTCAAGAGGACGGCGCGCTCGAACTCGGAGACCGCGCGCAGGTCGAAGCGTACCTGCGCGCGCGCGTCGCCCGCCAGCCGCGCCGCCACGGCGCGCGCCAGCGCGGCCGGCGGCTCCGCGACGCGGTAGATAGGGCGCTTGAAGCGCGCGTCGAACGCGCGCTCGAAAGACGCACCGTCCTCGGCGTGTATAACCGCGGACACGCCCGCCCCGTTGTAGGCCACATAGACGCGGCCGAGCGGCGTGTCGAGCGGCCAGTAAGCGTCACCCAGCCCCACGCGCGTCAGCACGCCCGGCAGCAGCGACCGCGGCGCGCGCGCCTCGTCCGCCCCACGCAACTCACGCAGCAGGCGGCGCGCTGCGGTCACCGTCGTCATGTCCTGTCCATCCATAGCTTCGCCCCCCACACGTTTACTGTCGTTTCTACATAGTCCTGGACGCCGCGCTAGTCAGCGCGGGTTCCTATGTCGTGAAACACAGTCGCGCTGGCGTCCGTTGCACAGTATAAAGAAGGGGAAAGAGCGCGTGGGAAAACGTATGTGGGTTAGGTGTGTTGGTCTACAAGCATGGGTAGCCGGTCATCGCCCGGCGAGATAGCGCAATCCGGCCTCATTCTTAGCCCAAACGCGCTCCGCGGCCGCGCGTACCTCAGGCCGCAGCCCCGCGCGGGCGCGTTCCACCGGGCGTAGCTCTACGGATTGCGGATCGAATCCGACAAGCTGGCCCTCTACCAAGCCGCGCGCCTCCATCTCCTCGCGTGGAATTGTTACCACATAGCTGTTGCCGTGCTTGCGGATCTTACTAGCGATCATAGATGCTCCCATCGGTTATACGAGTATTACATATATAACTCGTTGTGCCACATTATTACATGTATCATGCGGTTCAAGTCCGGAGATGTTCAGTCCTCCGACCATCAAACCAGTAGTTTTAAGGGCGACTCTTTCTATGTCATGTGGATAGGTTGCTTCGCTTCCGTTTCAGGTATTATAATCCGGGGAGAGGTAACAGAATCAGAGGAGGTGATATCGTGTCCGTCGTGCGTGTGCAGGCTAAGGGGCAAATGACCGTGCCGGAGACGATTCGCAAATCGCTGGACATAGCGACGGGAACGGAACTCGTGTGCATGCAAACGGGACCGGATGCTTTCGAGTGCCGTGTGATGCCGAAGCCTCTGAGCGTTGATGAGCTGATACAGCGATTCGGTTCACCTGGAGTGGCGCCTACGCCTGAAGAGATGCAGGAGATCGTGCGCGAGGGTATGCTGGCGGAGGCGCGTGCTACATATGACAGCGCGTCGGAGGGGTAGAAGATGCCTATCGAGTTAGGCTGGCTCGATACGAACATTTTCGTTCATGCCCTTATGTTAGGAGATCCACATCAATCGCACTGTCGTAATATACTCCAGGCCTTGCAGGACGGCCGGGCTGAAGGCTGGATAGCGCCAAGCGTCGTCCACGAGTTGAGCTACGTGCTGACGCGCTTACCCACATTCAAGATACGCCCTGCTATAGCGCTGTATCTGACTACTCTTTTGAGTTATTCGGGCGTGGTGGCCGCCGACAAGCCGTTACTTATCGCTACCGTTGGTCGCTGGGCAGCGGGGCGGATCAGTTTTATTGACGCCTTGCTTACGGAGTTGGCCCAGGGGGACGGACGGCCGGTCTGTACGGTTAACGCGCGTGATTTCCCCACGACACCAAATAGCTACGCCACGGTTGTGTTATGGTAGTCAATCTGACAAGTCACGCGGCTCAATGTTCGAAGGTGAGGACCTCCACCTCTTCGAGCAGCCATGAGCCGGGCATGTGTCCCACCTCGTAGCGATGGACCCCGCATATTAGCGGACCTGTCCCTTCCTGGATGATGCGCGCGTTCTCCGCGGCGCGGTCCACCCAGATGTGGTCAATCAGGTCGCATGGGTCGGCTTCCGCTACCTGTTCACGCGGCAGCGACAGGTGCTCGGCCCACAGGTCGATGCGCAGGTTCCGCGCGATGTCGCCGTCGCGCACGACGACGTTGATCTCGCTATCGGTGACGAGGCCACGGTCATTTAGATTCGCCGACCCAACGGTGAGCCATTCGTCGTCGATGATGGCTACCTTGGCGTGGACGTAGGTGGGGCGATAGGTGAACGGCTTTTTCCCCGCGCGGGGGCCGGACGTGTAGAGGGAGTAGACCGACACGATGCCGCGCCCCCCATCGGCAGCGCGCAGGGTGGCCACATGCCGATCATTGTCCCACTTCCCGCGATCCGCGCGGGCCGGTAGCACGAGCACGATGCGCAGCTTTTCCGCCCCCGGTTGATTCATGGCCGCGGTCAACGCATCCATGATGTCGTCGGACCATATATACTGGTTTTCCAGGTAGATGAGGCGTCGCGCCTGCCGCAACGCGTGCGTATAAGCGTGGTGGATGCCGAATTCACCGCGCGGGACGGAGGGGTAGACGCGGCGCGGGATCGTGCGCACGATCTGCGCCGGAGTGTGCCAGGCCGGATCAATGGTCGGTGTGCAGTGAGGCAGGTCGCCATCGCCCGTCGTCGCGTGCCAGCGTTGGCGAAAGTTGTGCTCGACGTCGGCGACCGCTTCCCCTTCGATGCGCAGTTGCACGTCGTGCCAGGTGGGACCGGCGCGCAGCGCGTGGCCGTGCCGGTCCCAGCGATCGCCCTCCAAGGTGGTGAGATCCATGCCGCCGACAAAGGCCAGCTGACCATCGACGACGATCGCCTTTTGATGATGGCAGTGCGTGGGATGGGCGCTGGTATCGAGGGCGCATTGGAGATCGCCGTTGCCCTCCGCGACGAGTATCTGCCGCACGGCGTCCGTCGCGCGTCGCGTCGGTGGGGCGAACGCCCGCGTCCCGCTCCACAACAGGACGCGCACGGGGACGCGTTGAGCCGTCGCGGCCAGCAGATCGACCAAGCGCGTTTGCGCGAGGGTCTCCCTATCTCCCCGTAGCAGTGGTATGTGCGGCGTCAGGCACCAGCCGATCACGTAAACATAGTCCTGCGCGTCAGTAAGGGCGGTATGGAGGGCCGTGAAAAATTGCTCTCCGTCAACCAAAGGCGTGATATGGTTATGCCGGTGGGGCGGTGTGCCGGCGGGATACCAGCGGGGATCGTCGCCCCACCACGAGGCCCGCGCCTGCTGCAGTTTGGCCGCGCTGACGCCCCCTCCGCGCAGCATATTCTGGTGACGGTGGCGACGGTAGCGGCGTAAGGGTGTGGGGGCGCGGCGAACCTGTCGTCCAAAGATACCCCCTATGACCTCAAAAATAGACATGCGCGCTCCTTCTCGGCTCTATATCGATAATCAATGCATGGAATTCTTGTCGCGGACGGGTCACTGACCGTCGCCCATTGACTGCTCACGGTCGCGCAGCAACGCCACCACAGCGTCGAGGATACCCTCGGCGATGCGCTCTTTGGGCGCGGGTCCCAGTTCCTCGGTATTGCCGTCGCGGTCGATGAGGTGGACGTGGTTGGTGTCGGCGCCGAAGACGGCCCCACCCGCCACGTCGTTGGCGACGACCAGGTCGAGTCCTTTTTTCTTGAGTTTGCGCGTGCCCTCGTCGACGACCCCTCGCGTCTCGGCGGCGAAGCCGACCTTGACGAGCGGCGCCTCCGCTATCTCCGTCAGCGAGCCCAGGATGTCCGTGGTTCGTTCCAGTGCGACCGTCAGCGTGGCTTGCTCCTTCTTGATCTTGTGCTCCGCTGCCACTATAGGTCGGTAGTCGGCGACGGCGGCGGCCATGATCAGCGCGTCGGCGCCCACGACATGGGCGTGCACCGCCGCGCGCATCTCCTCCGCCGTTGTGACGCCGACAACCGCGACGCCGTAGGGCGGGCGCAGGGCCACGGGACCGCTGATGAGTGTGACAACGGCGCCCCGATCGCGCGCGGCGATAGTGAGCGCATAGCCCATCTTACCGGAACTGCGGTTGCCGATGTAGCGCACGGGGTCGAGCGGCTCTTGCGTCGGTCCCGCCGTCACCAGCACGCGCCGTCCGGCCAGATCGCCACGCTGGCCCAGAGTCATGGCGACGGCGGCGGCGATGTCCTCCGGTTCGGCCATACGCCCGAGCCCCTGCGCGCCGTTGGCGAGCCGCCCGTAGGTTGGCCCGACCACGACCGCGCCGCGCTCGCGCAGCGTCGCCAGGTTCGCTGTCGTGGCCGCGTGCTCGTACATCACAGTGTTCATAGCTGGGGCGAGCACGAGCGGCGCCGGGCAGGCGGCGGCGGTGGCTGAGAGAGCGTCGTTGGGTAGGCCGAGCGCGAGCTTGCCAATGAGTTCCATCGTTGCCGGCGCGATGACCAGCGCGTCGGCCCAGCCGGCGAGGCGGATGTGCGTCTCGCCTTCGGGCGACTCACCCCACAGATCGGAGAAGACGCTGTGGTTAGTCAGGTTCTCCAGGCTGAACGGCGTGATGAAGCGCGTCGCCGCCGCGCTCATCACGGCGCGCACCTCCGCGCCGCGCTCCATCAACAGGCGCGCGGCCTCCACGGCCTTAAACGCGGCGATTCCGCCGCCGACCCCGAACAGGACTTTGCTGCCTCTTTGCATAATCTCCCACCCCTCACCCCCCATCCCCTCTCCCGCGTCAGGGAGAGCCGGGTGGGCTGTCGGAGCGGAGCGGAGAGAGACCAATCCGCATGGGGTGGGGGGTGAGGGTGTCCCCGTTTGCCCGCTACCTACCCGTAGTGTACAATTCTGATCGCATCTTAAAGTGACAACTGATGACTGATAGCTAAAAAGGCGGAGGTTTCGATAGCGTGAAGACGGCCCTGATTACCGGCATCACAGGCCAGGATGGGAGCTACCTGGCCGAGTTTCTCCTGGAGCAGGGTTACCGCGTCGTCGGCATGGTGCGGCGGAGCTCGACCGAGAACTTCAGCCGTATCCAGCATCTAACGGATCGTGTCGAGATCGTGCAGGGCGACCTGCTCGACCAGTACTCGCTGATCGCGCTGCTACAGACATACCGCCCTGCCGAGGTCTACAATCTCGCGGCGCAGTCGTTCGTGCCCACCTCGTGGAACCAGCCGGTCCTGACGGGGGAGTTTACCGCGTTGGGTGTCACTCGTGTGCTTGAGGCCGTGCGACTCGTTGACCCGTCGATTCGCTTCTATCAGGCCAGTTCGTCCGAGATGTTCGGCAAGGTGCGCGAAACACCCCAGACCGAAGAGACATCGTTCTACCCGCGTAGCCCCTACGGCGTGGCCAAGGTCTACGGCCACTGGATCACCGTGAATTATCGTGAGAGTTATGATCTTTTCGCATGTTCGGGTATACTTTTTAACCACGAGAGCCCGCGCCGTGGGCTGGAATTCGTAACTCGCAAGGTTGCCTATAATGTAGCCCGCATAGAGCTGGGTCTAGCCGACAAGCTGTCGCTCGGCAACCTTGATTCGCAGCGCGACTGGGGCTACGCCGCCGAGTACGTGCAGGCGATGTGGCTGATGTTACAACAGGATACGCCCGATGACTACGTGGTAGCGACCGGCGAAACGCACGCGGTGCAGGAACTCGTCGAGATTGCCTTCGGCCACGTTGGGCGCAAGTGGCAGGACCATGTGGTGATCGACCCGGCGTTGGTGCGGCCAGCCGAAGTTGACCTGCTGTTGGGAGATCCGAGTAAGGCACGCCGCATGCTAGGATGGGAACCGAAGACATCGTTCGACGGGCTTGTCCGTATGATGGTCGACGCCGATATCGCCCTGGTGCGAGAGGAGATTAGTCGTGGCAAACGCGCAAACGCAAGAGACTGACCGGATCATCCAGCAGGCCAAGGACACCGAGAAGCAGGCCAAGCAGGTCGAGAAGGACGCCAAGAAGGGCAAGAAGATCGAGCAGTCGGACGCCCGGATCGACATTCGTGAGACCGAGCCGGTCGTGTACCCCGGCGCCAACCGTGTGCGCGTCCTGAGCATCGTCGCGGCGGTGGCGAGCGCCATTGCCATCGCGGCGCAGGCGACCGTAGCCATCTCGCAGCAAACCAGCAAGTCCAAGCGCGAGAAAGCCGGGCTTGAGGGCGCGATTCGCATGACCATCGCCGTCACGCTGGCCAAAGCCGTCCCCTCGATTCTGAGTGAGATTCGCACTATCCGGCGCGAGATGCAGCGGAAGTAGCACTTTCTACTTGACATATTCATACCACTTGATATAATTAGAAGTCGGGCATTGCATGCCCTGGAGGAACAAGGACCAATGAAGGCAAATATCCATCCCGAGTATCATCACGACGCCCATGTCTCATGCGCCTCGTGTGGTACGGCGTTCGACACGGGTTCGACGGCGACACAACTCCGCGTCGACGTGTGCTCTAACTGCCACCCGTTCTATACGGGGCAGCAGCGCATTATCGACACCGGCGGTCAGGTCGAGCGCTTCCGGCGCCGCCTTGCCGCGAGCAAGAAAGAGAGCTAACGACGCCCGCCTCACGGCGGGTTGCATCGCCCTGGCCTACACAGGCTGGCGCACGGATAACCGGTACGAGGGGGCGGATCATAAGGTCCGCCCCCTCCTCTTTTGTTCTAATGTTCTAAACCTGCGACTGCGGTCGCATGGCACACCACGGACACTGCGGTGTCAGGACAACCAAGCCTGCGACTGCGGTCGCATGGCAAAACACGACACTGCAGGCAGTGTCAGGATCAACCGACCGCAGTCGGCGCACGTCTGCCATGCGACCGCAGTCGCAGGCCTATGGATGGGAGGAATTGTGACATTTAACTATGGCGGCCAGGCGCTCATCGAGGGCGTGATGATCCGCGGCCAGCACGGGGTGTCCGTGGCCGTGCGCGACCCCGAGGGCCGCATCGTGACGCACACAGAGCCCTTGCAGGGCGGCTTGTACCGCACCCCCGCCGGCCGGCTCCCCTTCGTGCGCGGCGTGCTGGCCCTGTGGGAGACGCTGACCGTCGGCACGCGTATGCTGATTTTCTCGGCCAACGTCGCGGCGGGGCGGGGCGACGAGCCGCCGCCCGCGGTGACGGGCACGGTCGTCACGACGCTCGCGTTCGCCGTTGGGCTGTTCTTTGTGCTGCCCAGCCTGCTGCTCAACCGCGCCAATAAGCGCGTGCGTAACCCGCTGGCGGCGAACCTGCTAGAGGGCGCCGTGCGCCTCGGCCTGTTCGTCGGTTACATTGGACTGATCTCGCGCATGGAGGGCATCCGGCGTGTCTTCCAATACCACGGCGCCGAGCACAAAACGGTGCACGCGCATGAGCACGATACGCCCTTGACGCCCACGGACGTGCAGCAGTTTCCCACGGCGCATCCGCGCTGCGGGACGGCCTTCTTGCTGCAGGTGATGCTGCTCTCGGCCGTCATTTTCTCGCTGTTTGGCCGCCCCTCACTGGGCCGCCGTATCCTGCTGCGCGTCGTGATGGTCCCGGTACTCTCCTCGCTTAGCTACGAGTTGCTGCGCCTGGGCGCGCGCGGCTTCCCGCTGACGCGCATCCTGGTTGGCCCCGGCCTGGCCTTGCAGCAGTTGACCACACGGCAGCCCGACGACGCGCAGGTCGAGGTGGCGATCGCGGCGATGGAGGGCGCGCTGGCCCTCGACGCACAACAGGGCGGCCAACCAGAGGAGGTGGATGATGAGCTTGTTTGATACGATAGGGCGGCTCGAAGAGCGCTTCGATGAACTGAGCGACCTACTCTCGCAGCCCGACGTGGCCTCGAACCCCGAGTTGCTACAGCGCTATGGACGCGAGCAGGCCCAACTCTCTGATATCGTCGAGAACTTTCGTGCGCTCAAGGTCGTCACGGCGCAGATCGCCGAGACCGAGTTGATGCTCCACGACGGGCTCGACCCTGAGTTGCAGGAGTTGGCGCGCGAGGAGCTACAGACGCTGCGCGCGCGCGAGGAGGATATCGGCGAGCGCCTCAAGCTTAGCCTGATCCCCGTCGACCCCAACGACGAGAAAGACGTCATCGTGGAGATCCGCGCCGGGACGGGCGGCGACGAGGCCGGCCTGTTCGCGGCGCAGCTCTTCCGCATGTACGGCCGCTACGCCGAGCGGCATCGCTACCACATCGAACTCATCAACAGCAACGGGAACACGGCGGGCGGCTTCAAAGAAGTCATCTTCGAGGTCCATGGGCGCGGCGCCTATAGCCGCATGAAGTTCGAGAGCGGCGTGCATCGCGTGCAGCGTGTGCCCGAGACCGAAACGCAGGGACGCATCCATACCTCGACGGCCACCGTGGTGGTGCTGCCCGAGGTCGACGAGGTCGCCGTGGAGATCAACGAGAACGACCTGCGCATCGACGTGTACCGCTCGACGGGCCACGGCGGTCAGAGCGTCAACACGACCGACTCGGCGGTGCGCATCACGCACAAGCCGTCGGGCCTCGTGGTCACCTGCCAGGATGAGAAGTCGCAGATCAAGAACAAAGCCAAGGCCATGGCCGTGCTGCGCGCGCGCCTCTTCGCCCTGGAAGAGGAGAAGCGCCAGGCCGCGCTCGGCGCCGCGCGGCGTCTACAGGCTGGGACGGGCGAGCGAGCCGAGAAGGTGCGCACCTACAACTTCCCGCAGGATCGCCTGACCGACCACCGCATTGGGTTGACCCTACACGGTCTGCCGATCATCCTCGACGGCGACCTCGACGGCCTGTTCGAGGGGCTGGCCACGGCTGACCGCGCCGACAAGCTCGCCGCCGCCGCCGAGGCCGAGGCCGTCCCGGCATAATCTCAGTCTCCTGCTTGTTGCTATTCGTCAAAGGGATAGATATGCTCGATAGCGGTCTTGTTCCCGCCGATGCCCCACTGCGCTTCATTGTCGGAGCGGGCAATCAGTCATGGCCGGGGTGGATCGCGACGCAGGGAAACGAACTTAACTTGCTGCGTCGGGATCAGTGGGCTAACACGTTCGGCGACCGGCATATCGACGCCTTGTTATGCGAGCATGTATGGGAGCATCTTACTGTAACGGAAGGACGAGCGGCTGCAAGGCTGTGTTACGACTTTCTTAAGCCCGGTGGCTATCTTCGCTGCGCCGTACCCGACGCTAACTTCCGCGATGAAACCTATCAGCGGACGGTGCAAGTGGGCGGCCCTGGTCCGGCGGATCATCCGGCCGCCGACCATAAGATTGTGTACGACTATAAGTTGTTCGCGGGCGTATTTGCTGACGTCGGGTTCGAGGTCGATCTGCTGGAGTATTGCGATGAAGCTGGTCGCTTCCATTTCAACTACTGGGATCCCATTGATGGTCCCATCGGACGATCTCTACGCTCGGACACCCGTAATTACGATGGCAAACTCGGCTTTGTGTCGCTGATCATTGATGCGAAGAAACCGCGATGACGCGAGTGCAAGGACTTTACGATGCTTGACATCCGCCGCTTTGGCCCCGGTTACCGCCGCGCCGCCGCGCGTAAGGTTACCGCCGCGCCGCCGCGCGTAATTGGCATGCACCCCGCGACTATTTTCCATGACGATACCCTTTCGGTTGTCGAGTTGCACTTCGAACCCAAGGGCGAGATATGGGAGCATGACGCGCCGTACCCCATTCTGTTCGTCGTGATCGAAGGGCGGGGCATGGTCCGGGTCGGCGGCGAGGAGACCCATATGGAGGCGGGACAGGCGGTCGTGTGGCCGGCCAACGTGCTACACAAGGCGTGGGCCGAAGACGCGCCGTTCACTGCTATAGCGGTGGAAATGACCTACCAGCAGAGGTAACGGCGATGCGGGTGCTTGTGACAGGCGCGTGCGGGTGGACGGCCGCCCCCATCGTGGAAGCCGTCGCGGAAGCCGGGCACGAGGTTGATGGCTTCGATCTGCCGGACGTGCCCTGTAATGCGCGTACGCAGGCGAGGTTAAGCGCGCTCATACACGGTACTATTGAGCGCGCGCACGATATCGACCTCGCCGTCCGGTCCGTCGATGCTATCATTCATCTCGCTGTGTCCATCGGGCGGGACGCCTATCGGAGTCCAGGGGAGCCGTTTGCCGTGAACGTGCTGGGTACATACAACATCTTCGCGTCCGCGCTCCATCATGGGGTGTCGAAAGTGGTGTTGATGAGTGAAGCGGCCGTCCATCTGCTTCCTCACGGCGCCACCCTTGACGCGCGCCACGATTGGAGGAGCGCGCCGGACGACGACCACCTCTATGATAAAACGAAGCGCCTACAGGAAGAGATTGCCAAAGACTTCTGCGAAACCTACGGCATGACGGCCGTATCCCTGCGTGCGGGACACATCGTGGACGGCCGCGTGCGGGTCGACCCGGAGGGGCGCCCATTAGCTGAGGTGGTCTATTGCCGTGGCGGGTGGGTCTGTCGCTACGATCTGGCCCGCGCGTGTATAAAGGCGCTTGAACTGGAAAGCGCTGGGTACACCGCCTTCCATGTGATTGGTTCCGCGGGCGCACACAAGCACTTCGACATTGAGCGCACCGAACGTGACCTTGGCTTGGTATGCGCTGAGCGTTTCGAGCAGTATGCATACTAGCAGCGATGTGTCGATAGCTAACGTACTGGCCGCAGCCACTGAGCGGCTGCGGGCCAGGGGTGGCGACACGCCGCGGCTCGACGCCGAGATACTGCTGGCGCATGTGCTGGGCGTTGGCCGCGCGGTCCTGCTGACGCATCCCGACCGGGCGCTGACGGACGAGCAACGGTCTACCTATGATGTCCTCATCGAACGGCGCGCGCGCGGCGAGCCGGTGGCGTACCTCGTCGGCGCGCGTGACTGGTACGATCTCACCTTACAGGTGACGCCGGACGTGCTGGTCCCGCGGCCGGAGACGGAGGGCCTGTTCGAGCGCGCGCTGGCCTGGGCGCGCTCGCGCTGCGTACGCGCGGCCGTCGACGTGGGGACCGGATCGGGCGCGCTTGCCATCGCCCTGGCACGCGCCTTGCCCGACGCGACGGTCTACGCCACCGACCTCTCGTACGCGGCTCTGGATGTCGCGCGCGCCAACGCGCGGCGCATCGACCCCACGCTCAACCTCACGTTTCTGCACGGCGACCTGCTCGCGCCGCTACCGGCGGCGGTCGATCTGATCGTGGCCAACTTGCCCTACATCGGGGAGGAGGAGTACACCGGCCTGATGTCCGACGTTCGCCTCTACGAGCCGCGCGCGGCGCTCGTCGGCGGCCCCGCCGGCCACGAGCTTATCGCTCACTTGCTGGACATGGCCCCGGCGCGGCTGCGGCCCGGCGGCGCGTTGTTCCTGGAGCTGGGTCCGCCGCAGGCCGCGCCCGCGCTCCTCGCCGCGCGGGCTATCTTCCCTGACGCGGCCATTCGCCTCGACGACGACTACGCCGGCCTGGCGCGCTATCTGGTTGTCGATACAGGATAGCGGCGAAGGCGCGAGACATCTTGGTCGTGGATGTTATAGTCGCGGCGTGGAGGACCCGCGCGTAGTGTGGCGACTCAGGCGCGGCGCGCTCCAGCGCGATGTCCAGCCAGACGCGTCCTTCGGTGATGTGGCCGCGCATAGCCCAGAACCGATCTAGCGTGCCGGTCAGCCGCGCCAGACGGTCGGAGTCCCGCTCGCTAACCCAGGCCAGCGCCGCGCGCAGATTGTCGTGCTCCGCCTCGAGGCGCGCCAGCCACGTCACCTGCTCCGGTCCTATTAGGTGTGGCTCGGCCTCCTCCGCCAGCGCGACGTAGTAGTCCGCATGGGCCTGCCGCGTCTGCTCCGTTTCACCGCGCGCTGCCAGTTGTTCCCACGCGTATGCGCGCATTGTCTCCAGCATCACGACGCGCGGATCCGGGCCCTCCACCGCGGCGCGACGCAGCAGGCTCTTGTTGAGCAGCGATTCCAGCCCGTCGAGCGCATCGATTTTGAGGTCGCCCGCGGCGTCGCAGACTGCCTCGACCGCGTCGAGAGCCGCGCTGCCGGCGAAGACAGCCAGCCGCGCGAAGAGTCGCTGCTCCGTTTCGTTGAGCAACCCGTAGCTCCAGTCGAGCGCTCCACGTAGCGTTTGCTGGCGGGCGTCCAGGTCGCGCGCGCCGCCGGTCAGCAGCCGGAACCGGTCGTCTAAGCGGGCCAGGAGGGCGGGCGCCGAGAGGAGCCGCATACGGGCGGCGGCGAGCTCGATGGCCAGGGGCAGGCCGTCTAAGCGGACGCAAATCTCCGCCACCGTTGGCGCGAGCGCGGGGGTCAGCGCGAAGTCGGGCCGTACGGCCCGCGCTCGTCGTATAAATAGAGCCACCGCCGGAACGTGCTCGACCGCGGTCTCAGAGGGGAGCTGTCGCAGGTCGGGCACGGCCAGCGGCGGTACCTCGAAGGTATGTTCCCCCGCGATATGGAGCACAGTGCGGCTGGTCGCAAGGACGGTGAGCAGGGGACACGCCCGTAGTAGCGCGGCGATATCCAGCGCGGCGGGGAGCAGGTGCTCAAAGTTGTCGAGCAGTAGGAGCAAGCGCTTGTCGCGCACGTCTACCTGTACGGTTTCTTGTACGGTCCGCCCCGGCGTTTCGCGTATAGTGAGGCCCTGGGCGATGGCGGGAAGGACGAGCGTCGGCTCGGCGAGGGGCGCGAGGGGGACGAAGACGACGCCATCGGGGAAGTCGTCGACGAGGCCTGCGGCGACGCGCAGCGCCAGGCGGGTCTTGCCGACACCGCCGGGTCCAGTCAGCGTGAGCAGGCGGATCGAGGACCCCTCGGGGGCGTGGCGCAGCAGATGGGCGACGGCGGCCTCTTCGTGCTCGCGCCCGATCAAGGGGGTAAGCGCGGCCGGCAGCGCGGCGACAGGCGTTGGGCCGAGGGCTGGCTCGGAGGCGCCCGGAGCGTCCACGTCGTAGGAGGTGGGCGCCGCGGGCATAGACGAGGGGGGCGTCGCGGAGGGTGTGGCCGGTTTGCGGGATGGCAGGGTCGCGACCAGGGTGGCGCGCTCGTCCGGTGAGAGTTCCAGCGCATCGGCGAGCAATTCCACCGTGCTGCGCCGCGGCACGCTCGCCCCGCCGCGCTCGATCT
>JAABUL010005586.1_pt1 | contig 15469 bp, 13 predicted proteins | sample 5559151 | NCBI WGS metagenome assembly JAABUL01 (sample SAMN10711876, study PRJNA513368) | rock metagenome | isolation source: Antarctica rocks | place: Antarctica: Victoria Land, Pudding Butte sud | reverse complement strand
GTCTACAAGTTCCGCCAGAAGGGCGAGGTGCATGCCTTCGAGGGCAAGCTGATCCATACGCTGCAGACCGCGGTGGCGACGGACAGCTTCGAGACCTACCGGCGCTACGCCGACGGGGTGCGGCGGCAGAAGCCGGTGGCGCTGCGCGACCTGCTCGACTTCCGCCGCAGCGGGACGACGCCGATCTCGGTCGACGAGGTCGAGAGCATCACCGAGATCCGCAAGCGGCTGCTGGCCCCGGGCATCTCGCTCGGCGCGCTGAGCCCGGAGGCGCACGAGACGCTGTCGATCGCGATGAACCGGATCGGCGCGCGCAGCGACAGCGGCGAAGGCGGCGAGGACCCGGCGCGGGCGACGCCGCGGCCGAATGGCGACAACCCGAACTCGGCCATCAAGCAGATCGCCTCGGGCCGGTTCGGCGTCACGGCGGAGTATCTCAACAACTGCCGCGAGATCGAGATCAAGGTCGCCCAGGGCGCCAAGCCCGGCGAGGGCGGCCAGCTGCCGGGCTTCAAGGTGACCGAGCTGATCGCCAAGCTGCGGCATTCGACGCCGGGCGTGATGCTGATCAGCCCGCCGCCGCACCACGACATCTATTCGATCGAGGACCTGGCCCAGCTCATCTACGACCTCAAGCAGATCAATCCGGACGCGAGCGTCTGCGTGAAGCTGGTGGCGCGCAGCGGCATCGGCACGATCGCGGCGGGCGTGGCCAAGGCGCGGGCGGATGCGATCCTGATCAGCGGGCATTCCGGCGGCACCGGCGCGTCACCGCAGACATCTGTCAAATATGCCGGGCTGCCGTGGGAGATGGGTCTGTCGGAGACGCATCAGGTGCTGATGCTGAACCGGCTGCGGCACCGAGTGAAGCTGCGCACCGATGGCGGCATCAAGACCGGGCGGGACGTGGTGATCGCGGCGATGCTGGGCGCCGAGGAGTTCGGTATCGGCACGGCGAGCCTGGTGGCGATGGGCTGCATCATGGTGCGGCAGTGCCATAGCAACACCTGTCCAGTCGGCGTGTGCACGCAGGACGAGGCGCTGCGGGCCAAGTTCGAGGGCTCGCCGGAGAAGGTGATCAACCTGTTCAGCTTCATCGCCGAGGACGTCCGGCACATCCTGGCCTCGCTGGGGCAGCGCCGGCTGGCCGATGTGATCGGGCGGACCGACATGCTGGCCCAGGTGAGCCGGGGGTCGGAGTTCCTCGACGACCTGGACCTCAACCCGCTGCTGGCGCAGGCGGACCCGGGGCCGCATGCGCGCTACTGTACGCTCGAGGGGCGCAACGAGGTGCCGGAGACGCTGGACGCGCAGATGATCGCGGACGCGGCGCCGCTGTTCGACCGGCGCGAGAAGATGCAGCTGCAGTACAACATCCGCAACACGCACCGGGCGATCGGCACCAAGCTGTCGTCCAAGATCGTGCGGGCGTATGGGATGACGGGACTGCAGCCGGGTCACGTGACGGTGCGGCTGCGTGGGACGGCGGGGCAGTCGCTGGGCGCGTTCGCGGTGCAGGGGTTGAAGCTCGAAGTGTTCGGCGACGCCAACGACTATGTCGGCAAGGGGCTGTCGGGGGCGACGATCGTGGTGCGGCAGGCGCCGAGCTCGACCTTGATCAGTCGCGAGAACACGATCGTCGGCAACACCGTGCTGTATGGCGCGACCGCGGGCGAGTTGTTCGCGGCGGGGCAGGCGGGCGAGCGTTTCGCGGTGCGCAACTCGGGTGCGACGGCGGTGGTCGAGGGCTGCGGCAGCAATGGCTGCGAGTACATGACCGGCGGCACCGTCGTTTCCCTGGGTCCGGTGGGCGACAATTTCGGCGCCGGGTTCACGGGCGGGCAGGCGTTCGTCTACGACCCGGAAGCCGCGTTCGAGCAGCACGTCAACCCCGACACGCTGACCTGGCAACGCGTGCAGCATCCATACTGGGGCGAGATGCTGCGCGGGCTGGTGGAGCGGCACGCCAAGGAGACGAGCAGCCGGTTTGCCGAGATGATGCTGCTGGATTGGCCGCGGGCGCTGCCGCAGTTCTGGCAGGTGGTGCCGAAGGAGTATGTCAAATACCTGCCGGTGCCGCTGGCGGAGGCGGAAGCGTTGCGGGCGTGATCTCATGCTCGGCGGCGCGGGGCGTCAATCTGCAGCGAACGCGGATTGGCTGACTCGGCGGGGGGTGTCATAGGTGCGCGATGCGTGTGCTCTATCACCTGCCGCTCTCACCCTACTCCCGCAAAGTCCGCCTGGTGCTGGCCGAGAAGCGGCTGCCATTCGAGCTCGAGATCGAGAAGGTGTGGCTGCGCCGTCCGGACTATCTGGAGCTGAACCCGGCCAGCACGGTGCCGACGCTGGTGGACGAGAACGGCCTCGCCATCGCCGATTCCGGCGTCATCTGCGAGTATCTCGAGGAGGCCTACCCGGACGCGCCGGCGCTGCTGCCGCGCGGCCTGGCCGAGCGGGCTGAGGCGCGGCGGCTGGTTGCCTGGATCGACGGCAAGTTCGGGCTCGAGGTGGTCGCGAACCTGCTGGGCGAGAAGTTCATGAAGCGGCTGCTCGGTCGTGGCAATCCGGACGCGTCGGCGCTGCGGGCCGGTTATGCCAATTTGCGGCATCACCTGGAATATATCGGCTGGCTGGCGGAGACGCGGCGGTGGCTGGCGGGCGACGAGATGAGCCTGGCCGATTTCGCGGCGGCCGGGCATCTGTCGGCGCTGGACTTCGCCTCCGACGTGGATTGGTCGATCTCTGAGCCGGCACGGGATTGGTATGCGCGGATGAAGTCGCGTCCGAGCTTCCGGCCGCTGCTGCAGGACAAGGTGCCAGGGGTGACGCCACCGGCGCATTACGCCGATCTGGATTTTTAGCGAGAGGCTGGGAAGGCGTGGATGGCCCGGACAAGCCGGGCCATGACGGTTGGGTGAGCGGGGCGGGTTAGCGCTGGTCCATGGTGACGTAGTCGCGCTTGGCGTGGCCGGTGTAGAGCTGGCGGGGACGGCCGATGCGCTGGGTCGGGTCCTCGATCATCTCCTTCCACTGGCTGATCCAGCCTACGGTGCGGGCGACGGCGAAGAGGACGGTGAACATCGAGGTCGGGAAACCCATCGCCTTGAGGATGATGCCCGAATAGAAATCGACGTTGGGGTAGAGCTTCTTGCTGACGAAATACTCGTCGTGCAGCGCGATCCGCTCCAGCTCCATGGCCAAGTCGAGCGTCTTGTCGTCCTTGATGCCCAACTCGTTGAGCACGGCGTGGCAGGTCTCCTGCATGATCTTCGCGCGCGGGTCGTAGTTCTTGTAGACCCGGTGGCCGAAGCCCATCAGCCGAACGTGGCTGTTCTTGTCCTTCACCTTCTCGATGAAGGCGGGGATGTTCTTCGCGTCGCCGATCTCGTCGAGCATCTTCAACACCGCTTCGTTGGCGCCGCCATGGGCGGGGCCCCAAAGGCTGGCGATGCCGGCGGCAATGCAGGCGAACGGGTTGGCGCCGGTCGATCCGGCTAGCCGCACCGTGGAGGTGCTGGCGTTCTGCTCGTGATCGGCGTGCAGGATGAAGATGCGGTCCATCGCGCGTTCGAGCACTGGGCTGACGTGATAGGGCTCGGCCGGGACGGCGTTCATCATGTGCAGGAAGTTGGCGGCGTAGCTGAGGTCGTTGCGCGGGTAGATGAACGGCTGGCCGATCGTGTATTTGTAGGCCCAGGCGGCGATGGTCGGTAGCTTGGCGATCAGGCGGAAGGCGCTGATCCGGCGGTGGTCCTCGTTATTGATGTCGAGGCTGTCATGGTAGAAGGCCGAGAGTGCGCCGACGACGCCGCAGAGCACCGCCATCGGGTGCGCGTCGCGACGGAAGCCGTTGTAGAAGCTGCGGAGCTGCTCGTGCAGCATGGTGTGGCGCATGACGCCGTTCTCGAAATCGACCTTTTCGGCGGCGGTCGGCAGGTCGCCGTTGAGCAGTAGATGGGCGACCTCGAGGAAACTGGACTTCTCGGCCAGCTGCTCGATCGGATAGCCGCGATGCAGGAGGATGCCCTCGTCGCCATCGATATAGGTGATCTTGCTGTCGCAGGCTGCCGTGGTGCCGTAGCCGGGGTCGTAGGTGAAGACGCCCATCTGGCCGTAGAGCTTACTGATGTCGGCGACCGATGGCCCGATCGTGCCGTGACGCAGCGGCAGCGAAATCGACTTGTTGGTGCCGTCCATGGTCAGCGTGACCGTGGCATTCGCAATGGCGTCCATCGGAAGTGTCCTGTTCTGATCGTCTCGTAAATTAAAGCGCGCGTGGGCAGATACGCAACCTTAGCGGCTGCAGCATTCGGCGGCGGGCCGGTCAGAAGCTGCCGGTGTCGGCCCAGAGGCCGAAGCGCTGGCGGCGGGCGCGCAACTCGAGGTCGGCCAGTTCCGGCGTGCCGGGCTGGGCGCGGGCCCAGCCGCTGGCGACGATGGCGCGCGAGAGGTCGGTCCCGTTGGCCTGGCAGGCGGCATAGGGCCGGCCGGCCCCGTCAGTGCCGGCCAGGGCGCACTCGACGCGGCGGCCGCGCACGAGGCCGGCCAGGGCCGTGGTCGCCGCGCCGCCGCAATCGAGGTTGCCGCGGCAGCGGTCGCCGCGGTCCGGCGCGTCGACGCCGCGCAGGCGGACGATCCGCCCATCGAGCCGCAGCGTCTCGCCGTCGATCACGGCGATGTCGCTCGGCTCGGCGGATACCCGAGACGGCGGCGCGGGCGAATGGCTGAACAGGTTCATGGAGAGGGCGGACGCGACCAACCCGGCGCCGGCGCCGGCCACCGCCACGCCCAGCAGCGAGCGGCCCAGGCGCGGGCGGCTGGCGGCCGAGGCGCGGAAGATGCGTCGGCGGGACTTCATCGAAATGCCGTGCGGATACGCATGGGCTTGCCTAACAAGCGGTTTGGTCCTGTGCAACCGAGCGGGCGTGGTCAGGCGGTCCAGAACGGCTCGACGGTGCGGAAGCGCTTCCATTGCGCCGCGATCCGGGCGCGGGCTGGCGCTGCCGCCGCGCCTGCCCAACCCTCGACGACTCCGCCGGCGTAGCCGCGGCCGGCGCGGCCCAACTGCTTCATCAGCGCAACCACGACCGAGGCGTCGTTCAGCGCGCCGAGCTCTTCCTGCAGGGCCGTCAGCCGGGAGATGAATGGTTTGACCGCCTTGGCTGGGAAGGCGGGGACGAAGAACTCGGCGGCGTAGCGCAGCCGCTTGCAGTCCTTGCGCAGCTCGTGCAGCTCGAGGACGGGCAAGCTGTCGAGCCGCTTGCCGCGCTGGCGCACGTGCTTGAAGCGGCGGGCGAGCACTTCTCCGGCATAGGCGGCGGTCGGCGCTCGCAGCGAGGCGACATTGCCCTCGCGTTCCCACGGGCGCAGTGCGGCGGCCAGACCGAGCTGCAGCTCGAGGCCGCGGAAGACCGGGCCGGCGAGATAGGCGGCGAGTTCGGCGTGAGCGAGTTTTTGCTGGCGGCGGGCGGCGCGGAGCAAGCTGGCGATCCGCGCATCGCCCTCGGTCGCGCGGCCGAGGCGGTCGCCGGCGCCGGCGAGGAACACGTCCCAGTCGCGCACCGCGCCGAGGCGTTCGGCGCAGGATTTCAGGGCCAGGCCGGCCTCGAGCAGTTCGGGCGCGGGGGCGACGCGCTTGTAGAGCGAGAGCGCCGAGCGCAGCCGCCTCGTCGCGACCCGGGCCTGGTGCACGGCTTCGGGGCGGGCATCGCTTCGGTATTCGTCGACCCAGTGGAGCAGCACGTCGAGCAGATGGGAGCAGATCCGCGCGAGCCCGTCGGAGACGGTGACGCCGGCTTCGACGCCGGGGGCGCCGAGATGGCGGGCTGGGGTGGCCTGGCCCTTGGCGACGGACAGTGCTTCCTGCGCCAGGCTTGCGCGCGGCACGCTGAGCCGGAGATTGCTCAGCATGGGCGTGGCCGTCGCCAGCGCATCGGGCGGGCCGGACAGGCGCAGGCGGCAGGCGGCCCGGGTGTCGACGACGCCGCGCAGGGCGCCGTGCAGGAGTTCGACGCCGACGGGGCCGAGGCGGTAGGTGCGGCGGCGTCCTTCGAAGGCGGCGACCGGAGCGGCGTCGAACGGCGGCGGCGGCTGCAGGTCGGCGGCGGCTGGGGCCTGGTCGACGATGGGGGCGGGGGTGCAGGCGGGCCAATCGGCACGGCGCCCTTCTGGGCCGCGGCCGGGCTGCAGTCGCTGCAGGGTCCAGCCCGGGCCGTCGCGGTGCAGGCTGAGCCGCTCCCGAGCGAGGCTGGCCTCGGCGTCGTCGTACCAGACGATGGCGGCGGCTCGGCCCGGGGCGGCGCGGACGAGGTCGGGGATTCGGGCCAGGGCGGCGAGATCGTCGGCGGCGAGGCAGAGCTCGACGGTGGCGTCCGCGGGCCATGCGTCCGGGCGGGCCGGCACGAGATCCGGGCCGGGAGCCGGGCGGAGTTCGGCGTCGCGCGTCATTCGCCGGCGTCGGGCAGGTCGCGCGGGCACAGGAACCGCACCAGCCGGCCGCCGCCCTCGCCGAGCGAGAACCAGGGGCCGGGCACGGTGAATTCCGTCAGCGCGCCGGACGGATAGCCCTCGGCCAGGCGGCGCAGGTCGGCGCTGGCGAACGTCATCGCGTGGGCGCCGACGAGGCTCATCGCGAGCTCGTGCAGCCCCGGGTTGTGCGCCACGACCAGCACGCTGCGCACGGTCTCCTTGACCTCTCGCAACACCTCGAACAGGTCCGTGACCTCGGCATCGTAGAGCCGCTCGACCGGTTCGATCAGCGGCGTCTCCGGCCAGGGCTCGAGCGCTTCGAGCGTCTGGCGTGTGCGGACGGCGGTCGAGACCAGCACGAGGTCGGGCACGAGGCCGAGCTTCTCCATCGCCTCGCGCATCGCGGTGGCCGCGCGTCGTCCGCGCGGGTTCAACGGCCGCTCGCGGTCGGGCAGCTCCTTGTCGTCCCAGGAGGACTTGGCATGCCGCAGGAGGAGGAGCTGGCGCATGGGGGGGAGTCTGCCCGTCCGCGCCCGCAGTCGCAAGCATCCCGTCCGCGCCCGCGGTCGCAAGCATGGCGAGCGGCGAGGCGCTTGTGCGCGTGGCCGTCGGCATCAGTTTGTGGCGGGATGGGGGGAGGGCGGTGTGCGGACATTGCGGATCGTTCTGGGGGATCAATGCAGCGCGGGCCTGAGCGCGCTGGCGGATCTCGATGCGGCGCACGACCGGGTGCTGATGGCCGAGGTCATGGCCGAGTGCACCTATGTGAAGCACCATCCGAAGAAGATCGTGCTGGTGCTGTCCGCGATGCGCCATTTCGCCGCCGAGTTGGCGTCGCGTGGGGTGTCGGTCGACTATATCCGGCTGGATGATCCCGAGAACACCGGCGCGCTGCGGGGCGAGATGCTGCGTTCGGTTGCGCGGTGGCGGCCGGAGCGGATCGTGTTGACCGAGCCGGGCGAGTGGCGGCTGCTCGAAGAGATGCGGCGCTGGCACGAGGTGGGCGGGGTCGAGGTCGATATCCGCGACGACGATCGTTTCCTGTGCCGCGTGCCGGAGTTCCGCGCCTGGGCGCGCGGGCGCGGCGGGGTGCGAATGGAGTTCTTCTATCGGGAGATGCGCCGCCGCTACGGCATCCTGATGGACGAGGGCAGCCCGGCCGGCGGGCAGTGGAACTTCGATCCCGAGAACCGCAAGCCGTTGCCGAAGGGCATCACGCCGCCGGCGCCGCCCGCGTTCGCGCCGGACGCGATCACGCAGGAGGTGATGGCGCTGGTGGCGGAGCGCTTCGCGGACCATTTCGGCAGCGTCGACGGCTTCGCCTTGCCGGTCACGGCGGCCGATGCGGAGGCTGCGCTCGACGATTTCGTGCGGCACCGGCTGGCGCAGTTCGGCGACTGGCAGGATTCGATGAAGACCGGCGAGGCGACGATGTTTCATGCGCTGGTCTCGACGTCGATGAACGCGGGCCTGCTGTCGCCGTTGGCCGCGTGCCAGGCGGCCGAGGCGGCGTATCGGCGCGGGGCGGCGCCGATCAACGCGGTCGAAGGCTTCATCCGGCAGATCCTCGGCTGGCGGGAGTTCGTGCGCGGCGTCTATTGGTGGAAGATGCCGGAGTATGCGGCGCTGAACGGGCTCGGCGCGACACGGGCGCTGCCGCAATTCTACTGGTCGGCCGAGACGAAGATGAACTGCCTGCACCAGTCGATCGGCGACACGCGGACACATGCTTACGCGCATCATATCCAGCGGCTGATGGTGATCGGCAATTTCGCCTTATTGGCCGGGCTTGATCCCGACGAGGTCGAGGAGTGGTTCCTGATCGTGTATGCGGACGCGTATCAGTGGGTGGAGATGCCGAACGTGCGCGGCATGGCGTTGCACGCGGATGGCGGCGTCATGGGGTCCAAGCCCTATGCCGCGTCGGGCGCCTACATCAACCGGATGAGCGATTACTGCCGCGGCTGCCACTATGACGTGAAGGACGCGGTGGGCGAGCGCGGGTGCCCGTTCAATGCGCTCTACTGGGATTTCATGGCGCGGCACCAGGACCGGTTCGGGGCCAATCCGCGCATGGCGATGCCGGTGCGGACGCTGGCGAAGATGGCGCCCGAGCGGGTTGCGGCGCTGCGCACGCGGGCGGCCGACTTCCTGGGCCGGATGGATGCGGGGGAGGCCGTGTGACGCGCGATATCGCCCATTGGCGGGCTCTGTTACGCGAGCGGCCGGACGATTGGCGCCTCGCGTTGGAGTTAAAGCGGGCGTTGAAGGCGGGGCTGCACTACCCGGAGAGCGATGCGCAATTCCGCCGCGCGGCGCGCTCGCTCCCGGACGCGGAGTGGCTCGCCCACTACGCCGCGCTCTACGCCTATCACGGCGAGGACCTCGCGGTGTTGGACCAGCGCGCGCGGGCGATGCTCGCGGCGATGCCCGGCGATGTGCGGCTGCGGGCGATCATGGGCGACGTCGCCTCGCAGCGGCGGGACTGGGCGGCGGCGGAGGCGGCGTTCGCCGGGCTGGCGGACCCCGAGCACCGCTTCAAGCATGCGACGGCTTCGATGTATGGCCGGCTGGCGCCTGCCCTGCGCGTCGACGGGGCGGCGGATTATTCGATCGGGTTCGTCACCCTTGACCGCAACCCGGAGCGCGAGGCCGAGTTACGGCGGCAATTCGCCGGATCGGCGCCGGCGCTGCATCGGGTTGCGGGCGTCGAGGGGCGGCGCCTGTCGGCCGCGGCGGTGCGGCGGCTGGGCGGCGACCCCGGCATGCGCGGCACGCTCGGGTGTTTTCTCAGTCATGCGGCGGCATGGGAGGCGATGCTCGACCGTGGCGATGCACATTGCCTGTTCGTCGAGGACGACGTGATCCCCTTGCTCGATCTGCCGGCCACTCTGGATGCGTTCGGCCTGCCGGACGGGTTCGACCTGCTGTTCGTCAACGACCGCATCTCGCCTCGGCTGGATCCGGCGGCGACGGCGGGGTTCACCGTGCATCGGTTGCGCGATGCCATGGCGGCGTTCCATCCGGAGGACAATGCGCCCGGCGGCGACGGATATGTGCTCAGCCGGGCGGGGGCGGTCAAGTTGCTGGGCTGGCTGGCCGAGGATGGGTTCAGCGAGGACGTGGATTGGCGGCTGATCGCCTATGGCCTGACCCCGGCCGAGATCGCTGGGCTGCCGCGGCCAGGTCATGCCGGGCCTTGGCTCGAGCGGATCAGCCTTGTCGTCGGCCGGTCCGAGCGTCTGGATGCGTTCGTGCTGCATCCGCCGTTGATCCGCACCGTGGGCGTCAGCAGCGACCGCGAGGACGAGAACCGGCTGCATCCGGCGGCTTGACCCTGCCCGGAGATGCTCCGACCTTTGGGGCATGATCGAGCGGGTCGAATGTGTTGTGGTCGGGGCCGGCGTGGTCGGCTTGGCGGTGGCGCGGGCGCTGGCGCTGCAGGGGCGCGAGGTCTGGGTGCTGGAGAGCGCCGATGGTATCGGCACCGGGGCGTCCTCGCGCAACTCGGAGGTGATCCATGCCGGGATCTACTATCCGGCCGGCAGCCTGAAGGCGGCGTTGTGCGTGGCGGGCAAGCGCATGCTGTACGACTACTGCGCCGAGCGTGGCATCGCGCATTGCCGGCTCGGCAAGTTGATCGTCGCGGCCGACCCGGCCGAGGTGCCGCAACTGACGGAGATCGCGGCCAAGGCGGCGGCCAATGGCGTGACCGATCTCGAGATGCTGTCGGGCGCGCAGGCGGAGGCGATCGAGCCGGCGTTGCGCGTCGCCGGGGCGCTGCGGTCGCCGAGCACGGGCATCGTCGATAGCCACGCCCTGATGCTGGCCTATCAGGGCGACGTCGAGAATGCCGGTGGCGCGGTGGTGTTGCATGCGCCGGTGGTGTCGGGACGCGTGCTCGCGCATGGCGGCGGGTTCCGGCTCGAGATTGGCGGGGCGGAGCCGATGACGTTGGAGTGCGCGATCCTGGTCAACGCCGTCGGGCTGGGGGCGCCGGATCTCGCGCGCCGTCTCGAAGGCGTGCCTGCGGCGAGCGTTCCGCGTGGGTATTTGTGCAAGGGGAGCTACTACTCGCTGCAGGGCCGGGCGCCGTTCACCCGCCTCATCTACCCGGTGCCTGAGAAGGCGGGGCTTGGCGTGCACCTGACGCTGGATTTGGGCGGCCAGGCGCGGTTCGGGCCGGACACGGAGTGGGTCGAGCGCGAGAATTACGACGTCGACATCGGCCGGGCGCTCGGGTTCTATGCCGCGATCCGCCGGTATTGGCCTGGCTTGCCGGACGGTGCGCTGTCGCCGGGTTACGCGGGCATCCGGCCCAAAATCAGCGGACCCGGCGAACCCAACGCCGATTTCTCGATCTCCGGACCGGCGGTGCATGGGATCGGCGGCCTCGTCAATCTGTTCGGGATCGAGAGCCCCGGGCTCACCTCCTCTCTGGCGCTCGGCGCTGCCGTGGCTGGAGTCGTTCAGCAACAAAACCGTAGCTTGGACGAGTTAATTCACGAAATCGTGTGATCAGAACCGGTGTTTATCGATCGCATTTGCGTGATGACAACCGCTAAGGCGTAGACGACGCGATTGGGGCTTGCGCCATCGGGTTCAGACCCGTAGGGTTTGTCCATCGCCGAACCGGTCCGTCTCCATCCGGGCAAGTCCGACGATCGCCGCACTTTGCGTGCGGCTAGGAAGCTTGGGGCCGTTTGCGCTGTCGGGGGGCAGGGCGGACGGCCCATCTTCATTCTGGGGCAAATTAGTTCAGGTCCGCCAATGTTCGAGTGCGGACCGGCCGGTCTCGGTCAGCGCATAGACGCCGTGCGTCACCCGGACGAACCAGCCATAGACATTACGACGCATGATCGCCGACGCGCGTGGCGCCGACCCGACCAGATCGCGCGGGCGCCGCGGCCCCTCCTGCAGGAGCGAGGCGCAGAGCAGCGCTTCCTGCCGATAGGCGGTCATGATCGGCACGCCGCGTGTGCCGCCCGGCGACGGATCGCCGGCGCGGGCGGCGTGCTCCTTCAGGATGGCGCGGCGCTGGCGCGGCGCCCGGCGCGGCTGGTAGGGCGTGGGTGTCGCCAGCACCTCGACATGGTCGCTTGGATGGACCGCGAGCAGGCCGAAGCCGAGCAGGCGGCAGAGCTTGCGCGCCCGGCCGTCGCGGTCCCGGCCGCGCCGCGTGGCGGGGACCACGAGCCAGATCTCGTCGGCGCTGCCCATGCGGTCGACGCCTTGGAGCAGCAACTCGAGGCTCAGCCCCAGCTTCATCTCCGCGATCGCCAGCCGCCCTTCGGCGGCGCGCACGCCGACTACGTCGCAGCCGGCGACCTCCCCCTTCACCTCGTAGCCTTGACCCTCGAGAAAGCGCTTGGTCGCCGGATAGAGCGACGCCTCCGTCAAAGGCCCGGCTTGGCCTCCAGCCCGGCGGCGGCGATGCCGGCCAGCGCGCAGGTCTCGTCGTTGTCGGAATTATCGCCCGAGATGCCGACCGCGCCGATCACCCGGCCCTCGGCGAGGATCAGCACGCCGCTGGGGACCGGAACCAGGCGGCCGCCGCTCACCGTCGACAGCGCCGCCATGAAGGTCGGGTTGGCCTGGGTACGGTTGAACAGCTCGCGCGAGCCGAAGCCCATGCCGAGCGCGCCCCAGGCTTTGCCGAAGGCGATGTCGAAGCGGAGGATGCCGGACCCGTCCTCGCGCTTGAAGGCGACGAGATGGCCGCCGGCGTCGAGCACGGCGACCGAGAGCGGCATGAATTTGTGTTCGCGCCCGGCCGCCAAGGCGGCGTCGGCAATGCGTGTGGCCAGGTCGAGGGTCATGTGCATGGTGGTCTCCATCAATCCGCTTCCGGGGCGGCCTTGGCGGCCAGCGCGCGTGGGGTCTCGGCGACGACCAAGCCGCTGGCCCGGGCGCGCCGGGCAGTTTTGTGAGGTGTTTCCGACATCAATGCGCGTTCGAGCGAGCTGCTTGACATGAATTAAACGTCTACTTACGTGCTGGAACATTTGCCAGACCTGCTCTGGGGTGGCGCAGCGGATCGAGAGCGACGATTTCGGGCGCACGATGATCAACTCAACCGGGAGGACAGCGATGCACCAACTCAATCGTCGGACCAACCTAAATGGCTGCACCGGCCGATGCCGGAGTTCCCGGCCAGCGTCGACGGCGTGCCGTTCACGGTGAGCTGAGATGAGCCGGCTGGTGTATGTCCTGAACGGGCCCAACCTCAACCTGCTGGGGCAGCGCCAGCCGCACATCTATGGGCACGAGACGCTCGCCGATGTGGAGCGCACGTGCCGGGCGCTGGCGGCGGAGCTCGGTCTCGAGCTGCGCTTGCATCAGAGCAACCGCGAATACGAGCTGATCGACTGGATCCACGAGGCGCGGGGCACGGCGGGCGCCATCGTCATCAACCCGGCGGCGTTCACCCACACCTCGGTCGCGTTGCTCGACGCCCTGTCGGCGTTCGAAGGCACGGTGATCGAGGTGCACGTCTCGAACATCCACAAGCGCGAGGAATTCCGGCACCATTCCTATGTTTCGCTGCGCGCGGACGGGATCATCGCTGGGCTGGGGACGGAAGGGTATGCGCTGGCGCTGCGCCGGGTCGCGACGTTGATGGACGCGGCGGCGCGTGGGTGATCTGCACTTGGCGGTCTGGGCCGAGCGGCGTGCCGGTTACACCGGCTTTCGCGCCGCCAACCCCGCCGTGCGTATGGCTGCCCAGGCGCGGCGATACGTTCCATCATAGCAAGGGAGACCGCCGTGCCGACCGAGGAGTTCATCCAGCGCGACCGCACGCGACAGCCGCCGGCGCTGACGCCCGACTACAAGACCAGCGTGCTGCGCTCGCCGCGGCTGGCCCTGTTCTCGCTGCAGAACTCGCTCTCGGAGGTGACCGGGCCGGTGTTCGGACGCGAGGAGCTGGGCGCGCTCGATGCCGACCTGATCCTGAACTACGCCAAGGGCGGCGAGCCGATCGGCGAGCGCACCATCGTGCACGGGCGGGTGCTGGACGAGAACGGGCGCGGCGTGGCGCATACGCTGGTCGAGATCTGGCAGGCCAATGCGGGCGGGCGCTATCGGCATCGCAACGACACCTATCTCGCGCCGATCGACCCGAATTTCGGCGGCTGCGGCCGCACGATCACGGGCGCGGACGGGGCCTACGCGTTCCGCACGGTCAAACCCGGAGCGTATCCGTTCCGCAACCAGGTCAATTCCTGGCGGCCGGCGCATATTCATTTCTCGCTGATGGGCGCGGGCTGGGCGCAGCGGCTGATCACGCAGATGTATTTCGAGGGCGATCCATTGATCCCGCGCGACTCGATCCTGAACACCATTCCGGATGCGAACGCGCGGCAGGGCCTGGTCGCCCGGCTGGACCTCAACGCGTCCGTCCCGCTCGACATGCTGGCCTACCGCTTCGACATCGTGCTGCGCGGGTCGCGCTCGACGCTGTTCGAAAACAAGCTGCACGGGAATTAGCGATGCAACGCCTCGACTATCTGCAGGAAACCGCGTCGCAGACGGCCGGACCCTACGTGCATATCGGCCTGATCCCGCATCAAGCCGGCTTCGACACATTTGAAAAAAACTTTTCCAACGTGCTGACCGGGTCGGAGACGCTGGGCGAACGCATTCGCCTCGAGGGCCGCGTGCTCGACGGCCTCGGCGCGCCCTGCCGCGACATCCTGCTCGAGATTTGGCAGGCCAACGCCGCCGGCCGCTACGCCCACCCGGCCGACACGCAGGACCGCGCGCTCGATCCCGCCTTTCGCGGCTGGGGCCGCACGGGGACGGATTTCGAGACCGGCCTATGGGTGTTCGAGACGGTCAAGCCGGGACCGGTGATCGGGCGCCGCGGCTTCAAGGACATGGCGCCGCACGTCAATCTCTGGCTGGTCGCGCGCGGCATCAACATCGGCCTGTCGACCCGCGTCTATTTCGCCGGCGAGCCCGCCAATGCCGACGACCCGGTGCTGCGCATGATCGATCCGCCGGTGCGCCGCGAGACGCTGCTGGCGCGACGCGAGGAGCGCGCCGGCGGCGTGGTCTACGTGTTCGACATCCGCCTGCAGGGCGAGCGCGAGACGGTGTTCTTCGACATCTGACAGCCGAAACAGGGAAATACATGCAGCCGGTCGTCATCGCCGCCGCCATCACCGGCTCGGTGCCGCGCAAGTAGGACAATCCTGCGCCGCCGACCACGCCGGCCGAGCAGATCGAGAGCACCCATGCGGCCGCTGCCGAAGGCGGATGACGAGCGCCTGCGCGCGCCGGCCAGTTGAGCCCCGAGGCGGGAGAAGAAATCTCTCCCGCCTCGCTGCATCATAGGCAAAGCATCTCCTAAGCCACTGAAGTTGGACAGCGTGTTCCCTTGTTGCAACAAGGCGCACACGCCAGACTCTTCCCATGGCTCAAGCTCTCTCCCCCCTCGAAGGCGTTAAGGCATCCAGCCGGGGTCTGCGAGGTTCCATCCTCTCCGAACTGGCTGATCCGACCACGATCAGCGTCGGCGAAGGGTCGCATGGACTGCTCAAGTTCCATGGCTCGTATGAGCAATATGACCGCGACACGGCGACCGAGCTGAAGCAGGCCGGGCATGACAAGGAGTGGCAGTTCATGGTGCGGGCCCGCATCCCTGCGGGAAAGCTGACGCCGGAGCAGTATCTCGCGTTGGACGAGTTGGCCGACCGCTATGGGAATGGCACGCTTCGCATCACCACGCGGCAGACGTTTCAGTTCCATGCGGTCGCCAAGCGCAACCTGAAGGCGACGATCGCCGAGATCGACAACATGCTGCTCACCACGATGGCCAGCTGCGGTGACGTGGTGCGCAACGTGACGGCGACGCCGGCGCCGGTGCGCGATGCCGTCCATGCCGGCCTTCATGCGACGGCCGAGTTCCTCTCCAGCGTCCTGCTGCCCCGCACGCAGGCGCACCACCAGATCTTCGTGCTCGGCGAGGACGCGGCCGAGCAGGCCGAGGACGAGCCGA
>JAABUL010005583.1_pt1 | contig 15474 bp, 16 predicted proteins | sample 5559151 | NCBI WGS metagenome assembly JAABUL01 (sample SAMN10711876, study PRJNA513368) | rock metagenome | isolation source: Antarctica rocks | place: Antarctica: Victoria Land, Pudding Butte sud | reverse complement strand
CGGTGCCCTCCGCCAACACCCAGGCCAGCCGCTCCGCGCTGAGTCGCCCACCGGCGACCTCGTTGAGCATCAGCGGAACCAGGGTTTCGACGCCGGCCATGCCGGCCGGTTGGCCGGCGAGGTCACCGTGTTTCTGCTCCAGGGTGTGCGGCGCGTGGTCCGATCCCACGGAACTGATCGTGCCGTCTCGTACCCCCTCCCACAGCGCATCGCGGTCTGCCGCCTGGCGCACCGGCGGATACACCTTCATCATGGGTCCGATGGTGGCATACGATTGGTCAGTCAGGGTCAGGTACTGTGGGCAGGTTTCGCCGCTGATCGGCACGCCCTCCTGCCGGGCCGCACGGAGCAGCGCGACCCCGCGGGCCGAGGAGACGTGCACCACATGGCAGCGGCAGCCGGTGGCACGGGAAAACTCGATGGCGAGGGCGATAGCCGCCGCCTCAGCGACCGCCGGCCGTCCGGCCAGCAGGTCTTCGTAGCTGGCGATGGGACGTCCCAGGCGCCGCTGCGCTGCTTCGATGATCTCCCGATCCTCGCAGTGGGCCGCCAGAAGTCCGCCAGTCGAAGCCATGGCCACAAACAGGTCGAACACCTCACCCAGGTTGGGCGGCAGGACCAGATTCTCCGGCGGCTCGTCCTGCAGATTGTAGACCAGCTGGTTGGTCTGGCGATGCAGGGCATACCCCCAGAAGAGCTTGACCCCCACGGCGCCTTCCCGTACCAGGGCGGCAAGCTCGGCCAGGTTGCCGGCGCCGAGCGAAATGGCCCACAGCCCGAAGTCCACCGCCGCCACCCGGGCGTGCTGTTCGGCACGGCTGGTAAAAGTCGCGACATCGCTCACCGGTGGCACGGCGTTGGGCATCTCCAGGATGGTGGTCACCCCACCGGCCGCCGCGGCCCGCGTCGAGTGCTCGAAGTCTTCCTTCTCGGTCAACCCGGGATCACGGGAGTGGACGTGAGGATCGATGAATCCGGGGAACACCAGCCTCCCGGCTGCGTCGATCTCGTCATCCGCGGCGGTCGCGGCGCCGCGAGCCAGCAGAGCAGTGATGCGCTCATCCTCGCAGAGGATGTCCCACTGATGCGTCCCACGCGGACTGACCACCGTCCCATTCCGTATCACCAGCCTCGTCATCGTCCGTCCCCCTACCGGTCCGTGTTACGAGCGTGAGCAGCACGCCCCAGACATCGAATTATGGCGGTATTGCTATCGCTACGCCAGTGGCCCATTATCCGCCCAGAGCGGGGAAGGTCACTCTGTGGGAGGGCCAGCGCCTGCCCGAGCAGAACGTCTCAGACGAAATCCCGTCGCCACCACCGAACAGGTCCCGGTAGTGGCCGGGTTCCACCTCCGCCAGCCCGCGGTGTAGCAGATGCGACACCCGTACCCCGCGCAACGTGTACCCCGAATGGGGTACGGGAACGATCGCTCCGGCTGTCACGGACGCGCAGACGGCCGCGATCGCTCGAGCCTACAAATGCGCACATCTCGCATCCTCATCCTGGCCATAATGGGTATCGAGACCCTGGCGAAGGGAGCGCACGGTGTGATTGAAGTGAGACCACATGACCCATTACGGCAGGCGGTGCGAGAGGTGGCGCAGCGCTTTCCCAGCGCGTACTGGCGTGTGTTGGAGCAGCAGGGGGCGTATCCAGAGGCGTTCGTCGCGGCTATGACGGACAGCGGCTTTCTGGGAGCCATGATCCCGAGGGACTATGGGGGACTCGGCCTCACCCTGGCCGAGACCTCGATTATTGTGGAAGAGGTGAATCGCGCCGGCGGCAATGCCGGCACGGCCCACGCTCAGATCTATACCATGGGAATCCTGCTACGGCACGGCTCTGAGACGCAGAAACAGGAGTATCTGCCCCGGATCGCCCAAGGAGCGTTGCGTCTCCAGGCGTTTGGCGTCACCGAGCCGGAGGCGGGGACCGACACCACTGGGATCACCACCACCGCCGTCCGCCGGGGTGAGCGATACGTGATCAATGGCAACAAGATATTTATCTCGCGGGTGCAGCACTCGGACCTCATGCTCGTGCTGGCCCGGACCACCCCGCTGGATCGAGTCAAGCGGAGGTCGGAGGGGCTGTCCATCTTTCTGGTCGATCTACGCACGGCGATCGACCATGGGTTGACGGTCGAGCGTATACCTATCATGTTCAACAATGAGACCAACAAGCTCCACTTTGAGAACCTGGAAGTCCCGGCCGGCAATCTGATTGGCGAGGAGGGCCAGGGCTTCCGCTATATCCTGGATGGCCTGAATCCGGAACGCATCCTGATCGCCGCGGAGTGCGTGGGCGATGGACGGTGGTTTGTGGAACGTGCCACCGAGCGGGCCAGCCAGCGGGTGGTCTTTGGCCGGCCAATCGGGCAAAACCAGGGCGTCCAGTTTCCTATTGCCCGTGCCCATGTCAACGTTGAGGCGGCCGACCTCATGCGCTTTCGGGCCGCGGACCTATACGACCGCGGCGCGGCGTGCGGCGCCGAGTCGAATATGGCCAAGCTGCTGGCCGCCGATGCCTCCTGGGAGGCCGCCAACGTGGCGATCCAGACCTTTGGCGGCTATGGCTTCGCCGTCGAGTACGACATCGAGCGAAAGTTCCGCGAGACCAAGCTCTACCAGGTGGCGCCGATTTCTACCAATCTCATCCTCTCCTACATCGGCGAGCATGTGCTCGGGCTGCCCAGGTCGTACTGATGCTGCCGTTGGAGGGTATTACCGTGGTGGCGCTGGAACAGGCGGTGGCGGCTCCCTTCGCCTCCCGGCAGCTGGCCGATTTAGGGGCACGGGTGATCAAAATCGAGCGGACGGACGGGGGGGATTTCGCCCGGAGCTACGACCAGACGGTCCACGGCATGTCCAGTCACTTCGTCTGGCTCAACCGTTCCAAAGAGTCCATCACCCTCGACCTCAAGCAGCCGGAAGCCCAGGAGATTCTGCGGCGCCTGCTGAGCCATGCCGATGTCTTCATCCACAATCTGGCGCCCGGCGCGGTCGAACGGATGGGGTTCGGCGCCGTGCCCCTGCGACACGCGTATCCTCGTCTCATTATCTGCCAGATCTCGGGGTATGGCGCCTCCGGCCCGTACCAGCATAAAAAGGCCTACGATCTCCTGGTCCAGTGCGAGACGGGAGTCCTCTCGGTGACGGGCACCCCGGACCATCCCTCTAAAGTTGGCATCTCGATCGCGGATATCTCCGCCGGCATGTACGCCTACACGGGGGTGCTCACCGCGCTCTACCAGCGCGAGCGGACAGGCGAGGGCGCCTCTTTTGAAGTCTCCCTGTTTGAGTCGCTGGGCGAGTGGATGGGGTATCCCGCCTACTTCACGGCCTATGGCGGCACGGCGCCGCCGCGCACCGGCAGCCATCACGCTACTATCGCTCCCTACGGCCCCTTCGCCACCGGCGGTGGCCAGGTGGTCTTCCTGGGACTGCAGAACGAGCGGGAATGGGTACGATTCTGCGAATCGGTGCTGAACCGCCCCGACCTGGCCAATGATGAGCGCTTTGACTCGAATCAGGGGCGCGTGCAGCATCGGGTGGAACTGGAGTCGATCATCGCTGAGACATTCTCTCGACTGTCGGCGGAGGAGGTACTGGCTCGGCTCGACGCGGCAGAGATTGCTAACGCCCAGCAGAGAACACCCCAAGAGTTCTGGGATCATCCGCAGCTAGCGGCACGCAACCGCTGGCGGGAGGTGGACTCACCGGTGGGTATGCTGCGGGCCTTGCTGCCTCCGGTGACCATGGACGGTGTCGAGCCACGCATGGCTAGAATCCCAGGTGTGGGGGAGGAGACGGAGGGAATTCTGGAATGGCTGGGCTACGATGCGGAGCAACGTGCCGCGCTGCGGGCAGCATCGGCTATATAACAGCAGCGCCGGCTACATATATAAAGGAAGGGCAATTGGTTCACAAGGAAGGCTGGCAGGGCCGCTACTACGAGGACTTTGAGATTGGTGACGTGTATCAGCACCCGCTGGGTCGCACGGTGCTTCCCGTCGATAACGTCTGGTTCACGCTGCTGACCCAGAACACCGCCCCCATCCACGTTGACCAACATTACGCGGCTCAAACCGAATTTGGCAAGCCGCTGGTCGATTCCACCTTCACCCTGGCGCTGGTCACCGGCCAGAGCGTCACCGATATCTCACAGAACGCGATGGCCAACCTGGGATGGGATGAGGTGCGGCTGCCGCATCCCGTCTTCGAGGGCGATACCATATACTCGCAGTCCGAGGTGCTGGCCAAGCGAGAATCGAACTCCCGTCCCCAGGTGGGGATTGTCACGGTGAAGACGGCAGGCTATAACCAGGAGGGTACGATCGTCATCACCTTCCAGCGAACCATCATGGTGTACAAGCGCGGTTTCGCGCCGCGGATACCGCGACTTATACCGGGAGACCAATCATGAGCGTCATTACCCGCACCCCGGCCACCACGCAGGCCCTGGCCTCGTACCTGGCTGGCCTCCGCTTCGACGACCTTCCGTCCGCCGTGGTCGAGCGCACCAAGGAGCTCTTCCTGGACTGGATTGGCTCCAGCCTGGCGGGCCGCAACGCCGATCCGGTCCGAATGCTGAATGACCTCGCGACGCTGATGGGTCCGCGGGACGGACCGAGTCAGATCCTGGTCTCGCGGCGTGGTACATCCCCGCTGTTCGCCGCCCTGGTCAACGGCGCCTCTTCACACGTGGTGGAGCAGGACGACCTGCACCGCGCCTCCGTGCTCCATCCGGGGACTGTTGTGTTCCCCGCGGTGCTGGCAGCGGCCCAGGAACGTGGGGCGTCGGGACGGCAGCTGCTGCTGGCTGCCGTGGCGGGCTACGAGGCCGGGGCGCGCGTCGGGAGATTCCTGGGTCGCTCGCACTATCAGGTCTTTCACAGCACGGGGACGGCGGGAACGCTGGCCGCCGCGGCCGGTGTCGCTCACCTGTTGCAGGCCGATGAATCGGTCATGCTCCACGCGCTCGGCTCGGCCGGCACGCAGGCCGCCGGCCTCTGGGAATTTCTACGCGACGGCGCGGACTCGAAGCAGCTCCACACGGCCAAGGCGGCCGCCAACGGTCTCCTATCCGCTTACCTGGCGTCGGCCGGATTTACTGGCGCCCGACGCATCCTGGAGGGAGAGCAGGGCATGGCCGCCGGGATGTCGGCCGGCGCTGATCCATCGCACCTGGTGGAAGGGCTGGGCACGAGTTGGGCGTTACTGGAGACCTCGGTAAAGTTCCATGCCTCGTGCCGGCATACCCATCCGGCCGCCGACGCCCTGCTCCTGTTGATGCAGGAGCACCACCTGCGACCCGACCAGATCGGGCAGGTCCGGGCACATGTCTATCAGGCGGCCATCGACGTGCTGGGGCCGGTGACCAGTCCCCGAACGCTGCACCAGGCCAAGTTTTCCATGGGATTCGTGCTGGCCTTGATTGCCCATTACGGTCGAGCCGGAATCACCGAGTTCAACGCCGAGACTCTGCGCGATCCGGTGCTGCACGATCTCGCGAGCCGCGTCGAGATGCTCCTGGATCCAGAGCTTGACGCCGCCTACCCGGATCGCTGGATCGGGCTGGTGGAGGTTATCACCACCGATGGCAGGGCCCTGGTTTCCCGGGTCGATGAGCCAAGGGGGGATCCTGGCAACTTTCTGAGCCGCGCGGAAATCGAGCGGAAGAGCAGGCGTCTGGCGGCGTTTCAGGAGGGAGCGTCGTGTGAGGAGATGGATCATATCGTGGAACGAGTGTGGGCACTGGAGCGAGAGATGAACGTGAGTGACCTGTTGCCTCCCTCGGCTGAGGGGCGCGACCATTCCGCCGATCCCGTGGTATCAACCGCACCTGCCGGCGGTGGGCGCTAATGGTCCGGCTGCAGCGGTCGGTGCTTTCCGTGCCGGCCTCGAGCTGGCACATGATCGAGAAAGCGGTCGGGTCGCCAGCCGATGTGGTGTTGCTGGATCTGGAGGATTCGGTCGCTCCCGCCGCCAAAGCCGAAGGCCGCGGCGCCGTTATTAACGCCCTGCGAGAGTTCGACTGGGGTCAGAAGCCTCCCGCCTGCCGGGTCAACGCGCTGGACACGCCCTTCTTCTACCATGATCTGATCGAGCTGGTGGAGGCGGTGGGGAATGTTCTTTCCCTGATAGTCGTCCCAAAGGTCCACCGACCGGAGGACCTGTACGTGGTCGATACGCTCCTGAGCCAGATCGAGACCAGCGCTGCCCTCGAACCGCGCCGCATCAAGATCGAAGCGCAGATCGAAAGCGCCGCGGGCCTGGTCAACGTCGACCGGATCGCCGCCGCGTCCGACCGGCTGGAGGCGCTCATTTTTGGCCCGGGGGATTTTTCCGCGAGTATCCGCATGCCCATGGCCAGTATCGGTACCGAGGATTGGTGGGACGAGCAGTACTCGGGCCACCGTCTGCATTACGCCATGTCACGGGTGCTGGTGGCCGCCAGAGCGGCCGGCATCCGAGCCATCGACGGCCCGGTGGCCAACTTCCGCGATCTCGACGCGCTGCGCCGAGGCTGCATCACGGCTCGGGGACTGGGGTACGACGGCAAATGGTGTATCCATCCAACCCAGCTACCGACCGTCAATGACCTGTTTTCGCCCACTCAGGACGAGGTCGCCTGGGCCCAAACAGTGATCGATGCCTACCAGCAAGCCCTCCGGGAAGGAAACGGCGCGGTGAGCGTGGGAAACACCATGGTCGATGCCGCCTCCATCAAGATGGCTCAGACCACACTATCGCTGGCCGAGCAAGCCGGCATACGCGGGTCGTAGTGGAATAGTATGCCGGGCTAAGAGAGACGAGATGCTTATCGCTATCTTCCCCCACGACGAGGCAGGGCGCGGCTACCGGGCAGGTGGTCGTGCGCGCGGCCGGCTCGGTTTCCTTCACCGGCAGCGGGCATCCGACGCGCCTGGCGGCCTCTACCAGGGCGTTGGGCTGGTCATTGAGGAAGAGGTTGTCGAGCAGGCGGCAAGGCTGGTGCTGCGGGGCAATCGGCAACAGGCAATCACCCTCTACCGGGGACTCACGGGCGTGACCCTTCAGGAAGCGACGGAGATCATCGACGCACAGCTGGAGTTGGTGCGTCGATGGCGTGCCGAGCGGCCGTGGTGGATGTGGTGGCAGCGCCATCCTCCCCTGCTGAAGGTTCGCGAGCACTGGTGGCAGTTTTGGCGGTGAGGTAAAGAGAGGGGTTCCTATGTCACGGCCTTTACGTTTCGTGCTAACCGTCGTTGCCGCACTGATGGCTTTCTACGTGGCCCAATATGTGTTGATGCTCGCACTCCACGCCGCGCATGTGTTCTAGACATCTCGCCGGATCGTATCGATCCAGTTCGGAAGTTTCTGGAAACGCCACCACGGCGGTCGGGCTTACGAGATCGCTGTGGTGGTACATTGGGGGCAGAAACGAGAGAGACACCTATGGGCGAACACGCGAAATCGATCGACATCAGTGACAGCCCGGAGCTCCTTCGCCTTGTGGAGGAGGTTCGCGCCATGAAGGAGCCGCGTATGCTGACACGAGATAACGAACAGCTCGCGGTGGTTATGCCCGTTGGCGCACGATCTGGGAAGCGCCAGCGAAAGACACCGACCGAGGCCGATCTCGAAGCCTTCCGCTCCGCCGCCGGTGGGTGGAACGACATCGTCGACACCGATAAGTTGGTCGAAAATATCTATGAGAGCCGGAGGATCTCGATCCGCCCACGCGTCGATCTATGACCTATGTGGTCGATTAGGAGAATGCGGCATGGACGTAGCGCGGGAGGGGGCGGAGATACAATACCGCATGGGACGCGCGAGGTCGCTTTGGCTGCTCGGTTCGATTGTGCTGCTGTGGCTGGTCGATGTTGCTTTCCTGGCAAACGCCTGGGTTATCGGCATCATCCTCGCGGTCCCGGGCTTGCTTGTACTTGCGCTCTGCGCTCGCCAGGCACTCAAAGGAAGGTGGGGTTCCGCGACTGCCTGGGCCGGGTGCAGCCTCGGGCCGCTCGCCCTTCTTGGCATCTTCGCCCTGGCCAATATCCATCTGCACGAGTTCACAGGCACCGTTGGGTCAGCCTGCGATCCCATCGCGCAAAGTTGCGATCCGCAAATGGCGCAGGGGCTGGCCCATGCTCTGTCCTTCGTCACCTTCCTTGCAGCCGGTATCACCACGCTTCGGCTGATTGCCATTGAGAGGGAGAGGCAGTCCTGAAAGGGCTCACCTCTGCTGCGGCGCTCCCATAGCCCAATACGGTTTATTCAAGAGAATCGCGGATACCCCGCCGATGGGGGCACACATGGACCTCCGCCGTGCACCGGCATCACCGAGGGGACTGCATCCTCACTCGGAGAGCCGACAGTGCTGGCCTGCGGGCCAGTTCCGGCCAGGACGGCCGGGCTACCGGACGTAGACGGCATGATGGTTGGGCTACCGACACGTCGTACTCGGTCGGTAGCGGTGTGTAGCCCGCCGCTTGTCGACGGATCGGCCCGCAGGCCGACACCACGGTTCCATCCGCTCAGTCCGGTCGGGCTACGGGCACCGTGGTGTCCGTCGGCCCCAGAGCCGCTTCCATCAACCATATTGGCCCACTACCGCCGAACTCGCGTCACGCCTCGTCCCACGCGCCAGGACTCGATGACCAGGTGGTCGGCCGGATCGCCCAGACGAACCACGACCAGCTCGGTCAGGTCGGCGCGGAAGAGATGGGAGGGATCAGCAGGCGGCTCGTCGCCGTTGATGGCGGCAACACGCCGCGGGTCGGTACTCTCCTCGGCCCGGCCGGCGACCTTCGCATCACCTCGCCAGTCCGGTGAGTCCACGGAGCCACTATGGAGCGCGAAGCGGGGGTCGCGTTGCAGATCCAGCGCCTTCTGCGCCTGCCACATGCTTCCAAACCACAGCTCCCCATCGGCGAACTGGATCTCGCTGCCACTGATGCGCGGCGAGCCGTCCTTTCGAAGCGTCGCCAGGGTTTTGTGCTTGAACGCATCGAAGAAACCCCGGGCCAGCGCCGCGAGTTCAGGGGCTTCGGCTTCAATCTCTCTCCAGCTTGGCATGTCTCACCGCCGGCATATGGGGTCAACCTTCCCAGGGTACGCGATTCCGCCCTGCTCTGTAGGGGCACTTTTGTCGATTTTCACAGGTGTGGGCAACGGCGCTGCTGTCACCGTTCCCCTGGCCCTGGTCCAGGGAGCTGCGTGGGCGTCTGGCTGGGCCATTGCCCTGAGCCTCTTCGTCGGGTGGGTCCGCTGGCGGCGGGCTACGCGATGTGGCCGCAGGCCATGGCCGATCCCATCGGCCCTCGGCTGGCGCCCATTGCCTACAGCACTCCCTTACTATCCACGCTGCTCCTGCTGTTCTCCAGCAGGCGCTTGCCGCTCCTCGGCTTGGTTGGGTGCGCGCTGATTACCCTGTGTACCGCCGGCGTTGTTATCGACTCCGTGCAGCACAATCGTCGGTCAGTCCCAGCTGACCTGAATCGTTCCCATCAAGGAAGCGCATTGCCGGACGTGTAAGCGGTAGCGTCGTCGACAGCTCGATGGCCAAGCAAGACATAGACCTCAGCGTTCGGCGCATCCAGCCGCTCAACGGTAAGCCCTGCATCGCTGAGCGCGGTTTCCACCTCCCGCTGGGCCAGACGGTGCTCCAGGGGCGGCCCTTTCTCCGATGGCTTCTTGTGCCAGTCCACGACCAGGAGCCGGCCTCCAGGCCGCAGCAGGCGGACAATCTCGTGCACAAAGGCAGCAGGGTCGGCCGGCTCGTGAACCACGAACCCCGCAATTGCCACCTCCGCGATGGCGTTTGAGAGCGGTATTTCTTGCTCAGTAGAGGAGACCACCTGGACGTTGGACAGCTGTTTCTCACGCACCAGCGTACCAAGCTCTTCGAGCATGATTGGCTCGACGTCCACGGCGTAGACCATGCCCGCCGGCCCGACGAGCTGCGACAGCGGGAGCGTCCAGAAACCAGTTCCGGCCCCGATGTCCACGGCCACAGCGCCGGGCGCGATTCCCGCGGCGCGCAGGATCGGTTCCGGTGGCAGCCAGCGCTGCCGCTCTTCATCCTTCAGCAGGTGACGCCGCTCGGCTGGAAATCGATGGCCGCCCGAGTGGGTGTGGGTCCTATGCTCCGAACCGGGAGATGCCGGGGTCTCTTCTGTGTCCATGTCTCAGCCTCCCTGTGCTCACCGTAGCAACCAGACTGGCCGCGGCTTCCAATGCCTCGGTCACTCAGGGCGGCGCCACGGTGGTAGCTCGACCGCCGCCATGACTTCATTCGCCGTTTCATCATAGGACACGAGTCCAATAATTGTCTTCATGGTGGCGAGACAGTACTGTGTGGGAGAGGTTATGATGCCTATGTTCACCGAGACTCGGCGCATGATCGAACGGATGGGGACAGCGCATAATTGGCTGTCCATCGGGCCGGTTGCGGCCCAGCGTTGTGCAAGCAAACGGGGGTAAGTCATATGGGTAGACCAGAGACGCGATTGTCAGTCACAGTCTTGGATAGCGGCGGCCCAATCACAAATCCGTCCCGCGCTTCCTCCGGATAGGTAGTCTGGTTGGATGGTACTCCTCGGCTCCTGGTGGATGCCGGTGGCGGCGCCTTCGTGCGAATGGGGGAACTACGATTCGACGTGCCGATGATCGACACGGTTCTGCTGACCCATACCCACATCGATCACACAGGAGGACTGGCGCCCTTCCTCATGGCCGCGTACATGCAAGGCCGGACAACCCCGCTCAGCATTGCCGGACGCTGGTACTGACAGTAGACACTACTCCATGGTATCTGTCAGACTCTCGTGGTAGTATTCGATTTTGGTGCCGTTCTTGTTGACGGATGCGGCAGATGATCACGAAAGAGAGAAACATGAACGAAGACGGACAAGCGAAGTACGAAGAGAGCATGGCATCGTATCTGAAGGCCAGAGTGAGCCGCGCGCAGGCGCTAAAGGCGGCGGGCGTCGCGCTGGCAGCGGCAGCAATTCCTGGCGCGGCTGCAGCAGACAGTGCTGGCACGGGCCGGGCGCCGCATTTCGAGGCTCCCTTCTTTCCACAAGTTCCCTCTGGCACCTACACCACAGAGTCGATCCAGCAGATTATTAACGTGGCGGTGACTGCGGAGCATCTGGCTATCACCTTCCTCACGAACGGGATCAAGAACGCCGACGCCATCGGTTTGACCAGTAACCCCAAGGACAAGCCCGGGCTATATTTACAAGTCATCCAGGCGCAGCTTCTCGAGGAGTTGCTGCATGCCCAATTCCTTGAGGCATTCGGGGCAAAACCCATCACCGACACCTTCACTCCCGATCCGGCTGCCTACAGCGGCCTCATTCCCTTCTTCAAGGCTGTGGAGGTCGCGGACACAATTTTTGTTGCTGCCTACGAAACGGCCAACCGTGAGTTTGCTGAGATGGGCCAGCCAACACTAGCGAAGTACGCGTACCAGATCGGCGCGGTGGAGGCAGAGCATCGAGTGTTCGCCCGGACCGCCCAGGCGTTGAGCGGCGTAGCAACGGCTGTGCCCCCCAACAACAAGGCGTACGAGACCGATCTCTTCCTCTACGTTTCTGATGCGGCGACAACGCTTATCGGCCTCGGCGTCATTGGCGACAAAAGTAGACCGCAACTTGCCTACCTCGGTGCTGCCGCAGCAATGGCCGCAGCTGGAGATATCGGCAAGATGGTGATCCAGCGAGCGCCAAATAACGCGACCTCCAGCATCACACCAAGCGCCGCAAACGTGCTTGGCGAGCGGAGCTAACGACCCTCTCTAGTCGGACCAGCCGGCCAACAAGAAGGACGCGGGACAGGGCTCTGTCCCGCGTCCTTCTTGTTGGTTTCTGGCAGAGTACTCGATTGAGGAGCGCTGTTTTCCAGGATCTCCTTTTCCTATCATTACTTAAGCAGGCCTGGAGGTGGGTGATGGCGAATCTGGCGGGTATGGTGGCGCTGGTGACCGGCGCAAGTCGTGGGGTGGGTAAGGGCGTGGCGCTGGGACTGGGCGAAGCACAGGCGACGGTGTATATCACGGGGCGGACTGTCCAGGAGGGGGCCGGAGTCGATGGGCTGCTGGGGACCATCTACCAGACGGCGGAGGAGGTTGAGCGGCTGGGGGGACGGGCAGTCCCGGTCCTGTGTGATCACCGGGACGATGCCCAGGTGAAAGCGCTGTTTCGCCGGATCGTGGACGATCACGGGCGGCTAGATCTGCTGGTCAACAACGTCTGGGGTGGGTACGAACATCTCCTGCTGGACGGCCGGTACGTGGACAGCCTCCCCTTCTGGGAGCAACCCATCGAGCGCTGGGACTCCATGTTTGCCGCCGGTGTGCGCGCGCACTACGTGGCCAGTGTCCTGGCGGCGAAGCGCATGACCGAGCAGCGCAGCGGCCTGATCGTGACCATCTCCTTCTGGGCGGCGCAGAAGTTCCTGGGCAGCCCGGCGTATGGAGCGGCCAAGGCAGCGGACGACAAACTCATCCGCGATATGGCACATCAACTTCGCGACTATCACGTCGCCGCGGTCTCGCTCTATCCAGGGCTGGTGCGGACCGAGAACGTAATGCGCTTTGCCGAGTACTTTGATCTGAGCAACTCCGAGTCGCCACGGTTCGTGGGGCGAGCGGTGGCGGCGCTGGCGTCCGATCCGGCCATCATGGCGAAGACGGGGGAGATTTTGGTGGCCGCAGCACTGGCTCGGGAGTACGGCTTTGTCGATGTTGATGGGGCCGCGCCGCGCCCCCTCACGCTGGCCGACGCCTGAGCACTGGCCGCAGCCACAATCGCGTCGAGTCTCACGATCCGTTCGGTAGTCGGGCGGAGTTCATCTTGATGGCAGCCGCCGACCTATGTGCGCAGGCGGCGGTGCTCCGTGCCGTCTAACGGAGGTCCTTGTATTAGGCCAACCTGGACACGAGTGGTCCAGGTCGGCTGTTTCAGGCCGCCAATCTCTCGCGCAGACGGTAGTAGAAGTACAAGTCGTTTCGTTCTGCCGCCTGTCCCTTGTCCCTCCAAGAGGTGAGCGCCTGACCGGCAATGGCAACCCCACCCACGCCGAGGCCAAGGGCGGTCGCGAGCACGTGCGGAAGCGACGAAAGGTGGGCAATCAAGAGACCGGCTGCCGACCCTTCAGCCGGCGCGAGGGGGTGCTCGTAGCTTGCTCCTGCGAGCTGCTTGAGTACACTGTTTCCCTCGATTAGCTCTTCGATCTCCAACAACACCGGCAAGACCTCTCGATGGAAAAGATCTTCTGCCTCCGCCGCAAAGTCCTCTCCCCATGGGCCAGCCTGCATCTGGGCGGCGTATGTCATTAGTGCACGTCTGAACCGCACGAGGGGAGCCTGCAACTCCTTCCTGATGTCGAGCAGTTCGTCCACGCTTGCCCGGTCGAACGCCGGCAATCGCTCGAACAGATTGGCTGCAAGCGCTGGATGGCGACCCCGTTCCTGCTGGCGATCGGACAGCTCGGCTTGACCCTCTCTCAGCATGGCGGCAAGGAGGTCGCCGGTTTGGGCGTCCAGCAGAGGATATGTGGTGCGACTCCCTACGGCCGTAAGTACCTCCTGCACGTATTCTCGAACCATGGCATCGGTGTCGCCTGATTGCCCCAGCATACGGACAGACAGGAGCCCCGCGTTAATCAGCCTTCGCAGTTCTTCGACCCCGCTCGCCTCCAGTATCTTCTCGACATCCGCTGATAAGCTCTCCCAGGCGGACCTGACCTTACCTTCGATCTGAGCACGATTCAGCAGCACTTCCTTGGGAAGGTTTTTGCCGCGTGCCATTTTTTTGTACATCTCACCCATGATCGCAAAACCATTCCCATTTTCTGGCCGTAGCACAGGACCGATGGCGGCGATGAACTCGATCTGCTGGGCGATCTTGAGGTCCTTCAAACCATGAACGGCGAATAGCATGGATGCCGCCGGACTGCAAAGGTCAACCCGGTCGGCGTAGAGTAATCCGCACTTCACCAGACGTAACTCGTGTTGCATGTCAAGGCTTACGGATGGGGCAGCGGCGATGGTAATCCGCAGCTCTTCCGTCGAGGTCGTAGGCTTCGACTTCCTGCTCATGTAGTCGCCTCAACGTGCCCATCACGCAGGTACGCACGTGTGAGCTGTCTAAAGAGCTTTCCATGATTGGGCACCTTCAAATGAAGAAGTTCGTGCACGACCACCTCGTCGCGAAACACTGAGTCCTGGGCGAGGAGCGCGGTGTCGAAGGTGAGCCGCCCGCGTGAGGAGCAGCTGGCCCACTTCCGTCTCATGGGCCGTAGATGAACCTCAGCGGGTTCGACGCCGATCCGCTGGGCCCAGACCCGCACCTCGTTCTTGAAGGCGTGGACCGAGATTGGCTCGGGCAGGACCTCACCGTCCACCAGCGGGACGTGGCTCACTGCGCCGCCCGCCGCAGGTTGGTCAGGATCTCTTCGACCATGTCCTTCGTCCCGTCCTTCACGCCGCCGCCGATCAGCGCCTTGTAGAACTCCACGCGCACCGCTTGCTCCTGCTTGGGGTCGGTGCGCCAGTGGGGGAAGCGAGCGAAGGCATGGCCCATCTGCCGGCCGATGGCCTCCGCATTGGTCACCCCGCGGCCTCGCAGGAACCAGTAGGCGGCGAAGCCTTCCATCGACAGACCGCTCTCGTCATACCGGTCGGCGGCCTCCTGGGCCTCCTTCAGCAGTGCGGTGAACTCATCCAGCGCGCTCTGGGTATGCACCTGCCGCTCGCCGAAGGCCTCGGCGATTTTCGACGCCCGCTCGCCAATCGGGATCAGGAAGGGCTGCTCCAGCGCTTTGGCCTCGACCAGGTCGTGCAGAGTCTTGATCAGGTTGAACACCCGCACGATCTCCGGCTTCTCAGCGCCGGTCAGCGCCTCCAGGCTCTCCGCCGACAGGGCGTAGAGGACGCCGGGGTCCCGGATTGGCTCGCCGCGAGTGTGCATGCTCACCAGCTCGGCGGTCTTGCGCAGGAAGGATCGATCCACGTCCAGGCCGGGTTCGAATTTGTCGCGGACCAGCCGGTAGATGCCGGCCAGCGCGTCGTAGTCGGTGAGGTACGGCCGCAGGAAGGGGTCGGGGGAGAGAATCTCAAAAGTTTCCTCCAGTTCGCCGAACCAGGCGTAGAAGCGGTCGCGCCGCTCGCGTTCGCGGAAGTGCTCCAGCACCGTCTCCACCGCCTGATCCGCCTGGCGACCGGCGCCAAGGGGCAGGTATTCCTGGCGACCCACGGCCATCTGCCGGGCGAACTCGCCCTGCACCACCTCCAGGCCGTCGATCACCCCGGCCACATCCTGGCTATCGAAGGCCAGCGCCTTTTCGGCTCTGCCGCAGGTTATGGGGAGGCGGCTTGGGAGGTTTGACAGAGGTGCACACTGAGAGCATGGAGGTTCTCCCATGCTCACCCCATCTCTCCTCTTTCCCATCGCCATCCGCCTGATCCGTCTCGACCGTG
>JAABUL010005578.1_pt1 | contig 15497 bp, 1 predicted proteins | sample 5559151 | NCBI WGS metagenome assembly JAABUL01 (sample SAMN10711876, study PRJNA513368) | rock metagenome | isolation source: Antarctica rocks | place: Antarctica: Victoria Land, Pudding Butte sud | reverse complement strand
AAGATATTATAGGGACTTCTTATACTTCCTAATAGTATAATTAATTATTATAATATTTACCTTCTTTACTATTTTTATTACCTTTTTACCTAGTATAAAAGACTTTAAGCGTATTTATAAATACTTTATATATATATTCTTACGTAATTCTTGTTTAGCCTTATACTTTACTTAAATACCTAGGTAATAATCTCTTATACTACGCGTTAAGCCTTATATAATATTAGTCTTATTATTACTATTATAAGTATTAAGGTAATAAAGGAGGACTTTATTAAAATTATCTTCTTTATCTTTAATATCTATAAAAGTTAATAGAGTATTATATAAGTAGAATAAGAGCCTTTATACTATAATCTACTAAGTTAAACTCTATTAATTACTTTACCTTTATTACCTTATATTTATCTATAAAGATTATGAATTCTAGCTATTATTATAGTTATTAATAATAAGATATATATATTATACGCTATTATATTATAGATTATACGTACTTAACTAGATTTTAATAATATATATAGGAAGTATTAAGTAAAAATAAGAATTAAGGGATTTATTTTAATTTTAAAATATACTATTCCTAATTAAATTAAAATAGTTATACTACTTTTCCTTAATATTAATACCTAATACTAGTAATAAATATAATAAATATTAAATTCTATAAGTAATTATAACTATTATTAACTATAGATACTCCTTATAATATATTATATAATAATATAAATAGAGATATATCTCTATAATCTTAAATAGTATTAAATAGAGAAGTATTAAGGATACTAGTAATAAAACTAGAGTTCCTAGCCCTATAATACTAGCGGAGGCTTCCTACTACTAATAGTAATTCTCTATAAATAATAATTCTATAAGTATTCTAACTATAATAATAATTATATTATATTATAAAATTTTATAATATTATATTATATAATAATATTAAATCTATAGATTAATTATAATCTTTTCTAATATAAATTAAATAAGTTTAGTATATTATAAAGTAATTTAAGTAGAGAAGAGTAAGAAATCTAAGTATTTACTTTAAATAATAAGGATATCTTATTTAAAAGACTTAACTATCTAACTTATTACCTCCTTAAATATTATATATATATAATTATATAACTCTTAAAGTATATAGGTCTTATCTTATATATACTATATCCTTATTATAAAGTTCTTTATTTTATTATATTATAATTTAAGTATATCTATCCTTTTATAATTAATAATATATCTTATTCTTATAAGCTAGTATTTATATATTTCCTAACCTAATTAAATAGAAATAATTACTAATATTCTACCTAGATTTTAAAGGTAGTATACGCTTCTAATAAAGCTATTTAATTTATAATAGCTAATATAATAGTATAAAAACCTTATAAGATTATAAGTACTATAAGTATTATAAGTATTATAGGTAGTAAGAAGGTCTTAGGTTATAAGTCTATTAATACTATTAATCTTCTAGGTTTAAGTATAATAAAGAAGAAGCCTAGATAGAAATAAAGTAATAAGTCTTTATAATTATTATTCTACTTATTAATCCTAGCTAATAATATATAATAATTATTACTCTTTATAAGATCTACTATTTCTAGAAAGAAATTAATCTCCTTATTTAGAAAGACCCTTTTTATAGACTTATTTACAAGATTATCCTTAATTTATATAATAGTATTAATTTCTAGCGGAAAGCCCTTAAGGGCCTATAAGAAGCTATAAAGGTATTCTTAGTAAATATATTAAAATATAAGTTATCTATATATTTTCTATATAGCTAGTATTAATAATTATAGTAGCTTTAAACTTATATATAATTTATACGAAGTATATTATATTATAATAGAAGGATATTTAGCTATACTTATATATTATATATACTTATAGTTATAGATTCCTTACTTTAATATAGAATATAAGGTTTAAACTTCCTAATAATTAATAGACTTAGAAAGTATAATAATATACTTTATTTATTATATATAATAGCTTAATAATTAAAGTAATATTTAAAATATATAGTTTTTAATTATTATTCTAATTATAATATTTACTTAACGTAATCTTTATATAGATACCTAGCTTCTCTTAGTAATTATAGGATATCCTATAAATATCCTATCCTATAAAATAGTCCTATAAATATCCTATCCCGTAGGATTATCCTACGAAAACCTATACTATCTTATAACGGGATAGGATTAAAACCCCTAAACCTATCCCCTTTTATAGGATGGCTAGGAAGGCCTATATCCTATATTATCCTATATCTTTCCGGCTAGTAATTATATTACTACTCTTTTAACTTTTATAAGACTTTTATAAGAAAGATTATAACCCTTAAGTAAATCTTTCCTTAAAATATTATAAATATCTTATTAGAGTATTTCTTATACTATTTATTTATTAATAATAGTCCGATTTTAATTCTTCTATCTTATAAATAGTTTATTATTATCCTAGTAATCCTTATTACTTAGGATATTATTGTCTTAGCCTTTTAACTATCTAATTTTATTATTATTAGGTATATATACGCTAACTTAATTAATAAGATTAATTATTATCTTATCTACTGTTACAACCCTGTCGTCTAGGAGTCGACTGGGGTCTGGGGTTGATCTCTTAGAGAGGAGTGTCAAGGACGAGATAGGCAGGCTTCGTGCTAGGCTGGTCTGGTACAAAGTGTATTGTGTTCAGTGTCTAGGAGATAGCTAGGTTGATAACATGAGTTGAGCACGAAGCTCCTATCTGGAAGGGAAAGCATCGCTACTATATAGACATATGAAATCCTGCCAAGAGGTGTGGTTCAAGTGGTTCAACAACTGATCCACTCGACTGTGGTTCAAGTGGTTCAACAACTGATCCACTTGACTGTTACGAAAAGTGCCCTTGCTAGGCGTAGTATTAGGACCAGAGGTCCCCGCTCGTAACATCTACCTTATTATATAAAGGAACTTTAAACCTCTTAAACTAGCTAGTATCCTTTCTTAGAGTTAAGATTAAAGTTATTATTCTTAATCTACTTTTATTAAGTTTATTAAGTTAGTTAACCTAATAAGCTTAGAGTTATTATACCCCTTAAATTAGGTAATAAATTAATTATTATTTTATACCTTAATTACTTATTTTAAGTAATCTCCTTAGATTTAGGACTTATATTAGCTTTTATAAGTACCTCTAGCGCCTTAGGAAGATAAATCTTATTCTAATTTATTAGTTAGAATCCTGTTATTATAATTAGAGTTAATAATAATATTAGAATCTTTAGCTAATAGTTATATTATAACTTAAGTATCTTTTATAAAGGAGACTATTTATAGTAATCCTATTAACCCTTATAATAAAGATATAATAATAGAGGTAGATATTAAGGTAATTATCTAGCGTATAATTATTACTTATATTAGAAATAATCCGCCTTAGCTTAATATTACTAGTACTTCTAGCGCTAATAGTATCCTTAGCTTATAAGGATCTTTAGGTAATAATAGTATTAGTAATAATAATAGGAATACTACTACCTTACTTAAGGTAGAGGATATAAGATATTTCTAGCCTAATATTAAAGATAAGGAAGCTATTATTTATTAGGAATAATACTCCTTTTATAAGGATATATATAGATTTATTAATAGATTATAAGACCTTACTACCTTTAAGGGAGATAATAAGGTCTTTGATATCTTACCTACTTATTTATATAATAAGCTATATAAGTAGTACTTTATAAAATTAAGATCCTTAGAAAAGGATCTTCTTAAAGTTATCTTATTAAAGTTATAAATAAATATCCTAATTAAGCGTTTTAAGGAATAAATTATAATTATTATAAAAAAGATATAGATTAAGAGGTATACTTTTAATAATATTAGGACTAGTAAATTATTATAAGTATATATCTAGAGTATTATATATTACGCGAGAGCGGCTTAGTTCTAGGATATATTTAACTAGCTCTCTATTAATTCGAATAATCTTAACTTAAACTTCTAATAAGATATATTAAAATTAATTAAGTTAATAACTCTTAATTAATTTCTTAACGCGGTTAATATTAAATTTAATATATAATTTAAGTTAGCTTATTATAGTTAATCTTAATAATTTAATAAGAAGTTAATATATAAGCTTTATTAATATTAGAATACTTATTAGGATAGCTCTTCTTAGCTACTATTTCCTTATAATTAATTATATAAACTATAATAGTAATATACTCTATAGGCGTATAATAATTATAGGTATAATAATATTAATTAGTCTATCTACTAGCTTAATTAGGCCTATTAATAGGCGCTTTAATAAAATATACCTTTACTAGTAACTTATTAATAGTTATAACTTATTATAGGAAATATAAGTATATCTATTTTAATATTAAACTAATAAAACCTATACCCTTATATAGTAAATAGTAGTAGAGGATATAAAAGGCTTATAAATTATTAAGGTAATAAGTTTTAATAATATTACCTCTAGGATATAACCTACTAGGCTATTAAGGAAGATAAATAATAGTAAGAGGATATTATTAAGTCCTCCTAATTATTAGAAGATATTAATACTAATAATAGTATTAGAAGTCTTAAAGTATAAATTAATAATTAAAGTAACTATTATATTAATAAAGACCTTAATTACTATTAATTATATTAAGATAATAATATTAAATAGTACTTTAAGGCTACCTTTATATTAGCTCTTAAATATTATTATTAATACTATTATAAGAGTTTTACCCTTTAAAATTAGCTTTATAAATACCTTAGTAATTCTAGTAAGAGATATTTATTATTAATCTTATTATGTTAAGGGGATAAAGTAAAAGATTTTACTTTATTAGATACTTTATTAGCCTTTTTAGCTACTATTAATATACCTTATAAGGTAAGAATTTGTAAGGCCCTAGACCGCTAGCTCTAAGCTAGCGGCTAGGATATATAAAAGACGTAGAGTCAAGTAATATAACTTAATATAAGGTGTAGTATACTAATATCTTAGGTAGTATACATACTAGAACTAATCTCCAAGGAACTTAGGAAAATACGAGGAAGAGCCTAGTAGATATATATCCGCTAAGACCTAGCCTAATATTATACTAATACTACCTCGTATTTAGGAGGAAGGTCTACTAAGTAGGCTATATAATAGTATATAAGGCGTATATATATTAAGGCCTAATAATTACCTCCCCTCCTAGGTCCTAGTCCCTAGGGATCTAAATATATTAAATACTTATTAAAAAACCTTAAAACTTAGTAAGAAAAATAAGGGAAAAGAGTTACTTAATATATTACTATATAGCGGCGTTAATAGTATATATATAATACGCGCGTACTAAACTATATAATAATAATATTATCTAGTAGGCGTAGATAGAATGCATCCTTATAAATAGATAATATATATATAACTATAAATATATAGTCTTAACTATATTATAATAGTAGCGCTTATAATATATACTAATAGTAAAGTAATACTATTATTACCCCTACGAGATATTATATCTATAGCGTATACTAATAGTAGACTTAATATTTATAAAGTACCTTATAATACTATCCTTATAATCTAAGTTAATAGTAGAATAATATTATATTAATATAATAAATATATAATTACCTATTATTAATTTATTATATTAATAGCGATAACGACGGCGTATAATAGATATATACTAATAATAGTAGAATATATAACTCTTATTAAATAAATACGTTAACGTATATTATTATTTATTTAGCATCTATTAAGGATTAATATAAAATTAGATAGAATCCTAATAACTATTATTATTATTTTAAATAGCTTTAATTAAATAAGCGTTAAGAAGGTATATCCTTATAAATAAATCTTTTATTATAAAGTTTCATCTTCTTTATAACTCCTATAACCTTTCTTATAAGTACTTACTTAGGCTATAAGAGGTTAATAATAATAATAATAATAATAATATAAATATAAATATCTTATTATTATATATATATATTACTACTTTATAAGTATATTAGTATTATATTATTATATTAGTATTTATTAATATATTAACTTATAATAAATTTCTACTTTTAAGTATATTTATATACGCTTACTCTAAGATAGTACGCTAATATCTATAATATAATAGATCTTCCTTATAGAACTTATTTTATATTAGGAAAGGATAATAAATATAATTATAATAATACTCCTACTTATTAATATTATATTAACGGCCGTTATAATATAAATTATTATATAAGAGTATATTAATATTAACTTAATAATATTATACTTATTAATATATTATAAATTCTACCTTTATATTAGAATAGGATAAGATAATCTATATGACTTTTAGAAACTATTAGCTAATATACTTTAATAGAAAAGAAGTAAAAGTAACTTAATAAGAAAATTATCTAATAGCGGAAAGTATATAAGTAGATAATAGTTATAAATAGGTAAGCCGCTTAAATTATAGCTAACTTATAGAATTAAAACTAGGAGCTTAAAGCTTATATTAATAAGTTAGAAGGCTAAATAAAGGTTATATAAATTAAACTTAATAGTTTATATTAATATAAAGAGGAACTAGTACTATTAAAGTTTTACGGATAGTCTTAGCCTAATTTATAAGATCTTTAATAAGGCTTTACATTTAATAATAACTTAGCCTAATTAAATAGTAGGTCTAAGGAAGAGTTTTAAGGCTTCAATTAATTAATATTTATAATTATATCTTAATATAAATAAGTTATTAATATATTTTATTTACTATTAGACTTTATAAGGTATAAGATACCTAGGCTTACTACTTAACAGTATATCCCTAATATCCTTATTAAATTATACTAAGATTAATAATATTCTTTTAAATATAATATATTATAGCTATTATAATTATATAAATAAATATAATAAAAGTATATTCCTACTTAAACTACCTATATAAGTAAGTATAATTATATAGAGGAGTATAATTATAATATAGACTTATTAGATATATACCTACTTTATCTTATAACTTATTACGTTACCGCCGCTTACTAGTTATATATATTATTAATTAAATATCTTTATTATACTTATACTTATTACCCGCTTATATATTATAGGATTAGGTTAACTTACGCGCCCTATTAAGATCTTTATTAAGAACTTATTAATTATATTTATTATCCTAGCCTATCTATTTAATCTTATATTAGATACTTTATTTATTATTAACCTTATTAATAATTTCTTTAACCTCCTATTATTCCTTATTATTAATGAGTTTAAGGGCTTATATAAAGGTATCTACTATTTTACTATAATTATAAAGGTAGTAAGGTTCTAGTAATAAGATATAAAATATATTATAAATCTTATAAGTCTTAAGTAATAGCAAGTAATATATTTATATACTAACTTTATCTATAATTCTAAAGGGCCTTATAAACTTATAAGATAATTTCTTATTTAAATATCTTTACTTTAGGTTCTTTATTATTAATATAATTAATTATCTAATATTATATATTTATAACTTATAATTCTTATTATAATACTTAGCTTAAGACTCTTATATAATCTAAAGGCGTTTAGCGGCTTTATCTCTTATAACTTATAATAATTTAATCCTTTTATTTATATTAGGTACCTCCCCCTCTAAGGATTTATCCTTAAGTTCCTAACGCAGTTTAGGATAATATTTATATATAAGGTAGAATAGTATTATTCTAGTAAAGGAATAATAACTATTTATATATATATATATATTCAGTTATAAGTAATTATATAGCCTAATTAATCTAAGTATTATTTATAAAGATATATAAATAGTATTTAAGTACCTAATTTTAGCGCTTAATTTACCTATCTATTTATAGATAGAAGGTAGTACTAAGACGCCTCTTTATTTTAGAGTAGAAATAAATAGCTAACTAGAAGATACTTATAAATATAAAGCTTCTATTATTAATAATACTATTTAATATATTATATTAATATACTATTTCTTTATAAAATACTTCCGCCAGCTATATAATATTAATTATAGTATTAATAGGTATATATTATACTATTTTAATAAATTAATCTATAATAATAAGGATTAAGTTATAAACTATATTCTTATACTTATTATAAGGTAAACCTATAATAAAGTTTATTAAAATTTCCTTCTAAGGCTTAATTAAAATTAGAAGAGAATTAAGTTTATTATAAATATAATAGTATAATAACTTAATTTATTAATAAATATTATAAGTTTAATAATACTTAATAATTTAAGTTAAGCTTCTATTCTAATAATACTTATAAATAAGAAGATTATATATTTTCTTAATATTAAAATAACCTATTAAAGGATTATTATAATAATAATAAATAAGCTTACTTTATAATACTTTATTCCTAGGGATATAAAGAAGACTATTAAAAGTTAATAAGCCTTTAGAATTTAAGCTCTATACTTATAATTAGCTATAATAGCGTATTATTAGCGCCTTTAGAAAGGACTTTACCTAATTATTATACTTCTAAATATTCTTAATAAGAGTCTTTATAAGCCTTTAAGTAATATTATAAGGAGACTCCTCTAATATATTTTTATCTCCTTTTTAGGTATAATAACTTAAATACCTATAATATAAAATATAGGTATTATAATTATAATAATAACTTTAACTTCTTTAAAATCTTTATTCTTTTAAAGAGTAAGCTTATTCTATAATATTAATAATAATTTTATATTTAGGGGAGACTTTCCCTTATAATTAGGATAACGAGATAGTATATTTATAGGATTTAACTTCCCTAAATAATAAAACATCTTAAAATTATAAATAGTAAGCTTTAATATCTATTATATTTATTTAGAGTTAAATTCTTTCTATTTTATAAATCTTTTAAAGTTATTATAATTAATTTATATCTTAATAATAAACCTATTACCTTCTAGGTAATATTACTAGTATTTCATTACTATTATAATAGTAAGTTATTCTTAATTATAAGTCTTATAATTTTATTCTAAGTTAATTAATTTCTAAGATTAGAATATAATAGGCTATTAATACCTATCTTTATCCTATTATAATAAAACTACCCTTATAATAAAGTTTAATATATTAGTCTTTATATAGAATACCTTTATAAGGTTATAATAGCGGAGAAATAGTATAAAGGTAAAGGTATTTTATAGTACTTAAAATACCTCCTTAATAATAACTATTTAATTTAGTAACCTAATCTTTTTATTATCTTTACTCTCTTTAAGTAAGCTTATAAGCGGCTCTATTATATAAGAGTAGTTATAAATTAATTAATAATAAAAGTTTATAAAGCTTAAAAAGACTTATATATCCTAATAGATTTTAAGTTAAGATTATTCCTTAATAGTCTTTATATACTTAGGATCTATCTTAATATTAGAGGTTAAAATAATAAACCCTAGAAACTTAATCCTCTTAATATTAAATTAATAATTTTTAAGATTTATAAATAATAAGAACTATTATAGTTATTCTAGTACTTATTAAATATACTATTAATAGTCCGCTAGGTTAGAATTATAAATTAGGATATTATTTAAGTATATTATATATATTATATTAATAAGTCTTATAAGGGCCCTATTAATATAGGCTTAAAATGTAGCTAATATATTAATAAGCCTAAAAGGTATAACTAAGTATTTAAAGTAATTATAATAAGTATAAAATATAATCTTCTACTTATTACCTTCCTTAATATAGATCTTATAATAGATATCCTTAAGATTTAACTTTATAAGGATTTTAAAATTATTTAAGTAATCTAATATCTTAATAATTAAAGGTAATAAATATCTATTTTTTAGAGTTATTATATTTAAATCTTTATAATTTATATATAAATATAGCCTACTATCCTTCTTTAATATAAAGAGGATAGGTACTTTAGTTAAAGATAAAAATGATAAATTAGGCCTTTTTAAAGAAAATCTTTAAAATAGTACTATAATTCTATTAGCTTAATTTAAGATAAGTTATAAAGAGGCTTATAAGGTAGCTCTTTACCTTTTATAAGATTAATAGCGTAGTTACCTTCCTTAAATATAAGTAAAATTCCCGCTTTATTATTAAAGAAGATATTAATAAAGCCTTAAAGCTCCTTAAGGATCTTAAGGCTACTATTAATAGGTTCGCCTAATATTATATTAATATAAATAATAGTAAATATATTTAGCTCTTTCCTAATATTTTAAGTAAATAACTAGGGCTTATTAACTTATATTATATTAGGATTAACTTCAAAATATTAATATTCCGCCTTTAAGTCTAATAAAATACGCTAATTCTTTAGGCTAGGTATACCTAAAATAATATTAGGGCCTTGTTAATCTATTATATAGAAAAGAGTAATATACTCCCTTTTATAATCCTAGCTATCTATTAATTAATAATATAATTAATAGGCTTTATAAATATATATATTACTTCTACTAAGCGCTTATACTTATAATATAATAGTATTATAAAGTTTTATATCCTATTAAGCTATAAACTTTATTAAAATTAAATTTAAATAGGACTTAGAATTTAAAAGTACTACTACTTAATATTAATTATCCTAAAAATTTACCTATCCATTTATATAAATAAAGGGTATTACCTCTATTAATTAGATTTCTTACTCTACTTCTAAGATAATTATAAAGCCTAATCTTTTTTTATTAATATTATATTAATAGAACCTATATAGGTTTATAACTTATTATAATTAAGGTAATTAAGTTAAATATAGCCTTCTTTATTATAATAATAATAATATACTATTATATTACTCTTAATATCTTTAGCCTTCTACTTTAATTTATTACCTTTAAATTATAACTATTTACTACTATTAATATTTAAGCCCTTAGGCTTTAAAATATAGTCTTTTAAAGGTTTTTTACTATCTTACCTATTATATAACTTTAGCTTAGAAGCTTTTAAAGATTTTCCTTATAAGCTTAAGTCGCTATTATAGCGCCCTTACTTTATAATATTCTTAAGTATAATAGCTTAAGTAAAGATTTCTTTATATCCCTTAAGGATATTATTAATATTTAAATTCTTATTTTTTTTAGCTTAATCTTAAGTTTAATAAGGAAAAATTAGTTCTTATACTCCTTATTAAAAGGTAATAAATTTAACTTTAATTCCTTTAAATAAGACTTAAAACTTAAGACCTTTTAATTATTCCGCTAGTACGCCTACTCCTACCTCTTATAAGTAAGGAGACGGCGGTTAACTAGATTTATAATTAAATCTAAAAGAAATTGTTTAAAGAACTTAAAAGTAATACTATTAAAATTATAAGCTTATTAATAGGAATATTACTAGGCCTTAGGATCCCCCTTCAAGGAGTTTATATAATAAGCTATATAGGACTTTAATATAATAAAGTATTTAATAGATATAAGAAATTTAATATTAACTTTATAAAACTAATAAATATACTCCCCCTTAAAAGTATCCTTATAAATACGTATCTTCTCTAGGTAAAGAACATATATATATAGTAGTATTAATAAGACGATAGCTATACTTATTATTAAGACTCTAGTAGCCTAAGTATTTTAAAGTTAGTTAATATAGGCTATTAAAGTAGCTAATTTTTCCTCTTCCTTTAAATAATAACTTTCTCTTTTAATATTAATAGGAGCCTTTAATATCTAATATTAATATCTAATATAGCTACGCCTAACTATAATATATTACTCCGGCGGCGTTTATTAGGTATATTACCCCGTTAGATTTCTTCTATATTATTATTAAGGTTAATATTTAGATTATAAGGAGAAGTTAATATTATAATAACTCTAGGCCTTTTCTTTAAGAAAGGTAAAGAGATTAAAATTATAAGGCCTTAAGCTATTAGCTCTAAGCTAGTAACTAGGATATATAAAAGATATAAAGTTAAGTAATATAGCTTAATATAAGGTGTAGTATACTAATATCTTAGGTAGTATATATATTAGAACTAATCTCTAAGGAACTTAGGAAAATACAGGGAAGGACCTAGTAGATATATATCTATTAAGACCTAGCCTAATATTATATTAATATTACCCCGCATTTAGGAGGAAGGTCTATCGAGTAGGTTATATAGTAGCGTATAAGGCGTATATATACTAGGGCCTAACAGAATTATTAAGTTATCCTTAGATTTTATAAAAGAGATTAGAATTAGTTATACTTTCTAGGAATATTATTATATAATAGCTAAGGCTATATTATTATTAGAAGGTAAGATAAATATTATATACCTTAATATTAGATATAATATTAGCCTAGGTAATAGGGCTTATCTAAAAGTATCTATTTTAAATATATAAATCTAGATTATAATAAGCTTAATAACTATCTAAGATATTAGATCTATTAAGTATATTATTATACCTTTATATCTACCTAGTAAATACTAGGATAAAGATATTATAATTATAACTTCTTCTTAAGAAGTCTATATTATTAATAATTTAAAGGTAAATATACTTATTAATATAAATATTATAGTCCTTAAATAAATTAATATCTTAGCCTCCTAATTAAGGGCCTTAATTAATAGTTATAATATATAGATCTTATTAGAAATAAAGGTATAAGGTAATAAGCTTATTATATATTTAATATATATTAAGTAAACTATTATTATACCTTTAAAATCTTAAATATAAAATCTAATCTATTATATCTTAGTATTAGATTATAACTTTTTCTTTAAATTTAATTAATTATAGGAATTCTTTCTTTATACTTACTTTATTAATACTTTACTTTTTATTATACTTATAAAGAATAATAGTAATTAGGTAGTTATTATATTTAGAAATTATTAATTAGGTATTATCTAGGAATCTAAGTTTAATAAATACTATTATATAATATTTAAGATTAATATTAAAGATATTACTAAATTAACTACTTATTATCTAAAAAGTAAGTATTATACTAGCTAGCTTTATAAAGTTTTTAATATAATATTTATAATATTTATAATTATAATATTTAGATAAATTCAATTAGATAATTAAGTTAATATTATTTAATTTCCTAGTTTTTATTATTTAGAAGATTATACTAAATAGGAAATATAAAGGGCGTATAATAATTAATATTTATAAATTAAATATAATTATTTAATCTAATATTTATATCTTAATATTATAATTAGAGCTAATTACTAGCGTTAAAGACTATTATTATATTAGTATAACTAATACTACTAGTTTCTTTTATTATTAATATATACATCTTAAGGATTATTATAAGCTAACTATTATTAGCTATTATAGCTAAGAGTTATTTAATATTACTATTATAAGTTATAAGAACCCCCTAGCTTATATCTAATAATAAATTAATTATCCCCTTTATATCTACTAAAAATTTACTAAGTTATATATTAATAATATTATTATATACTTTAGAATATTAGAGGAATATACCTAATACCTCTAATAAGTCTTTAGACTACTTTAGAAGTATAATATATTAGTAAATCTTATAAAGGCTTTTTTAAGGTTTTTATTAATCTAATTACTTAAATAAAAGGTTAACTCCCTTAATTTATATATAATAGAAGATAAGCTCCTTATTATATTAAGGCTCTTATTTCCTAAGTTATTATCTTAGCTTAAGATATACCTAGGTATAATAGGATAGTTATATAATTATATTATATACTACGTAGCTATTTTAAAGCCTCTTTAAGAATGTAAAATACTTATACTAATATTATTACTAAAGGTAGGTAATAAATATAAGAACTTTATAAAATAGTAATAGCTAGCCGATCTATTTAAACTTAAATTAACGTTACTTAAGGAATTATAAAAGGTACTATTATTACCTACCTTTCTATCTTACTTTAATAATAAAATTATCTTGTATATAAATCTTGATATAAATGTTAAAACAATGATATAAATATCTTATATAGAAAAATAATATTGATAATAATATCTATCTACATATTTATAGGATAAGATATATACGTACTAAGTAATCCATGCTAAGACTCGTCACGTGACCGAGTTATACTATGATAATATACCTACTAAAATCGAAAAATAATAGCGTCCTTACTATCTATATATAATAGCGATATAATAGCGATAGTATATCTATCCTAACTAATTAAAGTTATTACCTATATACTTATAATCCTTCTTAGTATACTATTACGTAATTTATAGCAAAATTTAGACTATTTCACAAGGAGGTCTTAGCGGATCCGGAATAATTATAACTAGATATTAGATACGCGATTTCCAGTTAATTACTAATAACTTTATAAATATATAGATTTATAACGCTATATTAATTACGGTTTAGCGTCTAGGACTATCTGTTAGAAGAATTAAAATAAACGTATATATATAAATAGATTAATAGTATTAAGCCTATACCTATTATTTAACTTATACCTATTCTTTAGTCTCTTCAAGACTAATAAAGTAATTATAGTTACTATTATCCTTATAAACACCGTTACTATTAGGTATTACCTCCGCTAGGAATATATACTACTTACTATTACTTATAGAGATTTTCGGCGGAAATTTACCCTGAATTACCTTAATATCTCTACCTCTTATCTATTACTATTACGGAGGATAATTATAAGGAGGATAATACTATTATTACTAGGATAACTAGTATTAATATTACTGAAAAGACTATTATCTATTAGCTATTTATTACTAAATAGACGTCTTGTTATTAATATACGTAAGGAACTAGGCTAGTATAATATAAGGTAGTAGTTTAGGTATATTATATTATAAGTCTATATCTAATTAGTTCTATATAACGTATAATTAATTATATATAAATGTTATATCTACTACTTTAGCGTAGTAGAGCATTTATTAAATCTATACTTTAAGCGTTTAATAATTTTTAATATTACGTAGGCTATAGGCTTAGGACTAAGAGTTAAGGTATACTAAGGCTACTATAATATATATCTTAAAATAATTAATATGCGTAGTATATTATAACTCTAAATTATCTATTAATAGGCCTAATTTCTTAAAGTTTATAAGTTTATTAATCTACTATATTAATACTCCGCTATAAAGGTATTTAAGAATAATAGTAATAATATTAGTATAGGAGTAGGCTAAATACTTAAGCCTATTAATAGGTATATAAATATTATAGTAGATAATATATTTTCTAGTATTAATAGTTTAAGAATTACTAGATATCTTCTTATTAATATACTTAGGATTAAAGAAACTAATATCCTTTATCCTTAATTTCTTAACGTTAATAGAGGCGACGTTATTATAATATTACTCCTACTACTATTCTACCTCTTATTCCTTCTTACTACTAGCCTTATTAGTTAGTAGACTTAAATTTCTAAGTATCCTAAATAAGGTATTATTTTAGTATTTATTTCTACTATTATATTTCACTGATTAAGTACTATAGTAGTATTAAAATAGGTATAAAGAGTTTAAGCTTACTTAG
>JAABUL010005575.1_pt1 | contig 15509 bp, 26 predicted proteins | sample 5559151 | NCBI WGS metagenome assembly JAABUL01 (sample SAMN10711876, study PRJNA513368) | rock metagenome | isolation source: Antarctica rocks | place: Antarctica: Victoria Land, Pudding Butte sud | reverse complement strand
GCAACGCGCAGAGCTTGGGAGGGACGCCTGGCAACTGCTGTCCCTTGGCTCTTCGCTGGCTGTAGTAGTAGAGATGTTGCACAGGCTTCGCTTGATGTCCTGGTGAGTCTTGTTGCGCTTGACGGTTCTGCCGCAATGTTGGGCGCAGGGCGAGGACCTGCTGGCCATCCGCGTGGCCGAAGCCAAGCTGGACTGCCGCATCACCGAGTCCGGCTGACTGCGGCGGCCCGAAGATTTGTGCGGAATGGGAAGTACTGGAAGTCTGCGGGGCGGCACAGCGCACCAAGAAGGACAGACGGGCCATGCAGGACGATGGTGGGGGTGGCGGCACATGATGCCGCAGCATATAACTGACGTGGCTTCACATGATTTCAAAGCGGCTTGGTTTGCCACACATCTGGTTCCAGCAGAACTCCAGAGGCCTTTGACTTTGCTTCCTTGGCCGCTGCGACGAATGCGCCGTCAGCAGGCAGGTGCCAAGACCAGGAATCTATATAAGGTGATGCTCAGGATGCCATGCAATTTGGCAAAAGCGAGTGCTGTGCCATGCACAAGGTCTCACGAGGCGTCACAGTTAAAAGTCGGCATAGTTACTCAGTGAGGCACCCTGATATGGAGACCGCGGCGCCAGTCCATAAGCGCTGGGCTAGCTCCCGGTTACCAATGCAGCCCAAATGAATGTAGCCCATCAGTCAGCGCTCACAATCCACGTCCAGCGCCAGCGGGCATGTCATTTGAGCACCGAGCCAAACTGATCAGATTAGTAAACTTTACCGCCGCTGGAAAGTGATGCAACAGTGATCGGTCGATTGAATGTTCGATTGAATAGGAGCTTGATCTATTTCTGATTCCGTCATCCAGCAGTCTGTGAAGCGCTCTGTGCCAGGGTTTTGTCCACAGATTGTTGTTGCTGCCCGGGCTAGGCCGCGTATGCAACAAAAGCGTAACGCGTCTGCCTTCTGGCAGCGACACACTTCACCGGACGCATCCGGCGTTGCCGACGAGCTTTGATCTATTGACGCGGCAGGAGACACTTGCGCGAGTAGGGCAACGGCGGCTGCGAAGCCCTGGCAGTGGGAGACGCAGTCGTCAGTGCAGGCTTTACTTCGCCCTTGCACGGCTGCTGCGCAAGGGCTTTGTTCCGGCAGGCAGCCGTCAGCGAGCTCGCATTCGCGTGAACTTGCCATGTTCAGGAGTCCAGTCGGGGCCTCAGTTCACATATCTGCGGCAGTACACGCTGTGATGTCGACATGGAGGACTGAGGTGAGGGCCTCGCCATGCTCGCATGCAGCCTTCCTGACGCCTAGTGGACAAGGCTTTAGGTCTAGCTCGAATTGCTGCCATAATAATTTCGGCTCAGCCCTCCCGGAGTCTGTAAAACTCCAGTTGGGTGCCGACGCATTTGTGCAGACCCTGCGGCACTGTTGCTATGCCCCTCAGCAACGGCGTGACTCACAGCCAGATCATCCGCAAGCTATTACTTGAGTGCAGCGGATGGCAAGCGCAGCACAGCGTATCGTTGATACAACACACTGTACCAGAACGCGCGCCACATCGCCGCAGTGTCAGACCTTCATGACAAGAGGCAGCCACCTGAGGCACATGCACGGGATAATCCCAACGAGACGCATGGCGCCGGGACACAAAGCAAACAGGCTCACCTCCCCAGGGTTGACGTCTTACGTCCTGTACGCAGGCGGCGGCGTGATGTTGTGGCACCATCATGGGGGCGCCCGCATTCTCGCTGGAAATAGATGACGGTGCGGAGCTGGCCACTGTGCGGCCGCGCGATGGCTTCTACATCCTCGTCGAGCGCGTGTCGCCCACAGAGGTGGTGCTGCGCCTGCGGCCCGCAGACGGCAGCACGGCCCCCGCTTCGCCGCCCGCCGCTGCTGCAGAACCCGCTGCGGCCTCGGAGGCGCCGCCGGCACAGCCGGCAGCTGATGGGGCAGCTAAAGCGGAGGCCGGCGCAACAGGCAAGGGCCTTGCCCACTCATGAGCACCTTCAGTTCAGCAGCTCCGAACACAGCGTGCGCCACACATCTGCCCTGCCTGGGCCGCACCTTCCAACTGAAAGCGCCAGCCCCGCGTCGTGACCTCCTCTGTTGCGCTGCAAACAGGGGAGATGGAGCGCGTAGGCTCCAACATCACCTCGGAGCAGCTGTCGGCGGCGCAGTCGGCGGTGCAGCGCGCAATTCGCGGGCTGACGGGCCCCGATGCCGCGCGGAATTTGGATGCCGCCGAGGCCGCCACGGGGCAGCACCATGGCGGCGGCCGCCACGGCAGCGCGCCGATGACGCGGCAGTCCTCCAAGGACACGCCCACTGGCAGCCCGCGGCACAGGCTGTCCCCGGACAGCACGCCGACCGACAGCCCGCGGACGGCCCGTGTCTACGGCGGCGGCGGCGGAGACCACCGGCACGGCGGCCATGGGCTGAGCACGCGCTCCTGGAACGAGCGCGGCGGCGGCGAGTGGCAGGGCGGCGGCGGCGGCGGTTCCCGCCGTCGCAGCGCCGGCTCGCTGAGCCGCCGCAGCGGCGGCAGCAGCATACAGCAGTCGCCCGTGGGGCGGCAGGGCCGCGGCGGCGGCGCGGAGCCGGATTACTTCGGCGGCGGCGGCGGCGGCGGGCAGTTTCGGCCGCGACACGGCCCCGGCGGCGGCGCGCCGCTGCCCGACTGGCAGCAGCAGCAGCAGCAGCAGCAGCAGCAGCAGTACAGCGGCGGGTACCGGGCAGTGCAGCCGCCGCCGCCGCCGCCTTTCCCGCGCCGCGACGGCGGCGACGACTACCGGCTGCTGGGCGCGGCGGCGCGGCAGCCGGCGCTGCCGAGCGCTGCCTTGGGCAGCCCGTCGCCGCTGCTGTCCAAGGTCAAGCGCGGCATGGACAGCGATGTCTTGGCGCTGCAGCATGCTCAGGTCTGACACACTTCCGGGTTTCAGGGAACATTCTCAATGATTTCGGCATGCTGTGGTTTTGGCGGAGCTAGTTACAATTCTCTTGATCCAGAGGTTGACGAACCCCTTAAAGTAGCGTCGCTCCCTGGATGGCGGAGTCTGGGCACCTTGCCAGAGCTCTCAGCACCTGCCGAAGTGAGATGCAGCATCCGATTCCTGCGTCATTTTGACGGTGCGTCTTTGGCCGCAGGTGCTGATGCATCGGCGAGCGCTGCGCAATGGCGCGCTGGCGGCGACGCGGCCCGTCACGCACGAGGCCTTCGAGTTTTGGCACGAGCAGCACGAGGCGCCTGGTCCAGGCCTCGTGTCGCACGGCTCCCGAGAAAGCGCCGGCGCCTTCCCGAATCCCCAGGTTCGGTGCACATCCCAACCGCACAGGAACTCTTGACAACATCGTTGGTACCCGAGAACTGACCCACGTGTCCCTGTTTGGCTTGCTTGTGATCGATGGTGTGTGTCAGTCGCACCTCATCCTCTAGCTGCTGGCAGCACGCATCAGCGGCGTGTGGCAGTCGACCTGTTCTCGGCGAAGCTCCCCGTGTGTTTCGAAGCTTCAAACTTGCCAGAGTTGCGATTTCCTTCCCCCAGGTGGACGAGGCGGCGCAGGCGGTGGCGCAGTGGTCTGCCATGCGCAGCGCGAATGCGTCGCCGGCGTCCCACGCCTCCTCCCAGCACTACGGGCAGCCTGCGCAGCTGCCCCAGGCGCAGCGCAGCCGGCTGCACGAGCCGTCGCTGCGGGCAGATGACGCCAGCCTGCTCCGAGCGTTTGGCACCCAGTGCAGGTGCGCAAGACCTCGTAATATCTAGCAGTTGCAACAAGCTAGTCTGGTTTCACTCGCGTGCAAATTCAAGCTGGGGTTCCGCAAGCTGGGGCGGCGTTTCTTTAAGTACTCGTGCCAGATACTCACAGGCAATATGTAATGTCTGGTGCGAACGGGAGTAGCACGCTCTGCCAAGGTGGCCCGCGACGCTTCGACCGGTGTTGCTGACAGGGTGGAGCAGGAGCAACAGCAGCTGCAACAGCAACAGCGAGAACAGCAGCAACAGCAGCAGCAGCAGCAGCAGCATTGGTACGATGAGGCAGAGGCCCTGCAGCAGCGGCAGCGGCAGCAGCAGGCGCAACAGCAGCAGCAGGCACAGCAGCAGCAGGCACAGCAGCAGCAGCAGGCGGCGGCGGGAATGGCGGGCCGCCCGCCCGAGGCCGGCCGCAGGTTCAGACAGGAAAGCTGGCCGCCGCCGCCGGACGCAGTGCAGACGCAGCAGGCGGCGCTTGCGACGCACTACGGCTCGTCCCTGGCTCTCCAGGTGCAGTTTTTGGAGGGAACTCGTATACTGCCGCGACAACAACGTGTTTGAGGCATGGTGCGTGCTGGTCTCACCCCCGCACCTCATTCTGTGATGGGCGTCTTGGACCCTCTCTCATAGTATGCTTTGCTGGAACCTGGTCAGTAAGACGTCAAGCAATCGACCCCCACACGGCGCAGGGCTCAGCGGGCCCGGCGTCCGACCTGATGCGCCAGATCGAGGAGCAGGACATCGCGCGGCGGCGGGCGCAGCCGGCGGCGGCGTTGCCGGGCCCGTCCGGCTGGGCGCTGGACTCTCCCCTGGCGGCGTTCCCGCCGTCCGTGCCGCGCCACTCGTGCGCCGGCAGCGGCGGTGACGCCTCGGACGACCCGCAGGCCGCGGCGACGGCCGCCTGGCGGCCGGCGGCGCAGCGCGAGCTGCTGCGACATGCCAGCGACCCGCCGTTCCACCCGCAGGTGCGGGCATGCCCTTGCGAAGATTGAATAGCATAATCGAGTGGCAACCCCTTCAAATTTCGGTCATCGGGAACACCGCCAATGTGGGCATTACGACAGTCTCGACACCTGGCAGTGTCCGACACCTGCTGGCACCCAGGGAGACACCAGTGACAGTGGCTGTAACCTCTTGTAACCTCAGGAAAGCTGTGTGCGCAGTCCCCAGGACACGGCCTCTAGATGTACTACAACACGGCTTCAATATTCTGCGGCACAGGGTGGCGGCGCCGGGCTGGGGCTGCCGCGCTCTAGCTACCTGCAGTCACGGGCGCTGAGCGACGAGGCGCACGCCGGCCGCCCCGGCTCGGCGCAGGAGCTGCAGCCGCAGGCGCCGCGCCCCTCAGTGCGCGCCAGCAGCCTGCAGGCAAACGTGGGGCGGGCGTCTAACCCGCCTCCCAGCTTCGCAGTCTCGCTAGCAGGTGAGGCGCTTCACTGCTCCTCACCAGCTAGCGCAATGTGCAGTGACCAGTTGAGAGAAGGATCCGCGATCCAGTTGATTAGAGCTTGGCACATCGTGGCACAGTGTCTGGCACACCCATGCGCGGCAGTTGCGTGCTGCAGCAGCATAGCCAAGCTGCACATACACACACTCGGACTGCGGTCTGATTCCTGGGTATCTGTCGGCGCGCAGACCAGGTCTTCCAGGCGTCCAAGGCCTGGTCCATGTCCAGCGCGGACGCCGAGGCGCTCAACAGGATGGCGCCGACGTCAGCACCCGGCTCCATTGCGGCTCCGCACTCTACCAGCTCCCCCACCTCCCCCGCCCAAGACGACCAAGCGTCGTCCGAGATGCCGGTCTTCCCCATCAACCCCTCCATGTTCGACTTCCTCGACGGCGACCGTTAGTTACGGCGAGCATTAGATGCTTTGGTACCTAGCGCAACTGCAGTAGGCAATAGAATGCATCCGGCGGTGGCGTGGGTGACGGCATGTAGATAGATGGCCAAGCGTGGGCGGCGGCCACATGCTGTGTCTAGGGGGCTCGTGATAGCGCGGTATATAGGAATTTCGATAAAAGACTGCGACCTTGGATGCTGCGGCGCCCGCCTCACATTCCATTTCATCCGGAGCGCCGCAAACAGTTCATTGGCTGCGCCTGCACCGCGTTGCCTGTTCGGATGTTCGAGCCGCAGGTTTCTTGCTCAACTTTGTCTAACGTTGTGCCAATAAATGACGCGTCAGTGTGAAACTTCGACCGTCAGTCAGACTCAGCTGCTGGCAGGCTTCTTGGGAATCTCATCTTAAATCTGGCCAAGATAAGAAGCACGTGCCACAAGCCAGACGCAGTGAATCAGTGTGCGTCACTTGTATGGCACATATCGAAAACATCCAAAGCATCCTGCAAGCATGGATCTCAGTTCAGCGCGATCAGTGGCGCCGAGCTCGCGGCTGCTCGCGAAACGGCCCAACAATAGGCCTTGCCGCCTCACCGCGAGGTGCAGCGCCCTTCAAGACCGACTAGCGCACCTGAAGCCGATCCGTGATGATTTGGCATCGTATGTGCTTGATCTCGAGCGCATCGCGTGGCCGGTCCCTTGTAACTGTGCGTTGATCACTGCAATTCTCGCAACGCAACCGACCCGTGCCGTGCAGTCCCACAAGCTTACCTTCAAGCTTCGTACAGGTCCTACGTCGTCAACGCCCATGCCAATGCCGACGCCGAGCCTGCTGCGGACCTCAGCAGACGCGGGCTGCTGGCCGCGGCGGCAATTGCAGCGGTGAGCTTTGCGCAGTCAGCGGAGGCGAAGCCTCTGGTGCAGTATAAGGCTCCAATTCCTGGCGAGGGTCTGCTGTCCTCGTTTCAGAAGACGCAGAGCGCCAGCAAGAAGGTGTGCTGATCTGCATTCCCACTAACACATGTGCTCAAATCGAGACACGACCATTTGCATGTCCTGACACCAAATGACGACTTCTCTTACGATGCATGCGTATGTCACTGCATCGTGCTGCCATCACAGGCGCTCAGCAATGCCACTCCACAGGCGAAGGCCGCAGCCAAGCCGTCTGGGCCCAAGCCGTTCCAGCCGGCGGGCAAGGCCAAGCCGGCGCCCAGCCTGCAGAACACGCTGGCGCCGCGCACGCCCCTCATCAAGCCCAAGCCCTCAGGTGCGCCCGCATCTGGATAAGATTCCTGTTGGACGGGCAGTGGACAACAGTGTTGAACGCAAACCTGCAGGCGGAGGCGTCACCACTGCTTTGTAACTGATCCTGTGCAAACTCAAACCTGCAGGCGGGGACGTCAACCCAGCTCGGTGACTACTCGTGTGCAAGCCTGCAGGCGGGGAGCCGTCAAACGTGCTCGTAGTCAATCCTGTGCAACCCTACAAACCTGCAGGCGGGGAGATCAATCCGGGTGTGCTGGCGGCCGCGGGGCTGGCGCTGATCGGTGGCATCAGCTTTCTGGGCGGCGGCAAGGCCAAGGACAAGGCGGCCGCGGTCAAAGGCAAGGCGTCGCAGAACCTCAAGGTGTGTCGCCTGGTAGCCTTCTGCGTCCTACAGCTGTCTGTGGTAGTCCTGCGCCTCCATTGTCCCGTGCAGCCCACGTGCACCTGGGAAAGGTGTGGTGGGCTAGGCTGGGACTGAGCTTGAGGAACTTCGCACCTGGTTGCGAGCTTGCCTTCATTCAGCGTGGTGATGTGTGACGATGGCACTGGCAGCGACAGTGGAAGGCGCCCACGACTTGGCAGCAAGCAACGCTGTGACCGCAATGTGCAGGTGGGCTCGCAGCGCTTTGGAAAGGCCGCGCAGAAGGCCGCTCCAAAGGCTGTGCCAAAAGTGAGCACCCAGCGCGTTGCTCGCCAGGTGAGAGCGCAAACCCCAAGCCAAGCTCCCAGAACAGAAGACTCCCACTCGACCCACTGCCGACTTAATTTTCGCAGCGCGAATATCGCCTTTGCCCTCTGCTCTTTGGCCACCAGACACACACTTGAAGTTTGGTTCAGCTATCTCTATTTGCTGTTGATCCAGCCCTGCTGCGGCACGTCGCAGTGACAAGGTCAGGGTCACAGCTCAGATTACAGAGCCTGCTGGCTTTGGCAGGCTATGTCACGATCCAGTTTCATCATCGGCACATCACCTAACGCCCAGCTTGTGTGCGCAGGCACAGAAGGGCACCTCCAAGCTGCAGCAGAAGGCGAAGCAGGGCACTCAGCGCTTTGGGCAAGAGGCCAAGAGGGCGGCCAAGCCGGCGGCCAAGGCGGTTCAGCGTGCCGCTCCCAAGATCGGCGGCCTGTTTGGCAAAAAGCCGGCCGCGGCGGGTGAGCATGACTTTCGACTTGGCAATGCCCGCTTCACCGCCAGTGCTTGACGCCAACACCAACCTCACTGGCTTGCTTGGGAATGAAACGCATGCTTGTTTCGTGTAGACCTTGAGGACGGTTGCAATTTTTTTGTGACCAGGCACAAGAGTGTTCACCTTTGTGGCACACTGTTCTCGCCCAGATTCACCCCTCACCCCAAAGTGTTCGGTTGGGTCTGCAGGCACAAAGCCGGCGAAGCAGGTGGCGCGGTCCGCGCAGCGCGCCGGCGCGGCGGCCGGCAAGGAGGCCAAGAAGAAGAGTGGCGGCCTGGGCGGTATCGCCATCGCCGGCGTGGCCGCGCTCGCGGGGCTGGCGCTGCTGCTGGGCGGCGGCGGCGACGCGCCCAAGCCCGCGAAGCAGGTGGGCAACATCTTGACGCATAGGTTCCGACATGCCCTGAAGGTCGTGCAGCCGGCCTTCAAAATGCAGTCAACTAGTTTCAAAATGTAGTCAACTAGCGCCAAAATGCAGTCGATTAGCTGCGGCGTGCCCACGGCAGAGGATGCTTGCACAGCTTCGTGTGAACTGGGAGGGCGGTGTGTGTTTAGCGCATCTTCAGAGGCAATGGCCGCAAGGAATCAAATCATCTGCCGTCTCGAGATTCTGAGAACAGCATGTATTGCTGACGGGCAGGCGGCACCGAAGATCGCCCAGAAGGTGCAGAAGGCGACGCCCGGCAAGGGGACGCCTGGCAAGGACGTCGGCAAGTCCGCCAAGTCGGGTCCGAAGCACATGCATTCAAGTCGCTTGTCCTTGTCGCATTCAGAGGTTCCTGGGACAGGAGACTCTTGTGAGAGAAGGACATGGAGCGCCTCCAACACCATGCGGAAATGCCTCCAGTGCTTGCCCAAGCGCTAAGAAGTCAGTCATCATGCAAGCCGATGATCACAGCTTGTCCATTTCCTGACCCTGCAGCGGCAACGAAGGCGACAGCAGACCTCAAGAGCGCCGCCAGCTCAGGTGCGGTGGTGCCCCATTCTCAATTCATGTGGGTGCTGCACATTGCCCCTTGCGATTGCAGGACCTTCATCTTCATAGTCCAGCAGTAGACATACAGCTGCCTGCCATGATCTGAGGCGTTGCATTGAACCTGAGGTCACACCAGCAGCGCCGGCCTGTCAGTTGTCGAACATGTGCATGACACTGTTTGCAGCGGCGGCGACAGTGAAGGAGGCGGCGCCGAAGCGACTGGATGCTTCTAGCATCAAGGACGCACGTGAGTACGGAAATGAGCCTGCATTCATAGTCGTCTGCTTCACTTCATTCACTGCCCGACGACCACCGTGCATTGAGGTTTGACCCCGCACTGCTGCTACAGTGGCGAAGGCGGGGGATGTGCCGCAGGAGGCAAAGAAGGCCGCTGACTCAGGTGTGCCAGAAGGACAGGGTAAACAGCTGTCAGCACGGCAGCTGGTGACTGCTGCATCTGGGCACTGTGTAAGAGCTTGCGTGAAGGCTCCACTCTGACTTCACTATTGCATTCTCTTGTCACCTGTGCGATCTTAGCTGTCTGGTGCTGCAGCCAAGTCAGCGGCGTCATCGGCTGTGGACAAGGCGCCGTCTGCACCTAAGGCCGCAGAGACGGCGGCGAAGCAGGCCCCGTCGCCGCCCAAGCCCGAGGAGGCTAAGAAGGCGGCTGACACAGGTGCGTCTGGCCGGATATGGCAGCGCCTTGCTTCCCCTTGCTACACGATTGTTTGGCTCTTCCTGAGCCCGAATCAGTGCTGTGAAGGCGTACGGCATTGTTTCTTGGTGCCAGGGGTCAACGCCCATGCATATGCAGCTTCACATCGGTGAGTTGCATCCCTATACAGGTGCCTCGAAGGTGGCGGCAGCGGTGGGCAGCAGTGCGCCAGCAGTGCCCAAGCCGTCCGAGGCGCAGGACGCTGCCAGGGATGGTGACCATATTGCGCGAGGGTCGTCATCACCCTTCGGCTCATCATATGAGGGTTTCAACTTGCAAACCGGCCCTGGCTTTCTACAGCACTATAATGTGCACAGCACCGATTCGCAAGCTGTCGCCCTTGCACAATGTGCTGAAAGCACTGTGTGTGCCCAAACAGCGGCGGCCAAGGTGGAGGCCAAGACACCCGAAGTGCTCAAGCTGTCTGAGGCGAAGGACGCCGTAGAGAACGGTGAGCATGGCGCTTGGAGCGTCTGAGCGTCACCGAATGTCCTCAGCAATCCGTGCTTAAAGTCGTGCAGACCGGCCCCGGGCTTGCCTGGCACAATTCCGACGTGATGCAGCACCATATGCCAGGCATGTGCCCTCTTGTACAACTCTTCGAAGCACCGTGTGTGCCTCCTGCAGCGGCGGCAAAGGTGACGGCCAAGGCACAGGAGGTGCCAAAGCTCTCTGAGGCAAAGGACGCCGCAAAGGACGGTGAGCCCAGTGATTGAGGCTCAGTTCCGCCTGACACCAAGACGCGGCGCATTGGCCCTGACTTCCTTGGCACGAGAACCAGTCGCTGATCGATTACGACTACAAGATTATGCAGCACCAACTGTACAGCTTGTGCCTGCACATTGTGTTGAAGCATTGTGTGTCCCTGCAGTGGCTGCAAAGGTAACGGCCAAGGCGCCGGAGGTGCCTAAGCCGTCTATGGCGAAGGACGCCGCAAAGGACGGTGAGCACAGCACCTGAGGGTCAATGATTCGCATGAGGAATCGTGCAAGCAGGGCCAGGCCTGCGCAGAAGCGGCAATAAATGTAACACGTGGCGTATGCGGCGGTTCTCGCTGAGGTTGTCGCCCTCGATTAAGCTTTGAGCTTTGTGCGTGCCTCCTGCAGTGGCGGCAAAGGTGACGGCCAAGGCACCGGACGCGCCAAAGCCGTCTGAGGCGGAGGACGCGGCAAAGGACGGTGAGCGCGGCACGCCTTGCTTGCTTTCTTTCTGAACGCCAACAATGCCTCTGGGAGACAGATGCCCGAGCATGTGCCATCCGGTCTCCGCTTCCAAACTGCGCGACGAAATTGGTCGAAACCCACAGTGAACCTCTGCTCGCACCTCAAAAGCCGCCTGCTGCTTATATTCTGCTAAGCCAGTGCCTGCGCCTCCTGCAGCGGCGGCAAAGGTGGAGGCCAAGGCGCCGGCCGCGCCCAAGCAGGCGGCTGCAGACGCGCAAAGGGCTGCCTCCCAGGCCGGCCAGGCGGCCAAGGTGCAGTATTCCTGGGAGGGAAGGATCTGCGTGTGGAGCCGGCACAGCAGCGCAGTCGTGTGGAACAGATTCGCTCGATGATTTGCAGATCTGACTCTGAGGGCTGCGTCTGCAGGACGCGGCGCCATCGGCGCCATCCTCACCTCTGCTGCTGGGCCTGGCGGCGGCGGGGCTGGCGGGAGCCGCTGTCGTGGCGTCGCAGCAGCAGAGTGGCGGTGGCAACGGCGGTGACCCGGCCAGCGGCGGCGCCGCCAGCGCACCAACGCCGGCAGCGGAGCAGACTGCGGAGGACGCTGCTGCCGATGCGAAGCGGCGTGCCAAGGAGGCCCAGGAATGGATCGAGGCCTGGCGCGCGAAGCAGAAGTGAGCGCCAGGACAAGTGGAGCGGTGTGGCGCCATTGTTTGCCGGCAACTGTTTCAGGCACCGACCTGTGCGGTTTGCGACCGTGCTGCTGGTCGCTTGGGTTTCCTAGCTTCGCTGTTGGGAGCTTGCAGCTGTTGGGAACGTGTGAGAAAGGCCCTGATCTAACTAGCTAAAACACGTGGCAGATCTTACGTACAGTGGAATATTTTTGCACGGCTTGAAGTGGCAAACTTGCCTTCTCACACAATCACCAAACCTGAATGTGCGTGTTCCGGTATCAAAACGCGGCGGTTGGGAAGGAGCAACGCGGCAAAGACCTGTTCTTAGCCAAAGGCCGGTGCCGTACAAATCTCATCTGCTAGTTGGCTTCCAGCCACCAGATCGTATGGGTGCAGCCAGCTCGGCGCCAGCCGAGTCAGCAGAGCCACTTCTTCAGGAGGTGCGCATCCTGTACAGTGCTTGGTTGCCACGTTTGGTCAACTAACAACTTCGCACGGAGGTCGCCCAAAATCAGGGTTTCTCCCCTGTTGGCTTCCTGCTGCATGTCTGCATCGACCAAATGAGTCTATCTTTGTTTTACCAGGTTGTCTAGTCCCACCCATGGTGTCATGCTGCTTTCTTCGAGCCGTGTCGTTGCGGTTTACGCGCCAAGACACGCCTCTGACTATTCCGCTCGGCGTGCAGGAGCGGGACGTGGAGACGGCGGAGACAAACCGACAGAATGGCAGCGCGCCTGCGTCACGCACGGAGGAGGGCATCGTCACAGTCGTGTCTGCAGCAGAAGCCGCAGCGGCGCGGGCGGGTGCGGCAGTAGTAGAGAAGACAGGCGACACGGCACGTGCGGACCGCCTGGCGCGGCAGGCTGACAGGGCAGCACGGGGAGAGGCCGACCACAATGTCACCGGCATCCTGCTCTACGCGCTCAGCACGGTGCGTCCGCCGTTTCTCCCACTGCCTGTTGTCCCCATGCCCTGTCCCGGCAGCTGTGTCGCATTCGTGCACAAGAGCACGTACCGCGCCTTTACAGCTGCAGACCTCCCGTGACAAAGTCATGTGTGCCGCTGGCGCTCCGTTGCTGACTGAGAAGTCTATGGCAACTCCATCCCGGAGTGAGCCATTGCTGCCAGGAGTGTGCGAGGCATGCGCTGTAGATAGCAGCAGATGCAGCTGGTCATTCACTGCTATACAATCTTGTAGGTGTTCATGTCGGCGATGATGATCCTCGTGAAGATACTAGGTGCGCTATTGCAGCTCAGCGGCATGGTCCGCGTGGCTCCAGTCTTGCGCATAGCTTTCAGGTGCCTCCTGTCTTGCGCCATCGCTTTCAGGGACCAGGCGGCCAGTGGGCTGGCGAAATGTGCGCCTGGCTAATGCCGACATGCGCCTGACGTGCGCAGGGAAATGGGGCATATCGGTATTCATAGTGCTGTTCATCAGGAGCGCCACGGTGCTCACCTGCGCGCTGGTCAACCTGGCCAAGGACCGCACCAACCCCTGGGGCAACAGGTGGGCCTGTTGCCAATCTGTTGCCTCAACAGCTCTGTTTGTCTTCCTCACGGTGGAGGTAGCAGCAAACCGTTTGCCTCGAGCCTGAGATTGCAAGTGGCGCACTTGGTACTGCACGAGTGTTTCCAACAGTATGTGTACTGAACCGGCCATTACTCGCGCTTCTGCAGGCGGCAGCTGCTGACGCTGCGGGGCTCCCTGGGCTTTGGCGGCAACGGCGGCTACTTCTGGACGGTGACGCTGCTGCCGCTGAACGACGCGGTGGTGCTCACCTTCCTGGCGCCCGCTTGGGTCGCCATCCTGTCACCGCTGCTGCTGCATGAGAAGCCCGGCAAGTTCACCTGGTGAGTCCCATGCACAGCGGGACTGGCATCTTGATGGAATAACACAGCAACCATGTACACCTTTGGGATGTTGCAATGGCTCTCGAGGCAGGTGTCATGCTGATCGCACACGTCATGCCTGGTTGCACTCCTGTGCATTATAGACCCAAACCTGCCGCAGCCTATGACCCAGACTCCTTGTTCGAGTCACTTACAGACTCCTGTCGCCTGGATGTCAGGTTCGCCATCCCGGTGTGCATCGCCGGCGTGTGCCTGATAGCGCGCCCGGGAATGGAGACGGACCAGCGCAAGGCGCACCTCCACCTGGCCGGCATCATTGTCGGCCTCTTCCAGGCCTTCTTCTCCGGTGCGGCGCTTTATGACATGCGAGCTCCTGATGCACAGCTTCTTCGCATCAGACGCCATCCCGCTGCAGCTTTTTGGCTGGCATGGGAGCAGCAGCACTGAAGCTTGAGTGGGACGGCAGCAGAAGCCGGCACAGGCTTGTTGAGGTGCAAGGTTTGAGAAGGAAATGTCCTGCTATCCTGAGCGCAATGATCCTGTCCTTCTGCACCTGCAGGCACTGCGAAGATGTGTGTGCGGGAGCTGCGCTCAACCGAGGCGCCCAATGTCATCGTTTTCTACCTGGCCTTCATCTCCTCCCTGGGCGCCCTGACAGGCATCATCGGCCAGGTGCGCTCCTGCGGCCTTGGACGCAATCGCAGCTGCCGTGGCTGCTGGCAGCTCATTGCCTTGCCGTTCTATCGTTTCGCAGTCCCTGTGGTCATCAGGTTCCATTTGTGACTTTTGTGACTTTCGTGACTGCGTCATGAACTGGCTGGCCCAAGCAGCGCAGAGTAGAGGTGTAGATGCAGTGCTGTGCAGACTTGCGGCCTGACACAGCTGTCAACAGTTCACTGTGCCTCATGAGCGCAGGCCATCTTCTACCCCGGGACGCTTGTCCCACCCACGAGCGCAAAGCAGATCCTTGTCTGCCTCGTCGTCGGAGCCTTGGGCTATGGCGCACAGGTACAACATTCATATGCTTGCTAATTGTCAACCCGCACTGGTCCACTACGCGGCACATCCAAAGGCACATGCTGTAAAACGGGTTTGCAAGCCTGATCCCCGATCTGAAACGCCAATCGCTGTGTGCAGATCACGCTCACCCTCGGGCTGCGCTCCGCCAAGGCCGCGCCTGCCATTGCCACGTCGTACCTCAGCGTCGTGTGGGGCATCCTCGGCTCGCTGTTCATCTTCCACGAGGTGACCGGATCTGCCATCTTGCCGTTGCATTTGACCAAAAGTATGCCCAGAGCTGTCACTGCGTCTGGCTGCTGCCCAGCGTGGCATCGTTCCTGGGATTCCGTTGCGCATGACTTCCTCTTCGCTGAGTGTTTGTCGCCTGCGTGCTCCGAGCTCATGTCAAGTCTCGGTTTCCCACTTGCGCAGAAACCCACGGGGCAGTCGATCGCGGGAGCGCTCCTCATCATCGGCTGCACCGGCGTGCTGGGCTTCATGGAGAAGAAGAAGCCGAAGCCTGCCGGGGCTGCGCAAAACGAGCAGGCGCTGCTGGCGAGCGGGGGCCGGCCTGACTCGTGAGGGCATGGGCTCCTGGACCCAGAGGGCCTGAATGGTGGTCTGTGTCTCGGTGTGCAGCGACGTTTTGAGGCGCGACAATTCCGGCAGGGAGCTGCTTCATTCTGCGAGGGACATTCTCTGCAAATCAGCTCACAGTCTCTGCTGTTAGTTTCTTGTACATTGGGTGGTGTTCAATGCTTGCACGGCGCTGGCATGCGGCTGCGTCGGGCTGGGTGCACATGGCAGGCTAGTCTTCTAGGTACGGCAGGACAGGGGACGCACCACCATGCGCCAAGCTCTACCACGTAGGCTTACCTGGAAACTCAGTAGAATTGCGGGAGGATCTCCCCAGCTTCTGCACAAGCTTCTCGAAAGACCCACATACACGTGCTCTCATTCCATCAGAGTGTCATCACCCGGATCGTCGATCATCGACGAGTAATAGAAGCGTCAATTGTCGACGATCAAACCAGCAGCGCGCGGGCGCTCCTTGCCGCCATCAACACAGCGAGCAAACTGTTAGCTG
>JAABUL010005573.1_pt1 | contig 15513 bp, 11 predicted proteins | sample 5559151 | NCBI WGS metagenome assembly JAABUL01 (sample SAMN10711876, study PRJNA513368) | rock metagenome | isolation source: Antarctica rocks | place: Antarctica: Victoria Land, Pudding Butte sud | reverse complement strand
GACGCTCGGGGTCGAGCCGACCGAGCCCGCCACCGGCTATGGCTATATCCAGCCCGGCGCAGGGGTCGGCGAGGGTGCAGTCCGCGCCGTCGAGCGCTTCATCGAGAAGCCCGACCGCCAGACCGCCCTGTCGTATATGGAACAGGGTTATCTTTGGAACAGCGGCAATTTCCTGTTCCGTGCCGACGTGATGGTCGCCGAACTACGCGCCTTCGCGCCCGCCATTCTCGCGGCTGCCGAGGCGGCCGTCGACAAGGCCCACACCGATCTCGACTTCATTCGGCTCGACCCGGAAAGTTTCGCAGCCTCGCCCAAGACCTCGATCGACTATGCCGTCATGGAGCGCACCGACAAGGCCGGCGTGTTGCCGGTGTCGTTCGCCTGGTCCGACATCGGCACCTGGGGCGCTATCTGGTCGGCCTCGGCCCAGGACTCGGAAGAAAACGTGCTCCGGGGCGAGGTGGAGGTCGTGGACACCCGCAAGAGCCTCGTCCACAGCCACGACATGCTGACCACGGTCGTTGGCCTCGAGGACGTGGTCGTGGTGGCGACCCGCGATGCCGTGCTGGTGACGTCCCGCGACCGCTCGGACAGCGTTAAGGACCTCGTCGTCCAGCTCAAGGCCAAGCACCGGCCCGAAGCCGACGATCACCTGCTCATGTACCGCCCCTGGGGCTCTTACCAGCGCATCGACGCGGGCGCACGCTTCCAGGTCAAGCGCATCACGGTGAAGCCGGGGCATCGCCTGTCCCTGCAGAAGCACTTCCATCGCGCGGAGCACTGGGTGGTGGTGCGCGGCACCGCAGAGGTGACGGTGGGCGACGAGGTGATCCTGCGACACGAGAACGAGGCCGCCTACCTGCCCATCGGCTGCGTCCACCGGCTCGCCAACCCGGGCAAGATCGACCTCGAACTCATTGAGGTCCAGGTGGGCAGCTACACGGGTGAGGACGACATCGTTCGATTTGAAGACGTGTACGGCCGCTAACGCGTCCGCGAGCCAGCTTCGAAACCGTCGACGACCTTCGACCGGCCCTAGCCCCACTTTCGGAGAACCCCGATGAAGCCCGTGTCCGGTCTCGTCCCCAACAGTTTCGCATCCGAGACGCAGCCCATGGTCAAGCCGACGGGCTTCCGCGAGTATGACGCGCGCTGGCTGTTCCCGGAGGAGCTGAACCTGCTCGGCGCGCAGGAACTCGGGCTGGGGCTCGGCACCATGCTGCGGGCGGACGGCATCCGCGACATCATCACCGGACACGACTTTCGCGCCTATTCGGCCTCCATCAAGCACGCGCTGGCGCTGGGGCTCGTCAGGGCGGGCCTGCGGGTCCACGACATCGGGCTCGCCTTGTCGCCCATGGCCTATTTCGCCCAGTTCGCGCTCGATATCCCGGCCGTCGCCATGGTGACGGCCTCGCACAACGACAACGGCTGGACCGGCGTCAAGATGGGCCGGCAGCGGCCCGTCACCTTCGGGCCGAACGAGATGGGCCGCCTGCGCGACATCGTGCTGGGCGGGGAAGGGTCTCCGGCGGACGGCGGCTCCTACCGGCCGGTCGAGAACTTCCCCGAGCGCTACCTCGCCGACCTGCTCCAGGGCCGGACCATCACCCGCAGGCTCAAGGTGGTGGCGGCCTGCGGCAACGGCACCGCGGGCGCCTTCGCGCCGGGACTGCTCGAAGCGCTCGGCTGCGAGGTGGTGCCGCTCGACACACACGGCGACTTCACCTTCCCGCGCTACAACCCGAACCCCGAAGACATGCATATGCTCGAGGCCATGGCCGAGAAGGTCAGGGAGGTCGGCGCCGACGTGGGGCTCGGCTTCGACGGCGACGGCGACCGCTGCGGCGTGGTCGACGACGAGGGCCACGAGATCTTCGCCGACAAGGTGGGCGTCATGCTGGCGCGCGACCTGTCGGGCCTCCACCCCGGCGCGACCTTCGTGGTTGACGTGAAATCGAGCGGGCTGTTCGCGACCGACCCGGTCCTGCTGAAGAACGGCGTCAGGGCCGATTACTGGAAGACCGGCCACAGCTACATCAAGCGCCGCGTGTCGGAGCTCGGCGCCCTGGCGGGCTTCGAGAAATCGGGGCATTTCTTCTTCAACACGCCGATCGGTCGGGGCTACGACGACGGCCTGCTGACCGCCATCGCGGTCATCGAGATGCTCGATCGGGCGCCCGGCAAGAGCATGGCGGATCTCTACCGGGACCTGCCGAAGACCTGGGGCTCGCCCACCATGTCGCCGCACTGCGCCGACGAGCGGAAGTACGGCGTCGCGGCCGCGGTCGTGGCCCGCTTCGAGGCCATGGCCGAGGCCGAGGAGGGGTTCACGGGCCAGCCGATCCGCCACATCAACACGGTCAATGGCGTCCGGGTGACGGTCGAGGACGGCACCTGGGGCCTCGTTCGCGCGTCGTCGAACAAGCCCGAACTGGTGGTCGTGGTCGAGAGCCCCGTCTCCGAACGGCGCATGCGCGACATGTTCGAGGCGATCGACGGCGTGCTGCGGGAGAACCCCGGCATCGGTGCCTACAATCAGACCATCTGAGGGCGTCGGTCATGTCGCGCAACACGGGTTTCAGGGACATCGACCGACGCGCCCTCCTCGCGGCGGCCTGCCTGCTGCCGCTGGGGTTGCGCGTTGCCGCATCGGCCGACCGGCGGTTCTGGGTCAACGTCAATTTCCAGGGGCTCGAGGGCGGCTCGACGATCCCGGGCCGCGAGGGCACGGATTATTTCGCCGCAAGCCCCGACGACCTCCATTACCTGGCGGCCCGCACCACCGGTCCGTCGCGGCTGCCGTTCCGCTGGGAACGGCTCCAACGGGATCTCGGCGGCCCGCTCGACCCGACCTACCTCGGAGAGATCTCCTCCGTGGCCGACGCGGCCGCGCGCGAGGGTCAAGCCGTGTTCCTCGACTGTCACAATTATATGGGTCGCTCCGTCGATGGCGTGAACCACATCGTCTGCGCGAACGACGGCGTTCTGACGGGCCAGCACCTCGCCGACCTGTGGCACCGGCTTGCCACGGCCCTGGCGCGCCATCCCGGTGTCAGCGGCTGGGACATCATGAACGAACCTCACGACCTCGGCGACGGCCAGGACCTCGCCGCCATCATGCAGCTGTCGGTCGACGCCATCGACGCGGTCGAGCCCCGGAAAACCATCTATGTCGAGGGAGACCGATGGTCCTCGGCCGCCCACTGGGTCACCGCCAACCCGAGTTATCCGCTGCGCGACGCCCACGACCGCGTCACCTATTCGGCGCACTGCTACCCGGATCCGGACGCCTCGGGCACGCACTTCGACTACGCGGCGCTGGTCAAGGCCGGCATCCCCGATACGGTGCTGGTGGACCGGACACGCGACTTCGCCAAATGGTGCGCCGACCGCGGGCTGCGAGGTCATATCGGCGAGACCGCTGTCGGGCGCGACGACACGCGCTGGTTGACCGTGCTGGACAAGGGTCTGGCATTCTGGAAGCAGAGCGGCCTCCCCGTCAACCTATGGCTCTACGGGGCCCATTTCGGCCCCAACCCCTACAACCTCTATCCCGTCGATGGGGTCGAGGCGCCGCAGTGGCGCGTCGTGGCTCGGCATCTCGCGGCCTGACGGCCCCCGGAAGGATTCGATCAGGATGGCGAGCAGTTTCGTCCGCAACTCAGTCGTGAATGCCGTGGCCGGCATCTTCACGACGCTCGGCGGGTTTCTCGGCACGATCCTGGTGGCTCGCCTGTTGGGCGTCAACGGAACCGGCATCGTGGCCTTCGCGACCTGGGCCGTGACGATCGCCGTGATCGTGTCCGATCTCGGCCTTACGGGCTGCCTGCCCCGTTTCCTTCCCGAACTGCTCGCGCAGGGCGAGGACGGCGCAGCGGACCGTTTGACCTATTGGCTTTTCAGATCCTTCCTGGGCTACATCAGCGCTATTGCGCTGTGCTTTGCGCTTTATGCCGCATGGCTCTTTTGGCGCAACCCAGATGCCTTTGTCTGGATCGTTACGGTCGACACCTACAGCACCTCGCCGCTGTTCTGGCTTCTGGTGGGCTTGGCGGGCGTCGTGCAGGCTCTCGGCAACTTCGCGACAAGCTGGATCAAGGGCCTGCAGGACTTCGGGATGCTGGCTCGGGTCGCGCTGGCCAGCTGTCTCGTCCAGGCACTCGGCACGGCATTGGGCGCCTCGCTCTTCGGCGTGACGGGCGCCATGGTGGCTATGGCGGCCGGTGCCCTCATGCCGGTCGCCATCCTGGTGCAGCTACCCAGCGCAAAGGGCCCGATCTCGGCGTCGCTCCGGCGCAGGGTCACGCGGTTCTCCCTGGAAACTTGGGGCAGCTACATGCTAACGGCGTTCTTCGCGTCGCGCATGGAGGTCTTCTTCCTGGAGCGCAGTTGGGGCAGCCACGCGGTCGGGCTGTTCACGGTCAGCCTGACGCTGTCGAACCTAGCGACGCAGGGTCCGCTCCTGCTCACCGGCGCGCTGCTCCCGCGCCTTTCGGACCACATCGGTCGAGACGAGGGAGACGAGGCCCGGCAGGTCTATGCGACGAGCGTCCGCCTGATGGCGCTGCTGGTGTTCCCCGCCTGCCTCGGCACGGCGGCCATCGCCCCGGTTCTGCTGCCGCTGATGTATGGCCAGGCTTTCGCGCCGGCCGTGCCGACCGCGACCATCCTGCTCTGCGCCGCGGCCTTCGTGGCCACGGCGTCGGTCGCGGCCGTCTACCTGATCGCGGTGGAGCGCACCCGCTTCCTGCTCGGCACGGCGGTCTTCGGGGCCGCCCTGTCGATCTTGGCCGGGCTGACCATCGTGCCGGCCTTCGGCCCGATAGCGGCCGCCTGTAGCCGCAGCGGCGTGCAGGTCGCGATCGCGGGCGCGACGCTCTGGTACATGTATCGCCACCTCCGTTGCCCGACGCCCATCGCGGTCCTGGCCAAGCTGCTCGCTGCGGCGGGCCTATGCGCCGTCGTGGCCCGACTGATTGTCCTGGCGATGCCGAACGGCACGGGCGTTGCCGCCGCTATCCTGGCCGGAGCCCTCGCTTACGCGGTCGGGATCCGCGTCATCCGTCCACTGCCCGACCAGGACATCGAGAAGCTGCGCGGGGTCGTTTTGTCGTTGCCACGCCCGTTGCGCCCCGCTGCTCATGCCGGGCTGCAGCTCATATGGTCGTGACCTCGAAGGAAGCCCATCATGCTTGAACGAACGGGGACGAGGCCGCTCAGGGCCTGCCTCATCACCGGCTCGCCGGAAGCGGGTCGCTGCGGCATTCACGACTACACGTCGAACCTTGGGCGCGCGCTCGAGCGTCAGGGCGTCGATGTCGAATTGATCGATCAACGTGACTGGTCGGCCTCTGGCACTCTGAGCCTCGCGCAGCACCTCCGGCGGAACGCGCCCGACATCCTGCAGATGCAATACCCGATGATCGTCGGCTGGCGCAGCCTGGGACCCCACGCCACGGGCTTCTTGAACCGGATCCCGCAGGTCGTCACGCTGCATGAATTCACGACCTTCGACCGGTTCCGCCGCGCTTCCCTTCGAGCCTTCACCATCTCGGCCTCGCGGATCGTGATGACCACGGCCTTCGAGGCGGCACGCTTCCATGCGCAGTTTCCTGGCGCGCGCGCCAAGACCTCGATCGTCCCGATCGGCAGCAACGTGCCGTTCAGAGCGGACATCGAAGCGCCGCGAGAGCGCCGGACCGTGATCTACTTTGGGCAGATCAAGCCCTTGAAGGGCCTCGAACAATTCATCGAACTCGTTCTCGTCGCCAGCGCGAAACGACTGCCTTGGGATTTCCAGATCCTCGGCGCGCCCGTCAGTTGGGCCAAAGACTATCTCGCCGAGATGCGCCGCAAGGTCGAGGGTGCCCGGGTCGAGTGGCTGCTCGACCGAGGCGACGACGAGGCGGCCGACCTCCTGTCCCGCGCCAGCGCGGCCTATCTTCCCTACCCGGACGGCGTGTCGGAGCGGCGAGGAAGCCTCATCGCGGCGCTCGGCAACGGGGCTCCGGTCGTGACGAAGACGGGGCCGGATCAGCCGGCCGACATGGCGGATGTCGTCCTTTTGGCGGCCGACCCGGAAGAGGCCTGCACGCGCATCGAGGGACTCTTCGCCGACGGCGCGCTGGAACGACGGCTGCGCGAGGCAGGGCCGACCTATGTCGGGCGGTTCGACTGGGACAATATCGCGGACCGTTATATCGACATCTATCGCCAGATCGCACCGACGGCCGTCCCCGCGGAGATGGCCGGATGAGCGCGCTGGCGGGCTCGCAACAATCCCATCTCGATGTGCTCACCGTCGACGAAGCCCGCGCCGTGATCGGGCGGGCGCTCAGCGGCCCCGGCGCCCAGCCCCAAATCATCGTCGACTTCGACGAAACGCTCTGGCTGCGGAACACGACCGAGGAATACCTGAACTCGCTCCGGCCGCGGTTCCTGGCGCTCGCCATCCTGCTCGTCATCGACGCCGTCCGGCCCTGGACCTTCCTCCGGCGCAAGGACGCGCGGCTGCTCTACCGCGACTGGATCAGGGCCGCCGCCTGTACGGTGCTGATGCCGTGGAGCCTGGTCCTGTGGCGGCGCGGAGCCTGCGAGCGCGCGCGGCGCTGGCGGAACGGCACACTGATAGAGTGGCTCGGCCGGGAGGGACGGCGGCCGCTGCAGGTCGCGACTCTCGGACTCGACGTCTTGGTACGGCCCATCCTGAAGCATATCGACCCGACCGCGGAACTGATCGCGGCCGGGAGCCTCTGGTCGGGGTATCGCATCCGGCAACTGGGCAAGAACGCCTGGATCGACGCGCGCCATGCCGGCATGGTGTCGGACGCGGTCGTCATCACGGACAGCGAGCACGACGCCGACATCCTGGCCGGAGCCGGCACGCCAGTGCTGGTCAAGTGGCCCGACGCGGAATACAGGCCGGCCTTCGCGGAGAGCTACCTGCCGTTTCTCTATACGCAGCAGGCCAAGCGCCCGGGCGAGAACTACATGCTCTACGGCTTCCTGCTGGAGGACATGGTCCACCTTTGGCTCGCTTTCGCATGGATCATGGCGCAGCCGCTGGTCGGCGCCATAGCGCTGCTCCTGATGCACCTCGGCTTCTTCGCCGTTTATGAGCTCGGCTATCAAGAGAACGACGTCCTCGCAGTCCGGCATGAAGCCAAGCCAACGTTGAAGGCGCAGGCTGCCGCCTATGTGGACCGCGTCAAGCCGCTCCTCGCCTGGCTCGCGGCACTCGCGCTATCGCTGCCCGGACTGGCCCTCCTATGGCGCTTCGACCCGGCCTCGCTCACCACGACGGCATGGGGCCTCGATCCGGCACGATCCTTCGCGGTGCTCTGCGCCGCCTGGATCGCCTATCTGGTGTTCCAGCGGGCGTCGTTCTGGATCTACAATCGGCTCGACACGAACTCTCGCAGCCTGGCCTATGTGGTGTTGCAGGTCGTGCGGCTGAGCGGCTACGCGGTGCTGCTGCGCGTCAACCTGGTGGGCGCCGCGATCCTGCTATCCCTCGTGCTGGCCCGCTGGGTCAAATACATCGTCTATCGCGATATGGGGCGGACGCTGGCGGAGTCCCAGCGCGTGCTCATGCTGGCCTTCTTCGTCATCATAGCGAGCAGCCTGCTCTCCGTGGACACCACCGCCTTTTTCAGCCTGCAGGCTGGTGTCGCACTGGTTTGGCTTGCGATCTACTCGCACCAGCGCGTCCGGCAGATCGGGCGCGGGATCAAGCTGCACCGGAATTGAACCTTGGATCAGGGAGAGGCGCTTCCCGAGCGCGCCCTTTCCCAAATCGGATATCGAAGCCCAAGAGGATCGAATGGCTGAACTTACTCCGGTAGCATGGCGAGAGCTTCTCGACGGCCTCCGCGGAATTGCCGCTCTCCTAGTCGTTCTGTTTTACTTCGCCTCTACGTATTTGACGAGCTTAATTACTGATCAGCACACTTCACCATCATTGGTGGCTGATACGCCTGTTGCCATCCTATGCAACGGTCGATTTGCAGCAATCCTCTTCTTTGTCCTTAGTGACATGGTCGTATCGAACTCTGCCGCGAAAACGCGAGGCGCTAAGCCACAGAAGGCCGCCCGCGGAACTTTGGGCGCCATATCAGAACCTATTGCGCAAGTCGATTCCACACAGTGACAGACGATGGACGGACCTAAAATGGAACTAGATTACGCCCGTCATTATAGGAAGTGGCATCCTAATACCGACGAACATTACGAAAAGTCAGCCGCTTTCGAGGCTCAGGACATCGAGAAATTTCTCCCCGGAGAATATGGCGCTCCTATATTGGAGTTTGGCGCCGGCATGGGGCTTTGTGTGTTCGCGCTTCGAAAGCTTGGATTTACCAATGTTGTTGGCATAGACTCTGATCGGTCTCAGGTGGATGCAGCGCGATCTCGCCAGCTCCCAGTCGAGCTGGTGCCCATTCCTCAGACGTTGGACTGGCTCCAGCAAAGACGAGGGACATTCGACTTTGCGTACGCAATTGACGTGCTTGAGCACATCCCACGCGCGCGCATCGTGGACGTTATTCGAGCTATCGCCGAAAGCTTAAAACCTGGAGCAGCTTTCGCGTGTCGTGTACCTAACTGTAATTCTATCGTCGGCATGCGTCAAAGGTACATTGATTGGACACACGAAATTTCTTTCAGTCCTGAAAGCTTAGATTTCATATTGTATAACGGGGGTTTCGCTCAGGTTGTGATTTCAGAAGCCCACAATCCTCCCCTCCTGGGAGTGGGTGGATACGTTCGGGCCGCGTTGCGCGTTTTCTTTCGCTCGATTAGGAGACTACAGTATTTCGCCGAAGCCAAGATCAAAGCCGTTTGCCTGGACCAGGGACCCCAACGCAATCATCGCTTCCGTCAAACGAGGGCACCAAGCGTTAGATTCTGTCCACTAGAGTCTCTAATCACACCTATTGCTAATTTCTAGCTCTGGCCTACAACTCTAAGGCTGCAACTTATTCATATTTTATGGGAGTTTCCCGTGAACCTCCGCAAAGGTAGGAAAATTTACGTGACTGGCGGTGACAGTACGGTCAACTTCTCCGGCTGCGCGTTCTACCTCACGGAAGGCCTGCGAGAGGAATTGCCTGATTTCCAGGTCGAAGCTATGCCGATCCATTCGTATCGTGAACTATACAGCGCGACGGCGATGTGGGGGTTGCGGATGCGGACAGACCCGCAGCCCTACTTTTTCATGACGCGGCAGTTTCAGAACGCCAACTGGCTCGCCAGCCGTTTCGATCGGGATCCCAACGCCATTCTCATCTCGTTGCCGCAGATCGCTATCAGCCCGGACGTTGGAGGGTTCGCCAAGACCTACCTCTACGTCGACATGACCCACCGCCAATATCTGTCCTACGGGCAATTCGCCGGCATGCCGCGGCGCGTTTGGGACGAGATCGTCGCGCAGGAGCGGGCGTCCTACGCCTCAGCGGATCGCATCTTCGCCGCCACCTCCGAGGTGAGGCGACAGTTGATCGAGGAATATTCGATCGCCGACGACAGAATCGAGGTCATCGGGCGCGGTCTCAACATGCCACTCTCGCGGCGCGAGCGCCAACGCGATGTAACGCTAGACGGCAGGCTCCGCGTGGGCTTCATGGGTCTCGACTTCGAGCGGAAGGGCCTGCGCGACCTGATCGCGGCGATCGATGCCGACACGTCGCTGCAGCAGAGGGTCGCGTTGGAAGTGATCGGCCCCGGACGAGGCGACCTGCCCGACCGCTCTTACATGTCGCTTCATGGCTACATCAACAAGGACCAGGATCTCGACAAGCTGGTCGCCATACTGGATCGTTGCGACCTGGGCTACCTGTTCTCGCGATCGGAGGGAGTGCCGGGCTCGGTCCTGGAGTTCCTGAGCCGGGGCGTGCCGTGCCTCATCTCCGACATCCCGCCCATGCGGAGTCTCACGCATCTGCCGGGGGTCGTCAGCCTGCCCCTGGCTCAGGGGGCCGCGATCATCGGCGACACCTTGCGCGAGTTGCTGGCGTTGCCTGACCGCTTGCGATCGCTCAAGGCGGCCGCGGCTGCCTCGAACCTTGCGGGCTGGCAGGAGCAGGCGCAATGCATCGGGCGCTGGTGTCGGGCTTGAGGGTGCCGCGATGGGTCGACACATCGACGAGACATTGCGGGCCAGGGGCACGTCGCGAAACTCTGCGTGCCGAACGGGCGCATCTGGTGCCGGTGCTGGCGCGTGCACTTTGGGGCGGGATAGGGCAATGAACATCGATAGGGCGGGGCTGCCCGCGATGCGTGGGACGGGCCGAGACGTGCGACCATGAACGCGCGACGCACCCTGGTGGTCGACCGCACCCACCTTGGCCGTCGGGCTTCGGGCATCGAGCGCATCACCGAGGAGCTGTTCTCCGACGAGGCGCTCCGCCCTCTGCCGGTGGAGGGCTTCGGCGCGTCCGGCACGGGGAAGCTCGCGGTGGCGGCGGCCCAGATGGCGAGGGTGCCGCTGGCCATGGCGGCGAGACCGTCCACTGTCTGGGCCTTCTCGGGCTTCCCGCCCTCGCCGCTGACGGCGCTGTTCCGGGAACGCGTCGTGATGTACGTGCACGACCTCTTCCTGATCACCCGCAAGCAGGACCTCAACCGCGCCGCCAAACTCTACATGAGCGTGCCGTTCCGGCTCGCGGTCGAGCGGCTGCGCTATTTCCTGGTCAACTCGGCCACAACCGGCGAGCATCTCGCGCCTTACGTCAAGCCCGACGCCGAGATCAGGCCCTACCGCCCGGAAGTCCGCAACGTCTTCGGCCTGTCGCCGAAGCTCGAGCCTCGCGCGCCTGGCGCCCCTCTGGTACTAGGTGCGGTCGGTACGGTCGAGCCGCGTAAGAATCTACTCGCGGCGGCCGCCATCGCGCTTGAACTCGGCCGCAGGCTCGATCGCGCAGTCGAACTCCATGTCATCGGCCGGGCCGGATGGGGCGACGATTACGAGGCCCTGTCGGCCATGCCGCATGTCAGGTTGCACGGCTTCCTGCCCGAAGCCGAAGCCAAGCGCATCATGGAGGGTTTCGACGCCTTGATCTGCACCTCGCATGACGAAGGCTTGGGCCTTCCTCTCATCGAAGCGCAGTATGCCGGCCTGCAGGCCATCGCGCCCGATCAACCCGTCTTCCGCGAGGTGCTTGGCGGCTCGGGACTCCATATCGACCCCGGCGATGTGGCGACGGCGGCGGCCGTGCTCGAAGCCCGCTTCCGCGAAGCAGGGTGGCGTGGCCGCGCCGCCCTGGCGGCGGAGGCCAACATAGGGCGGTGGAACGCGCTCGCAGCGGGCGACCGGAGCCGGGTCATCGCCTTCATGTCCGAAAGGCTCGGGATGTCCGAAAGGCTTGGGCTTGGGCCGACCTGAGGCGGGCCGATACGCTGTGCGGCAGGGACGACCGAACCGGCGGTTCAGGCCTCGATGTTCTTCTTGGCCTCGATCCTGCGAATTCTGACGCTGAGCACTAGGCCACCCAGGACGTAACAGACCTGCAGGGTGAGGACGGACGCCACGGAGATCAGCGCCGCGAAACCGGGCGGGACGCCCTGGCTCCACTGGACTGCGAAGGACATCGCGAAAGTCGATATCGCAACCAGAAACATCACCGGCCACCGGAGAGCCGTGGCGCAAGCGAAGCCGATCCCCGCCAGAGCTGCGAAATAGACCATCCGCTCGGCCTCCCAACGTCTCTTATTATAAGAGGCATGCTATTAAAGAGATCTTGTCGAGGCAAGGGCGGCGGCGAAAACTAGCCGCAATTCCGTCAAACATGGAAGCGGAAGTCCCGCGGCGTGAGGGCCGATGCGGACACGCCGAGCAGCGTGATCGTGTCGTGCCCTGCACTCTTGATGACGGTATCGCTTCCGCTCTGGCTCACATCGCTCAGAACCTGGGCGAAGGACGTGAACTCGGACGCTGGCAGGCTGAGCACGTCGTGACCGGGTCCTGAGGTGACGAATCCAGCTATGCTGTCGCGGCCGGCGTGAGGCTGGAACACGAACGTGTCGTTTGCCCCGAAGCCCGCGAGGCTATGAACGCCTCCCGCCAGAACGTTCAGGGTGTCGGACACGAGATTGCCGTTGGCATCGTAGCGGGTCTTCGTGGAACTCACGCCGAGCGCCTGCAAGGCGGATCCCGCCATGGAGGTGTCGGTCACTCCCCCGTCGGCATTCGCCGTCTCCGTCCATTGTAGGTAGACATTTCCATGCCCGTCATATTGGGTTGTGCCCAGGTAGGTGCCGCTGCCATCGTATGAATCCAGGCTGGCCTTGCATCCACGCCCCGCGATGCCGGTGGTGAGCGAGAAAGGTGCTGCGGCTTGTCCCGACAGACCATCGCCGCTGGTCGCGACGGCAGCGATGCCGCCATGGAAGCCGGCCCGGAAGGTGACCGGCAAGGCCCAGGTGCCGTCGGCCGCGACGGTGGCGGCCCCGAGATCGCGCCTCCCCGCAAGGACATGGACCGAGGCGGCGGTGTCCGACACCGTGCCGGTGAGGGTCACGTCCGTCGGGCTGGCGAAGGTCACGCCGGGATCGATCGTTATGACGGCGGCCCGCGCGGGCGCGGCATCGGGCGCTGTCGCCGGGATGGCCAGAAGGGTATCGAAGGTCGTGACGGGGGCCGGCGGGACGACGGCCTGCGCCGCCGATGTGCTTGCCGACGACGTGCGGGCGGCCGCCACGGACGCCGGCGCGGGTGGGGGGTTCGTGGTGGCGGCCGAGGCGTCCGGGGCGGTCGTGGTGGCCTGGGTGGTGGTGGCGACCGGCGCCGCGATGGGGTTCGAGGTAGCCGTCGGGGTTGCCGGAGCAGTCGCCAACGGCGTTCTAACCGCTACGGACACCGGCGCGGGGACGGGAGGCGTGTTGGGGGCCGGGGCGGCCGAGGCAGCCGGCACCACCGTGGGGTTCGCGGTAGCGGTCGAGGTTGCCGGGTGTGTTGCCACCGGCGTGGTAGGCGGCACGGACACCGGCGCGGGAGTCGTGGTGGTGGCCGGGGTGGCCGCGGCAACCGGCGCCGCCGTGGGGTTCGCGGTTTCGGTCGAGGTTGCCGGGTGTGTTGCGATCGGCGTGGCACGCGGCACGGACACCGGCGCGGGTGCGGGAGTCGTGGTAGGGGCGGCCGCGACCGGCGCCGAGGTAGGGTTCGCGGCAGCCGGCGCCGGGGTGAGAGCCGCCGTCGTCGGCGTACTCGTGCCGGTTGCGGTTCCGCCGGACGTCGAGACGACGGGCGCGGTGCTCCCGACCGTCGGCGCGCGGTGCTCGTATTTTTCGAGCACCTTCATCTGCCCGGTGTCGACGCCATTGGAGGGTTCGGCCGAATACATGTAGTTGCCCCACCAGGGGCCAGCGGCCCAGTAGGTGCCGCCCTGCCACACGTCCGCGTGCTGGCTCATGCTGGACAGCATGTCGCCGAGCGCCGACAGGCTCGTCGCGTCGCTCGCCGTGCCGAACTCGCCGAGGAACAATCTGTGGCCGGTGTTCTCGGCCCAGGTCGTGATGTCGGCGAGCCGCTGCGACCCGATGGTGTTCGACACGACGTTCTGGTGCGTGCCCGAACCGTCCGAGTCGAGATATTGGTGGACCTCAAAGACGTAGTTGTTGAGCGGGTCGTTGACGCCGCTGCCGATCACGCTGGCGTTCGGCCCCGTGGTCCAAGTCCAGGCTCCGTCATAGCCGATGCCGGGAACGAGGATTTCCTGCGCGGCGCCAGCGCCCCGGATGGCCGTGATCCCGGCGTTGACGGACTCGAGCCAGCCACTGGCACTCGACTGCTGGGGCTCGTTCATCAGCCCGAACATGACGTTGACGTTCGTCGCGTAATGGGCCGCGATCTTACCCCATAGATCGGCGAAGGAGCTGTTCGGCACGGCGCTGCTGCCTATGGGTTGGCCGCCGTAATTGCCATAATCGTGGACGTCGAGGTCAACCTTCATACCCTTCGAGGTCGCGTAGTTGACGACATCGTCGATGCGGGCCAGTTCAGCCGGGTCGAGGGGGCTGCCGAGCGCCGGCTGGATGCGCTCCCACAAGAACGGAAGTCGGATGACGTTCATCCCGCTCGCCGCCTCGTAGTCGATCTCGGCGTGGGTGGGATAGGTGTAGCCCGTGCCGTAGGCCTGCCCGACCGCGCCGAATTCGCCCCCGGCGAGATTGACCCCGAGCAAGTCTAAATTTCCGCCACTCATGATGAACTACTGTGCAGGAGGAATCTAAAGCCCTACGGCTCTCTCATCTCCATACACACTTGGTCTATAACCAAAAACGGTCGATTAAATCATTGCCTTAGATTTGAATAATCACACCGTAAATGATCGGTCCCATCAATTTTGACGGGTAGGCAGCAACGCCCGTATTTAGGCGCCGTGGTCGCCACAGCACGTCTTCGTCAACCACCCGGGCACTGCTGCCGCCGGACGACGGGGCGGCAACGGCGCGTCCTTGGCGGCCCATCGCGGCGCAACACTGCCAGTTGTCGTCATCCTCGTTTGCGATTCGATCGGGCACCCGACCGCTTCCGCGTAGGTGAGGATTGGCGTAATACTTCTATTCACTCGGCGGGGTAGCTAAATCTTCAACTGTACGGCATATGCGGTACAGAGCAACGTAAATTCGAAAATACGCCAACCCCAAATAGCCAAATACTAGGTGTTGGAGGGTAATCTCGTTTCGATTATACTTCAAGTGAATTCCCTGACAGCTCGATGCGGAATCGCTCCTCCTTGCTCCTTAATCATCTTTTTACGACGAACGAAAGCTCCTCATTTCACCTCGGGATCGTGGTCGAGTAGCTCGGCCATTCGGCTTCGCCCTCACAGATCCGGGCGGGCGGCTTTCCCGCACCCGGCTCTTCCCGGAAGTCACCCGCATCAGGCTCTCCGTGGCGTCCAGGGGTGAGTGATGCGCGGGAGCGGCAATGGCAGACGCGCGGTCACCTCGTCGAACCACTCCCAGCCCATGCGACGGTTCTTCTGACTGCGCCGTTGCAGGCACTTGAGCCAGATCCGCCGGACATCCTGCCGGAAGGCGTTGAGAGACCGCCAGTTGTGCGGCATGCCGAAATAGCCGTAGTGGCCGCGCAGCACGCTGGCGAGCCAGCGGTGCTGAAGGGTCAGAGGCTGGTGCATGCGCTGCCGCGCTTCCTGGCGGATCGCCTTCAGCTTGCGCGTCAGGCGAGTGCTCTGCGTCTTGTGCTTCACCATGAAGCGGCCGTCCCGGGTCCACCCGCAGTAGTGGGTGAACCCGAGGAAGGCAAAGGTTTCCGGCCGCTGATCGCCACGAGCTTTCCGAGTCGAGGCCGCGAAGCGCCCGAACTCGATCAGCCGCGTCTTCTCCTCGTGGAGTTGCAGTCCGAACCCGGCCAGCCGCTCCTTGATGTGAAATCGCCCGCAATAGTGACCCTCTGAGGGGCGGTTTTCGCGCCGGATCGTGACCCCCTCGAACGCTGTGTGTCAGCGTCCCTTCCTTGGCCCTGTCGGCCTGGAAGGATGTCAGGGGGAT
>JAABUL010005569.1_pt1 | contig 15527 bp, 5 predicted proteins | sample 5559151 | NCBI WGS metagenome assembly JAABUL01 (sample SAMN10711876, study PRJNA513368) | rock metagenome | isolation source: Antarctica rocks | place: Antarctica: Victoria Land, Pudding Butte sud | reverse complement strand
TTTATTTTAATTATTAATATTAATATCTTCTAGTAGTTAGATATAAATAGCTTATCCCTATTAAATATTATTAACTCTAATATATTATAATTCCTAATTAATTTATTAATAAGAATAAAACCTAATTATTTTATATTATAAGTTTCTTTAAAGAATATTATAATAGTATACTTTAATAGTTTATTAATAATAATTATAATTAAATTATAAACCTCCTTTATAGTTAGGTCTCCTAACTTTAATAATTTAATTATAAAGTCTATTATAATATCTTTCTATAATAATTCTAATATAGAGGTAAATTATATTTACTTATATTTTATATAATATACTACCTTATTCTATTAGTAGGTTATATATTTCTTAAAAAAAATTCTTAATATAGACTTATAATCCTAATATAATATATATTCTTCCTAGGAATTCTAATATCTTTATAACTCTAGGATACCCTTATAAAAGGTTATTATAATAATCCTTTATAATTTCTTTAATATATAGTCCTAATAAGTAAACTTTATCTTTATACTTAAAGAGCTTTATATCTAGCTATTAACTTCTTAGTATCTTTATTAGACTATTAATCTTATAATCCTTTTAAATACTATTTAAAATTCCTAGGATTTAAATATATATAATTATTATTAAAGATCTTATTAATATAAATAACTTATTATCCTCTTATTTTAAGATTAATCTTTTTATAATATCTTTATTTTTTATATAATCTTCTTATCTACTTAAGGCGTTTATTTAATTATTATCTTTTCTAAGTATATATATAATTTTAAATTTATATTATCCTAATAATTCTACCTAATAAACTTATTATTAATTTAATTCTTTTATTATTATAAAACTAATAAGATTCTTATAATTTATAAAGATAGTTAATTTAAAGTAACTCTTAATATATACTCTTTAATATTAAAGTATATATACTATTATAAGTAATTATTTATTATATATATTATAATTCTATTTAACTCCTATTATTTTCTTAGAAAAGTAAGTAATTAAGTATTACTTTTTATTTATTATTTAATATAAATAGGCTCTTAATATAAGATTTAAGGTATCTATTTCTATTTAAGCTAATTAATTAGCTTAAAAGGTATAAAGTATTAATAAAATTATATAAAATTATTTAAATAATTTAAATACTTTCTTTTAATTAAAATTTTATCTAAATTTAATATCCTTCTTAATAATATTTATAAGTAGAATTACTTTTTTAAAATAATCTTTTATAAATTTATAATTATAATTTATAAATCTTAAGAAACTTTAAATACTTTTAATATTATATAATATAAGTTATTTAAGTATTACCTTAACCTTTTTTAAGGCTTATTTAAATACCTTTTATATTAATTATAAATCCTAGGAATTCTATTAATTCCTTATAAAACTTATATTTTTCTAGGCTAAGATATAATTTAATATAAATAAGGTATAATAAAACCTCTTATATATATTAAATATAAGTATCTTTATCTTTAAAATAAATTAATTATCTTAAGGTATATAATAATTATCTTATTTAAATATACTTATAAGATATTATTAATTAATATCTAATAAGTTATTAATATATTAATAAGTTTAAATAATATTATTAAATACTTATAATAATTATAATATATTTAAAATACTATCTTTTATTCTTTATTATCTTTTATTTAAATTAAGTTATAAGCTCTTTAAAGGTTTAGCTTAATAAATACCTTTACTTTCTTAAGTCTATCTTATAACTTATTAATATTTAATAAAGGATATTTATTTTTAATTATAATATTATTTAATTTTTAATAGTTAATATATAACCTTAATTTTCTATCCTTCTTTAATATAAAGAGGATTAAATATCTTATTAATAATTTAAATCTTAAATAAATCCCTTTTTTAAATTTTTTTTAATATATTTATATAATATTAAAAGTTCCTTTTTTAAAAGTATATAAATTAATTTAAATATTAGCTCTTTACTTAATTTAAATAAGATCTTATAATCTTAAGGCTAATATTTAGGTAAAGCTTTTATTATTATCTTTTTCTTAAATAGCTACTTTTATTTCTAATATTATTAAAGGATAATAAAAGGTTTATTAATTCCTCCTTTAATTTTAATTTATTAGCCTAGCTAACCCTTATTAATACTTATTAAGTTAGATCCTTTACTTTAAAGGTTATCCTTAATTAAGATTTAAATTAATTATACTTTAATTAATCTTTAATTCTATCTCTTATCTATTATTATTTATTATTAATATAAGGGGTAGATATTAATAATATTATTAAATTATTTAAACTTAAGTACTCCTTTCTTTTAATTTATTATTAAGTTTTACTTCTTTAATTAAGGTATACTTAAAATAATATAATAAATAATTATCTTAATTATATTAAAAATAATTTCCTTATAATATTATTAGATTATAAAGGATAATAAGTATATTTCCCTAATTATCCTATCTATTAATAGCGTTAAACTATTAACTATTTATAAATTATAAGGGTTATATTTCCTTTAAGTAGGTAAATCTATTAATTATATTTAACTTTAAGAAATCAAATTCCCGCTAGCTCTAAAATTTATTATTATAATAATTTATTAATTATTAACTTTTATTAGAATATTTATATATAATTTATAACTTATAATATATAGATATTATATTAGAAGGATTAAGATATTAATCTCTTTATACTTCCTCCTAATATAAAGGATTATTCTTTTTCTTATTTAAAAAGGAATTTAATAATTTTCTTTTAATATATATACTTCTAATATTTATTATATAAGTATATATATTATTTTATTAAATAGTATTCTTTTATATCTATATCTCTTTTAAGATAGATATAAAGATTCTTATACTATTTTTTATCTTAATTAGGGAATTACTTTTATTCTTATTTTATTATTAAGTACTAAGTATATTCCATCTTATTATAATTCCTCTAATTTAGATTTTAATATATAAGTATTATTAATATTTATCCTTTATAAATCTAAACTACTTAATATATCTTATAATAATTATTTATATAAGCGCTCTAATATATAACTTTATACTTAGTTATTATAATACTTTATAATTAATAATTTATTTAAAGTCTTTTCTTAATAAAACTCTAACTTTATCTTTTCTTTTAAATTATTATTAATTTAATCTTAAGATATAAAAGTATAAGGTTTAAAGTTATTTAAAAATCTTATTAATTAATTATTAGCCTTAAGATCTTCTTATCTTAAATCTCCTTTATTTATTCTTTATCCTTATTTAAATAATTTGTTTTAAACCTTATTATTATTATTTAATTTAAGTTTATATAATCTTTCTTAAATCTTAAGAAGCCTTTCTTTAATTTTATCAATATTCTTTTCTTTAATAAGAACCTTCTACTTTAAGTTTAAGTATTATTATTAAATCCTTTAAAGACTTTCTTTTAATAGGTTAAACCTATTAAGTAAATTTTTTATAATTTTATCTAATTCTTTATTATTATACTTTATATTATATAGATCTTTTAAAGGTTTATTACTTATAATTAATACTCTTTATAATATATTTAATTATAATTATTATATTATATTTTTTAACTTATAATTCCTAATAATATAGCTTAATTTATTATAATTATAATAAATTATTACTTTCTTACCTCTATTTTATTACTTTCTATCCCTAAATTTACTTTTATATTATATTGTATTAAGTTTTTTAAGTATAAGTTTATAAGGATTTCTTAAGGCTTAAAATTTATAATTAAAGCCTCTTATAATAAATCTTAATTATCTTAATCTTTAATTTTATTATTATAATATTTATTTATTGTTTATTTATAAAGCTTATTATCAATCTTAATTATAATTAATATAAGAGTTTCTAGGTTATTAATCTATACTTTAATATATATTAATTTATCTTTAATATTATCTCTTAATCCTTATTAATATATTATTATAAGTATATTATTATCCTATTTAATTTTAATAAAATATTATTAAAATTATATTAAATATTTTATAATTAACTTTTATTAAATTAAATCTTAAATAACCTATATTACTATATTATTTTTATTAGAAGGTTTAAATACTTATTAAATTTTAATACAAAAGTATATAAAGCTTTTTATTTATTACTTAATATCTTTATTAAATTCTTTATTAAATTCTTCTAAGAATTATTTAAAGAAAGATATAACCTACTTCCAAACTTATCCTCTTATATATATTATAATAAATATTATTTATTATTTAATTTATATAACGCATTTATTAAACTAAAATATAATTAAAGTTATATAAATTATTCTTTAAATTTATCTTTATTATTATAATATAAACTAGGTTTAATAACTTTAATATTATCTTTATTATTATTAAGTAAAGGGCGTTAAATTCCTTATTTATTTAAAGTAGGATTTTATTTTAAGGTACTTATCTTAAGGATATTTAAAGTATTAAGGTTCTTTTAATCTTTAAACCTCTTAAGGGTCTAGCTCTTAATTAACCTAATTAAGTCTTATAAAGAGGAATATTAAAGATAGAGTAAAAGTAGGCTTTATTAAGCTAAATTAATATTGAATAATATTTAATACTTAAATATTAATATTTATATATTTAAGAGATAATATAAATTAAATATAAAGTTCTTATATATTATAAAAGTAATACTATTATATAGATAAAGGAATTTATATTAAGATTATTTTAACTTAACTAATTTAAAAGGCTTAACTCTTAAGCTCTTTAAACTTCTTAAGTAATAGCTTAATTACCTAGCTTTACTTAGCGCTTAAGCCTACTTACTTAGTTTAGTATACCTACTAAACTAATACTTATAATATAGTACTAGGTTAGAAGATATAATAGATAGGATATAATTAGGTAGAAGATAAGTTTATAAATTTAAATATATTAAATAATACGTCTAGGATATTACCTAGCTAGTACTACGCTAAACCCTATTAGGGGGGATATAAGTATAAGTAAAAGGAGGATATATTTATAGGTAAAGGGGATATAATAGTAGTATTATCCTTTATTAATACCCTTAAGCGGTATTTAATATATAGTTAGTATTTATTATAATATATAAGTAATATAAGTCTAACTTTTATTATCTAAATAGTTAGATCTTATTATTATTAAGGTTAGATTCCCTTACTTATATAATAACCTCCTAATAGAAGGAGTAGCTTAAGTAAAAACTATTATATCCTAATAATTTAATAATCTCTTAGAGGACCTTAATAATTAATTATCTTATAAATAAGTAACTTAGGTAGAAGAGAAGATTTAAAAAAAATAAGAAAAATCTTAAATAAAAAATAAAGTAAGTATAATAAATAAGCCTTATTATCTATTATAATAATAGTAAGTATTACCCCTTTTTAAAAGGGGTCTATTTTAAAGGATAGAAGGATAAATTTAATATAGTCTTTATATAAGGCTATTAAGTATCTTATTATAAAATAATATATAAACTCCTTATCTAAATTATTAATATTCTATATAAATTTATTAATATATAAGAAATTACTAAAGGTAAGGTAAGAGTAGGCGTATATTATAATCTTAAATAATATTAATTAAATAAATATTAATAGGATATATAATAAGATATCCCTTATAATTAATTAATTTTTAAGGAAGTCTTTCTTATCTCTTATTTAATAGATACTATTAATAATACGTTTTAATAAAGGATAATAAAAGATATTATATATTAATATTATATCTTATATTAATATATATTAATCTTAATTTAATAAGGTATAACTTAATTATTAATATTTATATCTAATTATTACTTAATAAGCTAACCTAATTAATCAAGGAATTTAAAGAGGTAGGAAATAAGGGCTAATAACTAGCTAATATATAATATTTAATATATAAGTTTCTTAATATTTTATAAATATTATATATTTTAAGCGCTAGACCTTATTATAAGTATTAAGTAATAGCCTTTATAAAGTATATAATTTTATATTAATCTTTTAATAGATTATAACTTAATATTAGAGGAGGCTAATAAGACTTTATAATTAGGGGTATATATTAATAATTTTATTATATTATATTTAGGAAAGTATATCTATTAGGTAGTTTTTATATAAATAGATCTATTTAACCTTAATAATAAGGATATTATATTAAGCTAGTAGTATAATAATATTTTATAAAGGAGTTATAATTAATTTATAAATAAATAGCTTAATAAGATTATAATATATAACCTAATTACTATTAAAGACATAGAATACCTTATTAATAATATTAAATATTTAATAGTTAAAGGTAATATAAATAACTCTTATCTTTTTAAATTACATATCTTTTTTAATATAATAATTTAAGGTCTTAATATTAAAGACTTATTTAATATCTAAGGCCTAAGTTAGAAATTCTAATAAAAAGCCTCTTATATTAATAATCTTAAAGGCGTTAATTTAAAGGTAGTAAGGTATATAAATAATAATAATATAAATTAATAAGACCTTATTTTATATAAATAGGAAGGTCTTCTATTATTATAAGTCTTACCTTATATTATTATTAATATAGATATATAAACCTTATTCATTTAAAGTATTATAAAGATATCTTAAAAAAACTCTATTTAAAATAATAATCTTAATAATAAATAATAGGAAATTAATTAGTAACTTAAGTTTAAATCTAAGGATAAAAGTCTTATTTAATAAGATGTATAATAGGGCTTCTCCTCTTTTTAACTTATTATTAGGAAGTTAAGTTTATATCTTAATAATTTAATTTTTAGGCCTAGGAAATTAGCTACTATCCCTTTTATATCTTTCTTATAATTAATTATAAGTCTAGGTTATTTATAAAGTATATTAAATTATGATATATATAATTTTATATTTATATTAGGAGGTAAGATAATAAGGAAGTTATTTAAATAATAAATAATAAATAATTATACTTTAATATAAAATTATAATTAAGATTTAATTAAATACTTTAATAAATAAGTTAGTAAAGATAAAGGAGGTAATATATAACTTAAATAATAAAAGGTATTCCTTATAAAATATATTTATAAATAAGAAACCTAATAGCTATTAATTTAATAGGATAATAAGTATATATTTAAATATATTTAAGAGATCTCTTTTAATAAGGATTACCCTTAGGCTTATTCTAATTAGGATATTAATAGCGTTATTAAATAAGATATATTTTAGATTATTATAATTATATATAATTATTAATTATTAATTAAATATCCTTTAAAGTAAGAGAGGTTATATATTCATTTAAAATTATTACTATATTCAGGTATAAGGCTTAAGAGCGAGTAGATATATTAATATTAAGGCTATTAAGGGAGTACTATTAAATAATAATAAATAAGTAATACCTTAATATCTATTATAAAGATATCTAAAGCTTATTTAATGAATTTATAAGGTTTATTTATAAGAATTTATTTAGGGCCTTAATATTTAACTTTAATCTCTTATAACATAATTAGAATTAAGATTAAGATAAATATCTTATTAAAATAAGACTTTAATTAAAACCTTTAATTATTTATTAATAATAGTCTTGATTAAGGTAATAATAGCTTATTAATTAATATAAAGATATAAGGGAAGCCCTTAATAATTATATATAAGGATTATAATATTAATAACTTATTAATAAGATTAATATCTAGCTTTTAAGATATAAATATTAAGAGGTATTATATCTATTAAGGTTATTATAATATTATAATAATTAATTTATATATATACTTTATAATAATTTAAGTAGATATATAAGTATTTATAATTAATAATATTCTTATATTTATTAAAAAAAATTATTAAAATTTTTATAAATATATTATAAGATAGATATTATTATATTAGGATATTATTATCTTAAAGTTAATAATATTATAAGTATTTAATTATATTTAATAAATATTAATTTTATAAGGATATAATCCTTCTTCTTTTAATTATTAAGTAAATCCTAGCCTTTATAGATTTAAATTTAAATAAAGGTTAAATAAAAGGCCTTAATAAATATAAATATATAAGTAATAGACTTTTTATTAAGGAGGAGTTAATAATTAATAAAAATACTTTAAAAGCTAACTTATATATAAAGGTAAATAAAAGAGGTTATAATTTAATTATATATTAAAAAGGATTATTAAAGGTCCCTTAAATTCTTTATATTATCCCCTTTATTTAAATTAATAACCTTTTCAAAGATAGTATTAATAAGCTTATTTATATTATTAAATTAAAATTTCTATAATAGATCTTATAAATCTACTTAAGATTTAAGGTTAAAAAATAGGTAATAAGAAAATTAAATAAAGGATTTATTATTTAAAGTAAGATTATAATATATTAAAGACTTAATTAATAAGGTCTTAAATTAAAATTATTTTTATATAAAATTATTAATTTATATTTAAGATATATTATTTAATAATAAATATTAATATTAATTTATTTAAGATAAATAAAGATATTAATATTACTATTAAAATAACTATCTTATAAAGGTATTATATTAAGAAGGTTATAAGGGGTTAATAAACTTATATAAATATAATAATATAATAATAATAATAGTTATACTAATATTTACTTATATTCTTAATATAAATAGGCTTAAGTTTTATTTTATATTTATATTATTTTATAAGTTCTTTATCTTTTTATTATCTTTTAATTATTAGTTTACTTCCTTTTTAATTACTTTTATTTATAAGGTCTTTAAAGAGTTATTTTCTTTAATATCTTTACTAATATTAATATTAATAATAGGATTATTAATAAAGTTAAGGTCTTCTTTAATAATATATTTATTTATTTCCTTATAAATAGTCTTAATTATTATACTTTTCTTAATAATAATAATTTAATTAATAGTAAATTTCTTAATAAACTACTTAATAGAGGTATATATAAAGTATTTAATCATTATCTTTTTAATAATAGTAGTCTTCTTAATAGTAGTAATCTCTTTATAAGTTATTTAAATAGATCTAATTAATTAAAAGATAAGTATAATATTAATAATATTAAACTTTAAAAATAAGTAATTAGATATATATAATTTAGAGTTTAAAAGGATAGAGAATATAAATAGAATTTAGCCGGTAGATAGTACTAATATTACTTAAGTTCCCCTAATCGACAGCTAACCCCTTACACTAACCCCTAGCTAAACTAGCTCGATCTATAACTCTTTCTTTGCCATCTATACATCTGCACGTGGCTATGTTACTCTGTTCCTCCTCCCATGAACTTGATAAAGGCCTACAAGCTGCATCTGCGTGCAATCTCTATATGCACTGCTGTCCTCCACTGAGAGAGGATCGTGCATGCCCACGACTTACGAAGGCGAACCATGTGTTGATACAGAACATTTGAGTTCAAGATTACCGAATGAAAAGGACTAAGAGCACGACCTGAGCTTGTCTATATGTGAAGAAGACAATCTGGCCCGTCATGCGTTGGGCAAGGAATTATTGCCACACGAAAAGTAGTACTACCTTCCCTTCACGTCTGTCGTTGTCTCATGGCCCTGTAACAATCGACAGACTAAGACTAGGGCGTCGCTTTTTTGTCGACGTAACACAGGCTGAGCTTTCTGGTTCATGAATCCGTATGAAGCAGCTTTTCACTCTCTCATCCTTTTACTTCATGGACTCGAAACATCTACGCAGTGTTCAAACACCACTGCAACCGCATATTCTCCCTCTAGAGATTAGTATTGACTTCCTCTAAGCATGCCATCACGAACGTCATGCAGAGCCTGGTCAACACACAAGTATTTTCGAACCCTTCGGCGTCATCTTCACGGGACCGTGAGTAACTTCCCTCTTCAAGATAGCACTAAACATGGCAACACGTCACTCGAGGAGCCCCTTTGATTTGGACTTGGACAGATTATACTTCGTAGACAAAATTCAAGGGAATGACACTGCCGATGTGACGAATCAGATGGCCGCCCTTAATCGTCCACAGACCCTCAAATCTCCGAACAGTCAATTAGAGTGCTTGATCCCTTCACTTACATTTCCCCGAAACCTATGACAACACCCAGAGTGAAGATCTGCAATTCTTGGCAGGCATCGAAGCCAACTTGATCAAGAAGCAAAACTTTGAACACAAAAGAAACCAACTACTTTCCAGACCTCCCAATTGACCTTCTGGATCAAAGTATCTATACTTCCACAGCATAAGGCAGATTTGAGGAAGATATCCTCACTCAATACATAGCCCGTGTGTTGTCTTCAACACAGTCTCGCGAGCAAGTCACTGAGATTCCGGAGAAGGCCCGAAGTACAGTTCAACAACACGAACAGGAGCCTGTTGAAGACATTCTCGCGAGACTTTCATCATGTTTGACCACAAGGTTGTCAAAGCTTGGGTAGGCTACCGATCTTATGCACCATCGCCCTCACTAACCCTATGCACTAGCTAGTCCAAGGAAGGGAGACCAAGAGAATGGATGCAACCGTGGTTTCACCAGAGCATGCGACTGAGGCTGAAGCTGTATGTGGATCTGATCTGGTCATGGCTTTGATTCCGTAGATTCGCTAATCCTTTTCGCAGATCGACGACGAGGTTGTGCCTTCCACACGGGTCCCAATTGGGCATCAACAGATTATGAAAGTCGATAAGGATACCGAAGAGGACACCGCTACCGCTCTTATACGATCAGCAAGTCTACTACGGCAGAGGGACCTCCTCATCGAGACCAACGACGACCCAGTAGCGTCTGGGATCTTCAACAAAGCACCTAGATTAGATCATGCCCACTGCGATGAAAACATTGATCCGGCTCTTTTGAGTCTTGATCTTACCATTGCCAATTTGGGCAAGAAGGGTGTGGAAGAACGCGTCCGCGTGCTGGAGGATGAGACGGCTTGTGCAACAAAGGAGTTAGCAGGCGAGAAGCGGGCCCACGAAGAGGTATGATATCAATCATGAGTCTGCAAGTTTGGAGATAATGCTGACCTAGATATCCAGACGCGAACCGACGCTGACAGAGTTGCCCGTTCACGGAAGATGGAGATGGAGGGTCTTCAGACACAAATAGAAAAATTTCAAACCGAGAACATGGATACGAAACTTCGAGTTGAGCAACTTGAGGCCAGTAGAGATAGCTTGGAAAAAGCCTTAGCTACTGAAGGCAACACTCATCGAGCACTACTAGATGCATCTCACGCAGACAAGAAAAGTATCATCGCAGCCCACGAGAAAGAGATAACAAAGATGAGGAACATTCTGCAGACGAAGCTCGAAAAAGTTCAAACCGAGAACATGGATATGAAAGTTCGTATTGAGAGACTTGAGGCCAGTAAAGCTAGCTTGGAAGAAGCCTTGGCTACTAAGGAAACGTCTCACCGAACATCACTGGACGCATCTAACGCAGACAAGAAAATACTCATCGCAGCCCATGAAACAGAGGCAGCAAATTTGAGAAAAACTCTAACTATCAAAGAAAAGGCCCACGAGCAGCTCGAGGCACGAGTCGTCGGCCTCGAATTGGAGAAAGTTGACAAGGACAAGACAATTGAGGAACTCAATGCCGAGAATGAAAACTTCGAAGAATCGTTAGCTGTTGAACAAGACAGGTGTCGCCATCTACAAGGTCGTATCAACGCCAAGCTGTTAGAAAAAAAGGCATGGGCAACTGAGCACGAATCTCTGTCACGTAAGATAGAGGATTTGAAAGACTCTCTGACTATGTCGCAAGACTACCTCAACCACAAAGAAGTCGTTATAGCAGCATATGAAGCTGCAAATACCAGGAAATGGCAAGAGCACATAGCCGCCGAAATGGAAAGGGATTCGTTGCTCAATGAATACCGCAAAGAGCTCAACGCAAGAAAGGAGGTAAGATCCCCTCTGCCAACATTCAGTGTTCGCACCTTGAACTAACACACTCACAGTCCGAAGCCGAACTCGAGCGTATCAAAGATTCGGCCTCCAAACGTGAAACTCACATCCAAGATTTAGTCTCTCGACATAATACTGAGATCCAAGCTTGGGCCTCCCGACAAGAAAGGAAGATCCTTGGCTTGGAGGCCAAGAACAGGAAGCTGAGCTCTACACTGAGCAAGTGCAGAGATTCACCTTGTCAGGCGTTTGTTGGAATGGGTTTCGAAAAGTTGAGCTCTATATGGAGCAAGTGCCGAGTTTCGCCTTCACGGTTTCTTGAAGAAGGTATCTGGATTGCGCTGTTGGTGTTTATAATTATGTTTTTTAAATGGTTACTTACACCAGCTCAAGACTAGCGAAAGCAGCGGGGGCAGCTTACTCGCTTGAAGGGGCCAAGATCGTAGGTTGAGGTTGAGTAGGATCATTGGGCTTCAGTATGTGCAGTTGGTACTTGGTGAGGATGTCACGGTTCAGGCTGGTGTGGTAGGTTGATTGTGGCATTGGGGAGAATCCGATAATTAGAGGGCCGAGTTTCATGGTTTTGCATCCTAGTTGAAGGTGTTACACTTGTATTATAGATCAGGGCCGCTAGTCTTGGATGAGTGTGAGTGGCTGTTGGACAAGATTCGGCTACAAGCGACAGTTGTACTATACAGCGCTGCTCTTGATGTGAATAATATGGATTTCCAAAACGGTATTTGGCGTTGTTTCAAGAACAAGCTTGATCACATGGCCATCGTATGAACGGCACCTGGATCGTGTAAGCGCTCGTTGTTATCTTTGGCAAGGCCCACGGTCATCCCAGCAACTGTACAATCTCGTCCTGTCCTTTCTTCGCAGCATGAGCCATCGCCGTCAATCCAGTATTGTCTTTGGCTCCTCGGTAAGCGCCGTATCTCAATAGCAATTCCACCATGCCTTTGTTCCCCAAAATGGCAGCCTGCATCAGAGGCGTCTGACCTAGGCGCTGTCTCGTATCCACGTCCGCGCCGCTTTGTAAGAGGAGAGGGACGACTGCCGATGAATTGCGCTTGCAGGCTTCGGCAAGAGGACTAGCTTGAGAGGCACTGTTTCGAGCCTCGAAATTGGCTCCACGTTCCAAAAGAAGCTCGCTCACCTCGCGGTGATTGTTCGTAGCAGCCAGGATCAAGGGCGTGGAACCTTTTTGTGACAGATCTCGGGACTCGATATTGGCGCCTTTGGAGATGAGAAGATCCGCGATCCTTACTCTGTTGTTCTGAGCTGCTTCCATGAGAGCAGTATGTCCATAGTCATTGCTCGATTCGACATTGGCGCCTCTGTCTAGCAGCAGGCGGATAATTGCAAGGTGCCCTTGTTGAGCTGCTTTCCCAAGGCTCGTGTAAGCTAGAGGCTGCCCTTTGCTCTCGATGTCTGCGCCATAATCCAATAAGACCTGCACTACCTGTTCATGGCCTTGTTCCGCAGCTATCCACAATGCCGTCGCATTATCGTGGCGTCTAATTTCGATATTGGCGCCACTGTGGATTAAGATTTTCACTGCGGCGGAGTTATCACAATATGCTGCAATTATTAGCGGTGTATCACCATTGGTAGCCCTATACTCAAGGTCGGCCCCTGCTTTGATCAGAGGAACTATTATTTCCACCCTTCCACACTCGCTTGCCCAAAAAAGTTGCTGACCAGTTGCGTTAGCTCCACTTTCAAGCAGCAGTCGGACTGTTTCTGAATGATTGCATCTAGCAGCCACATATAAACTTGTCATCTCTTCCGAGTTCGTAGCTCTGAAATCGGCTCCTCGATCCAGCAAGGTCCGCACAACTTCTGCATGGCCTTGCCATGCAGCCCGTATCAAGGCGGTCGAACTATTGGGGTCTCGGGCCTCGATCCTCGCATCTCTATCGAGGAGGAGGCGTGTTGTCGATTCATTCCCCCGTGCAGCAGCAGCGATAAGAGGTGTGATCCCTGCTCCACCAGTTGCCTCGAGCTCAGATCCTCTGTCTAAAAGGTCCGTTACTAAGGGCGGCATGCCCCTATATGCAGCGAACAGGAGTAAGGTATCGCCATGATCATCTCGAGCACCTTCATCGTGTCCGTTTCTAAACACCCAGTCGCAAATTTCATGTTTGGTACTAACCCGACCCTGATTGTGATTTGCTGCATAGTACGCTGGCGTCCGTTGTTCATCATCCTCGGCGTTTCTATTGGCATTATTCGCAAGCAGTATGCGTAAGACTTTCCAGTGGCCATATTGAGCTGCACAATGTAGCGCAGTCTGTCCATTGTTATCTTCCGCTTCCAATCTCGCATGGCTGTTGAGTAGCGTTGGCACCAATGAATGGTGACCCCAAATGGCAGCCAAGTGTAACGCTGTCTTCCCGTTCTCGTCTCTAGCATTTACGTCTGCCCCTGTTGGACCAAGAAGGGACCGTAATTTGGATCTGTCTCCGGCAATGGCGGCTTCGTGTATATCTGTACGGTCTTTCCGTAAGCCATTTGTGCCCTTGTGGTGGAAAAGTCATTCGGACGAGGACGCAGTCAATACGGCGCGCTTTGAAAGCTGGAGTCGTCGGAAGTATACATCAGAATATCTCATCACAGGCATCACAGTACGAGAAGGATGCCCGTACCTTTTGCATGGAGCAAGCCAAGCGGCTTTCTTGACGTCATTGCATTGACTATGTCGTTTCTAGTATCCAGTATGCTCTCCATGTTATCTTTTATGCTAGAGTCCAAATCATTGAAGCGTTGTGATTGCTGCAGGGAAATCAAGTCGACACGTTCTCTAAAGAGAAGTGCTATCAGCATTACCGGGAATTTGTAGCCGCCTCTCTTGTACTTACCTTAGCGATATCGTGATATGCAGATTGATCTCGCTCCTATAAATATCTAATGTACTCGCAAGTTGTTCAAGCTCACTTTTACTGCTAACACTCTTCAGAGCCTGGCGAGCGCTTTTCCACCCTCGATATTTGCCCGTGACTTTGACTCTATGGAATTTGCCGAGCAATTCATCAGCTATATTCGTGCACTTTTCACAAAGGCTTATCAAAGACTGGTCATCATCGCTCAATTTTCCAGTCGTTTTCTGCCTATTCTTGAAAGATCTTCGTAGGTTAGTGGTCAGCCTATTGAGACTGTTGGTAACAGCTTCCGCATCGACATCCTCTGCAAGGCTACCATCTGCAGATTTGTAGATCTTGTAGCCTTTAGAGACCAGTCTGGTTGAAAAATCGACGACCTGGATGACATTGGTGGCAAGGCCGAGTGCAGTAAGAGGATCCATAATTTACTGGTATGCAAGAGAATGAATACAAAGAAGCCAGTAGGAGAGACACGATCATACAGGCATCAATCAATATATGTATGGCCAAAAGCGCCTTGGATGTATGCTACAGGCAGCGAAAGGGTCGGAAAGAGGCTGTGTATGAGGCTGAGATTGGACGGTGTCGGCTAAGCAGCCTGAAACGTTTACAACAGTATTCATTCAACTCTTGCCACACCGACAGGAGGACTGACACAGCTCACGCCGCATATCATGAAATTTCTCAAACCAAAAGAGAGGAATCAATCAAAATACCTGTATAACAACGATTGAAAGTCAA
>JAABUL010005567.1_pt1 | contig 15536 bp, 18 predicted proteins | sample 5559151 | NCBI WGS metagenome assembly JAABUL01 (sample SAMN10711876, study PRJNA513368) | rock metagenome | isolation source: Antarctica rocks | place: Antarctica: Victoria Land, Pudding Butte sud | reverse complement strand
ATTGATTATCAACAAGATCAATGATGTAGTTGCTTGATTGAAGAAGACACAAATGCACTTTGCTTCGTTGCAATCACAATAGTTGAGTTTTATGATCTTCAAGCAATTGTCATTAAGATATTATGTGTAATTTACCTGCTGGTGTTTGCGCATCCGGGTTTGGCGCCCCCTCAATTGGGGAAAGCGTGCCGGCACAGCCCATCGCCGCTTTCCCAGTCCATAAATAATCGTCCGTCCCCCCTCGACTTCTAACATTCCTTCTCATCTCCTTTGTCTTTTTCGCCTGGGCTTTTTGTCGGCTCCTCGTTTCCGTCTCATGACCCTTCGCTCGGACCTCAACCCACATCTGGGAGAAGCCTCATCTTTGCGATGATCGATTCTATTGGCCCAGTTTCCACGCCGTCCATCTGGCCCGAGACTTGTTTCTTGCGTTTCTGCTCACGGTCTCCTCCGTTTGAAGGCGCGCACTTTTCCCTTGGCTTCTTGAATCGCTGTCCTTCGCGTCCCTCACTTGCGCCTCCTAGAGTGATCCTCGACCTTCCTGTCTCCCTCTCTCAGCGTCCTCCTGTTTTCTGCCCATAGCTCGCCTCCTGTTTCTCGCTCCATTAGCGTGGCAACTATTGTCCACGGGGTGTTGGGCGATCGTCATCGCCACGACAAGGGCGCGAGCAAGGTGAAGCCTGCCCAGAGCTATCGCCTGTGCGCCCAGACCAATTGAACAAATGCCTCACACCATCCTGAGCGTGTTTTCTACTGTGCCGCCGGCGAATGGATGGCGTAATGCTGTTGCCAGCGGTCTGGTGACATCTTCTGCCGGAGCCTGGCTTGCGGCATTTGGGCAGCCTCGTCTAGTTCAGCTTGGCTGGATTTAGGCACCAGTTGGTGCTGACGTGGCAGCGGCTTGATTGAGAGGATATGCATGTGCTCTGCGCAGCACTGCCTGGATCGGGACTTGGCTGTTGAAGAGGTGATATTTTCCTGTGCCGTCCTGTGCCATTGCGTTGAACACCCTTCATCCTTGCCATCTGCATCGAAAATCCCTCAACTCATGAAAAGATTGTCTCAGTCATGCCGATGTTGGGCCATGGATTATTGGTGGATCATCGACGATTAGCTTTAGAGGAGAGAATCCGCGCGGCCTGTGCTCTACCAAGTGTCTTGCGAGGCGTTCTACGAGGCGTTTTGTGGGATTTGATCCATGGATGTCGACGACGATTCAGCTGGCTGCTACAGTAGAGACCTCCGGATGCACGTCGTTCCGAGGAATACAGCGCGTGGATTGGACGGCAAGAGAACAGAGGAGGGGAAAAAGGAATCAGTGGGGGCTGAGCAATCCTTGAGGGTTGCGTGTAGCCAAGAGGGGGCTTACGAAGCTTTAGAGGGACAGCGCAGAGATGGTATGGCTCGCAATGGGATTTGGTGTACCTCTGTGCCGAGAGCGGCTGATGGGTCATGACATATAGTTCATCTTGCGCTCTTCTGTAGGACAGGCAGCCGTTTTCACTGTCTTGTTTACAAGATTCCCTCGCATTTATAGTCTGCAATGGCTGCCGTTGACATGTCTCACATCAACTTTTATCAACCACCATCAGCAAGCAGCCCATGCTCCAGCCTAAAGCCATCAATTTTGGGTAATACTGGCGGAAAACGTGACTGATGAGACAAGCCATCCACTACGAATCGAAAAATCGAACCTTTGTTTCAAACCCAGATGGTTGGAGATACCAGAGTCGGGGATGAAGGTATTGTTGAAACCCAGCGTCATGAGAAATTCATCTAATTACTGCAGAAAACTCGATAAGAGCTGGGAACAATCGAGGCGACGGCGACAGTGACATCAATAACGAGGAAGACTTCTGCTTTCCATTCATCGAGTCTATCGAAAGCCCTCACAACATTTCGTCCGAAATCGAGAAGAGCACATCTATTTCACCAGAGAAGATTGATCAAGTTCTGTCTCATGACGAATTCCTCAACGTTGACGAATTTCTTCCCCTCGCCGAGCTCTGGACGGCCTCGTTAGCTTCAGACCAATCTCAGCTTCAAGGAGGCGTCGCACAATCATCGGTGAAGCAGAGTTCTTCATGGAGGATGCCGAATCTAACGCTCTCTACTGATGACGAGCCTATGACAGCAACGGTCACACTGGAGAGTTGGGACTTTTTCAAGCGCAAGTCAGTCACAATTGACTTGGACGAAGGTAGCAGAGTCAAGATTCATGGTAAGACTGTATTCACTTCAGTCTCAACGTGTCTAATAATCTTACAGAACGTTCATTCGAATTTTCCAATGACATCGGAAGCAATGACAGATTCGATAAGTCGATCATCAAACCAACCTTGAAATCTAGCAATGGGTGGAACAAGAACTCGGACAACATGCCGAGCAGAACGCTCTCCAAGTCACTGAGCAAGCAGGTATTGACTTTTTCGGGACTGAGTGGGCACAATTCCAAGCGTGAGACACAGGCTCAGCGTTCAGGTCAGTGCGGATGTCTCGATTGTCGTAGGCACGCCTGATAATTCTAGAAGACTCGATCGTAATCGACGATACTGATGATCATGATCTTCCTTCATCTAAGAAGCATAGGAGAGCGGAGAACGCGACTCTACAAGCTGTATTCAAAGTTCCTCCTGGACTCGGACTTTACTACAACCGAGCGCTCCAAGACCACGAGAATACTGCAAGCTCAAATCGGTCGAGTGAGGTTGGTGGCAGCCAGGGTATGTACAGAACGTGAACCTCTAACCCAAAAGTGAAACGGTGTCTGACATTCCACAGATAACCCGTTCGTGGTGCAGGACGAGGACATCAAGACTGACGACGAGGGCACTTCTGCTGAGATAGAAAGCATTATGTCTGAGATTGACACTGCAGACACCCAACTCAACACACCTTGTTCAACAAAAGAGCCAAAGACACATCATTTCTCGGATCCTAATACAACCGCCGAGCCTTTTAATCGCCTATGCTCCCGTAGCATCACTCCATTCGCGGACCGTGAAAGGCGGCCTATTCACGCAAATTCTCACAACGGGAGAAGGTCAACCACCGACGGTTCCGTCAGCGCTATCGCCATCAGACCACTTGGAACCGAGCAACATCAGGGTCCTGGTGGCCCAGCAGAGGTAGAGGAGCAGGAGTGGGAAATTACGGAGATTCTTGAGAAGAGAGCGGCCGGGTCAGAAACGGAATATAGGGTACGCTGGGAAGATACATGGTTGCTCAGCAGTGAATTGGGAAGCGCACAGCGGTTGTTGGAGAAGTTTGAGGCAAAAGGCCGAGCACAGCATGGACGTAAACGGGGTAGACCGGCTCGGACGGACAAAGGCTGGTGATCGTGCATTTGTCCGTAACCACATCGTGGGTGCGTGTACGGCCATGTCCCTGCGTCAAGCAAGCACGCAGCCTATTCGTTGCCAAAGGCTCAGCTGCAGCGCGAAAGGAGGTGAAGGGATTAATTTGCAAAATTGGTTGACCGTCAATGAAGAACAGGAAAGCAAGCGAAGACAAGGGTGTATTTCGAGATTTGTTAACTATTTTAGAGCTTGGGTCTGCTGCATATTGAATTAAAATAATGCAATAAAGGACGAGAAGAGAGTTGTTGTAGCCACTTCTTGTACTTAACGTCTAAGGGGGGCTTCCAAAACCTCTGTCAGCCATATCTCCAGGAGAGAACTCCCGAGCTCATTATTCCAGGAGGTCTGACGTTGTTTGCCTCCTATGATCCAATACCGGCTCATCCAAGGGGCATCACCTTGCACTGCCTCAGAAGAGTTTTCCTGAGAGACGTTACCTTGGATAGCCCAAATACCAGGTGGCGAGGCATCATGGGCACCGCCTCAAGCTGCCCCAGAAGATTTCTCCTGGGAGACGGTGGAGCAGGACTGGAGCAGATGGAGGCTGCCATTGTTTCGTAGTCGTGCTTGCATGGGGTCAATATTCTAGGGGAACCGCTACCCGTACACCCCCCCGGCTTACATGTACGAGTACTCGTACTCGTACACCCCCCCCGGGGAACCTGAAATTTCCATTGCGCATCACTCAGTTACACACCAAATTTAGTAGGCAATCCAAGGGTTTACATATGATCCTGAGCAACCTCTCCATGACCTTCCCCACAGGCTCAAATTCGGTTAATCTAGCCTAGTAAACTCACACATCAGACTTCCTTCTGACGCTCATCATCGCCATCGCCATCGCCATTGTCATGACCACCCTCACCGACGCCCCACCTGTCAGCACCGCCTCCGCCGGCCCCATGTCTTAGGCTCCACCTCACGTTTCGGGGAAGGTCTATGACGATGTGAAACTCCTGATTGAAGGGCTCAATAAACACGCTGGGCCAGAGGGCTATGCTGTCGTCACTGCACGCTCCAAGAAGTCCAAGAAAGGTGTTGATCGGATCGTCTATATACGGTGCGATCGTGGGGGAAAAGCAAGTCTAAACTTAGCGGGTTTTGGAAGACGTCTCCACAGTGGCACACGGCTCATGGAGTGTCCTTTCAGCGCCGTCGGCAAACGGAACAAGGAGGGTGGCTGGTATCTTGAAGTCATACGAAACGGGGTCACAATCATACTCCTACACTCGTCTCAGCTCATCCAGCTCTTCGAAGGCTAGCCATGACAGAGGAGGTTCGGGAATCAATAAGTTCTCTTATCAAAGCCGGGGTCAGGTCAACGCAGGTTCTCACTCATCTTCGGCTTGGTGCTAATCAGGAAAACCCTTTCTTCACACGACATGACGTCTACAATGTAAAGAATCAGCAGAGAAGACAAGCTCTTGGCGTTTTAAGTTCTGTTCAGGCCCTTCTTCAAAATCTGGAACGCGACTCCTGGTTCTGGCAGTACGAAAAGGACGAGCTCGATAGGATCACCAAACTCTTCTTCAGTCGATCAAACTGTCGTGATATGCTGACACGCAACAGCGAGGTACTCATCATGGACTGAGGAACAGCAAAGGATAAAGACACCTAGGTGGCAGGTCTCGGCCATGCTTGCAGGGAGGTGGAGCCATATTCTGCACGAGAATGAGTCTAACAGCGAAAGGGATGGGCTCTACGATGTGCGGCTGAGGATTCTTGAGATGGTGGTGGAGATCAGGCAGGCACACGGTAAGAAAACGGTTGTCGTTTTGCACGATATCTATCTATGTTCCAGCACCACCTCGCTCTTGCCTTCATTGACTAGTGTGCAGGGGCCCATGAGGCAGGAATTCGAGTATTTGATAAGGGCGCTCCTGCATCTGATTTAGCCATCGAAGTTCCAAATTGGATAAAGCATCTACCGCAGTGATCGCCGCATTGTACCCTTTTTCGAAAACTTCGTTAAAGCATTCATCGATATGCTCATTTGAGAAAAACTTAACAGTCAAGGACTCTGTCGACCATACTGCGTAATCAAGAGACCCAAATTGAGAGACAAAGTCGAAGAAAGCAAGTGGCGAGATTCCCAGAGGTTGAATCATCAAAATCCTGTTGAGCGGTGTTGACTGAGTACAAAGATTTGGCAAAGTGTACTGCTCCGGTCGGAATCTTGTTTCCCAATCATTCTGCCGCCACGATGTGAGGAACACGCAAGGGCGGAGGTGGAACCTGCGCCTTTGTTACTTTTACTGCCGGATAAACGTCGCTTCTGACTTACTATTGGTCGATTCCATTGCACTGTGAGTATCCAGCAGGGGACCAGACAAAACGTAAGATTGTCCGAACGAAGTTGAAAGAGAGAATCGAATGGGATGCCCTTTGCCGTTTTATATAAGCCCAGTTCCAACAGACACGCTTTATCTCTGGGCCGCCCTTTCATCTCAAGCGCAGGGTGAAGATTAGGGGTGCAGATACTCTGATGAGTCTCCTTTCCCCAAAACAGGAAAGCGCCTCCAAATTCGGGGTGGAGGTGATCAACTCCTTCGGTCTATGTATGATCTATCACGTAACCTAGCTCGGGTTTACTTCCAGGGTTTCGCGGAAGCTTTGGAGTAGCCTTGTTGGTGAGGCCTTGGACTGGGAAACGATGGCGAGCTTATGCCCGGCTCATTCACGCTTTCGAAAGTTTTGGGGCTTGTGACCCTCGCCGATTGGGAAATGCAAGGTCTGGCTCGTTTCCAGCGACATACCTGGCATACATACATTCTCTCGACCTCTTGACGGTAGGTTCCATTGCACAACCTATTATCTACACAAACGATCTGGGCCTCTCCGCATATCAAGAAGACAGGAAGGAAGAAAGTCTAAAGCCTATTAAGCCCTTGGGAAGACATTTTACTTTCTGCAGTCATTACAGCGCGGATGATCGCAATAACGATCCCCGCACCAATATCCTTTCGTCGGTTCTGTCCATTGTTTGCAACGACAACACCATCTCTTGCCCTCTCTTCGTTCCCCCTCCTCAAAATCATGCCCGAAATGAATCCTCCTGGAAGATGTTACCTAGGAGAGCCTGGGTTACCAGGTGGCGAAGTATCACGGCCACCCACCTCACGTTGCCCCAGAAGGATTCTCCTAGGGGACATTACCTAGGAGAGCCCCAATTACCAGCAGAATTGGAAGAAGGGGCCAGAATTGGAGCAGGGCGTCACAACTGGAGCAGGGCGCCAGAATTGGAGCAAGGTGCCAGAACTGGAGCAAGGCGCCAGAACTGGAGCAGGGTGCCTGAATTGGGGTAAATCGAAAGAAGGTGGAGCAGCAGGACTGGAGCCGACAGAGAGACTTTCAACTAACAAACGAATGTCTAATTAATTTGTGCAAAGAGAGGTTTGTATAACGGTGAATGGCATTAGAAGTTACGCACAATTATGTAAATACCCGAACAGCTATGCAACCTGAGTATCGCCACCTCATCTCTTCACAAGGAAATTGCAAATATCTCCCGCAACGCAGTCTTCTCACAAACGACGCGCTATCAGAAGTAGCTCACCATCCCAGACGTGCATTCCGTCTTTATCAAGCTACTAGCTCTTTCATTAGACACACAATGCTTGACGTAATTATTCACCATACGGATATTTACTTGAAGGTTAGCAGGCCGATCACACCTTGGTCCTACTGAAAGCGATTCAAGTATGAGTGGGACGTTGGTCATCAACGGAGGGCCACGGATAATTAAACAGAAAGTATCCACAGTCTTATGGGTGACATTTGCCGCCGTCTCATGGCGAATGTTGTTCAACCTCATCTTTGCAATTGCGATCCGATTCATGCTCTTGAGCGCGGGCTGGAAGATGAACATAGCCGCAATTCTCTCTGCGATTGCAATACCAAGCTGAACGGCCTTCCTACGTAGAGAGTGAGTCGGCGTTGCTGTCATTCGAGTAGTCAAAAGCATCTATCAGCAGTGTTGAATCTGGAGCGGAATTCCGAATCTCATCGTCGGTGGCCAGCTCTATCTTAAACTGGCGGGTTTTTAACTTGACGGTGCTAGAAAGGATATCGAAGAGGTGTGCCAGCTTAGGTACGTAGCTCCAAAGGTGCGGGCGAAGCTCGGCGAGAGCATCAACGAATAGAACCCGAGCGTCGCGGGGGATCTCGGTTTGAAAGCTAACGCAGATCAGTGGATACCGGTCAAAGCTCGTGGTTAACACTTACGAAGATTCCGAAATACTCTGAAAAGCGGGCAGTATTCGAATATGATGCGGTACCAGAGTGAGGAGAGCGAGAGAGGAGAATCGGGTTTGGATCAAAGACCAGATAGTCCCTTCCTGTCTCCACCTCCTCAGATTGCGCTGAACATCCAGAAATGCGGACCTTTCGGCAGGATTGATAGAAGAGTCCCATCCTCTCATCCTTGGATGGATCTTGATAACCATAGCTTTGATAGATTTGGTAAGTGCACATCCGCTTTGAATCTCCATCTGCCCAGATCGGTCTTGGAAAAGGTCCGCCCCTTCATTGATTAGTGAGGTAAAATGAGCGCGCACGAACCGTTGGAGGATGATGTTGATCAATCCGAGACGTTCCGTCCAGAGGCCTACCATGTACAAGTGGCTTGATAAGTCGAGTGAAGCATTCATAACCTCTTCTGGTGCTAACACGCGGTATTGAGCAACGGCCCCCTTGAGAGCCACGAAATGTTCAGGACAACCGAACGCCGCCACCATTTGAAGCAAACGAAAGGCCCGGTTATATCCCATCGGGATCTTGCTTCTTTGGATATGGCAATTAGCGAAGCGCTCCAGGTACTTTATCCAGGGGCATGAAGGGGACGACTTGAAGAGGGTTGAGACGCTGGCTTTTATGACCGCGAGATCCAATCGTCGAGTATCGCCTTCATCCCAGTCCGAGCCGCTTTCATCAACGTTGGAAGTTTGAGCCTCGACCTCTTCAATCTGTAATTTTCTTCGTTTCGCTTGGGTGGAGTCAAGATTGAACGCGTAGGAGCGAGGCGCAGCACCAACCTGCCATGACCTTGAGATTTCCGGATACAGTACGCTCTTCAGCATAATCTGCTCGCTAGCCTCGTAAAGAGACCTCGCCAGTAGTAGCTCGGCATAAAAAACCCTTAAGCTATCTGCCTCGATCGGCGCTCCGTTGACGACCTCACCCTGGCTGAGGCGCCTCGCATTCTCCAAAAGATATATCCCGCAGTCCGAGCCATTAGTCTGTTGATGTGAGCGCTACCAAGTCATTAGCCAATGAACTTATGGAATCGGCAAGTGTACTTACGCCTTCAATGGGAGGGTTCCACGTGGAATAGTCTTGACTGAGTTTCTCACCGACACGCTTCATTTGCGCCTCCACAAATTCACAACAACCACCCAGATCATAACCGGGCAATGAGCTGTAGTAGCTTATCGTTTGAATCGGAATATCTACCACGATCAGGATCCAGTGATCGCTGGGGTTGTGCGGAATGATTATGCGTGTATGTTTTCGTCCGACTGACCATACGGGCCCGTTCAGCATCTCCTTTCTCTTTCGAACGTCATTGACATCGAATTCCGTATGCTTACTGTGCAAGACTGTGGTACATGCACCCCATCTGAAAAGCGATAAGACACACATGAGTGGGGACGTCGAAAGCCACCTCGAGGGGAGAAAGGAACTCAAGTCTTCCCTCACTTCTTCCTTCGTTCTGGTCCGGAATTGAACGTCGGAATAATCACCAACGGAGATCAACTTAAGCTCAGCTTCTTTGATAACTTCGCCAACAGTCTGCGCTTTCGGCTGAAAGTCGAAGCCACAAGAGAGGCGCCGGGAACCCAGTCCCGCCTCATCTTCCCGTAAGAAAGGTTCGCGTGCGGCAAGGTCTCGCACCCAATGGTCGCAGTCCATCTCGAAGATGTGATCGACCATGGGCTTTGAGAATGCCCTTGGGGGAGGATTATTGTTGACGTATATGACCTTTCCACCATTTCGACGTACCGCGGGAATCAGCTTGCTCTTTAGTTCGTACCTCGGACCCTCAATTGCCAATGATGTACCAACGACCAGGAGGACATCAGGCCTTGAGTTCGCGTCTTTGTCGATAATCCTCGCTTTTTCTTCGCTAGAAGGATCGTCAATATCTTGGAATAAGACAATGTTGGGTCGCAAATGTCCAACGTGAATGTTCGTTCTTCCTCCCCTTCTCTGCCGTTCTTCTACCCTCGACGCGCATTCAGGGCATGATACGAGCTCTCCGGAAGCAAGAGCTGTCTCGCGTACGCCATCCCAGCTCGTGAGATGCCTGCAATAAGAGCACCTAAAGGAGTCAAGGTTGCCATGCAGCTGGACCACGTTGCAGTCCTTGGACTCGATATCAGCATTCAAGCCAGCCCTTGCCTCCAATCCATCAAGATTCTGAGTATAACATCTTTGGAGCTTTCCGCATCTTTGAAGAGTTTGGAGAAATCGATGCGTATCCGTTTGAACCAGATCTTCGGATTTTGCCTTGTTCCTTATTCCAATCAAGCATTTATACAATTCTTTTCTCCTCTCTTCATCATCAAGCACTTCTTTCTCGAAAAGCCCTCTATTCGTCTTGTGAAGGCCAGTCTCAGACCGAAAGTCCTGGATAACTGTTATTCAAAGCTGGCCAAGGGTATAGATCGATACTCACAGGTATACCGCAATTCGTACTAATTCCGGCGCCCACAAACACGATGATTCGATGAGCCTCGTTAATGACACTGGCGACCTCCTGCAGTTCGTGCTCAACATTTTCCGTGACGTCTTCGAGTGTTAGCTATCGCCAGAGCCAATGGTTTGGTGGAAAATACCTGCGGGGTTTCCCACTGGAGATGATTCATTGCAGCCTGTCTCGGTTCCGTCAATCGACATACATGATGAGGCATCTTGCGAATCCTCTTGGGCGGATGCTGTAGGTCCTGCCGTCGAGGAATTGTTGCCATCTGTATTTGCTTGATCACTGAGCGTCGTGATGGTGTCGATTTTATATTGTGGATTTGCAGTGCGAGTGGATGTGGAGACCAGCCCTGCTTTATGGTTTCGCCGAGTCGTACTGGGTGTAGTGTTTGCCTGCGAATGAGCCGCCGCAGGGTGGAAGTCCTTATCGGTTGCTCGGCCTTTACCAGAGAGCCGTCGAATCTCGGTATGGAGGACGTCAATGATCTTGCGATTTATGTTACCGTCCTCTTCAGGATTTGATTCCTCCAGCAAACTCCTGAGACGGTGTTCAAATTGGAAAGAAGCTTAGTAGTCTTCGAAGGATACCTTGGAACGTCTTACCGTGCGAATTTGAACATCCATTGTAGATGTCTCAAAGCATCGTTGGCAGACCAAAGGTCGATGTTTTGTCGATTTAGGGTCTAAATATGCCGTAGCATCCACAACTGACGCCGAACATTGACATCCATAATTGAAGCCCCTTTCGAACAGCCGCATCCAAAACTGGTCCCCTGTCCTGTAGTCGTCATTAGCGCAATTTGATAGTATCGATTGGCTCATTCTCCAGCAACAGTCAAGGGGAAAAGCGAAGAGAAGGTAAATTGCTCCAGTTTAGTGGACGGCCAATGAGAAAAGGCAAATGGATTGACGGACTGCTCCATGCAGATAGGCAGAAACTTAAGTACAAGGAGAATGTCAGAGGTAGCCATGATTTGCTGTTTTCAAGGCAAAGCAAGTGTAAGTAAGCCTGCGAAGTGCATAACAGCTAACCCAACTATCTATACCCACGCTAGTCAGACATTCAGCCAAAGGAGTAGCTATCAAGGTGTTCCGAATCCAGCCATAACCACAAGCTGACGAAAGAAGTACTGCCTACGAACCTTATCTGTTAAATAATATCAGCGTTAGAGACATTCTGCGAAAGTTCTAATCGCCCTTTCATATCAAGGTCTGCAAGCTCATTACTGATTCTGACACCTGAAACGCAATCTTCCGCATAGGCGATCTCATCTTCGCTGATTCCTAGACAGTCCTTCGGAATCCAGACAACTGGGCTTCGAGGGTTAGCAGCCTCATGCTCGTACCCGCGCCGATTTGTTATACGGAGTTGGTTCCGTGCGAGCTCGTCAATGCTTTCTTGGAGATCTCGAGGGACCTTCTTGGGAGGTGTTATCCAGCCATAAAAAATGTGCGCTAGACGGCGTAGAGGATCGAGCGCAGCTCGCGAGGAGTGCCCCCCATCCGATGTTCCCTCCTGACCCTCTCCGTCCTTCGTGGAGGCTGGCAGATATTTAAGAATCGAGGCGAAGACGTTTCCCAGTAGCAATTGGTAAATAACCGTCGACGTTGTGGCAATCATCATAATCACGGCCTGACCAATACCGGTTAAAACACCCCGGTCATCGCGAATAGACAGGAAGAGACCTATCAGGCATAGCTCCATCATGTAGACCCCTGTAAAAAGTTGCTTCAAAGCTGTCGGGTAAAGTCGACCTCCAGTATCGTACGGGAACGCAGACACGTAGAGCAAGTTGTAACGGAATACGAACAAAAAAAGGCCGAAGGTGACCACGCTGAAGGCGAGAATGATGGGGGCGATGACTGAGTAAGTCAAACCTGAACCGTCAGCAGAGTCGTCAGAAACGATGTAAGCGTCTTACCAATACATGCAAGGTTCGTGTAAAGCGGATACAAGGTCCCCCATCGAATCTCCGGTAAACTCATCTGTCTTTGCCACTTCTGCCTCGGTGTACGATCCATCCAAGGGGCAAGGATAAGCCAGTTGATTAAACCCTCGGCTTGCAGGAGGGCACCTGCACTCACCGAGAGACCTTGCAAAATGAGATAGGAGAAAAAATAATTGCTTGCCTTGGGGAGATTTCTGGCCAACAACGCGGGTGCAGAGTCCAGGCCGTGGAGAATGTCTTGAGCGATGGCCGTGATACTGGAAGAAAACGACACCGTGAGAGAGTTTTGCACAAAGAGAAAGACAAAATAGTATTTCTGCAGCGACAGCTCCACTGCCGTCTCCGTTAATAGACCTTGCCAACCCGTGAGAATGCGCAGGATCAGTGGCAGCAGTACAGTCAGTACTACCAACATCAACTGCGGCAGGACGCCTTGAATGATTCCACTAAGCCACGCTGGAGCGCCGGCTATCCAGCGAAGCCATGACACGGAGTCTCCGAGATTGGTGATCTGAGAGAGGAAGCCCGTGAAAGCGACGGGTATCGCCCACGTAATGAGAAGTGAAGCGATGGCGATCCACACCAACCCAATCCGCACATATCGATTCCACCACCGTCGAGATAGACTACTCCATCGGATTTCCTCCACGGATACGTCAATGTGCTTGACTGATAGGCGCAAGGGAGCGGAATTCAGCAGCGTCTGAGAGGCCATATAGGCGGCGGATTGGGTGTTGAATCGTATGAAGGCCGATCTCATCCGCGGATATTTGCTCGATTCTCTTCCGTTCGAATCGAGCTCGGCCAGCTCCCTTTGGTCTGCCCTGATCTCCTTGTTCAAACGTGCCAGCTCCCCTAAGCAGTGGTCGATGGTATCAACCCTCTTTCCGATGAGAGAAATTACAGGCATCCAAATCCACCCGTTTATTGGAAGGTACATATGATCACGGTCTTTCTTCTTCAGGTAGCGCTTCCACAACGGTCCTTCCTTTTCAGTATCCGACCCCCTCGGTTGTGCAAGCTCACGGCTCTTGCGTTGACGGAAGGACGTCACAGCCGATGTGATAAGGCTGGTCTCCGCGGCCTCCAGGGCGGTAAGGAGCTTTTTTCGCTCCTGCATCTTCTTCGACAGAGCAGAGAGATCTCGATTGATCCATACAGAACGAACTCCATCAGGGAATATGCTGTAGAGATCCTTCAATATCGGAAGATCTTTCTCAGGAATATCGGTCACTAAAATGGTGTTGGTGGCCTTCAAAAGACGATGCTCAGGCGACGCGAGGTAAGCATGGCGGACGTGAACGTAAAACAACAGTTCCACATAAATAGTATAACATATGAACACAATCACAAGTAAGGCCATCACCAAATGGGCCCAGCAGAATGCGGTGTGATCGAGCCCAATATTGGCCCAGCTATACCTATCGAGACCTCGGGTCAGACCCGCAGCATCATTACCGCCACGGAAATTTAGAGGGACGAGAATGGGTATAACGATGACCGATAGACTGGTGAAGATTGTGAGAAGCGTGCGGATATATCAAAGAAAGAAGAAAGCATCGAGGCCAGAGTGCTGTAAAACGATCCTGTCGGGTAGCTGGAATATACGTGAAATCCAGGATAGAGTCCCTGAAGGGCGTTGACTGGTGCGTTGTCCCTCAGGCACTAGGTAAGTTCGAGGTTGACTGTCACACCGAATCAGTATCTTTGCGCGTGAAGGATAACTGAGACTTACTAGATTTGTTTGAGTCTATCCTTAAGAAAGACAAAAATGCAGACCTCAATAGCAAATACGGCCGCGGATGTGGCGAGTGACGCCAGAAAGGTTCGTAGCGAGAGCCCTTGAGCGTGTTGTGCTTTTTCTGGTGAGGCGTTGAGCGCAGTGCCAGCACTGCTGAGCGAGGACGTCATTGTCGTCGATATCATCAAATGTATAGAAAGCAAGCTGCAGGAGAAACGCCTTTCGGCAGTGTTCTGACTGTTTCCTTCCCGCCAGGTATTGGTCGCGCAATCTTCCCTGCAGGGAAAGCAATTTCCAAGCTTTTACTCTAAGCTATTAAGACTTTTGTGAAGACAAAGGTTGCATAGTATTTGGATATTCATGGAGCTTGGTCAGTCCGCGGATTGGACAAAGGTCTTATACGCAAACATGCTCGTAGACTCCAGACGGAGGGTGTCCACCTCCAGGCAACATTGTGCTCCAAAAACTGGATGCTAATCTTAGATCGGGGCAGTTAACTGCAACCCCTGCCCTGTGTTGCATCGTAGCTTTGTCCGAGATGTTCCGAAGGGCCGAAAGATGCGGAAGCATTTGCCATCTGCCTTTGATGTGTCATACTGGAGAAAGGACCTCTTTGTAGATGTCTTGAAGGGTCAAAAGACGTGAAGGTGTTCCCCAGGTGGGTTTGATCTATTATTCTTCTAGACCTACAGTTGATATTGAAAGCGGCCCACTTCCGCGTTGAACTAGCGATTGTGTAGGGTATGTATAGTAGATACAGAAGGAACAGCTGCTATGGCAAGTCTGTAACAGCACGGCGGATCTCAAAGTCATTATCCAAGCAATATTCTGCCAGCAAGACTATTCATGGAGGTTATAATAACAAAGCATCCGTCTTAATGACATGCATTAGCGTCAAAAGCTTAAAATTCTTTATTCTGCCCCACACTGCCCGTCATGCAGCTTTTCATCATCCGCGGTCTACATCTCCAAATATTCCTTGTTCAAGGCTGGTTTGACACTATTGTAGATGCTCAAGATTGTGTGGCAAAAGTATCAGCTATATTGAATCGACATGGCCGTCACAAACAAGCTCGTTCCAGAAGCTGAAGCGCAACGGGCTGAACTGGAGAAAAAATTGCGGGCTGAGCTGGAGAAACCATTACCGAACGCTAATATCGAGAAGGATGGGAATGGCAATCTCAAATACAAGAACCTCGGCGCACATGTTCTACCTTTACTACGGATTCTAGAACTTGAGCTTAAGGCGAGTTTGGTCTACTCTTCCAAGGATACCTCTAACGATCTGTGTCCAGGACTGGGGCTACACGGTGTGGCGATTTTCGACTCCAATAAATATCGACAACGTGACAGGACCTGTCTACCTAATACCGATATGCACCGTATCAGGGACGCCACAGATTGAACCAGGAGGTCTGCTGGAGCCTGGTTACAGAACGTATGTGAACGGTGTAAAGCTTCAGCCGGAGCTGGATTGTCTATTTATCGTGCCTCTGCGCAAGAAAGACTCCTAAGCGCACATGGATTGAGAAGAGGTTCCAACAAGCTGTGGATCTTTATTTCGAGCCTGAGCGGGTGCTACCAGGTTCGAAGGGTTGGATAATATGGTGTGGTTGTTTGCTTGTACAAGACCATAAGATGTCGGGGGTGTGGTATGGCCAAGCATTTGCGGGTGAGTGGTAGGGTTAAGGTATACGAAAGAATCCGCCGCTTCCACGTGAAAATAAGGGTTAAAGAATAAGGCATTCTCCATTGGCAGGACGTTCGGAGAATTGGAATAAGTTT
>JAABUL010005566.1_pt1 | contig 15540 bp, 17 predicted proteins | sample 5559151 | NCBI WGS metagenome assembly JAABUL01 (sample SAMN10711876, study PRJNA513368) | rock metagenome | isolation source: Antarctica rocks | place: Antarctica: Victoria Land, Pudding Butte sud | reverse complement strand
CCGGATCGGTCTCGAACAGCTGATCTCCGCACGGCATCGGACCCATACCCACAGCCTCGCCGACTACCCACCTCAACCGCGCGAACGACACACCCGAAACCGCGGGTTACTGACCCACGCACCTAGGTGGGCCAGGGCGTTCGCGATCATCGGTATGCCCAGGTCCCCCTCCGTCACGGCGACGCCGCGGAACTTGTCGGGGTGGGGGGTGGCGAACTGCGCTGCGAGTTCGACCTGGTCCTCGGACAGAATGTTGACTACGAAGGCGCCATCGGCGCCCACGACCTCCGCGGTCCGGAGTCGGCGGTTTAGGCACACCAGCAGCATCGGTGGCTCCATCGACAGCGACGAGACCGCACTCGCGGTCACGCCGAAGCGCTCGTCGCCGTGGCGGGCGGTGATCACTGTCACGCCGCTCATGAAGTGCCCGACGACGTCGCGGAAGACCGACTCGTCGACGGGCGTGGTGCGCTTGGTCCTCGGAATCTCGGTCATGCCGCTCCTCTGGTCCGGGCTACCACAGCCTCTTCTGTTAGGTCGGGTTCGCCAGCGTGGGGGGTTACCCTTCCGCGGGTTGGCGGCAGGTCGTAGTTGCAAGCTCGGCCCCTGCGACATGAACCCGTTACCGTGATGAGTTCCGCGGCCGAGACCACAATCAATCCACCAGCCCGGGAAACCCCCGCATGGTCGTGGAATCCTTGGTCTGCCGAGCGTTTGTCGATCGTGTGCTGTGTGTGTCAGCAGGGTGCCTCGTCATGGCACCAACGCGTGCGGGGAGGGGGCCGTGGGTGCTGCGCCGGACAGTGCTGCGCCGAGCAGCTCGCGAATGCCCTCAGGGGTGACGGGCTGCGGGTTCGCGTAGGGGGCTCGGGTGGCGAGCTCGACGGCACGAGCGAGGTCAGTTTCGCGCAGTCCGAGTTCCGCCAACGACCGGGACGCGCCGAGACGGCCGGCCAAGTCAAAAAGTTCCTGTGCGGGGGTATCGGTGCCGAGCGCCCGGCTCAGGGCAGTCATGGCTGCGGGGACTGCCGAGGCGTTGTAGGCGAGTACATGCGGGAGCACAGCAGTGTGCGTTTCGGCGTGGGGCAGGCCGAAGGTACCGCCGAGAACATGGCACAGCTTGTGGTGCAGGGACATGGTGGTGGCACCAAGGCAGGCGCCGCACAACCACGCCCCGTACAAGGCGTCGGCACGAGCGTCCAGGTCGGTGGGCCGGGCCACCACCTCAGGCAGCGCCCGTGCGAGTCTCCGGACGCCCTCTTCAGCCATCAGCGAGATAATGGGAGACGTGTCCGGGGCGTAAAGGGCCTCAGCGGCGTGGGCGATCGCGTTCATGCCGCTGCTCACCGATGCCCTGGCCGGCAGCGAGATGGTGAGCTGCGGATCGTAGATCACCGCGCGGGGCAGCACCCGGTCGTTGGTGCCGGTCCGCTTCTGTCCGTTCACGGTCAGGCCCCACACCCGCGTCATTTCCGAGCCCGAGTAGGTCGTGGGGACGGCGATGACGGGCAGGCCGAGATCCAGCGCCAGGGCCTTACCCAGACCGATCGAGGATCCACCACCGACAGCGACGCATCCATCGACATCCCGCCGCAGGGCGAGCTCCCGTGCGTGCTGGGCGACCTGAGCCGGGACGTGCATGACCGCAGCTGCGTGCACCCCGGCGGACCACTCGCCCAACGCGTCCGCGACTGCGCTTGCAATGTCGGACCTGCCGGCGGTGGACAACACCAAGACGTTGCGCAGTCCCAGCGCCTCGACCTCCTCCGGTAGCTGGCCGAGACTTCCAGTTCCGAACACCACCCGCATCGGCATTGCCTGGTAGGTGAACCGGCGGGTGTCGGTCATGTCGGTTGCTCTACCCGTGTCAGCGGAACTGCCTGCAGCACGAGATCGACGTAGGTGTGCCGGTAGGGGGTGGACACCCCGAACTCTCTGGCCCGGTCCGGGTCGTCGGACACCCCGAAGTCTTGGATGAGGCTCTTCTTCACCGCGAAGACGGCGTCGGACTCGATGTAGGGGCTGTCGGCGACGAAGATGTGCGTCGTCACCGGCCGATAGTTTGCGGCTGCGGCAATGAAGTGGATGTGCGCGGGGCGGTAGGGGTGCCGGTGGGTGGTGGTGAGCAGCTGCCCGACCGGCCCGTCGGTGGGAATCGGGTAATGGCTGGGGACCACGGTGCGGAACCAGAAGCGGCCTTCATGATCGGCGGTGAACAGCCCCCGCCCGTTGCGCGCGGGCTGCAGATCGGGTTGTTGGACGTCGTAGAACCCCACCTCGTTGGCCTGCCACACATCCACCTGCGCACCCGGCAAGCCGACGCCCTCAGCGGAGACGACGCGGCCGGTCACCACGCACGGGGTCCCGGCGCCGACCAGGTCGATGGTCTCGCCCAGCTCCCGGTGGGGGGACTCGACGATATGGAACGGGCCGAGCACCGTGGAGTCGGTGGTGACGGCTGATTGGTCGCCATTAATGGTCTCGACCAGCATCGAGACCCCTAGCACATCAGAGAGCAGGATGAATTCCTGCCTGGTGTCATCGCACATCTGTCCGGTGGCGGTCAAGAAGTCGATGGCCCGTTCCCATTCTCCCGTGCTCGGTCGGACGTCCCGCACGAAGTCATGAAGGTGGCGCACCAGCAAGGTCATGACCTCCCGCAGACGCACATCGGGAGTTTCCTTGAAACTCTCGATCACCGCGTCCGCGGCTGTGTCTTCGGTGAAGTCGGTTGTCATGGGGCCCTCCATCAGCGGTGCCGGGCGATCCCGGGAATTGGCTCAGCGTTGGTCAGATCGGTGGAGCACAGCAGCCGGTTAAAACGCGACCCGATGGGCAAGATCGGGGACCGTGGCGATATCGCTCAGGGATCAGCTTCACCCGCATTCGGCTGGACGGCGCTGCTGGTACCGGGCCAGGGAACTGCAATTCGATCCGACCGACTGCGGTGCCGACGGTAACCAGCGTCCGTCGGCCGATGGCCCACCCGGTGTAGGTGCCGCTGGGCGGAAGCAGTCCTTCCGGTTCGGTGGCGAGCGAAAGCCGGCCGGGCCGCGCGCCCGGGAGCACGGTGCCCTCGAGCTCGCAGGGTCGACCCAGCGGCCGCACCGCGGCGTCGAACTCGCCGGAGCGCACGAGGCCGCGGATACGGGTTGAGGACATGCCGCCGTTGATTGTCACGACATCGACGTCGAATCCCATCCGGCGCAAAGTGCGCGCGTCACCCCCGCACGGTGGCCGAAGCGGTAGCTCTCTCCGACTACGACGAGCCGGGTCTCGATCGGGTGCAGGATGTTCTCTACCTACTGGTGGGGTGTCAACTGGGGACAGCGCCATGATGAACGGTATGACGAGCACATCCTGCACCCCGGTTTCGGCCATCAGCTCCAGGCGCCGCTGCACGCTCGAGATGAGCTGTACCTCGCGACCGAGGACACGGCGAGGGTGCGGGTCGAAGGTCACCACAGTTGACATCAGACCCGCGGGCTGTGTGCGTCCGATTACGGTGCGATGCCCGCGGTGTATACCGTCGAAGGTGCTCGCCGCGACCGCCCGGGGCCCGCGCCCCAGCGCGGCGGGATCGGAGGTAGCGAACACGTCAGCGACTCCTGCGAATGGGATGCGGGTCGGAGGGCGGATGTGGCCCCGGGGTGTGGCGGTGCCCCCGGGGCCATCCCCGTCAGGCGGGTGCGACCTTCTCTGCGTTGGCGTTCTCGGCGCTATTGCCGATGTAGCCTTCGTGCACGTCCTGACCTCGGGCGTACTCCGGCTGGAAGCGGACACTCGCATAGTGCGAAGCCTTCTCCGCTTCCTGGGCGCGCTTGCCCAGCTCGGCGGTATCCCCGAAGCCGAGGACGTCGCGGGCCAGCTGGGTCAGCGGGCCGTCGACCTGGTACTCGGTCCGTTGCAGGGTCAGCATGTTGATCAGATACAGCGGCGTGCCGTTGAACTTTTCGAACATCTCATGGCGAGTGCCCCACTCGGTGAGGAACCGCTCACTGATCTGCCGGAAGATTTTGATCCGGTCCCGGGCACTGATCTCCGACCCGCGCAGCGCCTCCTCCAGCTTCGGGCCGATGTAGGGATCGTCCAGCTCGCGTTTGGTGGGCTGCAGGACCACGCCACGCCCGCAGAAGTCGATCAGCTTGTTCACCATGTCATGCTGGTTCTCCAAGTAGTGCGCGCGCCCGAAGTCGACGTAGATGTTGTTCGGCTTGAAGAGCCCACCCGGGGTGGCGAAGCCGGTCTCCTCGGCGGCGATCATGAAGGCGCGGCAGGTTTCGCGGAACCGGATGAGTTCGGCGATCTGGGCCTGCACGATCGGTTGGCCGCCGGTTCCCAGGGCTTGGGTGATGAGCAGGGCGAGACCGACCATCAGCTCGGCATGGATGCAGTGCCGAGTCTGGGTCTCCAGGTGCACCCAGTCGAACTGGCGCTGCGGGTACCACTTGGCGTGGTCGGGGTTGCCGATGTGCTGCACCTGTGGCCACGGGATCAACACGTCATCGAAATAAACCATGGCGTCGAGCTCGTCGCCGATAGTCGCCAGGGGGCGGTCGTAGGGGTCGGCGTCGGGCTCGGCGCGCGACTCGCGGGCGACGACGGTGACGCCCGGGGTGGCCAGCGGGACCAGCGCGTAGATCGTCTGCTCCGGGGTCTGGCCCGGGCGCCACAGGTTGCCGATCAGTATGTTGTTGACGAACGGCACCGAGGTACCGATAGCCTTCCAACCGCGCACGAGAATGCCTTCGTCGTTCTCCTCAATGATCTTGAGCATCGGCGTCTCGACCATGGCGTCGTCGCGCCCGCGGTCGTACTGCACGTCGAGGAACATCGGTGAGATCGAAAGGTCTTTAGAGGTGACTTCCTCCCACTGTCGCTGGATGTTGCCGTACAGGTCCCGGTGTCCGTTCTTGAAGCGGGAGTTCTCCGCCCACGGCTTCTGGTCGTCGACCTGGGTGAACATGACAACGTTCATACCCTCCGGTGGTCGAGTGAAGATGCCCCCTTTGAAGTGGCGGAACAGGAACTCTGCGTACTTGCGGCGGCGGACAGCGTCTTCCTTGGACCGCGGCAGGAACCAGTGCATCGACTGGCGCTCGCCGTTGTCGTCGATGAAGGTCGTGATGTCCTGGTGCTCGGGGTCGAGGTGCAGGTCGTAATACTCCGCGATCGCGTGGGCGTAGCCGCGGGTCTTCGGGTGGGTGGTGATGTCCTCGATCACCTCGCCGCCGACGTACACCGTGCGGCCATCGCGGAGGGACTCCAAGTATTCTTTGCCGGTCCTCATACTGTTTCTCCTGTGTTGGTGAGGTTGAGCTGGCGCTGGAACGTGGTGGCGTCCCAGTAATCCTCGCTGCGGCGGATCGTGTTCCCGCCCAGGTGCAGCACATGCGCCCCCCGCAGCGAGAGCTGCTGGCCGCGGGGGTGAAACGGACCCATTGGTGCTTGCAGGGTTGCGGTCAGCAAATAGGTAACGGCGACGTCGCCGCCCGGATCGATGATCTGAGAGCGTGGTTCCCAGTGGGCGTCGGGAAACCAGGTGAAGAACCGGCGCAGCCCTTCCGCGATGGCTTCCGGTCCCTGCCGGGTGTTGCCCTGGGCGATCTCCTCGTGCGTGGCGCCGGCGTCATAGAGCCGGGCGACGGCCGCGGGATCGTGCTGGTTGTAGGCCGTATAGAGCCGGGTCGGTATGTCGCTCAGGCCCATGCCAGCGCCGCCATCATCGCCGGCGCCTCGTCGATCGCCACGCCGTGCAGGTAACGGCCCTGCCCGTAGAGCAGTGGTGAGCGCGTCGCCGGGGCCAAGATGGCCTCGACGGTGCCGAAAACCACGAAGTGACTGCCGACCGGGCGTGCCTCACTGACTTTGCAGTCGAACGTCACCAGCGAGTCCCGCAGCACCGGCATGGCCACCTGCTCGGGTAGCTCGGCCGCCGCAACGGTGTGGTCGTCGAGGTACTTGACGTCGCCGGGTCGAGCGCACAACCGAGACAAGTAAAGCTGGTCCTGACTCAACAGGTTGGCGGCGAAACGCCCGTCCCGCATGATGTCGGAAGCTGTGACCGTGCGATTGTTGACACACACCAGCACTGTTGGTGGATCCGTACACACCGAGCTGAACGCGTTCACGGTCATCCCCCATGGCCGCCCGTCATGGCAGGTGGTCACGACGGTCACCCCGCTGACCACCCGGCGCATCGCCGCCCGGAATGCCCCAGAATCAGATCCGCTACCCAGTGCCCAGCAAGCCGCTCCGGAACCGGTTACACCGAGCGAAAGTGGCGGGGTTGCTCGCTTGACCATGCTTTCTCCTCACTGGCGGCGATGTTGCGGACTCCTCGCCGTCGCCGGCAACGAAAAGGGCGGAGCTTAACTCGTGCGAGGCCGAATCTGACGTAGCGATCCACTGGCGGTGTGACCATCACCGTTGCAAGCAACGCTATGATCTAGCCCATACATCAGTCCAATGGATTATGTGGATATCAGATATTGGTAGCACCGATATGCGAGGTGTCGATGAACCTCCGTAATGTCGACCTGAACCTGCTGGTCGCGCTGGACGCCCTGCTCGCCGAGCGCAGCGTCAGCCGCGCCGGCCAGCGGATCGGACTGAGCCAGCCGGCGATGAGCGGAGCCCTCGCGCGGCTGAGGAAAGTCTTCCGCGACCCATTGTTGGTGCGTGTCGGCCGCGACCTCGCTCTTACCCCGAGCGCGGAAGACCTCATCGCGCCCGTCCGCGAGATCCTCAGCCAGATCGAACAAACACTTCAGCACCGACCCGAATTCGACCCTGCCACGGGTTCACGAACCTTCTCCATCAGCGGGTCCGACTACGCGACGCTTCTCCTGCTCGTCCCCTTTATCCACGTACTCGGAGTAGAGGCGCCCGGCGTCACAGTGCACCTGCTGCCTCGGTCCAGCGACGCGCGGCGACTACTACACACCGACCAAGCAGACCTCGTCATCGAACCGCTCGAGCTCCTCGGGGACAGTGAATTTCCTTGCCGCCCCCTTTTCCGTGACCGATGGCTATGCGCCGTGGACGCCCACAACCCGCACGTCCCTACGGACGAAATATCTTGGGAGCAATACCTACAACTCCCGCACCTGATCTACAGCATCGGAGCAGACCAGCAACTCAACCTCGCCGACCGGCACCTCGCGCAGCTCGGCGTCCAGCGGCGCATCGAAGTCACCGTAGAGAGCTTCCTCCTCGTTCCCTTCCTTCTCCAAGACACCCAGTTGGTCAGCCTCGTGCTCGAACGAGCCGCCCGACGACTCCCCACCACCAACATCCGCAACCTGGAACCGCCGCTGGCACTTCCCGAAATCCACGAAGCCATGTACTGGCACCCCCGCCACACCACGGACCCTGGACACCGATGGCTCCGCGAACGCCTCCAGGCCACCGCCACCGAACTAAGAACGCCCGACAAATGACGTGCCTGATGGTGCTTATGTGTCGTAAGGGGTTGGGGCACGAACCCGAGTTGATCCGCTAGCGGTGTCGGTCCACACCCGAGAACACCCCGCTGCCCTCAGCGCGTCCTCCTGCAACACAACGGTCTGCTCGGCGGTGCTCACCCTCGCGTAACCCAGAAACGCGCCCATGGCTCCACACTGTCGCACCACTCACCGACACCCCGTTCAGTGACACACCGGTTTCGTACAGTGCTTCTGCAACACTCGCCGGCACCGCTGACCCGCAGGCAACTTCTCGCCGTCGGGGTGTTGCTTTAACGATCTTGATCTCAACCGGTCAACGCATCAGTGCAGGTCGACGACGATGTGCTGGTGGAGGTTGGGATGGGTGTCGGTCCGGTGGGGTTCAGCGTCGAGCAGCAGGACCTGCTGTGGGGGATGTGGCGGGGCGGGGAGTCGCTCCGGACGATGGAGCGGTCCCTGGGGGTGTCCTTGCCGCGGATCCAGCGGTTCCTGCGTCAGTCGGGTGGTGTCCGCCCGCTGCCCCAGCGGCGGCGGGAGGGCCATCTCGCTGCCGGGGAGCGTGAGGAGATCTCCCGGGGACTCGCCGCGGGTCTGTCGGGGCGGGTGATCGCCGACCGTCTGGGTCGATCGCCGTCGACGGTGTCTCGGGAGATTGACCGCAACGGCGGGCGTGCCGCCTACCGGGCCGTGGACGCTGATGCCGCCGCCTATGACCGGGCCCGGCGTCCAAAGCCGAGCAAACTGGCAGCCAACCCGGAGCTGCGTGAGCGGGTGAGCGCCAGGCTGGTCGAGGACTGGTCGCCGCAGCAGATCGCGGCGAGGCTGTTCCTGCAGCACCCCGAGGAGCCCGCGTTGCGGGTCTCGCACGAGACGATCTACCGCGACCTGTACATGCCGTCACGACAGGTGTTCGACGCCGCGATGTTTCACCGGCTGCGCAGTGAGCGTCCGATCCGCCGCCCGCGCCGCAAGATGTCCTCCTACGGTCGCGGGCGCATCAGGGACATGGTCTCCATCCACGCCCGCCCGGTCGAGGCCGACGCCCGTGAGGTCGCCGGGCATTGGGAATCTCAATGATGTTGTCAAGCCGCGTCGGCGAGGGCGGGTGGCTGTTCGGTGAAGGGTCGGTTGTCGCGGAGCAGCGCCCAGAGCACGTCGATGCGGCGGCGGGCGAGGGCGATAACGGCTTGGGTGTGGGTGCGGCCGTGCTCGCGCTTTTTGAGGTAGTAGTCCCGATTGGGACCGGGCCGCATCATGGCGGTCTGCGCCGAGAGGTAGAACACGTGCCGCAGTGGCCGGCTGTAGCGGTGGGGCTTGTGCAGGTTGCCCGAGCGTCGGCCGGAGCCGTTCGGGACCGGCACCAGACCGGCGGCCGCAGCGAGGTGGCCGGCGCTCGGGAACGCTCGCAGGTCACCGGCGGCGGCCAGCAGCGACGCGGCGAGGAACGGGCCGAACCCGGGCATCGAGACGATGCTGGCGGACTGCGGGTGCAGCTCGAAGGTCGCGGCGATCTGCGCGTCGACGTCGGTGATCCGCGCGTCCAGAGCCAGGACGCTGCTGGCGAGTTCGGACACGATCGCGGCGGTGATCTCCTGCCCCGGCACGACGATGCGTTGGGTGCCGGCGGCGGTGACCGCGCGGTCGGCGAGCTGTGCGTAGCTGCGGACGTGGCGGGCGCGCAACCACGCGGCCAGACGAGCCCGCCCGACCCGCCGCAACCGGTCCGGGGTGGCATAGCCCGACACCAGGACCAAGGCGCCCTTGCAGGAGGCGTAGTCGAATTCCCGCTCCAACGCTGGGAAAACTCTCGTCATCAGATCCCGCAGCCGATTGATGCCGCGGACCCGGTCGGCGACCAGGTCCGCGCGGTGCGCGGTCAGCACGGCCAGGTTCCGGGCCAGGTCGGTCACCTGATCGACCACGCTCAGGTCACGTCGCAGCCGGGCGGTCTCGGCAATGACGTGGGCGTCCTTGGCGTCGGTCTTGCCCTCACCGGTGAACGCCGAGCTCATCACCGACACCACCCGCCCCGACGCGTAGCGCACCTGCTGCTGCGCGGCGGCGAGTAACGCCAGCAGCAACGCCGACGGCGCACCGACGATGTCCACGGCCCACAGGACCGCCTCGGCCAGCACCACGACGTCGGCAATGACCGCGTCGATCTCGCTCTGGTCGTTGCTGACCCGACGGGACAGCAACGTCGCCCCGGTGGCGTCGACGACCTCGACCCAGTGGTGGGTCTTGCCGACGTCGACCCCGGCCCAGACTGTCGGTGGCGCAGTTGGCATGGCGTCTTCTCCACTCCTCGGGCTTCCCGGCGCGGTCGCGCCGAGCACGGCCCCCGTGGGGCACCCCGCTGACCCATCCGTAACCAGCGACCAAGCGCACATCTCAATCAGCAGCCAGGGCACCCCAGAAAGACCGGGCGGACATTCCCAGTGAGCGATCGAATCGCAAGGCGACCTCAGCCACACCCGGTCCCCCTGGGGCCACGCACAGTCTTACGGAGGGAGACCTTGTGTTCGGGGCCCGGCCGTCGGCGGTGGCGACGCTGGTCGACCGCGCCACCCGCTACACGATGGTCGTCGCGCTCCCCCACGGGTACAAGGCCGACACGGTCGCCGCCGCGGTGGTCGAGCACATGGCCATGCTGCCCACCGAAGTGCGCAGGTCGCTGACCTGGGACCGTGGCCGGGAGATGGCCGGCCACGCCGCGATCACCGCGGCGTTGTCGATGCCGGTGTTCTTCTGCGACCCGCACCATCCCTGGCAGCGCGGCACGAACGAAAACACTGTGAGTGTTGAGGACGGCTCGGTTGGGCTGTTGAGCCAGGCTGGTGTCGGCAGCTCGGGGTGACTCTCGAGAATACTGACCGCCTCGTCGGCGTGTCTTTCGTTTGACCTGCTCCTGGGGTTGCCGGCACCGACCTGGCCCACTCGTCTTGGCTTGATTAGGAGCTTGTCCGCCGTCGTCGGCGTGACCCTTCACAGTGCTGCCGCGACCAGTGACCTTCACCCAGGCCGATGCCTTCCGCGTTCACCCCTGGATGGAAGGACGACCGCAATGGTCATGCTGGCAGAGCAGTACGAGTTCGTCATCGGAGGCGACCCCGACCGCGACACCATCGACCTGGCCGTGCTCGACACCGGCGCCGGTCGAGTCCACGCTCACCTGGCAGACGCCGCAGACGGTGCCGGATATCGACGAATGCTCACCTGGGCCGTTGAGCACGGCCCGGGTCGGCGGATCTGGGCGCTGGAGGGCACTGGCAGCTTCGCTGCCGGCTTGGTCGTGTTCCTCGCCGAGGCCGGTGAAACGGTTGTCGAGGTCGGCGCCCTCAAGCGGGCCCGTGGAGCGAAGAATGATCGGATCGATGCGATCCGGGCCGCTCGGCAAGCCCTCTCGCGCGACGAGCAGGGCGCACCCCGAGCTGGTGGCCTGCGGGAGGCGCTTCGGATGGTTTTCGCTTGCAGAGAAGGGGTTTTGGTCAGCCGAACCAAGGCCATCAACGAACTCAAGAGCCTGATCGTGGTCGCTCCCGAACACCAGCGCGCGCAGCTGCGCGGCCGTTCCTTGTCCGTCCAGCTGACCCGGATCGAGCAGCTGCACATCAGCGCAACCGCACCGGTCGAGCACCGCCTGTCCGTGTTCTGCCTGCAGTCCATCGCCGCCAGGGTCCGGTTCCTGTCGGCCCAGCTCGCCGAGCTCGATCCTCAACTGCTGGCCTTGCTCAAGCAGCACCCGGCAGGACCAAACCTGCTCGCCGAGCCCGGCGTCGGCCCCGTCGTCGCCGCGCAGTTATTGATCTCTTGGTCCCACCACGGGCGCGTCCGCAGCGAGGCCGCGTTCGCCTCGCTGGCTGGCGTCTCGCCCATCGAGACGAGCAGCGGGAAACGCTCCCGGCACCGCCTCAACCGCGGTGGTGACCGCGCCCTGAACCGGGCACTGCACACCGTCGCCATCACCCGACTGCGATGCCACCCCGAATCCATCGCCTACGAGATCAAGCGGACTGCACAGGGCAAGACGCACCGCGATATCCGACGCTCAGTCAAACGCGCGCTGGCCCGACGCCTCTACCGCCGAATCGAGGACGCCATTCGACTCCACAACATCAGCATCGCGGCTTGACAAACATAGGAGCGTCGAACCGGCTCCTGCGCCAGTACTTGCACAAGAACGCGGACCTGTCCGTGCTCACCCAGGACGACGTGGACGCGGTCGCCGCGAAGCTCAACCACCGCCCCCGCCGGGTGCTCGGCTGGGCCACCCCCGCCGAAGCGCTCGGGCTGCTCGAGCCGGGCCGGCTGCAGCTCGGGTAGCCACGAGCGTGGCGGGTGACGATCATGACGCACATGGCCGGCAGCGGACTTCCCGAGCTCGACGTCGCTCGCGTGCAACGGTGGTGCGCCGTCCAGGTCCCCGAGCGGCTGCGCGGCGAGATCCGCGTCGAGTGCGACGTCGCCGCCCGCCATCTGACGATCTGCGAATGCCGACCGCCCTGGCGCGACGACCTGGGCCCGGAGTGGACCCGGTTCCCGATCGCACGCCTGCACCACATCAAGACCACCGGTCTCTGGGCGCTGTACTGGCGCGACCGGAACCTCAAGTACCACCGTTACCAGCCCCTGGACCCCAGCCCCCGCGTCCAGGACCTCCTCGACTACCTCGACAAACACGCCGACCCCATCTTCTGGGGATAGACGGAAAAAGACGCCGCCCACGGAGCTCCTGCGCAAGCCGCTACGGTCGCCGAATGATGCGTTGACCGGTTGAGACCAAGATCGAATATGCAACACGTGTAGGCGGCCAGGCCAGGTGGGGAACAAGCGCATCGGCGACAGCGCAACGGAGCGCTCGAGGCCCGGAGGCTGCGGCGAAGTCCTAGGGTCATGGATGAAGCGTGAACGGTGGGACCTCCGCTCGCGCGAGCACTAGTCCACCGAGATCCGGCGCCCCATCTGCGGGGACTCACCCCCGCTCGCGCGGGGAGCACGTGGTGAGAAAATCAATGGTGATGTACGGGTAGGACTCCCCCGCTCGCGCGGGGAGCGCTCGACGTGGGAGCGGAGGTCGACGCCCCGTGAGGACTCACTCCCGCTCGCGCGGGGAGCACGCAGCGGCAAGCTCACGGTCGATGGTGGTGTGGGACTCCCCCCGCTCGCGCGGGGAGCACTGCGGTTCATGCGATCTCCAGACGGTCGGGGTGGACTCACCCCCGCTCGCGCGGGGAGCACGTGAACACCGGCCAACACTCCCGGTCGCCGGGGGACTCACCCCCGCTCGCGCGGGGAGCACGCTCACCGGATCTGCAACATGCGCAAGAGCTGGGACTCACCCCCGGTCGCGCGGGGAGCACTACACCCCGCCCCCGAACGCCACGCCGGGGCAGGACTCACCCCCGCTCGCGCGGGGAGCACCTCGCGTCGGTGCCGCGCACCCCGTTCTCGATGGACTCACCCCCGCTCGCGCGGGGAGCACAGCTCGGCCAGTCGGGTGCCGGTGGTGGCGAGGGACTCACCCCCGCTCGCGCGGGGAGCACAGCTCGGCCAGTCGGGTGCCGGTGGTGGCGAGGGACTCACCCCCGCTCGCGCGGGGAGCACGGTAAGGCGCTGGATTCCCCGTTCTACCGCCAGGACTCACCCCCGCTCGCGCGGGGAGCACCGGCCACCGGGTACAAGTCCTACACGCTGTACGGACTCACCCCCGCTCGCGCGGGGAGCACGCATAACCGTGCGTAGAGGACGTCGTGGTCCAGGACTCACCCCCGCTCGCGCGGGGAGCACGAGTCCTTCGCATCCGCCTTGCCCGTGATGAAGGACTCACAGCGCTAGCCGGAGGGTGGACCGCAAAGCAACTCAACAACGCCGGACTCCGACCGCCGAAAGCACCCCGCACCCGCAAACCCCGCCACGAACACACCCCCGTCCCAGGCGAGCACAACCACTCACCGGCGGAGCCTGCCGCGCCCGCTGTGGGATAACCGATTCGCCGACCGCGACTTACCGGCCGCGGTCCTCGTCGCGGTGCCGGTCCTCGGCCTGCGGTCGGATGCGACGTCGTCCCAGCACATCCTCCGCCCGCCCGATCGGCGCGGTGTTCGGATTGCCCTGTCCCAGATAGGCCAGCCGGACCGCCCTCGGCACACCCGATGACCCTCGTCCCGCCGCCGGGTCGCCGTGCTCCGCACCCACCTCGGCGCCCACCATCGCCCGGGTATCCGAGCTGCCGCCGCCGTGTCCCGCGCGGCGGGCCAGTTCCGCGTCCCCTAACTCCGCGCGCAGGGCTGGTGTCGGGTTCAGCGCCAAACTCCACCCGGTTCGCGGCCCTGCCCGTCCATCCGCTGCTGGTGTTCGGTCTCTTTGGCTTTGGCTTCCGGGCTGTCCGCGCTCGTCTGGAGCGCCGTGGTGAGCGTGTCCAACCGGTGGCGTTTGTCGCGCAGAGTGTCGGTGTGCTCGAACGGCTCGTCCGCGACGGCTTCCAACTCACCGATCCGGGTCAGCGCATGCCCGTGCCGACGGTTCAGCTCGTCCCGGTAGTTGGGGGTGCCCCCGACCATGTTCTCCACCCGGCGTACCAACCCAACCGACGCCGTGTCCATCCCGGTGAAGTCCTTGGCCTGGATGCTCCTACTGCGCCCCGGCACGCTCAGTTTCACGATCATCTCGTCGCTGGACAACATCCGGCTCGCCGTCACCTGGACACCCCGCACCTCAGCGATGGGGAACTCCTTGATGTTCCCGTAGCGCTTCTCTTCTCCGTAAGCTTGGCGCAGGCTGTCCACCAACGCTGGTGCCGCCTCCACCCGCTCCCGATACGTCTTCCCCGCACGCTCATCGCGAACGGTGCGCTGCTGTTTGCGGCCAGGGCAGGCAGCGCCCGGCCCAGCTCGACCATCTGCTCCTCGCAGGCGGTGACCTCCCGGACCACCGAGCGCCGCTCCGCGGCGTTGCGGCCCTTGACGTCGCCGTGCGCGCGGGCCATCGCGGTCAGCCGCTTCACGTCATCCTCGAGTGACACCTGCTCCACGTAGCGGGGTGACCGGCGGTGTAGTCGATCTGCTGGCCGCGGAGGCGTTGGATGCGGCCCTCCCGCCGCGGTCACCGCCTTCATCTCCGCCGTCATCACTCCCGCGGGCGGTGAGGTGTCCGGCTTCGGGATCACCGCGACCTTCGCCGCCCGGCGGCGAAGGCTACCGATCACGACACGGCCGCGTTCGCCGTGGAAACGATTCGCCGCTGGTGCGTTGCCCGACGCTGCGGGCAACACCAACTTCGGCACCACCGCCAACAAGCTGGTCACCATGACCACCAATACCGGGGCCAACCGGGTGTACGTCTACAACGCGAACATCCCCAGCACAGCGACCGCGTACCCCAAGTTGCTGGACAGCACCAGCGACGGCTCCACTCTTACCTTCAAGATGTTCCAGCCCATCGTCTGGGTGGAGACCGCCCCGACCCATTGACCGCTGCGCCGATGCCCCAGTGAACAGCAGGCCGGCCGCCCCCTTCGGCTGATTTCGCGACAGCATTGAACCGAACGGGGGTGGTGTTCGTGTTGTACATCATGAAGGCGCACCGTGGTCTCGTGGTTCGGGTTCTGCCGCTGCTCGCGGTCGGCGTGCTGGGCGTCGCCGGATGTAGCTCCGGGTCCACCCCGCCACCACCGGTGGACACCGGTGGTGGCGGAGCATCCGCGGCGAGCTTCACGATCAAGGCTTACAAGTTCCCGGCGTTCACCGCCTCGCCGGGGCAGAAGATCACCCTCGTCGACGGTGACAGCGAGCCGCACACGGTGACCGCTGATGACAACAGCTTTAATTCCGGCAGCTTCGACAACACCGCCCCCGGCTCGCTGGTGGCACCCACCAAACCCGGCACCTATCCGGTGCACTGCACCGTGCATCCCGCGATGCACGGCACCCTCACCGTCCGGTGACCTCTGCCACCTCCGATCTCTGCTCCGAGGATGTCCCGAGTTCCGTGGAACTTCGGTGGCGGCCCGTTGATCGTCAGGCCACGTTGACCACGTCATCATGGCAGGTGGTTCCGACAGTTTCGGCGACCTCGCGTTCGAGGGCGGCGCGCA
>JAABUL010005565.1_pt1 | contig 15542 bp, 32 predicted proteins | sample 5559151 | NCBI WGS metagenome assembly JAABUL01 (sample SAMN10711876, study PRJNA513368) | rock metagenome | isolation source: Antarctica rocks | place: Antarctica: Victoria Land, Pudding Butte sud | reverse complement strand
GGAAAAGTTCGTTTCCGAAGAGTTTTGGACAAACGGAGCAGGTAACCGGCGGGATTTGGTTAGTAACCGTAGTAACCGTTAACCGTAACCGTAACCGGCCCTAACTTCCGGTAACTGCCAACCCTAGAGTGTACTCTGTCAGACCCTCGTGATCATGATTCGAGTCTGTGCAGTCAGGGGACAGAATGCACTTCTGACCCTGGGTCACGCTCGCTTTCCAACCTGAAGCAGGCTTGCCTGATCGCTCAACACATGCGTTTCGCCGTCACACCTGAAGTTTCGAGCTTTGGTGTGTCTGCTGGCAGGCCCCGCGTCGCGAATCGCGCGATCATCAGCATTAGCGGCAGGGCAGCTGCAAGTATTGGTTTCTCCAACTTCCGGAGCCACCCAGCGAGGAGACCGCTGTGCCATCCCATCAAAGGGCACCTGCAGCTGCAGCATCGTGCCACAAGCGTCCTAGTGGCCCTCTGAAAGGCGCTGGACCGGCGACAATCTGGGCAGGCGCTGGGTGGCGTTCGATGATGCCAGAGCTGCTTAGACGACGCTATTGAGCGGCCGGCGGGGCAGCGGTCAGCATGGACGGCCACCAGAAGACCCTGCTGCAGCCATGCGACTTCGCGTCGCCGATGGTGCCGATCGGACGTGGCAAGTGAGTGCGCTTGCTTGGCCCTTTCCCCAAACGACGAACATCCAACACCTCGAGGCCAGCCGCCTCGCATGCGCATGGGCGTCTCTATCACAGTGTAAAGCTGTACCTGGCGAATGCAACATGCTTCGCCCTGTTTCGTGTTGTGCTGACAGATGCGTCGGAAAGATCTGCGACGTAGTGCTGTGCTGTGCGCGTTGGGAGTGCCGTCGGCGGCTTTGACCGGAAACTTGGCGATGGCTGGGCACGTTGAAAGACCTCAGAGGCATGTGTATGCAGCGTCTCACGCTGCCGTGCTGTCCCGTGTGCCCAGCGTGGTCAGCTCGGGCTTTGAATAGGCAGCCCGTATCTGGGTGACGTCCCTGTCAGCGTTGGGTCCGTCCGCAACATGACGCCTGGCGCGCTCCTCGCTGTCGCGCTGTGCACGCGCTGCTCATGCCGATCAGGCATTGCATCACAGCCAAATAGACATGCTGCACCGGGGCGTCGTCCAGGCTGGGTCCCTACTGCCGAGAAAGGGGACGCTGGCGCTGGACGGCGCGGCAGGGGCCGGCTTGGACGCAGGCGCCGCACGTCGGCAGCCTATTGGGCACCATCAGCCGCTCAGCTCGGCGCAGCGGGCTGCAGCCCCAAGCGAGCGCGCGCCTGCGCCTCGTGTACAGCGCCATCGTCGGGGCCCAGTCAGCCCAGAGAATATCGCGACGCTTTGGTTTGCAGCTGCCCAGGCCCAGCGACGTGCGAATGACGCCCCCCTTCTCCTTCCCTGCAGGGACAGCGTCATCTACGCGGCCTACTGCGCCAAGCTGGGCGGCCAGGTGGCGGTCAAGGTCTACCAGAAGAGCCGCACCAGTGCCAGCAAGCTCCGGGCCATCAAGCGGGAGGCAGCCATGATGGTCTATCTGTCCAAGAAGAGGTGTGTAGCTCTCCTCTCAACGTATCAACGCAACGCGTGCTGTCCAACTCTATCACCAGCCCCTTCTTGTGCCTGAGAGACATACTGCGTCGCGGCGCAACAGTGTTACAGTATCTTTCCTACTTGGTTGCCGCTGTGTTGCATGCTGAACCGCCTGCCCAGCTGCAGGGCCCCTGAAACCACCATCATTCCTTGCTGGCACCATGCGGTGGGCTCATCATGGCGCCGCTGCTGCCGTTGCGGCGTACAACCCACAGCCATGGACGAGACCGCCCCACACAGCAGCGAGCCGCTGCCACAGATGCTGCCCCAACCTCACTACTACTTACAAAAGGCGAGGTTTCACACTGTCCATGTCTTCCTGCCGCGCAGCGTGCCAAACATCACGGCGTACCACGGCGCCTTCCAGACGCAGAATGAGATCTGCATCGTCATGGAGTACTGCCCCCGCGGAGACCTGCTGGAGCAGCTGCTGTCGGAGGGCCGCGCCTTCTCCGAGCCCCGCGTCGCCGAGGTTGCCGCCGCGCTGCTGGTCACGCTGCAGGTGCGGAAACTGCACCGGAAATGATCAATGTTATACTGTTGCTCGTCGGCTGCAGGGGTGCTGCATAAGCTGTGGCCTCTGTGGCACGCGCCGGCAGGACACACACTGCACAGCTGCGAAGCCCATGTTGCCATGTTGTTGATGGCAACATGGTCGGCTCAATCTCTGGTCGCATCTCCTTTACTAAGCATGCTGTCAAAGGCTTAGGAATATTCCAACATTGCACAGTATCGCATGCTCGCCTTTAAACAAGTGGCAAACGCAGCTGCCATCCTCTGGGTGTCAGCTGGCGGGGGTCGCCTGTCCCGTCAGCCTGGCCTGCATCGCGACACCACAACCCATTCAGTCCACCACCTCTTGACGTCACCGCCCTGCAAACCCTGCAGAGGATGCACGCGCTGCACATCATCCACCGCGACGTCAAGCTGGAGAACATCTTCATCGGCGGCGCCGGCGAGCTCAAACTCGGCGACTTCGGCCTGACGATGAGCATGAAGCAGGAGACCGCCATCAGCCCCGTCGGCACTGTGGAGTACATGGCCCCGGAGGTGAGGGGATGGACGTCCTGCGATGACGAGAAGGGTGTTTGTGACATGTCCTGGAGACTCAAGTCAGCTGGCCTGGGCGACGTGTTGCGGCCAGGGGCACTGCACGCTTGCAGCGAGGAGCCTTCTTGACGACGCAAACATGGCAATTGGAGGCGATCTTGCTACTTGCGCTACCTTGCTCAGAAGTGCGCTGGAATGGCAGGTGGTGGCGCTGCCGCGGGTGGAGCTGGTGGCCAGCGGCGCGGTGGACCCCGCCAGCATCGCGCCCTGCGACACCGGGGTCGACGTCTGGGCGCTGGGCATCACCGTGTACGAGCTGCTCTCCGGGCACCTGCCCTTTGACGGCCGCGACAAGGTGCTGGTCTTGGCTTTGGAAATCATTGCATGGCTTGAACCTCAATCAGCCTGCTGGGGTCCTCACACTTGATACAAGAATCCATCACAACCAGCCTGCTACCGGTTCTGCGTGGCCCGCAACATCGAACCAGTGGCGGCGGCACCATTGCTCAACAATGCAGCACATGCACAGGCACTCTCGGCGACGCTGCATTTCGAGTGAAGTGTTTGAGTTTGTGTGTGCAGGCGCACACAAAGCGGGCGATCACGGCGGGGGACATGCGGCCGCTGCCGGCGTCGGTGTCGGCCGAGGCGTGCGAATTTGTGGCCGCCATGCTGGAGCCGGACCGCTGCGCTCGACCCACCGCCGCGGACCTGCTGCAGCACCCCTTCCTGGCGCGCTCCGCCTGCGGCAGCCCCCGCAGGTGCGGATGGCAACATTGCATGCGATTGCATTGCGGGCGTTCTGCAGGGCAGCAGGCCAGCTGCATGCGAGCTGCACCCCAGAAGGCTGTGCCCCTGCTGTCACCTGAACAGATACAAGCTTGCAGCGAGCACTTGCTTGCCTGCCTTGCTGATTTCTGCGCAGATGTGCTGACGATGTGCCGGCTGCCCCTTGTAGCGTGCTGCCGCCGATCGCGGACGCATTGGCGTACATACAGGCGGAGACGAGCCCGTGGCCCACCAAGGGCGGCACCGCGTGCAGCGAGATCCCATCCCAGCATGCCAAGGTACTGCCCGTACACTATGAAAATATCAGAACGACTTGCCATGCACTGCACCGCCTGGGCAGGCACATCGGCAGAGCACATGCGCTGACGCTGCATCTACGAGCCAGCCGGCAAGCAGACACGCACTGTCTCCGGGACCAGCGTCAAAAGAACAGGAGCTGCACGATCCTGTGTCTGCCTCTTGCGTCAACCATGCGGCTGCTGAACCGTGCCCTTCGACATCACCCGCAGATTGGTGCGCTGAAGCTGAGCATCCCAGAGTCGCCAGACCAGCTGCGCGACAGCCCCCGCTGCGGCAGCCGCCACCAGCTGGTGACGCCGGTGGCCTTTTGGAACTCGGACGCGACGACTCCTGACGCGGCGCCCGACGGGCAGCTCATCCGCGCCTGCTACGGGCGCCACGAGCTGCCGACGCCGCTGTACCCCGCGGCGTCGCCGTTACAGGGGGGCTCCGAGTGCAGCGACGGCACCCCTGTGCTCTTCGGCGGCTTTGGCGGCATCTTTGGCAGCGGCGGCGGCATCATTGGTGAGCCAGCCGGGGACTACGCCAGCGCGCCGAGCAGCGTCGCCAGCGACTCGGGCAGCAGCGGCCCTGACAGCCCCTGCAGCCCGCAGCCTATCTTCGCCTTTGAGGCGCTGCGGCAGGCCGGCGCCTGCCCGGCGCGTATCGGCGGCGGCGGCGGCTGCGGCAAAGTCCCACACAGCCCGCAGGATCACTACCAGCAGCAGCAGTCGCCGCCAGCGGCGCCGCCGCCGTCGTGGGGCGCCAAGGCAACGCCGCCTCCGCCCTGGAAGCTGGCGGCACAGGCGCCGCAGCAGGACCAGCCCCATCAGCAACAGGCCCAGCAGCAGCAGCAGCAGCAGCAGCAGCGGCACAGCCCGTCGAGGCTCAGCTACAGCTCCAGTGGCGGCGCGGCGGCGGCGCTGCGGTCCGCCGGCAGCAGCGGCAGCCTGCTGGCGCCGTACTCGCCGGCGGCGGCGGGACCCGACCCGTCGCCCGCGGAGGATGAGGAGATGCTGTCATGGCGCCATGGGGGCAGCCACCAGGAGGGCCTGCCCTGGAGCGCCGGCCGCCTGCTGCAGCGGCTCGGCTTCTTCTTCCGGCCGACGGCTGCCGTGCGTTAGACGTGGCGACACTTGTCATGAGGAGCAAGGCGGCGGCGCAGGCAGCACTTCATCGCATGCGCGCACCATCTTCGTGCCGGCACAGACTGTGCCGGGATAGCATGTCCTTTGGGAAAGCTTCGACTTTCTTTGATTGACTGGGCGAGCCGCCCGCCAGACATCTGCAGATGTGGCAGCTCCTGCCGAGCTGCCCCGGCCGATGCTGGCGAGGGCAGCCCAGTCTTGCAGCGTGACCCAGGATGTACTTGTAGCAATATCCACCGCAATCCGCCCTTCATACTTCGCAGTCTTTAGGGAGCACCCGGACCCTGTTTTCATGCAAGCGTCCTGATCTCAGACAGATGTAGAGAGATAGGCGTGTGCAGCTGCATGCTTTCCGTCTATTTGGGCTTTTGGGGAGTTCACAAACTGCTTAGGGGCCGCACACCCATTCATGTGCAGGCATTCACTTTCTTCGTGGTATGGACATCGTGACGAGAGCTCGTCAACTGGCCGGGCACAGACATGTGCCTGATGCCCATTGCTTGCTAGGCCTTGATGCCCCTCCCTTGTGAAGGATCGGCGCCGCAACCAAGAATCATCAGTGAAGGCCACGCGCTGATGTAAGAATTCGGTTGAATCCGATTGAAGCTTCACCACGCAGATCAAATGCAGTCCACCGAAAGAGACATGCAGACACTCGTTCCCTACAAATCAGGGGTCGTTGCTTGCGCTTCACGTGAATGCTCACGAATTGCAGGTATCCAGTAATCACTGCAGTGCATCATTCAGAGCAGTGCACCGTTTCCTTGAATGTTGTTCCAGGTGCGCCGCAAGGTCCACACTCTGCGCATTTGTTGTCCATCGCGGCCTACCTATCAGCAAGCCCACAAAGCTTGCTGTGAGCAGATTTACAAGCCGCAGCGCGAGGCCGCAGCAGCATACGGCTGGCTGACTGCTGTTTTGCTTCCTCAGCTCTAGCACCGCAGCGGCGGCAGCTGGCTCTGGGTGGAGGACCCTGCTGCGCAGGCTCTCAGCCCAGTTGCGGCTGCAGCGCGGCCTGGCCGCAGCAGCAGGCCGGCTGTCGCCGTTTCAGCCCAGCTGCGGCTGCAGCGCCAGGCGGTTGCGCTGGCCGATGCAGTCCACGTGGCCGGCGAGGCGGATGGCGGGCACCTGCCAGCCGCCGCTGATGTTGCGCATCTCGTTGTGGATGACGCGCAGCGTCGTGTGCCACCCCGCCCCCTTTATGTACTTTGCCCGCTCCACGTCCCCCTCCCGCTTCTTGTCTGCGTGCACAACAGATCTATGAAGTCATTCTGGTGAGCCACCCCTATGTATTTTGCGCGTTCCACGTCCCCCTCCTGCTTCTTGTCTGCGCCCAACAGGTGATGAACGTTGACTTAAACGTACAAGATGCCAGCGATGTGCTGCCCTTTCAGTACGTTGCGCGCTCCGCGTCCCCCTTTCGGCGCTGGTCTGCGTTTCAGGTAGATGGTGAGGGGCAAACGACTGATTCTGCTAAACCAACCCGCCCCCTTCATAAACTTTGCACGTTCCGACCCCTGCCGCCGCTCGCCTGCGCCCAACAGGTGATCTACGTAAGCGTAATCGTACAAGAGAGGCTACCAGATGCCAGCGGTGTGCCACCCCGCCGCCCTTGATGTACTTTGCGCGCTCTGCGTCCCTCCCCTGCCGCTCGCCTGCCCGCGAAGGCATAGAATGAATCCGGTGACCTGCAGAAACGAGCAGGAGTGGTTGTTTTTTGCTGTGGGTCTGCCGCCCCGACCCGTTTTGTCTGCTTTTGCGTGCTCTGTGTCCCCTCCCGCCGCTCGCCTGCATGCAAGTGGCACCCAATGTTGTGGGGATTAGGCATGAGGGTGCCAGATGTGTGAAGAGCTTTGGATCCCATGCCAACATCAAAGAATCAGATGAAGGACGCACCGGCATTGAGGCACCACACCAGGGCCAGCGTGTCAGGCCACAGAAGCAGATCGGCGAAAGATTGTCGAGTCCTTGCAAATGAAAAAATAAAGCACAATGCATCAAGAGGGACTTGACCCTAAGGACACACCGGCATTCAGGCACCGCGCCAGAGCAAACATGTCGGGCCACAGCACCAGGTCCGCGGCGCACAGTGCGCGGAGAGCTTTAATTATCCAATCTACATGTAAAAGAACGAGAAGAATGAAAGCGCACCGGCATTCATGCGCTGCGCCAGCGCCAGCGTGTCGGGCCACAGCAGCAGGTCTGCGGCCTGCACCGCGGTGTCCAGCTCGTACACGTCGAACTTGCCGCTGCCCTTGAACGCGGCCTGCGCAGCGCGCTTGGTCTCGCCGCTATGCGCCTGCCACCACAGCGCCTGCACCACCTCCTGCCGGGCAACAAAGTGCCAGCAGTAGGCATCTACGGCTTGGCTGCCGCTGCCCGGAGGCCGGGATGGTCAAGGTTCAGAGTGAAGTTCTGACCGACTCCGATACGAACGGCCGCGGCTGCCGCTGCCGCTGCCCATCTGCATGTCTCGAATGCTTCTATTGCAGCAGCGCACCTGCGCATCGATGTCCAGCAGCGACGACGGCGGCGCGGCCGCCTTGCTCTGCATACGGACACAACGACCATCAACACCGGCGATTGCTCGATCGATTGAGCCACATGCACCGGTTGCCTCTTTCCTACAGGTCGCAGAATCGCAAATCATAGCCGCTTGCCTCACAGATGCAGGATGCAGTATGAAGGACGGCTGAAGGCAAAATTGACCTTGAACAGCGGTGGCACGAGGCGGTGCAGCAGCAGCGTCGCGGCGGCCGCCTGGAGCTGCGCGCCGCGAGGCGCATGTGCCGGCAGCGCGTGCAGCACCGCCAGGTGCGCTCTGCACATCCAACACGACGTCACACTGAGTGATCTGTTAGAACAGTTCCGCGCATGCGTTGCTGCTGCGCGGGAGTGCATGCGCCAGAACACGTCAGGTTCAGGTGCCTGCTGCAAGGTCAAGTGTCTATCGGGAAGGACGGCCAGCAGCGTTGCTTGCACAGGGCGCCTGTGCAGTCGACCTGTGGGAGGGGCCGAGCTTGGAGACGTCCGTGGCGAGCGCCGGCAGTGCAGCACGCCACTCCTTGTCCGATGGCCACGCCCGCAGCAGCGCCTCGAGGGCCGCCTGATACATTCATATTTCCTATGGTGAGTATTCAAATCCTCTGTGATGAGTATCAAACTACAAGAATCGCCAACACATGGGCAACGTTGGCATGATAGGCACGCATACTCGCACAGAGGCAACATTGGCATCACTTGGCAATGCGCTGGCTATTCGCAGCTATCATGGCACAGGTAAAGCAGCACTGGCAGTTTCGGAACGCACTGCCGTGTCTCAATGCGCTGTCCGCTAAAAATGCGCTGCCCATGCAGGCAATCGCATGCAGTGCGGCAGAGCGGCGGAACAGCTTGCCGGGCATGGCAAACACCTGTTCGGCATGGCGATGAGCCAGTGCATGTGGCCATGGCGGCCGACTGGACAACCATCTCTGTGCAGTTTTGAAGAATGCACAGTGGCTGCACACACACGAGCGAAATCAACCCACCTGCAGCTCGCAGGCCAGCGGCGCGGCTGCAGGGTCCAGGCGCAGGCGCAGCAGTGCCGCCACCAGCCGCTGCAGGCCCGCGGGCCGCAGCCCGCCCCGCCGCTTGGCGCCCTCGTGCTCCTGCAGCCGCGCGCACAAGTTGGTGTCGCATGCGACAGAGTCCAGTGGAAGCCCATGACGTCTGACCATGTGGGTAGGTGGGTGCCGCACCATACGTTTGTATCACATATTAGATGGAACCAATACGAGCGGAGGCCTGGGTGTGCATGACGGGGTCGCCTGAAATCTCCGATGCTTCCCAGCCACGTGCACCTGGGGCGTGTGCATGCAAGATCCCGTGGTGACAAGCGAAAATCCAGCGATCCTGAAAGAGCCTCGGGACCTGGTCATAGCGGCACAGGGCGGGGATGAAGCGCAGCAGCAGCCGCAGCCGTGCGAGCAGCGGCCCCGGAGGCGGCGCCGCGCCCTCCCCGCCGCCCGGCGAGTCGGCGGCCCTAGAGCGCTTCTGGCCCGCCGCCGCCGCCTTTGGCGGCTTGCCGCCGCCGCCCTTGCTGGGCGACTTGATGGGTTTGGCATCGCCTGTGAACACAAGCCCGGTCTGGAAGCTGCATGTTTAGGAAGGCCATGCACTAGCTGTGGTGCATGCGAATGCCACCGAGGCGCTGTACCGGGGAGCATTGGGAGACATCTGCACAACCTTTGCGACATGTGGAGGACCGGAGCACGCGGCACACCTGCGGCGCCGGGGCTGCGGTACCCGCAGCTGTGCAGCACCGCCAGCAGCGCATCGTCCCCCGGCAGCCAGCCGATGTTGCCCCCGTCCGCCCGCGGGCCATCGAACTCCGCCGCCTCGGCGGCATCGACTGCGACAAAACCTTCAATATTTAGACATCGTTCATTGTTCAAGCAAGTCACTGTTCAAGCAAGCTTCTGACAGCAGACAGGTCTCTGGCTGCTAGTGAAACGTGTGCATTGTGCCCGAACTTGCATGTTGGGACGCGGCGCACAGTGACTGCCTCGCTGGGGAATGATGTTCATAGGCAATGGCGCGATGTTTCAATGCTCGGTGTGCTTCCTCGACGTCCTTCTACTGAGGAGCCAATCTCACCGGCCATGGGCTCTGCCAGAGGGTAGCACGACGGCCGCTGCCCCAGGATCGAGACGAACACGTCAAAGCTGGCGGTCGCCACCTGTATGCCGTCCAACGCAAGTTGACCAAAAGTGCTGTACCATCAATTCAGGCGCAGTTGCTGTTTGCAAGTTGGCTAGTTCGCGTGCGGTGGTAGCGACGTATGCAAGCAGGGTGTTCGGTATCCTCCGCACAAGCACAATGTGGCAACTGCAGCAACGCCTGCTTGCAGCTGTGCAAGCGAAAACTGCAAGCTCACGGTGATATCTGGCGATAACGCCATGAGGCGGAACAGCTCCTGCGCGATGCCCGCAGAGCAGCCGCCCGAGACCCTGCAGTACTCCGGCAGCATGCCGCCGGCCTGCGGCAATGCAGGCCATCAAAGGTTGCGCCTGTAGTGAGCCGCCTATAACCTGCCTGATTACTCAACATCACACAGCACGGCCACCGCACAGCAGCGCTGCCTGTAACAAGATTGGACGGGAGGCCACAGCAACAATCATGCCCGCCACTGTACTACTGTCCACTTTTCGCAATCTCAACCCTGAACCCTCGCACCAACAGCTGCCGCACAAAGTCCTGCTGCGCCAGCTGCGCTGCCCTGGCGGCGACGCCTGCGGCCTCCGAATGTTCGGCGGCGTCCGATGCTGCCTCGGCGGACGGCGGCGGCAGCGCCCCCTGTTGCAGGTCGCAGTCCTCGAGCTGCACCGCCGGTGCTGGCTCCGCCTGAAATGGTGAAATAATATATGAATGATACGATCATGATCAATGATATACAATATAAGATATATGCCTCAGTGGTGAAGGTCACTTCAGACAGAACCTTCATGCGCTGAGAGGTTTGCAGACTCCTGCGTGATCTCCCTGCTTGGTGGCAGCGGCACGCACGAGTGCGAGAACCCGGCCGAGTGCAACAGCCTAGTGCGACAGCCGAGTGCGAAAACCCCGCCAACCACATGGTGACCACCACACGGTGTCGTCCTTTAGGTCCCCTGTGCGAAGCCACACATCAGACAAGCCCACGCACGAGGTCCGGGAAGAGGCACTGCTGCTGGGAGTCTGGCTCCGGCTTGTCGGGCTCTATCGTCGAGTCCGCCGGCAGACCTCCGGCAGTGATGTCCGGCAGCACGAGCTCCTCCACCTCCTGCTGGGCCTCCAGGCTCTCCCGGGCCTGCGATCAAGTCAGAAGCCGGTCTCATGCTGGCTGATCTGCACATCAGATTGGCATGTCACTTCGACTGCGCGCACCAGGACAATGATTGGCTTGTAACATTCACGCACAACGGTACTGACAGCGACGCCATGCACAGACGACAACCGCGCCGAAACACAGCTCGCATGCTGCCCAGGTCCAATCCGCGCGACCAGCATCCAGCACTGCCAGTATTGGCTCGTCTAACGCCATGCACTTACCGCCCGCTCGCGTTTCTCCGCCTGGTTCTTCTTCTCCTTCTCCTTCTTGTTGGTCTCGCGCACGAGCTGCTCCAGGCTAGTCACACCCTGCCTCGGCTTCAGTCTGCACCGAAGCACTTGCGTTTGCTTCAAGTTTGTGTTGAATGACCGCCACAGGCGCCTTGAAGAGGCAACCGGCATGTGCGAGTGCCACACGCCTGCTGGCGCTTGCAACACGCAGTACTGACGCAGCAGCCTACTCACAGGTCTGACGCGCCAGCGAATTCGGCCAGGCTGGCCGCGAAGTCCATCATGGCTGTTCTGGGGATGGCGAGGTTTCAAATTTTGAACAAGTTGCTGGTGCGCACGGCCGCCTTCCAGCCACGCCGATCAACACAGGCGGTTTCAATCGCTCCTACATGAATCTGCCGACGACAAGAGTGTCTGGCAGCCTGAATCGCTGCCATGTGTTTTGAAACGACTGGCAGCAGCAGTAGGAAGTTGAACGACATGTGTAGGTCCGTGTGAGAAATACGTCCCCGCAAAGTACTGAGACAGGGTTTTGCAGCAAGTGCATCGTCTCATGCTTCAGCGGTCATCGTCAGATGTCTGTAAGCGCCTAGAGCACGAAGCTGACTGCAGAGCCGTACATATTTGCATTCTACCTTCAGCATAGCTTGAACATACGTTTTGGCAGCGTGGAACCAGGTCAGAGAGCGTTGTTGACATGAGGTCGCTTGGCGGAGACCTGCGTGCGAGCCAGCACCAGGAGCATGCCGGGCGCCCGGACAGCCGCAGCAGCGCAGCCAGTCGGCTGCTGCTCAGCCACAGGACCCACAGCACGGCGAGGCAGCGTCAGCTGCGGCCGGGCACCTGCACCGCAACAGCGACTAATTCCGCGCCAGCCCCAAGGGTTTCGCGACCAGCCGGCGCCGTTAGTCCCTGGGCGCCGCCGCAGCAGCAGAAGACGTTGCCTTCCATCGGCTACGACCGCAATTTCAGCGACATTTACAGCCTGGACCAGCCGCTCGGAGCAGGGTCATTCAAGACCGTGTTTGTTGGTCGCCACAAGCGCACCGGCCAGCGGGTGGCTGTGGCAGTGATCGGCAAAGACCGCGACGGCTCGGACGTCGAGCACAACATCCAGCGGATCCAGCGGGAGGTGAGCCTTCCTGGGCATTTTCACATCGGTACACGTCAGCACCCTGTCCTCCTGCCAAGCGCCGTAGACGTCCGCTGCAGAGGCGGCTCAGCATCTGATCATACCCCATGAGCCTCCTGCAATCGTATAAGATTGCGAGCCGACCGATCCAGTCCTCATTTTCGGGCTGCACTTGCCTCGGTGTCCTGCTGCCTATATTGTCGGTCGGGCTGGCCCAGGTCGCAAATGCAGCCGCGCTGACAGTGCTCCTGCGCGTCATGCATGCGCTATCTCTATCGGGGAGGTGCTGCAAGCACGTTGGCACACGGCCGCGACTACAGCATGCCCAGTCAGCACCAGCTTTGTGCCTGTCCTGCCCAGCAGCTCACCAGCAGGTGCAAACGAGTGAGATTTTAAAGTCATGCGTACAGGTCGACATCACGCAGCGGATGCAGGTCCGACCGGAGACCATCAGGTTGCTGGGCACCTACGAGGTGCGCTCCCAGCGGGTTCGCCGATTGGCGTGGCACTTTGACGCTGATGTTGTCACTTCACTATGGATCGCCGCGCTCATGCTCGTTCTGAATACAAAGCGTTGCATGCTGATCGTGCTGATTGCATGATGACCGCGCCGCATAGCCGCGCAGGATGAGAAGAACGTGTACATGGTCACGGAGATGTGCGACGGCGGCACGCTCGAGCAGTATATGAAGGTCAGTGCGCCTGAGCGTCTTTCAATGCACTTGATGCTCAGCTGACGCTCAGCAGTCCTTCGATGTTGCGACCAAAAGCACGCCGACACGAGCAAGTGAAGGTTGGCATAAGGGCGGTCGCTGAGGGGCATTGCCAAACTGTCGCAGAACCATGGGCGGATGCCGGAGGAGGACGCGGCGCTGCTGATCATGGACGTGCTACACGTCCTGGCGGAGTGCAACCAGCAGAAAGTGTGCTACGCGGACGTGAAGCCAGCCAACATCCTGCTGAAGCGGCGGTACCCAGACATCCAGCTCAGCCGGCAGTCCAACTGCCAGGTAACTTCCTGACCTATGGCCGGTGCTGGTGGGCCTTTGGCCCGTGCTCATGGGCGGCTGCCTCTGGAAGATGACCGTCTATTGATCTGCCAATGCTGCAATAATTTCACTGATCTGACTCGATCATGTGGACAGGACGCGCCGCCAGAGGTGCGCGTCATCGACTTCGGCTGCTCGCAGCTCGTGGAGGAGGGCACGAAGCTTGCAAAGCGCACAGGTGAGCTCAGTGGTGACACGGCCGCGACTGTGTGTGCAGTGCGGGACTCGTCACCTGCAGCTCTGTTTGGGCAGCAGATCATCTCAAAATCATCAAGATCATCTGCTGTTTCATCACTGGATGATGTCACTAACTTATCCCTCCGATACTAGGCACGCCGCTGTTCCTGCCGCCGGAGATGTTCATGCGGCATTGGGGCCCTGAGGCGGACCTCTGGTCGCTCGGCATGGTGGCCTACCTCCTGCTTTCAGGTGTGCTGAATCGCCGACGGCCTTCTGCAATCTCGCGCCGGAGGGCTGCCCATGTCCCATGTGTTGTACACAGCCCCATTGAGCAAGAAAGCAACGGTCCATCCCTCACCTACTGCCAACGTCATGCGCATGTCCTACTTTGCATTCCACCCGAAGCCTCATTGAAACCTCGTGCTGTGTGCGCAGGCCGGATGCCGTTCTGGGGCGGCGCCGCGAGCGGCATCCCGCCGTTCATGGTGATGCAGGAGATTCTGGGCGCCGATATCAAGTTTGACGGCGACGCCTGGGCCGGCATCTCCGAGGACGCCGTCGACTTTGTGGACAAGCTGCTGGACCGTGACTTCAACACCCGCATGACCGCCGAGCAGGTGGGTTTCGTGGTTTGCGTTTCGTGCCTTGTTTTGGACTGGTAGTCTCTGCAACACCCGCAGCAACACCCGCATGAGCGCCGGGTCGGTGTGCGATCTGTCACCTTCGTGTGTGCGCTGCCGAGGCACAGCCGGCTCTGGCCCTGCTCGCCTAGACAAGCACGCCAGCAGTGCTCGCCGGTCCTGTTGGCGGTTTCATGAGCGTTTGCTGCCGGCAAAGTTGACACCACTCGAGTGGCACTCATGCGCGTGCGCTCGGTCACACCGCAGGCGCTGCAGCACCCGTGGCTGGTGAAGGCGACCTCGGGCGAGGACCTGGAGGAGTGCTCTTTGAGCTGGGACGAGGAGGATGACGAGTATGCGGTGAGTCGCAGCATGTCGAATGATTCCGATTGATCGCAGTCGATATGGAGCATGAGTTTCATCCGTGTTTAGAAAGGCGTGCTCCAGAATGGCTGCCTGGGAGTGTGTCACGCACTGCCTGGTGCGCTTGGTTGCCAACTAAGGGGGATAGATGCGCAAAGGCAAGCACAATAGTGGGGAACTGATCAGCTCGGGCAGGCGGCTCAGGGTTCTAATTTCTGTCATTGTGCGTGCGTGCAGGAGTACAATATGATGGGGCGTCCGCAGCGGGATCCCCATGGGCACATGATGGGCAGCTCCGGGCAGCACATGTGCACCGCCAGCCTGGAGGAGGCGCCGCACTCGCACTAGGTCGTGGTATGTCCTTGCGGGCGGCGCGCATGTGCTGGCGGCAGACTGCCGGGATGGAGACGCAGCACTTGCCAGCGGCGGCGATGCCCGAGGGTTTGGCGGGCCTGCGCGGCCGCGCCGGGGGTCGAGGTTAGGCGCTGGGGCTGCCAGGCGGTGCCAGCGCCGCAGTTTTGGCAGCATCGTCAGCTCGATATGGCGCGCGGGGCAGCAGGCCCTGCGGCGCGTGATTGTATGTATAGGCTCGGGGGATCAGGGTTGTCAGGAATTTGGACGGCGGGAGCACTTGCCAGCCGCGGTTGTGTACACTAGGTCATTGTGGGCAGCGCCCAGGTGGGCGCTGTGCGGGACAACTCGTGTGTCATTGGAGGGAGCCGGAAGGAACTTCGTTGGGGTGGGCAACTCAGCAGCAGTATTGCCAGTCTACAGGGCACAGGAACTACGCTTCGGCAGCAGCTTGACGCGATGTTTGGACCACCAGTAGAGGCGCAGTTTGGACCAGCATTGTTGACTGCATGTCGTGCCGCTGCAGACAGCGTGAGCAGCTCTCACTGAAACACACGCTGTTCCTGTATTCCAACGCGAGCCACTTGCAAATTGTGCCGGGCAAAGTGTCATCAGGATTTGGCAAGGCCAATGGGATGTGGCGCGGCTTGAGTCTAGCTGATCATACAAAGTACTTGCCGTTTCTCCTTTTTTTCTGCGACCACCGAGAGACACTTGCCCCCACTGCAGACCACACTGCGCCAAAGCCTGTCAATCGCGGCAGCCTCACTGCTTTGTTGAAATGATAATGGCCCTGACTAGGGGCAGCTAATGTGATGTAAAACAGGCTAAATTGCGCGCGCAAGTCAGCCCAGCGCTGGAGCACAGCGTGCGGCATTCCTGTGCACGCCGCTGGCATC
>JAABUL010005564.1_pt1 | contig 15544 bp, 17 predicted proteins | sample 5559151 | NCBI WGS metagenome assembly JAABUL01 (sample SAMN10711876, study PRJNA513368) | rock metagenome | isolation source: Antarctica rocks | place: Antarctica: Victoria Land, Pudding Butte sud | reverse complement strand
ACGATCGGCATCCAGGGGACGCCGGCGATCATCGTGGGCAAGCACATGATCGCCGGTGCGGCCGATCTCGACGAGCTGCGCCGGGCTGTAGCCGGTGCGCGAGAGGGGAAGTAGCATCCTGCCTCTCGTGTGATATCGGTCACATCGCACATGACGGAGCTCGCCTAAACATACCCTGGATCATTGGTTGGAGGGCCTCATGCACGACGAGACGGTCACCCGAGTTAGTCCTGCGGTCTGCAAGGAAGCGGGGCGATGATCCCCGGCCTGCTCGACCGCACGCCGACGCACCTGCTGCCGGCCGATGGCGAGCCGAGCGTGCTGATCGTCGTCAACAACCCGATTGCCCGGTTCACGATGGCATCGCAGCTGCTCACGGCCGGATTTTCCGTGACCACGTCGGGCGCGTATGGCGTGGTTGAGCGGCTCGAGGAGACGAATTACGACCTGATGGTGACCGCGCAATCGCTCGAGGAGATGGCCCATTTCGGCGTGCCGCAGCTGGCGCGCTCGATGCAGCCGCATCTGCCGATCCTCGTGCTCGAGGCCGACGTGGCCGCCGGGCCCGGCACGGTCGAGGCCGTGCAGCGCGCCATCGAGCGTTGGCCGCTCCGCGCCCGTCCGGCGCGGCAGTACCATTAGCCGGGTCGTTATCTCACGTAGACCCTGACTTCGCGCGCGCCGCCCGGAACCGGGCGGGCTGCCAGGCGGACCTGGGCGGGCGGCACGCCCTGGGCGATGATGGCGCGCGCCACGAGTTCGGCCTCGCCACCGGCTGCGTTGTCGGGCGTCAGCTCCACGACGTCGAACACGACGCCCGCCTTGCGCGCCCGCGCCGCCCGCACGGGGCGCGCAATGTCGGCCCGCAGGTCGCCCTCGACCGGCAGTCGCACGGTGAACAGCGGCGGCGACCCGGACTCGGGGGCGGCGGCGACCGGAACCGGCGGCGGCGCGAACGTGGGGCGCACGCCGGCCTGTGGATTGAACGTGCGCTGGTCGACCAAGCTGCAGCCGGCCAGGGCTCCGGACACGAGCAGCAGCGTGCGCCGTCCGATCATGTGCGGTAGTCCGGCGCGTCCCGATCCAGCCGGCGCTTGACGCTCTCCAGGTGCAGCCGCGCGCTCTCGCCGTCGCCCTCGCGCATTTGCCGGGCCGTTGCCTCCGCCAGCGCCGCGGGCACCGGACGGAGCGCGCGCCCGGTCGAGAGCGCCAGTCGCTGCACGGCGCAGGCACGCTCGAGGTAATACATGTCGTCCCACGCCTGGGCGATCGAGCCGCCGAGCACCATCACGCCGTGGTTGCGCATGAAGGCGATGTCGGCGTCGCCGATGCTGGCCGCGATCCGGTCGCCTTCGGCAGCATCGAGCGCGAGCCCGCCGTACTCCTCGTCGACCACCGTCCGGCCCCAGAACTTCAGCGCCGTCTGCCCGGCCCAGAGCAGCGGCGGCCCGTCGAGCATCGCCATCGCGGTCGCGTTCGGCATGTGCGTGTGGAACGCCGCCCGGGCGCGCGGCAGGCGCAGGTGCAGGCGGGCGTGGATGAAGAAGGCGGTCGCCTCGGGCGTGCCGGAGCCCTCGACCACGGTGCCGCCGAAGTCGCAGACCAGCAGGCGCGAGGCGGTGATCTCGGCGAACGCCCAGCCATACGGGTTGACCAGGAACAGCTCGTCCGAGCCCGGCACCATGGCCGAGAAATGGTTGCAGATGCCCTCCTCCAGCCCCAGCCCGGCCGCCGCACGGAAACATGCCGCCAAATCGACACGCGCCTGCCACACCTGCTCGCCATCCAGGGCGTTCCTGCGGGAGTTTGTGGAGTTGGAAGGGGCGGCGAATGCATGCGCCATGGGCAACCTCGGACGTTCCAGGCTATTTAGCCTCCGCAGACGAGGAGCGACAATGACGGCAGCGGCAAGCAACCAGCGTATCGATGGCCGCCGGTTGTGGGACAGCCTGATGCAGATGGCCGAGATCGGCGCCACCGCCAAAGGGGGCGTGCGCCGGCTGGCCCTGAGCGAGGTCGACCGGGCCGGCCGCGCGCGCTTCACCGCGCTGTGCGAACAGGCCGGCCTGACCGTGCGGGTCGACACGATGGGCAACATGTTCGCCCGCCGCCCGGGCCGCGATCCCGCCCGCCTGCCGGTTCTGTTCGGCAGCCATCTCGACAGCCAGCCGAGCGGCGGCAAGTTCGACGGCGCGCTCGGCGTGATCGCCGGGCTCGAGGTGATGCGCACACTGAACGACCTCGACATGACCACCGAGGCGCCGCTCGAGCTGGTCAACTGGACCGACGAGGAGGGCAGCCGCTTCGGCAAGAGCCTGATGGGCTCCGGCGTCTGGGCCGGGCAGTATGACCAGGCCGAGACCGAGGCGCTGGCCGATCTCGACGGCGTCACCGTCGGCGCGGCCCTCGACGCGATCGGCTATCGCGGCGCCGAGCCCGCCCGCCCCTTCCCGGCCGACGCCTATTTCGAGCTGCACATCGAGCAGGGTCCGATTCTCGAACGCGAACATAAGCAGATCGGCATCGTCACCGGCGCGCAGGCCCAGGTCTGGTACGACGCGGTCGCCCTCGGCCGCGACAGCCACGCCGGCACCACGCCCCCCAGCACGCGGCACGACGCGCTGGTCGGCGCCGCCCGCGTGATCGACTTGGTCGACCGCATGATGCGCGCCCGCGGGGAAGACGGCCGCGGCACGGTCGGGCAGTTGGTGGTCCTGCCCAACAGCCGCAATGTCGTGCCCGGGGAAGTGCGCTTCTCGGTCGAATTCCGCCACCCGGACGCCGCCGAGATCGATCGCCTGGCCGCGCAGTTTCCGCGCGAGGCCAGCTTCATCGCCCGCGACAGCGGTATCGAGCTGACCCTGACCGAGCTGTTCCGCATGCCGGCCCAACCGTTCGATCCCGATTGCATCGACCTCGTGCGCCGCACTGCCAGCCAGCTCGGCTACAGCACCCGCGCGATCGTTTCCGGAGCAGGGCACGATGCCGTGTATGTGGCGCGTCACGTGCCAACCGCGATGATATTTACGCCTTGTAAAGACGGGCTCAGCCATAATGAGGCGGAGAGCATCGAGCCGGAGGAGGCGGAAGCTGGCGCGCAAGTATTATTGGGAGCTGTGCTGGCTCGGGCCAACCGTGCGCTGGGCTGAGCCCGGCGCATCGGACTGATCGCATGCTCGACCCTGCCGCTTCCAGGCTCGAACTCAAGGCGCTCACCTCGCTGCGCGGGATCGCTGCCATCGCGGTCGTGCTGCAGCACTTTTCCGCCACCGCGTCGCGGCACGCCTCCGGCTGGATCCCATCGCTCGTGCCGCACGGCTACATGGCCGTCGACTTCTTCTTCGTGCTCAGCGGCTTCATCATGTCCTACACCTACCTGGCCGGGTTCGAAGCCCTCGGCATGCGCGCCTACGGACCGTTCCTGTGGAAGCGCGTCGCGCGCATCTTCCCGCTCGGCATCTTCGTCACCGCCGTCATCCTTGTCGCAGGGGCCGTGGCGTCGCTATGGGTCGATCCCGCGCTCTTCATCAACTGGAAGGTGCTGAACGGCCGGCTTGGCCTCGCCATCCTGATCAACGTCCTGCACGTTCAGGGATTTTTCAACGACTACAATCTGAATGACCCGTCCTGGTCCGTCAGTGTGGAACTCGGCGCCTACCTGCTCTATCCGGCGCTGGTCCTGATCATGTTCAAGGCGCCGCGCTGGGCGACTGTCCTCTACACGTTGTTCGGCGTCTGCGTCCTGGTCCGGATCTCCACCATCGATCCCGAGTTGGCGCTAGGTTATCGCTCGGCGCCCTACGACCTGGCCCGCTGCGTCGTCGAGTTCGGTTTCGGCATGATCGTCTACGGCGTCTACCGCACCCCGTCGCGCTGGCACGCGATCGGCCGGGATCGGCTGACCTGGGTGACCGCCGGGCTCTGCGCCGCGTGCTTCTTGCTCCGCGTCGACCTGCTGGCTGCGTTCAGCTTCCCGTTCGTCGTGCTCGCCTTCGCGCTCAACCGCGGCGCGCCGAGCCGGCTGCTCTCGCATCGCCTGCCCTATTTCCTCGGCACCATCTCGTTCTCGATCTACCTCGTCCACCACATGTTTCGCGCCCCTGAACTGTTTCTCCTCCAAGCCCTGCACCCCGCCCCGCTCGAGCCGGCATGGGCGCTGCTGTTCGCCGCGCTCGGCTCCCTATCGGTCCTGCCGTTCGCCGCCCTGGCCTATTACGGCGTGGAGAAGCCCGGCCGCCTGGCCCTGAACGGCCTGGTCCGCAAACTCCGCCGCAACCCGCCCGTCCCCGTCACGGCCGCCAGCCGCTAGGGCGCAGGGCTTGCCGGCATCTGCATCGGCTCCTATAGCCGCCTCTCCGGGAGGATGGATGTCAGGTTCGCGCGCAACGGAACGGCTGGCTTCGCCGGAAACTCCCCTGCTCGACCTGCACGCCGCCCTGCTCGCCCGGCCGGCCACGCCGGAGCGCCGGATGGCCGACGCGCTGCGTGCGCTGACGATCGACGCCATCGACGCGGCCGCGTCCGGCCACCCCGGCATGCCGCTCGGGATGGCCGACGCCGCCACCGCGCTGTGGACCCGAATCCTCCGCTTCGACGCCAGCGACCCGCGCTGGACCGACCGTGACCGCTTCGTCCTTTCCGCCGGACACGGCTCGATGCTGCTCTACGCGCTGCTGCACCTGACCGGCCATGCCGGCATGGGCATGCCCGAGCTGGCCCGCTTCCGCCAACTGCACAGCCCGGCCGCCGGCAACCCGGAATTCGGCGCCCACCCCGCCATCGAGGCCACCACCGGGCCGCTCGGCCAGGGCCTGGCCAACGCGGTCGGCATGGCGCTCGCCGAACGCATGCTCGCCGCCCGCTTCGGCCGCAGCCTGGTCGATCACCGCACCTGGGTGATCGCCTCCGACGGCGACCTGATGGAAGGCGTCAGCTACGAAGCGGCCGACCTGGCCGGCCATCTGCGCCTCGAAAAGCTCACCGTACTCTGGGACGACAACGGCACCTCGCTCGATGGCGGCACTGCGCTGTCCCACTCCGCCGACGTGCTCAAGCGCTTCCAGGCGCATGGCTGGGCCACCAAGCGCATCGATGGTCACGACCCGGCGCAACTGGCCGGCGCACTCTCGCTGGCGCTCCGCTCGCGCAAGCCGACGCTGATCGCCTGCCGCACCATGATCGGCCAGGCCGGCGGCAGCGAGGCCGGCCACGCCAAGCACGCGCTCGACTGCGCCTACGAACGCTTCACCGTACCGCCCGAGCTGGCCGAACCGTGGCTCGCCGCCGGCGCCCGCGGTGCCGCCGCCCGCCGCGCCTGGCTCAAGCGGCTGGCCAAGCATCCGATGCGCGCCGAATTCGAGCGCGTCACGTCCGGGCGCCTGCCGGAAACTTGGCACGAAAGCATGGCCGCCCTGCGCGCCGAGTTTGCCGATACCCGGCCAACGCTCGCCGGGCGCGACGCCGGCCAACGCGTGCTGTCCATGCTCTCGGCCGCCCTGCCCGAGTTGGTCGGCGGCTCGGCCGACACCGGCACGTCCACGCGCACCCTGCCCGATGGCGTCCAGGCCGTCCGGCCCGCCCGCTACGCCGGGCGTTATATCCATTTCGGCGTCCGCGAGCACGCGATGGCCGCAGCCCTCAACGGCATCGCGCTGCACGGCGGCTGCGTCCCCTACGGCGGCGCCTTCTGCAGCTTCAGCGACTACATGCGCCCCGCCCTGCGCCTGGCCGCCATCATGCGCCTGCGCGTCATCTATATACTGACCCATGACGGCATCGGCGTCGGCGAGGACGGTCCCACCAATCAGCCGGTCGAGCATCTGGCCAGCCTGCGCGCCCTGCCGAACACCCATGTGTTCCGCCCGGCCGACGCGGTCGAGGTCGCCGAATGCTGGGAGCTCGCGCTGCGCCGCGCCGACGGGCCGCGCCTGATCCTGCTCTCCCGCCAGCCGTTGCCCGCGCTGCGCACCGACGCCGGCGAGAACCGCAGCGCCCGCGGCGGCTACGTGCTGCAGGAAGCCGACGGCGTGCGGCAGGCGACGCTGATCGCCACCGGGTCGGAGGTCGCCATCGCCCTCGAGGCCCGCCGCCAGCTGGCGGAGAGCGGCATCGCCGTCGCCGTCGTGTCGCTGCCCTGCTGGGAGTTGTTCGCCCAGCAGGACGAGCGCTACCGGCTGGCCGTCCTCGGCACCGCGCCCCGTGTCGGCATCGAGGCCGCCTGCGGTTTCGGCTGGGAACGCTGGCTTGGCGACAGCGGTCTCTTTATTGGGATGACCGGCTTCGGCGCCTCCGCGCCGGCCGCCGATCTCTACCGGCACTTCGGCATCACGCCGGAGGCCATCACCACCGCCGTGCAACGGCGGGTTATGCCGAACTGAAGGGAAGACGATTATGGCCGTAAAGGTCGCCATCAACGGGTTTGGGCGCATCGGGCGCCTCGTGCTGCGCGCCATCATCGAGCGGGCGAGCAACGACGTCTTGCCTGTTGCCATCAACGACCTCGGCAGCGTCGAGGCCAACGCCCACCTGTTCCGCTACGACAGCGTGCACGGCCGCTTCCCCGGCGAGGTCAAGGTGGAGGGCGACAGCATCACCATCACCCACGCCGGCAAGACCTACGGCCCGATCAAGGTCACCAGCGAGCGCGACCCGGCCCGCGTCCCCTACCAGGGCGTCGACGTCGCCCTCGAATGCACCGGCCGCTTCACCAGCAAGCAGTCCGCCCAGGCTCTCATCGACGGCGCCGGCGCGCGCAAGGTGCTGATCTCGGCGCCGGCCGACGGGGTCGACGCGACCATCGTCTACGGCATCAACGAAAAGACCCTCACCAAGGAGATGACCGTCATCTCCAACGCGTCCTGCACCACCAACTGCCTCGCCCCGCTGGTCAAGGTGCTGCACGACAGCTTCGGCATCCTGCGCGGCTACATGCTCACCATCCACGCCTATACCGGCGACCAGAACACGGTCGACACGCTGCACAACGACCTGCACCGCGCCCGTGCGGCCGCCGTCAGCTCGATCCCGACCAGCACCGGGGCGGCGCGCGCCATCGGTCTCGTCATGCCCGAGCTGAAGGGCAAGCTGGACGGCACCTCGATCCGCGTGCCGGTGCCCAACGTCTCGCTCGTCAGCCTCGACGTGAACCTGCGCGAGGCGGCCACCGTCGAGCAGATCAACACCGCCTTCAAAGCCGCCAGCGACGGCGCGATGAAGGGCATCCTCGTCTACAACACCGAGAAGCTGGTCAGCATCGACTTCAACCACAGCCCCGCGTCGTGCAGCTACGACGCCACCCAGACCGCCGTCGTCGACGGCCAACTCGCCCGCGTTATGGGCTGGTACGACAACGAATGGGGCTTCTCGAACCGCATGGTCGACACCGCCGCCCTGTTCGGCAGCCTCTGACCATGGCGTTCCGCACGCTCGATGACATACACGCCAAGGGAAAGCGCGTGCTGCTGCGCGCCGACCTCAACGTGCCGGTCCGCGACGGGCGGATCACCGACCGGACCCGGCTCGAGCGGCTGACGCCCACTATCCGCGAGCTGGCCGAGGCCGGCGCGCGGGTGATCGTGTGCAGCCATTTCGAGCGACCGCGCGGCAAGCGCGTGCCCGAGATGTCGCTCCGCCCGATCGCCGACGCGCTCGGCGAGGGGCTCGGGCGGCCGGTCGCGTTCGCCGAGGACTGCATCGGCCCCGAGGCCGAGGCGGCCGTCGCGCGCCTCTCCGATGGCGACGTGCTGGTGCTGGAGAACACCCGCTTCCACCCCGGCGAGGAGGCCAACGACCCGGCCATGGCGAAGGCGCTTGCTGGCTTGACCGACCTTTACGTCAACGACGCCTTCTCCGCCGCTCACCGCGCCCACGCCAGCACCGAGGGCGTCGCGCGTCTCGTTCCCGCCTATGCCGGACGCTTGATGCAGCAGGAGCTGGAAGCGCTCGACAAGGCGCTCGGCAACCCGCAGCGCCCGGTCTGCGCCGTGGTCGGCGGCAGCAAGGTCTCGACCAAGCTCGAGCTGCTCGGCAACCTCGTCCGCCGGGTCGACGTGCTGGTGATCGGCGGCGCCATGGCCAACACCTTCCTCGCCGCCCAGGGCGCCGAGGTCGGCCGCTCGCTGCAGGAAGCCGAGATGCACGAGACCGCGCGCGAGATCCTCGCCGAAGCCGAGCGCGCCGGCTGCGACGTGATGTTGCCGACCGACGCCGTCGCCGCGCGCGAGTTCAAGCCCAACCCCGAGACCGAGATCGTCTCCGCCCGCGCCATCCCGGCCGACGCGATGATGCTCGATGTCGGCCCCAACACCGTCCAGGCCCTGCGCGACCGCCTGCCGGATGTTCGTACCCTGGTATGGAACGGCCCGCTCGGCGCCTTCGAGACGCCGCCCTTCGACGAGGCGACGGTCGCCCTGGCCCATGCGGTGGGCGACGCGACCGCTCAGGGCGCGCTGTGCAGCGTGGCCGGCGGCGGCGACACCGTCTCGGCCCTGTGGCACGCCGGCGAGACCGAGCGGATGACCTATGTCAGCAGCGCGGGCGGCGCCTTCCTCGAGTGGCTCGAGGGCAAGACCTTGCCCGGCGTCGCGGCGCTTGAAACGGCGGAGGCCTAGCATGCGGAAAGGTTCAGCGGTGGCGGTGGCGGGCGCGGTGGCGGTCGGCGCGCTGCTGGCGGGCGGACGCTTCAATCCCGGCCCCGAGCACCCGCGCACCGCCGCGTGGTATGCAAGGCTGGAGAAATCCGAATTGACCCCACCCGGCCCGGTATTCGGCATCGCCTGGACGCTGCTCGACGGGCTGCTCTGGTTCACCGGCTACCGCCTCCTGCGCGCCCGTCAAAGCTCGGCACGTCGTAGCGCGTTCGCCGCCTGGATCCTGACGGCGCTCGGCATTCCCGGCTATTCATGGGCGTTCTTCGGCCGCCGCCGGGCCGATGCCGGGCTGGGCGTCTCGGCGTCGATGCTGGGCGCCTCGATCGGCCTGGCCGCCACCGCGGCGCAGGTGGACCGCAGCGCCGCCTGGGCGACTAGGCCGCTTGTGGGATGGTTACTTTTTGCAACCTTCCTTCAGGAAGAGGTCTGCCGTCGCAACCAATAGTTGTTGACGGCGCCGCTGCGTTAAGGCATCGTTAAGGAATGCGAGTTACAATCCTTCGTATGCTCTCCACCAATTCCCTCTCGGCCTTCTCCGCCGCGACGACGTCCTCCTCGGTCGCCCAACCGAGGGACGTCCGTCTCGTCCGCGAACAGACGCAACCGGGCGCGAACAGCCCGCTGGCCAAGAACGCGCTCCCCAACGGGATACCGAGCATCGCCCCGCCGCGCGGCTCCCTGGTCAATCTCTCCGTTTAAACTCTAGCCGATCGCAGCGGCGACCCAGGCGGCGGCCTGCAAGGCAAGCCGGTCCTGCCCGCGGCGCGCGACGATCTGCATCCCGAGCGGCATCCCGCCCGGCCCGCTCCCGGCCGGAACTGTGATGCACGGGACATGCAGCGCCGTCCAGATCAGGTTGAAGGACGCATCGCCGGTCCAGGCCAGGCCGACCGGCGCCACACCGGGTGCCGACGGCGTCAGTAGGATATCGAAATCGCCCATCGCCGCGTCAAACCCATCCTGCAGGCGCTGGAACACCAGGCGCGCCTCGGCCAAGGCCGACACCGGCTGCGCCAGGCCCCACTCCATGCGTTCGCGCAGGATGTCGCTCAACTCGGACCGCGCCGTGTTCATCTCCCAGCCAAGCGAGCGCGCGCTCTCCGCGTTCATGACGAGCGTGTGCGCCTCCTCGAGCGGGGCATACGCGGCCGGCAAATCGAAGTCCCGCACGACGGCGCCGGCCCGACTCACCGCGGCCACCACGGTGTCGAACAGCGCCTCCGTCTCGGGCTGCCGCCGGTCCCACATTGGCGAACGGCACAGCCCGATCCGGGGCGCCCACTCGATCCTGGTGTCGGGGTCGCCGAGCTCGAGGCCGCTGACCGCAGAGGTCAGCAGCGCGCAATCGGCCACACTGCGGGCCATGACGCCGACCGTATCGAGGCTTTCGGACATCAGCTTCATGCCGAAGCGATTGATGGTGCCGAAACTCGGCTTGTAGCCGACCACCCCGCAATAGGCGGCCGGGCGGATCACGCTGCCGGCCGTCTGGGTGCCGTAGGCGAACGGGAAATAGCCCGCCGCCACGCCCGCGGCCGATCCGCTGCTCGAGCCGCCAGGCGTGCGAGTCGCGTCGTGCGGGTTGGTCGTCGGCCCGGGACTGCGCGTGGCGAACTCGGTCGTGACGGTCTTGCCGAACACCACCGCACCGGCCGCCCTGGCCCATGCGACGCATGCCGCGTCCGCCCGAGGACGATAGTCGCGCCAGATCGCCGAGCCATATTGCGTTGGGAAATCAGTGGTGTCGATCACGTCCTTGATGCCGATCGGCAGCCCGTGCAGCAGACCCGGCCCCGGAGTCTGGCGCGGTACGTGCTCCGACGCGTAGGCCGTCATCGCCTGCAGCGCCGGTTCCCGGGCGGCGGCGCGGGCGTGGCAGGCCTCGAGCAGGTCCGTCGGCCGCAGTGTTCCCCGCGCGATGGCACGGGCGGCGTCGGTGGCGGTGAGGTCGGCCGGGTCGGTCATCATATTTCCTTTGCTGCTCGGCCGAGGCTGGCGCAGCCAGCCGCCCGGGTCCATGTTTCTCGCATGGCCAAGCCCGCTCCGCCGCCGATCCGTGTGGCCACGACCCCTGGCGGGCCCGTCACCTATCTGGTCGATCTCTCGCCGGAGGCGCTGCCCCCGGTCCGCAGCGGTGATCTCGCCGACGCCTGGGGCGCCGCGCGCGAGGCGGCGGCCGGATCGGAGTGGGGCACGGCGCGCGCCTTCAGATTCCTGCAGGATGACGGCGAGACGCTCGACCTGGTCCTCTCCGACGAGGACGCGTGTTGCTGGGCCGCTGCCGTCGACCATACCGCGGCCATCCAGACAACCTACGGGTTGTCGCTCTGCCTTCGCTTGCTGGCGCTGATCGACCTGATCGCGCGGGCGCCGTGGCTGGGCGCGTTCTGCCGCATCGGCCGTGCCGGCGCAGCGCTCGACCCAGCGCTGGTCCGCGCCGCCGCAACCGTGCCGCTGACGCGCCAAGCCGCGTTCGATGAGCGGCGCTTCCGAATCCAATTGGGCGCGGCGGGGCCGACCCCGCCAATGCCGCAGCTGCTGAACACTGGAGTAGATCGTTGACCCCGCATCGTTTCCACCTGCCTACAGCTCTCCTCCTCGCGCTCGCCGCGAGTGGCTGCCAGCGGCCAGCCCCGCCGACCCACGCCGATGCGGCCGCGCGCGCCGACTGCCGCCAGCAGGTCGAGCGGCAATACAATACGCAGAACCGGGCAGATCTGACGCGACGCGACGAGCGCGATTACGCGTTCGCGGGCACCTACAATGCCGGCATTCCCAGCCGCGGCCTGGGCGCCGAGTATCAGCGGGAGCAAAACCTGAACGACTGCCTCCGCGCGGCCGGGGACCGGCGCGACCAGGCCAATCCCGGCGTCGGCCCCGCCTTCAGCCCCGCCGCGCGCGGCAGCGGGACGTCCTCCTTGCGACCATAAGCCGGCCGGCGCGCGTTGCCGACCCGGGAGGCCGCGCCTAAAAGCGCGGCTTCACCCAAGGAGCGCGCCCATGAGCAAGATCATCCGCACCGAGCCGAACGCCGTCCTCGCCAAGGCGGTCGAATATCATGGTTTCGTCTACGTCCAGGGCGTCACTGCCAGCGATCTCAGCAAGGACATCGTCGGCCAGACCGAGGAAGTGCTTAAGGGCATCGACGACATCCTCGAAACCCACGGCACCGACAAGACCCGGCTGCTGCAAGCGCAGATCTGGCTTAAGGACATCCGCGACCGTGAAGCCATGAACACCGCCTGGAGCGCCTGGCTGCCCGAGGGCGGCGCGCCGGCCCGCGCCTGCGTGCAGGCCCACATGGCCGACGCCCGGCATCTCGTCGAGATCATGGTCACCACCTGCAAGTGACTTACCGGCCCGCGCGGGAGAGATCCCGCGCAGCCGAATCGGTGTTGCCGCACCGCACTACTGTGGCCGATCAGCAACATGCAACTTTTTTAATTACGTATCACAATCGAGTTCTGGTGGATAGGACAACCATCCTCAAAAAGTGACTTATCCACAGGGGTATTTTTGCGAAACACTCCGTGAGCGACGAAACGCATCTCTCCAGGGTTGCCACCCCGTCGCGCCAGAACCTACGCACTCCTCACAGGGCAGTGACCAAAAAAGGGGACGGCATGCTGGCAGGTTGGTTCGGTCGAGGTCTCGGCGTTGCGCTGGGCGTTACATTTGCGGTCAGTTTGACTGCCACGTCCCCGGCCCAGGCGGCACGAAACAAGCCCCGCATCAGCAGCGCGCATGACGCCGCGGCGATTCATTCCCGCATGAGCCGCGCCCATTCCGGCTACGCCTCTCGCGGCCGGTCCTCCGGCCGGCGCTGGGGCAGCGTGCTGCAATGCGTGCCGTTCGCCCGCGAGAACTCCGGCATCGAGCTGTCCGGCAACGCCGGCACCTGGTGGAGCAACGCCGAGGGGCTCTACGAGCGCGGCGCCAAGCCGGAAGTCGGCAGCATCCTCAACTTCCGCTCCACCGGGCGGATGCGCATGGGCCATGTCGCCGTCGTCACCAACGTGATCAACAGCCGGCATATCGAGATCGATCATGCTAACTGGGGCGGCCCCGGCCGGGTTAGCCGCGACATGGACGTGGTCGACGTCTCGCCGAGCAACGACTGGACCGCCGTGCGGGTCGCCCTGGACCACTTCGACGACAATTTCGGCAGCGTCTACCCGACCTACGGCTTCATCTATGACCGTCCCGACCGCGGCGTCATGGTCGCCAATGCCGGCGTCTCGGCGACGCCGGTTCTGAATGCCGCCACCGCCGACCTGCGCCCGGCCAGCGATCGCATCGCCCAGCCGCTGGCCGCCACCGCGCCGGAAGAGGTCGCCGAGGCCGAGGACGACACCGCCCCGCGCGGCACCCCCCGCCGCGGCGGGCGCTCGAGCCACGCGTCGATCGCGCGCCATGGCCACAGCACGCCGCACGCCTCGCTCTATCGCGTCACCACGCGCTCCGCGACCCCGGCCGCCCGGCCGCATCACGGCCGCCGCCGCTTCTGAGCCAGCGGCCGGGTCTCCCCGACCCGGCCGCTTCCCCATCCCTGCCGAACGCGCTTAATTGCGCTCAATCAGGGAGGATCGACGTGTCAGACTCCGCCGCGCGCTTCCTGGAGGCGCGCGATCTGCTCCTCCGGCACCGAACCGATCTGGCGGCCGCCACGGTCGCCTTCCGCTGGCCCGAACTCGAGTGCTTCAACTGGGCGCTCGACTATTTCGACCGCATCGCCGCCGGCAACGAACGCACCGCGCTGCGCATCGTCGGACCCGAAAGCGATCAGAGCATCAGCTTCGACGCCCTGGCCCGCCGCTCCAACCAGGTGGCCAATTTCCTGCGCCGACTCGGTGTGCGCCGCGGCGACCGCATGCTGATCCTGCTGGGCAATGTGCAGCCGCTTTGGGAGGTTATGCTCGCGGCGATGAAGCTCGGCGCGGTCGTCATCCCGGCCACGACCATGCTGACTGAGGACGACCTGGCCGACCGGCTGGCGCGCGGGCGCGTCCGCCACGTGGTCGCCGCCGACGAGCTGGCGCCACGGTTCGAGGCACTGCCGGGCGACTACACCCGCATCGCCACCGCCGCCGCGCCCGGCTGGCACGATCTGGCCGACAGCGCGGCCGAGGCCGACGCGTTCGCGCCCGAGGGCGAGACCTCGGCCCGCGACCCGCTGCTGCTCTATTTCACGTCCGGCACGACGTCGAAGCCCAAGCTGGTGCTGCACAGCCACCAGAGCTATCCGGTCGGCCATCTGACGACGATGTACTGGATCGGTGCCCAGCCCGGCGACGTCCACCTCAACATCTCCTCGCCGGGCTGGGCCAAGCACGCCTGGTCGAGCCTGTTCGCGCCTTGGAACGCCGAAGCCACGCTGCTGGTGCTGAACCAGCCCCGCTTCGACGCCAAGCACATGCTGCGCGTGCTCGACGAGGCGCGGGTCACGACGTTCTGCGCCCCGCCAACCGTCTGGCGCATGCTGGTCCAGGAGGATCTCGCCACCAATCGCGCGCATCTGCGCGAGGCCGTCTCGGCCGGCGAGCCGCTCAACCCGGAGGTGATCGAGACGGTGCGTCGCGCCTGGGGCGTGGTGATCCGCGACGGCTACGGCCAGACGGAGACGACGCTGCAGATCGGCAACACCCCGGGCCAGGCGGTGACGCCGGGCTCGCTCGGCCGGCCGCTGCCGGGCTATCGCGTCCATCTCCTCGACCCGGACGGGGCGGAGACGCAGGAGGGGGAGATCGGCCTTGCGCTCGACCCGGCGCCGACCGCACTCATGCAGGGCTATTTCGGCGAGGACGGGGCGTTGATCGCGCCGCAGGGGGCGCATTACCGCACCGGCGACGTGGCGGCGCGCAACGACGACGGCAGCCTGACCTATGTCGGGCGGGCCGACGACGTGTTCAAATCGAGCGGCTACCGCATCAGCCCGTTCGAGTTGGAGAGCATCCTGGTCGAACACCCCGCCGTCGCCGAAGCCGCCGTGGTGCCCTCGCCCGACCCCGTGCGCACGGCGTTGCCCAAGGCCTTCATCGCCCTGGCCGCCGGCAGCACGCCCGACGCGCAGACGGCCTCCAGCATCTTCGCCCATGCTCGGGCGCGGCTGGCTCCCTACAAGCGGATCCGCACGATCGAGTTCTTCGAGTTGCCGAAGACGATCTCCGGCAAGATCCGGCGGGTGGAGCTGCGGCGGCTGGAAGCGGCGCGCAAAGGGGCGGGCGAGACCGGCGCGCTCGAGTTCAGCGAGGGCTGAACGAGAAGGCCGGCGCGAGGCCGGCCTTCTCGATTGGTTTGCCGGCGAGTTAGCTGTGCGAACCCGTCCGCGTTTGCTGGACCAGACGGGTGTCCGGCCGGGCCTGATGGTTCAGGTTCGCCTGCGCAGGCGCACCGTCCATGAAGCCGACCGGCGCCGAGTTGGCGGTCTGCAGCACGCCGGCCGAGCCATTGCTCGAGAGAATGGCGTCGGCGTTCTCGGTGGTCGTGCTCGCAGAGAACGGGAACGGGTTCTGATTCGCGCCCGCACTCTGCTTGTAGCTCTGCAACGACGTCGTGACGCCCGCCGCCCGGTAGGGGAACGGGTCGCCGTTGCCCTCGGCGGCAAACGCGGTGCTTGCGGCGATTGTCAGGGCCAAGGCTGCGATCAAAGTCTTCATAGTCACTCACTCCAATTCCCGCGGCCATGTAGGCTCGTGCGGGTCTCTGTCGATGGCGGCCGGGTCCAGCGATGCGGACCTCGGCGCGTCGACATCGAACAGCTGATAATGAGGAGCGTTTTTTGCTCGGCGGCGCGGCGCACGAACGCTGCCATGAGCGGACAGGGCTCGGGGCCGCGCCGGTGAGCAAAAAACGGATTGGACTAAACCTCGCCGCGATCCCGCCTATGGGGTTTGCAT
>JAABUL010005563.1_pt1 | contig 15545 bp, 17 predicted proteins | sample 5559151 | NCBI WGS metagenome assembly JAABUL01 (sample SAMN10711876, study PRJNA513368) | rock metagenome | isolation source: Antarctica rocks | place: Antarctica: Victoria Land, Pudding Butte sud | reverse complement strand
TTATTAGAACTATTAAAGACAATGGTTTTCCTTAATTATATTCAAATTTTATTGCGGTAGCCCTGTAGCCCTGTAGACTGCGCCTCTTCCAGGTATGCGCCTCTTCCGGGTGAACTCTTCTACTGCTTTCCTCAATTGACCGCCGCTTCCGTGCCTACGCCATGGATCGCTTGCGTCATGGGACTTGGTGCACACCAGATGGCGCTTATGGTTTGCCATACCCTCCAGGCGGGAGATTCAAAAGTGCTGCTGCTTGTGAACTTGAAAGGCGATAGACATGACAATAATAGCAATGTTTACCGTCTATGCGCCAGCATCAAAGTTGGCGAGTGTGTGGATACAAGCTCTGGCTTCAAGTTCGAGCAGGTACGATGACGAGTAGACAGATAAGAATTGCGGTCATCAGCCTTGTTGAGGTCAGCAGCTGACCAGACTTCTCTCTAGCGAAAGAAGTACTACAATGGAATCGGCTCGGAGAAAGACATTGCCTGGCTAAAGAGGCTGGAGACGGGCGTAATTGGCAGCGGTTTCTCAGAGCAAATCCGTGAGGTTTACAAGGTAGATCAATTACAGCTCGCCAACCAACATCCATAAACGCTCATAATCTAGGATTGTTGTATGCTCTTATAGCACCCTTAGAACGAAATCTGGCTTTTTGGCTTTAGCCGAGGTGCTTGTGAGTTGATACACAAATATATTGACACACCACTTAGTATCCTGACAAGCTGTAGATGTCGTGCGAACTGTAGCTAGCTTGCTCCATCACATTCGAGCCTTGAAATCTGCCGGCACCCCAGAAATTGACAAGGACTTTAAGCACGCACTACAAGCGTATCGGTCTTCGAGAGGAATTTCCAAGCCTGAAGAGGTCGGTCAGGTATTTGATCATCGCCTACTTGAGCGGATCACTGCTCGCTGGCCTTCGCCGCCAACAGATACATCATCTACCGTAAGTATCCTCCATGTCAAAGCAGATGCTCTGAGTTGAATCCGTCGAAGAGGGGGATACACACGGAAGGCCCCAAGGATCCAGTTCGTTGGCGTCTTCGATACTGTGAAGGCCGTTCTTGACAAGTCCCAATTCGAGATATCGTTCAATGACTCTATACAGCATCTTCGCCATGCGCTAGCACTCAACGAGGATCGTAGAGTCTATAAGCCAGATTACTACTTCCCAGATTACAAGCGCTTACCGCTTGCAAGACGGAGCATTGTCCAGGCCTGGTTCGTTGGAGCACACATTGACATAGGGGGTTCGGCTGCAAGAGATGGCCTAGCTCTTTAACCCTCTACAGTAGGTATTGATTGAAAGCCGCAAGGAAGGCCTCGAATTGGAAATCGATGGGTCGTTTGGTGATCGCGCCAAAATCGATGATCCCTTGAAAATTGTCTTCCCTTCATACGAGTCTGAAGGCAAGGGGGTCAATACTTCGACTTTCACAGTGAAGAATGATCTGAAGATTGACATGAAAGATCTTCGTAAAGTACATGGGCTTCCCAGGTATGAAACATGATATGCAATTCATCTCAATTCGAAAAAACGCCCATGGATGCGGAAGGAACCCAGAGCAGCATTTAATGAAGACGGTACGCTCAAGGGCTACTGCGAGTATGGTTCAATACCCCGTCTAGTGCCATGGTAAGTATACAAAGACTGATCCTTGGGGCACAAAGCGGCACAAGGCACCATCCTGCATCCTTCAGTGTACCTCATATTCGACGAAAACGGCAACGTGTTTCTCAATTCTAAGACTCTTGCCTTTCGCAACGACATCGAGAAGTTGCGAAGTACTGTAATAACCAAAGACGACGTCTTCTGGAGTGAAAGGGAAGTCGTTGATATTCAGGAGCCCGGATCCATGCGTCTTCTGGTTTGTGGAAACACTGGGGTAGGCAAGTCAACCTTGATCAATGAGGTTTTTGGGGCAGAAGTGGTAAGAATTGCATTTCATTAATCCTCTCCGGTCGCTAACGCCGGACCATGCAGACGAAGGCTTCGGGTCGCGCACGCGGAATCCACGACATTAAGATTCCAATCATTTCTCAAGACCGTCCTGATTTGATTCTTCACGACTCAGGGGGCTTTGAGAGTGGTGGCGATAAGGAGTTTCAGCAGGTCAAAGGGTTCATCTTTGAGATGTCGAATACGACTGAAATGAAGGACAGATTACACGTGATATGGTTCGCTTACAATATTCCCCCCGTATTCCTCAAGGTTAGATGTTTAGTGTGATGGTAGGTCCTGCACTGAGATGAATAGCCCACGCGTCCAACAAAGAGCGGCCATCGACTTCTTTACTATCGTCTCACAAAACTCGGAAATTCCCGTCGTGGTAGTTCAAACTAAAAAGGACGAGTTTTGAGACCTACAGTTTGGCAAAGCCCGGAAAAGATTTGTCGATGTGGCAGAGATGGAAGCGTTCGCCGACGAGGAGCTCCGTAAACGTATGATCCTAATCGAGGAGGAGCTTTCAGACATCAAGGATGGAAGATGCGACTCCGTTGTTGCTGTCTCGAAAGGTTTGTTGCGCCCTTACCGACACGAGAAGTGAGTAATAGAGGACATGACTTCTATCCAAACGCTCGCCGAAGGAACGGCGCGCTGCTTTGATCATGAAAAGTTTCGCATGTTGTACATTGCTACCCAGGTTGCCGGCATCGATCTTAAAGTCGACTTAGCTATAACAAAGACAATACAAATCTACGGTACAGTCGAATCCCTAAAAGCGCCAGCAGCGTGGCTATGGTCACACTCGGAAACACCACACATCGAATTACCGTCGCCGTGCTTGTTTGCAAAGCGGTTGTCAACGCGTTCGGGGTGCCATCCGTCACCGCAGCAATAGTTCAACAAATTGTCACAAGTCTTATCTGGGATGACATGGGCCGCAACTTCATTGTCTTTGCAGCGGATTGCATAGCGACCGTTGGAGCCTTCGGTACGATTGTACTCTGGGGAATGCCTCGCAGCCGGCGCCATAAATATCCCCATCATCATCATCCCAGCCACGGCGAAATTACTGCTGATGTTATCTTGCAATATCATCCTCATCCTCATCAGAGCCTTCAAAGAATTGCACCCACCAATGTCTTGGCCAGCCGCTCAAGAAGGATATTGAGAGAGCTGCTCAGGCGTATCGACGATTCGCCAAGCAGATCCACCAGGAAATCAAAGGCCTGATTTCCAAGGTCCACATCATCAAAAATTCCCAGATCGCAAAGATCCAGAGCGGCGTGGAGAGGATAGTTGAGAAGCATACGCAGCTCTTCATTGAACAGTCAGATAGTAGCCCAGATCGGCATGGTTCTGGTCACGGTAGCGAATACTCTCTTGCCTCCTCTCTCGAGGTCGAGAAGCTTCATAGCGCAGGGTCAGATGCTTGAGAATGGGGATCTCGCACCGTATGATTCTATGTAAATCGATCTTGTGGAGGGTGTGTATGCTGATGCCGTATGTGCACGTACGTTCGTACATCTTTATCCTCGACTTACAAAGCGCAGTTGCTCTCAGCTACTACTGAGTTGAGGTTTGTGATCAGTCAATACCACCGGAGAGTGGCGCTCGCCGTAGCTTACATGGGGATGAAGCCGGCAGAATCTTCATGACCTTGGCATCCGAGGCAACATCACAGCGGGCTACCAGCATCAGCATCACAGGTATTCGATGCATGAAGAGGCTGAAATGAGCTTTGAGTTTACAGCAATAGTATTCAGCTCATGTTGATTGCTATATAGCTCCATGGAATGTGCATGACTCTCCCATTTATTGACAGTACGCCAATGATGCAAGATGTCCCGTTCATAGCCATGACCATGGTATCGTCCTTCCATATGCTCGTTCCAACGCCATAATCATAGCTCATGCTCCTATAATATGCATGCTCGTCCATCATCCATCATCCATCATCCATCATCATCATCACCCTTTACTTTATCCTAGCCTCGCCATCTTGCTCGACGTGGATGTTCTTGTCGCTCTGGAGCGTGTGGACGGTTTCATTGGGGAACTCGCAGCTGTGACGTCATCAGTCGGCCATGTGCTTCCGCGATACTGGGGGGTAGGCGGTGATATACGTGAAGCCTTTGATGAGGGTGTACTCATGCTTGATGGTTCCGCCTTGGGCTTTGGCACTCTCCTTGGCCCTGCAAGGGGCTTAGCTTCGATCAGTGTGTTTCTATGGGTTGGGTCTCACTTGTCGAGCTCGGCGGGAGGAGCACCGGCTTTGAGCGTAATCTGTTATGACTCATTGTCAGCACGAATGCAACATCAGGCTGTAAGCGGTGACACCGACAGCGAACATGGTAGGCATCTTGGCTGGAGTAAGGGCTGACGTATAAGCTCTGCAGAGCTTCTTGATCGAATGTATAGTCGTGACTTTGAAGGGTGTTGGAATGAGAAGTGAAAGTGGGTTTGGAGTAAGACGGAAGATTGGGAATGCGGAGGCAGAGGAAGGTGTGCTTTGACTCCGATAACGAACCCCCACACGGCAAAGCACGCTAATGCGGACCGTGGGATGACGCACATGATCGCCAAGGTACTCTGGTGGGGTTCTCGGTCGGGTGGCAACTTTTCTGCGTGCTCGGCTATGTCGGCATCGGACGTACCTCCACCCGTAGCGCCGAATATCACAAAATATTTGGCCAGGACCACGCAATGCTGAAATTCATAATTCGCGAAGCAGGCCTTGTTCTTACGCCATCATGGAAGATCAAGCCAATAGGCCGCATCGGAAGACGAAGGAGAAGAAGAAGCACACTGGAGATCGCAATCCCAAGGCTTTTGCGTATGCGCATCCAGGTCGTTTAGCGAAGCAAGCTGTGCGCTCGCACGATGTATGTATAGCTTAGGACTAGGATACAGCATTTTGCTTACAGATATCCAGATCAAAGAGAAGCGCCTCCATGTGCCCCTCGTCGACCGCCTACCCGAAGAAGCTCCTCCCATAATCGTCGCTGTCGTTGGCCCTCCAGGCGTCGGCAAGACTACCCTCATCAAATCCTTGATCAAACGCTACACCAAGCACAACCTCTCCTCGCCCAGCGGTCCTCTCACAGTCGTCACCTCAAAGCGGCGGCGACTCACCTTCATAGAATGTCCCGCCGACTCTCTCGCCAGCATGATCGATGTGTCGAAGATCACAGACATAGTGCTGCTCATGATCGATGGCAATTTCGGCTTCGAGATGGAGACGATGGAGTTCTTGAACGTGCTGGGTTCGAGTGGAATGCCGGGGAACGTGTTTGGGATTCTGACACACCTGGATCTATTTCGAAAACCTGCGACGCTGAAAGATACGAAGAAGAGGCTGAAGCACAGGTTCTGGAGCGAGCTATATCAAGGCGCAAAGCTATTCTACCTGTCTGGAGTCATAAACGGCCGCTATCCGGACAGAGAAGTGCACAATATTTCAAGATTCATTTCTGTCATGAAGAATCCACGGCCCTTGATCTGGAGAAATTCACATCCGTACTGTCTAGCTGACCGCTTCCTTGACGTTACGCCACCTACCACTATTGAAGAGAACCCAAAGTGCGATCGAACAGTCGCGCTCTACGGTTATCTTCGAGGCACTAATTTCCCTGCTGACGGCGCCCGGGTACATGTTCCAGGAGTCGGCGACTTGAGCGTCTCGGCAATTGAAGCCTTGCCGGATCCTTGTCCCACGCCTTTTATGGATCAAGCGCTCGCCAAAGCGTCTGGGAAGTCTGGGCGGCGACGGCTTGGAGAAAAGCAGAAGGTACTGTTTGCGCCTATGTCGGATGTGGGAGGTGTACTTGTCGATAAAGACGCTGTCTACATCGACGTCAAAACCTCTAACTTTGACAAAGATGCTACGAATGGTGAAGATCGAGGGTTGGGAGAGCAGATGGTTGTTGGACTTCAAAGCGAGCGGCGGATGTTGGGAGAGGCAGATGATGGTGTGAGATTGTTCACTGGCGGAGGATTGCTGAAGGATGGCAATGAGATGGAGGATGACGTTGGAAGGAAGGAGAGGCGAAAGCCAAGAGTGGTTGACCGCGAGGAGGGCGATGATGATGATGGGTTGCCAGAAGATGAGGGCTTCGTCAGTGGCGAGGAAGATGAGGACGACACGGGTTCACTTGAAGATGGCGACATAGCACCTGAAAAGCTGGGTAAAGCATTCCGAACAGCGGCCGATGATTCGTCCAAAGGCAAGGCCGATGGTGAGCTGGCTTTTGCCGATAGCGACTCAGACATCGGCTCTGTCTCCAGTGATGAAGGTCAAGAATTGGAAAGTGGACCAGATGATTCGGAGTATGAAGATGAAGATGAAGACGAGGAGCAAGCGGCGCTTCGATGGAAATCTAATCTCACAGAGAATGCCCAAAAATTTCACAGTGCACAGAGACAGTACCGTGTTTCAGATTTCGCCCGGATGCTTTACGATAAGTCACTAACGCCAGCGGACGTCGTGCGCAAATGGAGAGGGGAGGACGATACAGATCAAAAGTCACCTGACCATGCAGTGGGAGAAGCAGAAGAGAACGATGACTTCCTCCGCAGAGCCAAGCATGAGGTCGAGGGAGAGGATCTCGACGACCGATTGATACCAAAGTATGATTACGAAGCTTTGGCGCAAAAGTGGAGTGATCCCGAGAATCTCAAAAGACTCCGGCAGCGTTTCGTCACTGCCAATCTCATGAAAGAACGAAATGGTGACAACGATAACGATGACGAAGGAATGGAAGATGAGGGTGATGAGGGAGACGGCGAGTTTGAGGATCTGGAAGCTGAGCCTGAGACATCCGGACAAGGCAAACTAGATAGTGCAGAGACATCAATGGAAGCTGAGCGAGAGAGAAACGCCCAACGAAAAGAAGAACTTAAACTTCGATTCGAAGAAGAGGATCGCGAAGGTTTCGGCAAGCAAAGTGAACCAAGAGAGACTGCTGGAGACGGTGTTGACGAATTTGGCGAAGACGACTGGTACGAGGCTCAGAAGGCACAAATACAGAAGCAACTCACAATCAACCGAGCCGAGTTCGAATCGCTAGACCCAAACTCCAGAGTACGGGTAGAAGGATATAAGGCTGGCACATATGCTCGCATAGTGCTTGAGAAGGTACCCTGCGAGTTCGCCGCAACATTCAATCCTCGTTTCCCTGTCATCATAGGAGGACTGGCACCAACAGAAGATCGCTTCGGCTTTGTACAAGTCCGCATCAAGCGCCATCGATGGCACAAGAAGATCCTCAAAACCAACGACCCCCTCATCTTTTCCCTAGGCTGGCGCAGATTCCAGACCCTCCCAGTGTACAGCATATCCGACTCCCGAACGCGCAACCGCATGCTCAAATACACACCAGAGCATATGCACTGCTTCGGCACCTTCTACGGCCCGCTCATCGCCCCAAACACCGGGTTCTGCTGCGTGCAGTCCTTCTCCAACCAAACCCCCGGCTTCCGCATAGCAGCCACCGGCGTCGTCCTCGACGTCGACGAAAGCACCGAGATTGTCAAAAAGCTCAAGCTGACCGGGGTGCCCTACAAGATCTTCAAAAACACAGCCTTCATCCGCGACATGTTCGGCACCTCGCTCGAAATCGCCAAATTCGAAGGCGCAAGCATCCGCACCGTATCCGGCATCCGCGGCCAGATCAAACGCGCCCTGGCCAAACCAGAAGGCCACTTCCGAGCCACCTTCGAAGACAAGGTCCTGTTGAGCGACATCGTCTTCCTGCGCGCCTGGTATCCCGTCAAACCACACAAATTCTACAACCCCGTCACCAATCTCCTCGAAAACACCGCCTCAGAACCCACCTCCTCAGGCGCCGAGACCGACCCAGCCTGGAAAGCCATGCGCCTCACCGGCCACCTCCGCGCCGCCGCCAACATCCCCACCCCCTCCCACCCCAACAGCGCCTACCGCCCCATCCCCCGCCCAACGCGCCACTTCAACCCCCTCCGCGTCCCCCGCGCCCTCGCCGCCTCCCTCCCCTACAAATCGCAAATCGCCCAGATGGCCCCGCAGCGCACGCAAACCTACCTGCAAAAACGCGCCGTTGTGCTAGGAGGAGAGGAGAGGCGGGCGAGGGATCTGATGCAGAAACTTATGACGATTCGGAACGAGAAGGTGGCGAAGAGGAGGGCGAGGCAGGAGGAGAGGAGGGAGCCGTATCGGCGGAGGATGAGGGAGGGGGAGGAGAAGAGGGCTGGGAGGGAGAAGAGGGAGAGGGATGAGTATTGGAGGAAGGAGGGGAAGAAGAGGGGGAAGGGTGAGGAAGGGGGTGGTGGTGGGAAAAGGGTAAAGAGATAGTATAACATCTTTTCATTCATTGATCAACACTCTCACGCCGCGAATGCGAATATTGACAGGATTCCAACGCAAGAGGATCGCTCTTACATCCACTTTGCAGCTGACACTGACATCTGTATCCCCCAAAATTCTCCTTAACGAAGCTAAAACAACAGCCACACACTTAACACCCCGTCGGAAGATTACCTGATGTCTGCGCACATCCAAATTCCACCAGCGTTTCAATATCTTGCTTAAAAATAGAGGCGTTAGCACCAAGGCCCCATGCGTGGATGGCGTTGGTCCATTCAATGTACAGTCTCAGATCCTCAATCCTGGTCAAATCTCCCATAACGCGTTCGCAGATAACGTACTTGTTGTCTTTGAGCCGCGCTTCCGAAATCACATAGCTGGAGTCGACAATGTTTATCAAAAAGTGCCTGAGGCCATCAGAAGCTTGTCCAATGGTGTTTCGGAGGTTCTTCCTTTGATGAAGCCATAAGACGGCCGCGGCGATGGCTTGGTGCGTTGCTTGTGTCTGTTTGCCGCCTTTGCCCGAGCATTTGTATTCGACGGTGAGGTAGGGGCAGACGGCGACATCCTTTTCGGCGACCCAGGGTTGGAAGGCGTCCGTGTGTAGTTTCTTGCGGTATTCGAGGTCGAACATTCGGATGGAGACGGCATAGGTCGTGTCGGGTTCGAGGTCCCAGTCATAGACGAATCTGCCTTCGGGCATTGACGGTCCTTGCTTTTGCGGCTTCCATTGATCTCTGCGTACAGAAGTCAGAAAGGGCTCTTGGTCTTGAACGACAAGCTCTTCCTCGGTGTCGTCGTCCTCCAAATCGGCAAGCGCGTTCTCAACCCATGTGTCGCGGAGGATAATGGAGTCCCAGCACAGTGTACAGAGGGCGTGCTCATCATATGGCCGTGCATTGTACTGTCTGAAGTCGGTCGTTATTCGCCTCAAGTCATCATCATTACTCCCAATCATTACTTTTGACTGTATTCGAGGCTGGGAGTTGAGATAGAAGGGTGGCTTCCTGTTCAATTGCTGGTTTTTGGCCCATATGACTCCTAGAGGATCAAGGATGTGATCTTTGAAACCTGGGTCCCTTGGACCGACGAATTCGATTCCAAGTTGTCTATGGTGATCTCTCTTTCGCTTCTTGCTTGAAGGTGCGCTCGAAGTATCTGTGGTTGAAGGGGGGACTTCTGAGGCCATCCTTGCTCGCTCGAGTTCTTCCTCGTCTCTTAGTTCTAGTCGCTCTGAGGGCGCTGCAGAAGATAGATTGCAAAGCCAGCAACGGCGGCCACAGTTAGGGCACCACCAATTATCTTCTGATCTGACGGGTTTGTAAGGCTCCGGGGTGGGAGGTTCGCGGACTGAGGAGTCGAGCGTAGAAGAGTTGAAGGTAGAAGAGCGGTCGACTGAGAGCGCCTGCCTTTTGCTGTCTGTTTCTGGAGGAGAAGAAGAAGATCGTGGGTGCTTCTCCCCAGATATAGGAGTAGGAGTCTGCTGCTGGGCCCGTGAAAGCATCTGGGGCTCCACCTCCTCCCGACCAGGCTCACAGTACGCCTCAGTCAATGCCATGTAAAACACTCTGGACAATAGGGGGATTCAGACTGTTCCAAAGTTTAGAACAGATCAGTCGCGAGACAGTCGTCGGAATGAGGGCGAAGCATGTGCTCATTGGCTAGATCAGCTTACTAAGCTGTTCTGTTCCGGAATCAGCCCCTTGAATTGTTCCAGCCCTGGGAGCTGTTTGCAGCTGGTTGTTCTGTTCCTCACCAACTTTTGATTCACTGATTCGCCCCAAAAGACTAGAGCAGCCGGATCAATAGCTTATTGCCTCGGGCTATTAGCTAAGCGCAAAGTGTTCCGATTCACTGTTCTAAACCTGGGAACAGTCTGAATCCCTCTAATGGAACAACGAGGCGTAGAAGGTACGTTCGTAAGGCTGAGGATGTGTTTACGAGTGAGGCGTAGGATATGCTGCGGGATGGTGACTTTCAAATAGCAATACCGATGATACGGTAGGATGTAGTGGGATGGTGAAAGGATGGAGTAGTTTGCGCATTAAGGCATGAATGAAGCCTTGGCACGGATCTATGCTAGAATAGCTCCGTTCCACTTCCATGTACAACAACCACGATGGCCTATCAATCTCATTCAGCTACACATCGGGAACCTGATAACAGCCCCCACTCCATCCCTGTTATTCAACCGGACAAAATGCTTCCCTACTAAGGCTCTCAAACTAGATTATCACATAGTGACTCCGGTCACGTGACTGAGTCTTGGCATGGATGCTTTGGCACCTATATACATTCTTCGCAACCACGTATATAAGACATAATTAGCATAATAATCACCCTTCTCCATGACACCGATTGGCGTACGCCCTACGAAACATATAAAATTCAACTCAACCCCGTCGACCAAAATATTAATAGCGAGCTATACCACTTTCATATATTTTCGCTAAAAGTTCTATTCTAAGAACGAGTGAATGTATATTTGAGATAGCCTAAAAGAGGTGGAAGCTCTCTAGCCCTACCGGAAGTTAATTCTCGCAACACCGCTTCCCCCTGCAGACTCCCTCATATATTGTTAGGGATCTTTGCCCCCAGGCGGGGTCCTTGGGATATGATGCCTAATAGGGGGTTACTTAGATACTATCTCTAGCCTTGATTTCGTAGATTATAGGACTAGGTCGGCGCTTTGTACTCGGAGCGGTCTTTTCTGGACAACCGCAGTCTCCTTTGTATGCAGGGGAAAGGGATGTTGATTGTGATTATCAAAGGTTGTGTGTATGGTCTATCTATATTGTGTAATTGCTATATCTATTGACCCCCAAATCACAATCCACGGCCTCCCCAATGTCCCATGACCATGGATCATGATCACGGAGAGTCGTGTATCGTATATCTGTATTAGCCATTGCTGTACCCAATAATCCCACAATCCATATCTAATAACTTCCATGCACTAAACCTTCCTCCTCCCCTTCTTCTCATTCCATCTCCTCAGCGTATCCTGCGCCGTCGCAATCTTCAGCCCAATCCTCGCGTCCAGCTCATACGGCCCCCACTTCGCAGCCTTATCAACCCACATCTCACACTCCCTCACCCATCTCTCCTCTTCCTTCGCATTGCCGGCTTTGGAAGCTTCTGCCCGCTGCATCCAACAAACAACGCCCATCTCATAATACGCAGCCGGGCCAGTCCAATCGTCTTTGAACCCGCCCTTGTATTCAGCTTTGTCAACTGACAGAACGCCTGCTTTATGCGCAGCCTTCGCATCATCCCAGCGGCCAAGATTGCGAAGTGTGGCGCCGCGGAGAACGGCAAGGATAGCTTTCTCATCTGCGCCTTCGCGAGACCAGGTTGGGTTGGAGGATTCGCTCCAGGTTAGACGGTCCAGGCTTGTCTCGAGCTGGGAGGTATCCATTCGCTTGTAGCCGTTCCAAAGAAAGATCATTTCTTCGACTGGGCTGATGCCGACGGCGTCGACGAAAGGTACGTTCCACTCTTTTGCTCGAGATTCCCATTTCTGGAGCTTGCGGGTGACGAAGACATCGAAGGGGAGTTGGCGGGCCATGAATTTCTTCTTTCCGGCATGCTTGGGGGCGATTTTGAGAAGCTCTTCTGCTTTTGTGGCATATGTCGCTGCCACCGCAGGGTCTGTGGTTCTGTGTTGGCGGTAAAGCTCAATGTTTGAGGCGCCTGCTATGTAATAGTAGAGAGCGTGGGACCAATTGTTAAGCGAAACGCAGGCTACGAAAGATGCGGCACAGAGCTTGTAGTCATGCATGTACATGGCGTCCAGTGACTTCTCAAACATTTCAATCGCTTCCACTTGCTTCAAAGGTGATTTGGTAGAACCTTCGAGAATAGAGATTGCCGTGGATAGTTTTCGTCTGCCGGCCTGCATGCGAGCTTCTTCCAGCAGCCACAGATGAGACCTCGGATGACGTGAACGCATGTCTGCTAAGAGTGCTTCGCAGCGTTCTCTTGGGTAGCCTTCAATGGAGTTCTGATCAAGGTCTCCAGGGTTCGAATCCGGGATTATGTCGGAGAACCCCATGAATGTGTTGTAGTACCCAAGTACGATGAGACCAGCCATAGCGCCATTGATGTTGTGGAATTTGCTTGCCTGCCAGAGCATTCTGATACCGCGATCTTTATCTCCGTGGAATCCGATGATGAAGAGGAGTTTACTGAATGCAGGCGGGATCATGGAGATCATGACAAGAAGAAGACCAAAGCAAAGATTGGCGCCCGAGTGGATGAAGACGTCTATTGGGTTGGCGAAGATGTCAGAGTCAGGATCGTGATCGAGCATGCCGTGCTTGGAGGGTATGGTGTCATGAGTGGGTTGTACTTCATCCTTTACAGCATCACTGCTACCTACGGCCATGCCGTCTAATTTGCCCGTCACATCGTCCGTTGCGACATGACCATTGTTTATTGCGGGCTTCTCCGGCATTGCCAGGCCATCGTCTGCGTCATAGAATTCATCTTCATCGTCACCAACTTCGACAAGTTCACGACTCTCCAGCTTTCCGTTTGACGCAACTTGACTGTCAAGAGTTCCACCAGGTACAGCGTGGAGGGAGGTTGGCCTGGAATTTGGTGCAGAATCACCTGTGAAACCGCCAGGAACACCCCTAATTGAGGGAGCTGATCTATTTGAGCCCAACGAGTCCACGGACCTCCGATTGAGCGTGTTGCCACCCATTCCATTCTTTTGCTTCACGTAATTAGCTTCCGCCTCCAATATTCCATTGAGCGTCACATAAGCCTTTCGTAACTTATAGAAGCCCTTCATGCTTTCCGTCAAGCTCTCGGTCAAAACTCCGACAACAGCGCCCATGAGTTGACTTTGGGCATGGCAAAGTGCAAATTCGGCGCCCGGTGGATATATTTCTGACCTGAAGGAATGTGAGTCCTTCTGTGCTCTTCGGTGGTCGGCTGAGGCTGTATTCTCTGCGTCTGCAAGTCTCTCCGACGCTGAATTATCCGTCGAGTCAGATCTTATTAAATGAACTTGTGGAGGGGTCCTGCCCACCCTCCCTCATTATTTCAGACTCGAAGCCCAGCGTAGCTCTTAAGAATGCCACCATTCCCTTCCCCATCTATTCGCCGCAAGCATCGTCATCAGCAAATGTTCTTCTCTTCGAATCCACATCAGCCTAGAGACCAGGCAGCACGACTAGCAGGTATCCATACTTTGTGAAAAGAGGAAGCGCCATTAGCCAAGCCCGCTTCAGCGCTTTCTAGGTCATCGTTCATTATGTGGGTTGCTGCTCGCATTGCTGACTCCACTGGACCACAGATTAGTGACGGTACTGTTCGTATTGTAGAGCTGAGGGAGTACAATTTTGGGGCTCCGCCAATGCGTCCAGGGAATGTGTGGAGGCATTGCGTTCTCCCTTCTTCGAGATCCATCCCCGTAGCATTGCCGTTATTCAATGGGTAGCCTCGATTCGTTCTGGGTATCAGACCGGCAAGATGAAAGGCGTCATGACTCTCGGGTTGTAAACCGTGGGTTTGTTGAACGTGGAGCACGCATCGAGTTAAGGAACAAAGGACGAGGCCTCGGAGGCTCAATATCATACATGTACAACCTCGAGGATGGTGAGTGTCATCGATCTCGGAGCTCGGTCTCTGATTCACCGCCGGCCAATCCAGACCCCCAGTACGAATACGAGCGCATAAGGCTGAGTCGGGCCCTAATACCTTACATCACCCGTGCACTCACTCTACCAATACCAAAAGTTTTCAAGATAGTTTTCACCCCACCACCCCTCCCAATCATACCTTCCCCACCCTAAACACTACGCAGAACCATCACCAACAAGCGAGGTGGAACAGAAAAGGACGACTTCGTCTCCGACTATTAAATTCTTCATCGCATACATATGCAGTGGGAAGGTCTAAAAAAGAAGTGGACCGAAAGTAATGAGGAGAGGGTCCTAACTACTCATTTAGAACCAAGCGATTCGAACGCACAGTTTGCAATAGGTTATGTAGGTATGGTCATGATCGGGAGACAATACGTGTGAAAGATCAGTATGAATGGATGGAGGTTATGACTGGATTGGTTGGGAATCTAGATAGATGGATACACACACGCCTCAGCTGAGGGAGAATTATTCAGCAGGTCATTATCATGACTCTGTTGATATCTAGTCTAAAAGTATGGCGATTATCGTCACTTTTGGATAAGAAAATGTTGGACACGGGAAGCGACGGACGTCAGGAGCCGAAGTGGAAGGAATGCAGCCTCATTAACATCGAGGATAAGCCTCGGAAAGGGTATCTATAAACGCTCCAGCGCCGCTAACAGAGTGAAAGTATTATCAAATAGACAGTAGGTTGATATGATCCCCTGACGGATACCACTTGATAAAGTGAATACCCGTAAGGTCGGTCTGTTAGGATCTAGAAAGCAACACCAACACCGGGACTCATCGGCATGATGGTCTTCTCCATATCGAGCGACTGCTTCGCACCGTAGGTCCAGTATGTGGATGTTGAGCTTTGCTTCGTATGAGCGGTAGGGGCCGAGCTGCTCCATCTACTCGTCGACGTAGAGGGCCGGTGCTCGCTCGACATATCCATCTCAATCGTTGGCAATGCCGGTAGGGCCTTGAGCAGCCATTGGGAGAAGCGTTTAGTGAAAGAGTTGGGGGTACCAGCGCGACCATGAGCTCTAACAGCTGCCTCGGGATGGAAGGGGTCGAGGTTGAGTGTCGAGGGGTTTAGCGAACTAGAGACGCCGGACAAAGGCCGATGTTGGTGGCCGGCTGTTATTACGTTGATGACGGTAGGTTTGAACCAGTTGTGCGTGGGCAAGGATTTTGCGCACACGACTTCGGCCTCGAATGTGCTGTCGTGATCGGAAATTGGTGATAGAGGGAACTTCCCCTCGACAGAGAGGGGTGAGACCTCCTCCATGAGGTCTGGCAGGCGCTTCTCGAGAGATTGCCGTTCTTCCAGATGTGTACGCAGCCGTAGGCTCTGCTCGCTGGCTCTTCGGTAGATGGCACAGCTGGGCTCCGAGTTGGTCCTTAGCGCAGCTGGCGGTGGCTGTGGAAGACGAGAATCCAAAGCATTCAAGAAATCCTGGGTGCTCCGTGTAGTGGCAATACTCGACCTGCGTTCTGAAAAAGCCGTCCGTAACTGATCGGTAGAATGTGACCTTGGTGGCTTGGGGAAATCATTCAAAGCGCTTAGTGTATTCGTAGTGAAGTTGCTTTCCATGCTGAAGCGTGAGGCATC
>JAABUL010005561.1_pt1 | contig 15549 bp, 11 predicted proteins | sample 5559151 | NCBI WGS metagenome assembly JAABUL01 (sample SAMN10711876, study PRJNA513368) | rock metagenome | isolation source: Antarctica rocks | place: Antarctica: Victoria Land, Pudding Butte sud | reverse complement strand
CGCTTCGGCTTCCTCCACCTGGCACGTAGTAGATGACCTTGTGGCGATACTGAAACCGTAGACCAGGCTCTGACTCTCACTCATGTTTCGAACGGTTGTCCAATAGCAGGGATATACACTTGGTAGTTGATCATCGGCTGACAAGGCCAGACCAGCGGATCACCTTGCCAAGACTGATAGCTCTTCTGTCAAGCATCTGCGAGCTGTAAGCTCTTCCGCTTGAACATTTGGTGTGCATGATCTGGTAATGGAATTTCGTTGTCTCGGCACCACTTTTAGGGCTATATCTGCTTTAGGGTTTAGTTGGACATCAGAAAATTTAATTGACCATAAGGTAATAAGAGATTTATCAGTGGTATTCTCAACATGACGAGCAAATAGCCTTTCAATTTCCTTTGAAACAATTACTGATATCGTCGTCTCAGTCGATGTCAGCATTGTCATTTGTCCTGTTGGTATCAGCAGCCCCATATCTAGTCCAGAATGTCTCCCTGACGGAATTGCTGATACTGACTTGTCAGCTAGTAAGGAAGACTGGAGATCATCGAGCAATTCATCCACGTCGCACTCAAGGATTCCTAGCACATCTTGGGAGTCGTAGTCTTGCTCAAACATCAGACACAGGATTAGGATGTTCTCTGCCATCGTCGTCTGGATCTCCGTGCCAGATTGCTGAAAGCGGCCATAGTTAGAAGCCAACGATGGAAGTAGATAGGTGTGGAGCTTACTCTGATATCATGAAGCAGTATTGCTCGGTCAAGGGCTTCGTGTAAGCCTTTGCATCGAGCTTCCTGACGGTGGACCTGTTCAACGTCGTACTGGTCTCGATCCCGTATCTCCATTGCAGTGTCCTCGGTCCACCGCAACACGGCTTTGTTCCTTGCTGTCAGGATGCCATGGATAGCTATCTCGTTTTCGTCCGGGAGAATCGGATCGTGAGCAAGTATGATAGATTTCCCGTCCTGTGGTGTCTGTCAGTGTATCAGTCATTGTATTTAAGAAAAGGCCTGGGTATACCATTATTGAATGAAGATCGTGCCTGATCAATGTCGAGCCTGTTTGCTAGCAAGATGGGTGGAGCATTAAGTGAGACTCTTGTATGAGTGCGCTTGATCGAACGGTGGGTTTCCTTCGTAGGAGGGCTGGCTGATATGATAACCCATGGTCATTACCGATATCTTCTCGACAGGGTACGGCATTTTCAAGGGATCCGGCGGCGGTCGATTGACGGGATTCGTTGCCCTCGCTACAGATCTCTCCTGCGGATGGGTGTATCCGAGCACAGTCCGTCAAAGGTGTTCTGCTCGCACCCTCCGTTTCAACAATTATTGCACCAAAAGACTCGCTTCCAGCCAATCTGTTTTTGAACGACACTCCTTCGCCAGCCTTCAAATAGCACTAAACCAGAAACGCACTTTCGTAGTCTCTCAGCTAATGCCAAACCGAAGACGCATTCCCTGCGTGGCGTGCAGGTGTTTACGATTCTAGCCAATACCATGCTCGTATGCCGCGACTCCCAACTTGCAGCCTGCACCTCACCCTAGATTCCCAGCACGCACTAAGCCCAAAACGCACTTTCGTAGTCTCTCAGCCAGCACTAAACCCAAGACGCACTTTCGTAGTCTCTCAGCCAGCACTAAACCCAAGACGCACTTTCGTAGTCTCTCAGCCAACACTAAGCCCAACACGCACTTTCGTAGTCTCTTGTCTAACAATAATGCCGGCGAGCACTAAACCCAAGACGCACTTTCGTAGTCTCTCAGCCAGCACTAAGCCCAAAACGCACTTTCGTAGGCTCTCAGACAGCACTAACTGCACATCGGAATGGTACTTCGTAGTAGGGGGGTTAATTGTTAAATCTGACAGGGATTATTAAGGTGACGGCTGGGCAAAATAATCCCTGTCCGAAATAACAATTAACCCGCCGGATACGTAGTACAGTGGGGGTAATAAGGATGTGGTGCATGCAACTCTGAAGACCCTCTCTCTAAGCTGAAAGGAGAAAATGGAGCCATAGAAACCTAGCCGACCTCTAGGCTTGAAGTAGAAATTGGAGCTATAGATCCATTCTATCACGACTAGGGTTGTGAAGCCACGGTTTCCCATGTGCTTTGCAAATTCTCGGTGCAGATCGGAGCAAACCCTCGGTGGAGAAGAGCTATTCCCCCATAGTGGTCTAATGATACCTGCGAGCCATGAGACCTACATTTGCTTATAGAGATCCAGAAGAATCAGTTGCCTTCTTTTCCGAAGAGTTTGCCTTGCTTGATAACCCGATATGTATGCAACGTCGGCTCCAACGCCTTGTTCCACGCCCGAGGCTAGGTTCGCACGGCCAGTAAGGCATGGTCGAATTACACGCGCGACAGAGGAGTCGAGGACTTTATCACAAGCCGGTGTCCAGGTAAGTCGTCCTAATCTTGGTCAACAAACCACAGCTCACACATCTTCGTAGCTCCTAAAGCCAGATCTTGATTCGGACTTGTCCAATCAGTCATGGAAGCTCGTTTGCGTCCCAGCCGATCAAGTCGAAACGAGCAATTCCAAGTGGCTCCACTCGGAGCCAGGAATCATTGTTGCTGGGAAGACTGAAGACGGCAAGGCTTATGAATTTGTGATACATGCATCCTATTTTCCATGGCTCTTCTTTTTAGAGGCCGAGATGTACTTCGACTACGACCCGACGGCACCAACAAGGGAAGACATCTTGGTCCATGGTGGTTGGGAGGCGATCAAGAGGGGCGGTGCTCGCTTTCTTCGCACCGCTGTGAATAGAATCCGCTCCGGATGCTCTCGAGTATACGAGAAATGTTGCCGTGATCATGCTCTATCAAACGGTCTAAGCATACCGCTTGAAAGAGCCCTGCTGACCCACGACATTCTGGTAAGCTCTTCACTCTTCGGCTTTTCGATTCTCCTAACAACCTTTAGAAAGCTAAATCACCTATTCGCAAGCTTTTTGCACAATATCTTATGCTCCTTGGTCTTAGTCAGCAGTTGAGTTACGACTCTTACGAGGCGCTCGAGCTCTTTGCGAAAGACCAAGCCGACTTGCTTCAAGTTATCCAGAAGTGTTACACAGATCCATTCAAGGCTTTATCAGAATGCAAGGCACCGATCAAGTCGTCACATGGCTTGGAACTTCATATGATATCTCTGGTTCGAGGCCTGTTGGAACTTCCCGGCGGCACAGTGGACTGTCGACAACATGCACTCGATCAAGAATATACAGCCAGCGACAACCTCAACTTATATATGATTTTAGTCGGCGTTGCCGGGAAAAAACGGTCCGGAGATTTTAATCCGAGGGAAATGTATAATGCACTATTGAAGTCCAAGGTTTTTGTCAAAGACTCAGACATCAGCACGCTGGACACGGTGGGATGGACTATGCGAATGATGGAATATCTACCTATCGGCTTTCCAGAGGGATACATGGTACTTTATTGCGAGCGACGAGCCCAACTATTGCTAATGTTAGTAGGGTCTTCCATCTCAGGTGTTAAGCGGATTGAGCTCAGGAGAGGTGGATCTTGTTGGCATATACTTGTAATTCTCCCACTCGTGAATGCAGCAGGGTAACACTGATGGGAGCAAGCGAACACACCTACCACCGATGTCCATCCCTTCGAAAGCCAGAGAACAACATCCTATTGCTCCTCACGTGGAGTTCAATGGTTCACGGTCGGCCTCGCCGTGTCCTTAGTGAATGGGCAAGCTCAGGGGGTACTTTGAAGCTATGTCGACGACTCGTAGAAGATTTTCAGAATGCTCAAGAACCGGAGCAGCTTGTGTTGATACTAGCTGCCTTGCTATGCCATGGGCGTCTTCTTCCTTATACTCCGGATGGTACAGCTCATCCCATCAGCGGTTGCTATCTAGCCGACCTAGATGTACTGTTGAGCGGCGAATTCTTGCGCAACCAGCGAACAGTCTTGGAAAGGGTGGGTTTTTCGTTCCTGCGCGTCCTCGTCACCTTCGGGGATCGATATCAGGATATGATCCAGCTACTCGCTGTTGCACTTGATAAAGACCCATCCTCCCCAGAGTCATTCGACGGATTGATGCAGTATGTGGTAGAGAGGATCAAGAATAAACCCTCTCACCTAAGCGCATGCAAAGAGGTGAAGGGTCAGCAGTATCACCAACATTTCGGAAGACTTCTGTATGATGGAGTTCCCTGGATTGATTAGTGAGGATACCCGGCGGACAAGCACTGCGGATATCGCAAATCTGTCCAGTGAGCCGTTCCGAGTGTTAAGGCTTTTGAAGCGCATTGGGAAACATGAGATGGTGCTGGCGAGATTTGTGCTGTGTGTATTTGTGTTGGGTTTGTCTGAGGCTACGTTCTTGATACGGTACTGATTTCTTCTGTACACCCATCTCTCACATACTATCCTTACACTCTGCATTTGTAACACTGCTTAGGGATATAAAGCTAGGGAATAATTATGTTTAGCTCTTCCCCAGAAGTCAGGTCTGATATGCTTCAGGGTGATGTCTGAGTTCATACCAGTTCCGTGATCTCTAGCGTCTTCAGGTTCCGGGCTCCAGTTGGACCACACACAGATAGATTTATATCGGTCGATCCAGAAGACTCCATTACCAGCATGTTAAATTTACCTTTCAGAGTTCATATGATAATATACGAATGTTGTTGAATCTGCAGGGCACGGAAGGTCAGATTGTCTATTCCTGGCTTTGGATATTTCTCAACTTCTCCTTAGTACGTTGGCGGAAGAGCGCCATGGCCCTTACCAAACTTCTTTACTATACTCCTTCTTCCTCTTCCACATCTCTAATATCTTCTGTGTCGTGCTTGGCATCCTCCTGATATTGGTCGATTGGCCCTGGTGGGGGTTCCCACTGATCCCCTCGGCCAGCGTACTTTTCAGAATGCCTTGCCTTCCACTAGTGGTTCAACTACTTTACGACTCGCCACGTCGGATACTACGTAACCTTTCGTGCCGCGATCATAAGACAAAGCATGCGAAGTGCAAAAGCCGTCGAGAGTGTGACAGGTTCACGTCGCTTTCGTAAGTGTGGCCAACCAGAGTACTGCGTTGAACCGTTTAAATAGCTGAGCCATGTAGGTTTTGTCGAGCCTAAGCCTGGTAGACTTCTCTGTCCGATCAAGAGCTGCAGTCGTCGATACGGAGATCCCAAAGCCTTATACAAACACTATCGACAGGAAAATGACGCCTTACACAAGGAGCTTGCGATGGCTTTGGGCGGAAGATCCTGCAACTCTTGTCATAAGAACTTCAAGAGATTATATGACTGGGAACGACACATGAGAGGACATAAGAGTTCATCGGCAATCACTGAAGGATTGAACTCCTAGTATCTGTCGCCGCCAAGCTTCTCAACTTCCCAACCCAGAGAGCCACGGCAAAGAAGTTTGCACGACAATCTGGCAGTATCGAAACTGCGACCCTTCCAACGGCAAGCATCTCCACTACTTGGCAGTCGATTCCAAAAGTGCGACAACATAGATCAGCCTTGGCAATCAGGTGACCTTCTCGTTCCCGCGCTTGAGAACAAAGACTGAAGATTCTGAAGTGGATATGCAACCTATGAAAGTACGGCACCTGCGCAATGCCGTACATCCCTCCCTGAATCCCACGAGAATCTGCCCTATGTCAGTCCCACCTGATCGACTGGACGCCTCAATCACAATTCGGCCTTACAGCTCAGCCGTCTCGCAAGACTTGCCAGATGGGGTTCCAAAATACAAGGCCTTGCTTCAGGAGGAAGATATCAGATCGAATAACATGGCGACACTCCTGAGGATACTCTGCTTTTTGGGTGGAGCTGATATTCCAGAGATAATGCTTTCACGTGCCAGCTCACCTCACAAATCCTGGGGTGTTACTGGCGAAATCGAAGAAGTGACCCTGTTCGGAGCAGGATTTTATATCGACCTACTCGCCGATGCGGCTGAAACGAATAACACGATCCATTCCCTTGCTTCTCATGCACTCATCACTAAAACAGAGGGCTCTTTCCAAAAACGAGGTTTCTCAGTCGATAAAAAGTTGCAGTTGTATGTGGTGCAATCGACGCCGAATCCAGACGAGTGGAAACGTGACGCGTTGATCCTCGTGTGCCATACGTTCCCGAGGGATCGAGATTCAGAACCTTTGTGAGCTACCCTTGTCGATCTTCTCCTACAATGTACTGATCATTGTTTATCAGGTACGGAGCCTTAGGAAAATCACAACTGCAACAGCTTCAGTACGCTCTAGAATACTTTTCTGAGCTGGATACTAGAAGAATGCTGTCTCATCATTTGAAAGTTCAATTAGCAGAGACTCTTCTGGCGGCATCTGTATTTTCTGATCGGTTCTGGATGTTCAAGGCGCTTGACTTTGCAAAGCGAATCATAGCAGCCGAACCGGAAGATTACTTGCGAACATGGGCAATACGACGGGATAAAGCCCTGTCTCGCAATATGCCTGATGCTACTGATAAACGATTCGACCCTTTCGTATGGCAGCCCCAACCAATGAAAGATCAAACGCTCAATTGGGGCGACTTTTTTTGTCCAACGCACAGGATTTGATCGAGGGCAATGATTTCCCCGGTGCCTTGACCGAATTGGCCAAGTTCAACCCTTTGAAGGACGTCCCATCGGCCCTGGAAGCGATTGTGGTACATGAGAGAGACGTCGCAGTCGCAAAAGTATTTCGCCTTCAAGGTGAATCTGCAAAGGCACGAAAGCTCTTCCAGGAACTACTGCGGGACGATCAAAAGTTGTATAATGGAACTAACCGCAATTTAATAGCCTATCTCGCTGATACCCATTGCGAGTTAGGTGACCCAGCCGAGGCAGAAAGGATTACAGTCATGATGCTGGACGATTCGGATAATTACAGCCAAGATAGACGCTTACGAATTTCATTGGCAGAGGCACATCTATGCCAGGGATCTTTCCGAGCCGCTGAAGATATTTGTCAAAAGCTCAAAGGATCGTATGAATCTATCTCTGAACCCGATAAAGTTGCCCGGATGGGCTACTTGCGTGTTTTAACGATATTAGCCAGGATCTATCACTCTGAGTCTCGTTGGGATGCTGCTCTTTCTCAATGGAAGAATGCCTTGGAAGCTGCAAAGAAATGTGAATGGGAAGAGGGATTTGTTGAATGGGTTATTCTCTATTCCATTAGTGATATCAAACTCAAACTTGGTGAAGTAGCGGAGTCAAGACAATACTTCACAAAGGCAAGGATTCTTTTCGAGAAAGCGGGGTGATCAGCTTGAGATTTGCCCTTGATGAGTCTCTCAGTACCACAAGAACCCGGATGGTCCGTGAGAGTGAGAAGGGTCATGATAGTGAGATCAAATCGCCGTAATTTTGACGCGAGGCTATCTGAGACAAAGATTCCAAGGAACCATTGTGTTCACTTCCCGCTCGCCAGTATGTCAAGTCGATCTTCAGATCAGAACTGTCGTTTGTCTTCTCCATTGCCAAGACTGTTAGTAGTGAAAGACATATCTCGAGGCATCCCTGGTACCTTCTTCATTCCATATACCGTTTCATCCCCGACGTAATAGCCACACTCCGAACCAAATTCGGTAAATGGACAGGCTCTATCCATTCTCGACCTGCAATGGTAATATTTAAGGCACACCAATTATCGACATTCGCACAATTAAATTTTGGATGTCTCCATCCACCATTCTCTGGTCGACTCTCTAGTTCAAAATCTATTCCAGTGAGCGCACTCCGAGATCCTGTGGTACGAGTCTTTGATAAGACATAATCTCCGCGACTGTTATCACCGAAATTATTCGTGGAAAATATGGGTTTAGATTCGTTTGGCCCGTCTCCGAAACTGGGGGATTTTATAATCCAAGTAACTATCTTAGGATGTCTGCATAACGCCTCACAGAAGGCTTCCATGATATTGATATCAGATCTTGGAAGCAGAAATTCAAGAAATGGACGATTCCACGTCTCAACCCATCCGTGTTTACTGGATTGTGAGTCTGTTGTCAAGAGTCCGTAGTCATGAAGACTTAAGAGCCCAGGTTTCCATTCTTCCTCGTCAAACGGTTCTTCATGATAGGGAGTACTCAATAGCTTACCGTCGATGTACTTGCGGTTCAGATTCAGTAATTTGGAGTATTTTCCAGCCGCGCGCCATAGACAGTTGTTCTGCGCCAAGATTGTTTCTCGAGAGATCTCCATTGGCTCCGATACAATAGAGAGTTATGACAGTCAATAAAATTCTATTTTATATAGTTGGGAAGAGATTAAGAGTGTAAGCACACAGCCACAGGTAATCAAGCATAGAGCAATCAAAATGACTTGTGCAGACAACGTCTCGATTATCTGGGTGGCCTATCCATAAGGTAGTGATGTATAATACTCATGTCGGCTTGCTTGTTCCCCGTGATCCTTGCTGACACCCGTACCAGTTATGCTGAGTCCGGCTGTAACCCATGACAAGCTTGGCAAGAGAAGCAACGAGATCACAAGGCACCAAGAGCCTGATAACCAGAATGATTCGTAGGTCAAGTCTTCGTTTCGATTATGTTTCAATACTGTTCTCTTCATTTAAGTAGTCTGAGCTCTCGAAGAGGGCCATTTCGCTGCCGGCTATTCCTACAATATGGAGGAAGGAGCTATACATCTTTGGGTCACCTGCAGAAACGTGTCTATAGATGGTATGAAGTGTTCGGCTAACTTTCCAGACTAAACAGTCATCTATCATACGGAAGCTTATAATAACGATTGCCCCATGCTGTGTGTGTGTGTGTGTGCATAAATCCGTTCACTAATAGTGGCTAAAGAGAATTACCATGCTTACAAGACTCAAGCCGAAAACATTCACCACTCTCAATCCTTGTCAACTCTATTGATACAACAGGATCAAAAGTGTAAGATGGGAGGATGTGCGAAACCGAGGGAGCCCTCTTTGGCCGCAGTTCTCGCGCTCACCAGTAACAACGAGGGATTCGAATTGTAGAAGGATAAAGAATGATGGAAAGGCGAATTGTGGTAAAGTCGGTATGCCCTGACTCAGGAAAGGGACGTCACCTGGTCAAAGAGAAGCTACAAACGGCTCCAAACCAATCCGTCGACATTGTTAGATTACCGAGCTCTATGAGAATTCCGCAGTCGTGATATTGAATAGCCAGTGCCGAGAGCGGAATCATCTGTCGGGCGAAGAATCCAAGAATAAAGCATTGCTTCTGTAATGGGTCTTGACACTCTCCCGGGCAGCTTTGAGTTGGTTCCCCAACTAGAAGATGGCACTGTTCTTGTTGTAGAGCAAGGCCACTAGGTGGTCAAATGGTCTCTAAGCACCCAATCAGTTTCATGCAGTCAGCAGAGCCAGGCCGGGACATCGTCTGCGTCTTTAGGGTCCAACGCACCAAATTATTTCTCCATCCCACCCACGGCGGAAACCCTCTTCGTGCGCTTTAAAGAACGGGTAGGTGCCTCCTAGTCGGATCCTGGGGCATTAGTACGGACCATCGTAGGTAATGCACATAAATCGACCAAATTGCACCGGAACAGCTCAGCTCCACCTTTGGTCCGTTGATATCCCAGCAGTGTCCCGTCGTTCGCCTTGGCTGGTATGGCGTTCATGGCATCTGCTCCATCATCGACACGTAACTACCACCAGGGCGGGCCGCTCCTGAACGTTGCAACCGCGTCGATACCATGCCTACATTGCCAAATGTGACGGAGCAGACGGGAGAAGGTGGGCACTCGGCAGTGGGAGAATGTCGAGGCTCAGAGCCTGATGAGGACGGGAGTGGGTTTGGTATCATGGCTGTTCGCTATGGTACATTGGTCAGCTGCATATAATGCCGTCCGTCGGAGGAGCGGTACAGACCACAAGAGCTTTGGCATTCGCGTAGTAAGAAACGACAAGTAGTCTTGAGGAATCGAGTTTGCGACATACAGTCAGCGAAGGGATGTTGAGAACCTTGAGCAGACGAAAGGTTGCGATTCATTACTGCGGAGGATCTAGCATAGGAAGCGAAGGAAAGGTAGTTTATATCGGACGATAACTGATCAGCCGCAGCCGCAGTCCTAGATTACCGCGAGCAATTTGATGGATATTGACTTGGGTGGTGATCTTTGCATCAGTCTTCGTTCTGGTTCTTCGAGTTGACACAAGTGAATACGCTGTGTAGGGAGGCGCGAGATCAATAGTGCGGATACGAGACTGAGCGTATGATAGCATGTGAAAAGGTGAGGTGGAGATTGTGGTGGAGACTGGGGGATACGCTGTTCTCTGCACGCCATTCGATACGATTATGTTAGCGCGTATCAATCGACGAAAGGGTTGCAGCGTCCTTAGCGACCCGCCTGCAAACCAGATGCCCTCGAGCTTAGCATACGCCGCCAGACACAGTGGCACCGGCATGAGGTGGCCTCGTCCACATCCGCTAAGTATGCGACCGACATCCCCGCTGAAATATGTATCAACGACATTAGTGCCGATGGTATTGTTGGTGGCGACCAGAAATTTTGCACCCCGTCGAGTGCAGCCCGGCGGTGCATCACGCAGGCTCTCCCAACACACATAGAGTCGCCAAGGGTTGATTACTTGTGTTAGATTCGATTTCTGGTGGCGCTTGCTCACAAGGCTCCCAACCATACAGACGGTGCAATTTGGGCCTCGTACTGCACCGTACGGCCTAGTTGCGTCACAAACGGTGCGTTTTGAAGACCATACGGAACTGCACGGAACTGCACCGTTTGTACGGTTAGTACACTGATAGTACACGCTAAGCTAGTGAACTTCGTAGATCTTCGGGTCGCTCGACGATCGACTTGACAATCATAAGTTTAATTTTATTTTTACTCGTTGTCAACGTAATTCAACATGGTTTACTTGATCTTCTATCAAAATAGACGACGCCACCGACTAATCGCGGAAAAGTAATATAAAGTTTAGAGTTGACTTAGGGTTAATCGAAATATCAACTTGACATCGGTGTACGGACCTCTTGCACGGTTTGTCAAATGTCCCGTACTGCACTGCACGAAACGGTGCGTACGGTGAGTGCACGGATAGTACGCGTACGGTGCACGTACGGTTGGGAGCCTTGCTTGCTCAAGATCAATGGTGAAGTGGATGCCTTCTCTTTCCACGCTACTCTACATGTAGTATGAGCTCTTTTGGACCCTATACGCGAATAGCTGACCTATAGGGACCAGTCTTCGCGTCAAAAGCGGGAATCCCGCCTAAAACTGACGCTCAAATCTGGTATCCTCCAGTTGAGCGATAAATTACGGTACATTATCGAACAAGTGAAGATGGCAGATGTTGCAATCGAACTATCAAGCCTGAGATTCCCCCAAAATCATGATGAGAAGCGACAAGTTCTTCCAGCTGGACTGACCGTAATCCCTGCGTGAATGAGAAGCATGGTGCCTTGGCCGCTGTACTCGTACATACAACCCTGCTGGTGTAAAGCGGGGGCACATGGAAAGGCAAATTCTTGCAACCTCTTACCGCTTGAACGCAGACATGCCTGCCGGTCGTAATTTCTCTGGGACCTAATCTTCATTTCCGGCACATCGTACCATCGGGTTTAACTTCGTGCTGACAGCACCAGCTTTTTCTTCACGCCTCTATTTCCTGTCTCTTTCTCTCTGAGGTCTCTCGGTGCGCCTGTGTGTCCTACTCGATATATGGGACGCGGCAAAATGGGCTGAGATAATCGTCACCTCTCTCATAGGCCACGACTGGAGCATTACCACGCTCAATTTCAGTGATAGAGACACTCGATATATGTCTGAGTTCTGGACCACGATTTTCAAATGCACGAAGGTCTCTATACCAAATTCCACCGCATATCATCCCCAGATAGACGGTCAGTGCGCACCCCGAGGACGACTCGAGTGAGGTGCTCCCTTTCCTACAAGCAGAAACAAACAACGTTACGCAAACCTCTACCGAGTATGTACCAGACGAATTGGCATAGGGATTCAAGGCCAACGACGCAGTGGGACTGCTTGCCGACGATACGAGCAGTCACACCGCCCCGCGAAGATCACTCCATGGTTCATGGTCTATCCACGGCTTCACCAGGGTTACACTATTCCCGGTCTGTCCAACAGAAGCTATCCAGCCAGCGAGTTGGACCCTTCAAGGTGGTTAAGCCGTCGGCAAACAAGTCTGTCGACTTGAATTACCACCTGTTATTAGGATCCACCCCGTGATCTTCATAGCGTAATTAGAACCAGCCACGCCAGTACCGGCTTGATACTTCACTGCTGATGACTGGTGAAAGGGAACGATCACGCAAATTCCTTTTCGACATTTGGACCGGAGGCATACCTTTGTCTCGTTCTAACGGGTGATATGTCGAAACCAGTATCAATGCAGCAGCCGAAACGACATGTGAAGTTAATCTAGATGACGATGTCGGCAGCCTTGACAATTACGGCGCCACGACTGGCGAGTATGTCAGGTCACCAAGGCGGCAGACGATGAGCTCCTGACATTCAAGATCTTGAAACTCTTACAGCAACATTCTCAGATATAACAACTCTATCCTAGGGCAATTTTTGCAATAGAAGCTTCGGTTTTGAGAGATTGGTAATTTTTGCAAACCGTGGGTCGAAGAGAAAATTGGGTTTCAAAACGCAGTCTGAAGTTTGAGGTACGCTTGAAATTGACATTGAGGACGCCGATGCGACCTACTTGAGAAACATGGGCACGAACGACACCTCTTAATCGAATCTATGCTCCCCCCTTTGAGAGGCCCCCTTCCGGTTGACCTTTGCTTAATCGAGAGGCCGATAGCCTCTATTATTTCGACTTAGCCGACCAATGAAGCAGATATAAAATTAGGTGGAAAGGCAGTAGCGGGTTTGTTCTAAGTAGCTCGCCCTGCTGCCTCGTATATTACCTACCTGTCAAGTTCCATCCCATTTGCGCGATCATTACCGATTTCGAACGCCCTTTTAAAGACATTAGACTGGTAGTGAGTCTTGGTTGTCTTCCAAATGTTATGGCTCACATCTAGAACCAAGTAGGAACTGGGTTAACGAAACGGGATCCTCCAGAAGATGTGGTGCAACAACGCCATTGAGGTCAAACCAAGTTTGACTGTCTCACGCCATATTGGCACATCTTCCGGCTCGGAATCAAGTCATCCTCAGCGGTCAGCGGCTTGAAAGGTGGCCTGTCAGCGTGGAGCCGAAGTTCATCTGGAAAGATGACTGTCAGTCTACCAAAATTGCCCCATTACTACTTGATGAACATACTACTACAAGAAACCTGGTTTCGCAGTGCTTGAAGTAACCTACATCGCTTCGATCGTTCGTCGCACTTGCGACCACAACAGGTTGAAATCAAGGGTGTGTCTGGCTGTGTATCAGCCTTGCCAACGGGCCGTAGGGCAGGCGGCGTGTATGTTTACAACACTGCTCCTTGATCAATCTACATTTATTGGTGCACCCATAGATGATCCTGAATCAAATCGTTCAGCAGGCAGTATCTGGGTCGTTGTTTTAACGTCCGATCTAAGCCGCGGCATCTGCCAATGGAAGAAAGAGGTTCAACAGAGGTTGCTTGTTTGTGAATAGGAAATGAGGGTAACACTCAAGAAGCGACCTTGTTATCATAGCACAACCTCTAGATATAATTACGTTCCTTTCCAGAAGTAGATAGGCACGCAGGCGCTACTTTGCTCTCCAAATTTTCTATATCTGTTCCCATGTGATGCTCCCGTCTCAAGTAAGTATATGAGTGATAGCAAATGATAGACAATGGCACAATGTTAACAACGTAATCGCTATCGAACTCAACAACGATTGAGGAGAGACTGAAGATCGAAGGAAAGCCAGGAAAGAAGAAGAGTGAACTACCAAGAATGTCGAACGTTTGATAGCCTTGTTCGAAAATACTCTGCGACCAAAGTATTCACTGCACTTCATCGTTATGTGGGATTGAACTTGCAGCACAGGATAAGATGTATATATAACGCTTCGGCCTGGAGATTGCCTCAGTTCTCAGACGTGTATCGCCGAGCCTCTTTCTAGCTGGCGGCTGACAAGCTGCTTTGCTGACTTTAAGTCACCATGTCAACCCATGTTGTAACTCTGAAAAGCGAGGCAGAGCATTTTGCCTTCAAAAACCAAGATCAGCAGGTATCGCTAGAGGGTTCACGGGTGCCTGGTTGAAATCCAGCAAGCACAGAGCATCTTATCGCTAATTCTTTTTAGTGGGGTAACCACGATTAGTTGAGGGCGGAGACAGTCGCGCTTGACGAACTGAAGGGGCTCTCTAAGGCAAGCTTCACTGGGCCTACTTGTTGAACCATGTAAAAGTCGTACGCACTTTCATAGCCCTTGAACGATTATTTATGCTCCCATACTACTGAGTGTTGTTTAAAGCTTCAAGAATTGAAGCGAGCAACGTGTCTCGTACAACTTTGACCACTCAAGCGTACGATCTTTCCATGTTATCTTCTTGCGTTAATTGGAATCTCAAATGATCGTTGACAAAAAACTCCCTAAAAAGCACTCCCACTTTCAGATAACCGTATTGCCTTTTTAGAGGGCATCAGGCGGGCACACATAACACGAAGAAGGCAGTACGAGATGATACGCTTTCACCAAAGCAAAATGCCTGTATGCCGTAGACGGTCGTCGAAGAGGCAGAAGAAAATGTGTAAACAGACCATGTCCGGTTTTTGCCTCATTACTCAGACCCTATGGACTAATTATTGTAAGCGGGCGTTGCCTGTGAAGCGCACTACTAAAAAACAACGCCACCACTACAATAATTATTCGAACGCAATCCTCAACAACTTAACAGCGCAATTGCAACGCAACAACGCAACGCAATACTAAAGATTGGTGTGTCTTTTATCTGTTAGTGCTTTTCAATGCGCGAGTTTTGATTCCTCAATGCAAAGTGTAATGTGTCATGCCACCACCGGGTCGCCCCCCGGGCGCATGGGCAGCGCCCCCTAGTATATGTGTGTAATAGATGGTAATCGCACCCGTTGGATGGCGAGTACTGTGGTCTTTTTGCCCGTGTGAGCCCTGGGCACCTATTACCCCAGAGGCGTTACATAATGTATGGTGCGAGCGACGTATGTTGCAAAGCACTTGACGAGCAAGCGATGCATGCCCCAAAGCACTCAAAAAAGCACGTTTGATGTAACAAAGACAACGCTACAATTACATTGCGTACAAGTAACGAAGAGTTCTTACGTATACTATGACTAGCTTCGAGCAAAGTAGGAGTGCCATCAAGCAAGTTTCGATATCGTTATTGTATGTCAAAGTTGTAAACCTTTCTACTTTGAGACTCGCACAAACATAAGATACATTTGTAATTATAAATTCATTATCACTCAATAAAATATATTAGAATCTAGCAACGAACATAGCTTAACTAATTGAAAATAATATGATTGAATTACTATTGCATGACGAACATAGAATTATGACTATTGAAAACAAAGGGTAAGTATCTTTAATATGCTATAGATGGTGCAATCGGGCTTTATTCAAGCTAGAGACATCAGAAAGACAGTGATGGTAACAGGGGATAAATGAAA
>JAABUL010005560.1_pt1 | contig 15549 bp, 18 predicted proteins | sample 5559151 | NCBI WGS metagenome assembly JAABUL01 (sample SAMN10711876, study PRJNA513368) | rock metagenome | isolation source: Antarctica rocks | place: Antarctica: Victoria Land, Pudding Butte sud | reverse complement strand
TCTTAATCAATCATGATGTTTGAAATTTATTAAAATGTGCTAGTTTTTAGAATAATTAACAGTTAATTTAAAAGATAAAAATCAATCAATCACAAGTCAACAGTGATGCACAATTTGCATTGATTTTCAAACTTTAAGCTTAATGATGCTTGAAAGATCAAACTTGTTTTTAATTCTTTTTGCAACTCTTTTAGTAATTCTTTTTGCAACTCTTTTTGCAGTCTCTTTTTCGTTTAACTTACTTATCATGTCATCTTCTTGAAACAGAACATTGAAATTGCAAGCAAGTATGAACAGTTTATTCAGTTCTATAAATATATCTTCAGAGAATCTTGATAACAGCGAGCATGATAGTGCTTGATCTTCTTCTTCTAACATTGCTTCTGTCGTGCTCGTTGAACTGCAATCATTACATGATGAACAATATGTGTTATACAATCATGAGCAAGAATATCAACATATATTTCTGAATTGATGAAAGCAAACTCAATATGCAATGCAAGTAGAACGAAAAGTATCAGACTATCATCATTCAAAGTGAATCTTACAGACATGAACAGATGAGATATGAAATAACTTCTATCAGACAGCTTTAGTCGAAAGTGAAAGACTCAAACTCATTTGTCGTTTGTGTTCACATGTCTATGAGCATTCTAACAATAGAAGCATTAATAACAGCATCATGAAACATCATCTGAATAGCAAAGATTGTAATAAACGCACAAACTTAGCAACTAAGATCACGAAAGTTCAAGACATTTGTAACTTTGTAAGAGTTAAAGCTTTGATAAGTTGCTTTTTAGTTGCAGATTGCAAAATAGATTGCAAAACAGATTGCAAAAGAGATTGCAAAAGATTAACAAATCACAGCATCGCGTTTTTCATCAAGAATATACTTCAGAAGTCTTTGCACTACAACTTCAAAAGACTTTCGTTGCTTTGAATATCTTTCATGTCGCTATTGACAATGTTTAATTTCGATGAGCATTTGAAATGACATGATCAAGCATTACTCTGTCACACAGAATCAAACTTACAATCTTTCTCAAGAATCAAGCGACTATTGTTCAAGTCAACATACTCAAGAATTTATCAATGAATTCTAAAATCTTCATTAGTCTAGATGAATGAAGTAATTCTAATAGATTATCTTTTCTAGTCATCATAAGATTTTACTACATTGAGTTCTGAAAGTATTGAAAAGTCTTGTTAAGCTTTGAACAAATTGAAGACAAGCATATCGAGAGCAATCTAAGCAGTATTACTGAATGAATATTACAAGAACTTGATATTCAAGATCGAGTTATGACTGTAATCACAGACAACGTCAGCAATAATGACATCATGATGACTGCATTAAACAAGACTTTGCAAACGTTCTTAACTACTTCACATTTATCATGTTTAACACATGTAATTCAGTTAGCTGTTAAACAGTTACTCAAATCGCTGACGTTAAGTCTTGAGAATGAGAATGAGAAAGAGTATTGAATACTCAAGATTAATCTTCAAAGCATGTTTATACAAGAGAGTTTATTTTGAACACTGTTTAAGATAATTAATAATTTTTATTTATTATGTTAGTTTGCTCTGCTATTATTTTCGCAATCAATTTTGCAATTGATTTTGCGATCGTGATTGAAAATACAGAGTACACTCTTATTCATGACATTATAGTAATGTTTAATTAGATTCAAAAGCTTTTTGTTTATATGAACAAAAGTTCTTAGAGAATAAAGAACTTTCACAAGTCTCAACGCAATTTCAAACTTTGTCTCAAGATGATACAAGACATTAAAACTTGCTGAAATTTCATCTGTCTCATGCTTTTGAGAGCACTTTGTCTTCAAGCCTTCATCAAGAGTTATATTTCTACTCACGAAAATGAAAATACTACTCTTCAAAAGCTATCTTTCAATAATGAAGAATGAACACATGTTCAATATCTTGTAGAATTACTCAAATCATTTGCGATATTCACTGATTTACTTGAACATAATCGCGAACTCAGCATCAATGCAATTTACATCGTTTATGATGTTTTGTTCTTTCATATCAAAGATCACATGACAGCTCTGAAGAGAAAGCAGCGTTCTTGAAAGTGTTCACTTTTGAAAGTCTTAACGCAAGCTTGAATCAAATTATTCGAATATTACGCAGATGTCAGTCATGATCAAGAGTTAATGTACAATCTTGAAAATATTATAGATTCTCATCAGAAACTAAATCTATACGAGCGATCTACATGACAAGACAGCGACTATAAACAAAGATATAAACGAGAGTTTATAAATTATTATGCTAGACATTACGCTTTCGACTTAACTACATTGCAAGATCAATTTCAAGAAAAAGTCTTGCAACAATCATCTTTCATTGCAGATATAGTCGCTAGACGAAATTTCAAACATCACAATTTGTCATCACTTGTTTTAACAAACGAAGCGAAATGATATTTGAATCAGAGTTACTTTTTCTTCTCTTTGTTTCGTTCGTTGCATAATTAATGTTGTTTCATAATTTCTTTGCAATCAATTTTGCAATCAATTTTGCAATTGATTTTGCAATTGATTTTGCAATCACATAGTTTGAAATATCAAATTCTAATAAGCTTTAAACATTGTTCAAGACATCAATCTCATTAAGTTCTGAAAAAATCATTTCAGAGACTTTGTTCATTTAAGCAGAATGACTCAAGATATTTTAGCAATTTCAGCTATCTCAACAGATGTTGAATGAGTTTTCAATTTGAAATGAGACTTATTATCTTATCGTCGCAGCTCTTTTGTTGTCAACATCATATCAAATATCATGATGATTAAGCATGCAGATGCTGTGAAGTTGAAAGCAGAATTCAAGTCTCACAAGCTTATTAAAGAGAAAAAAGCTTTCAATGCACAGAAACAAGAAAAGAACAAAGATTTAATCTTTATCATCAACGTTAATGAAAATTTAGAGTATATCAGCAATGCATCATCAAACATTTAATTAACAATATCAGAGCTGAAGAATGATGATACACTTGATGTTGATCTTTTCATATCATTTTCGCAATCTAAATTCTCAAACTTCAAAGAATTCTCATTATCTACGTTATTTAATACAGCAAGATCTACGACAGCAAGATTTATGACAACTTCACTTTCAAATGCTCGATTTTCAGCGTCTGCTCATTTTGATCAAGTTACATTACACTTGACTGAGAGAAATAAATTGAAGAAGAATGATCAATTATTATGAAAGATAATGAATCAAAGAAATTTGATGAAATTCGTCACAGTCTCTAAATTGAATAAAGAATCTAAGTCATCATCTTTAGCAGTGAAAAAAGAACAGCGCAAGATGACTTCTTTTTTAAAGTCAAGTTCTGTTTCAACATGTAAACATAGCTTTGAAATGACTAATTTCAAGAAGAAATCATCATTTAAGAGTAAAGCTAAATTGAATGCATTATCTGAGCAAAGAAGACAAGAAGACATTAATAGAAAGCTCATGTAAATAGTTTTGCAATTCATTTTGCAATCTACTGTTTTCATGAAATTGCTCACGCATTTCTCAAGCAGTTTAGTTAGAGACAGTGACTGAGATCTGAGTCAACGATAGAGAAGTCGAAGACATTTCTCTACATACATATAAATTTCTTTTCGACATGTAAATAAAGATCATTCATACACACACATTTTAAAGTTTCATAATATCATTCTACTAGTACTTATTTCAAATAAGTAAAATGTCTAGACATGTCATTGAATTTAAGTCAACTTGCTGAGTTGATCAAGTTGAATCGAGAGTCTGACTCAACTCGATTGAGTTGAGTTGATCTCTTTCAACTCAATTCAACTCTGAAACTCAATTTGAATTAAGTTGAATAACTCGAACTTGACGACAGATCTAGACGCAGCTGAGATTACTTAAGCTAGACGCGAACGTGACTGTGTCAACTTCTATAAAATTGTCAATGATCTTTTGAAAGAGTTAACTCAGTTGTTTGATGACTTGAATAAGAAAGTCAACTTTCGTAGAAAATACTACAACTTGATTCAAGAATTCAAGAAATTCAGTGAATTCTATACTCAGTTTCAACGTCTATCTTTCTATCTAGACTATCACAAGAAGCAACTGATCGCTGATCTGAAAGATAAAATACATCTTTATCTTCGATTTATTTGAGTAAATCAACTAGTTCAATTTGATTTTCTAAAAGAAATTCATTTCTATCTGATTCATTTGAATAATGATCAGCAAGTTATTCGAAAGATCAAGAACAAGATTAAATGCATTAATGACATTTCAAAAACTATCTTTCATAAAGCAACTGTTGTCACTCAGCAGTCATTCAATCATTTGAAGTTTGATCATCTAAAGTCGTGTGACGCGATTTTAACTAACGTCAAAAAAGCAGACATTTTAGTCAAAAGCTGTTTCATATGTCATAAATCAGATCATAGCTTTAAAGAGTGCTTCGATCAATCTACTAGAATTAATGCAGTGAACAATGAATATGATTGCTTTGATTTCAATTCAAATTTCGATTCAAAAAATTAGTCATTTCTTCAAAAGTCATCAAAGAAATAAAGATTATATCTTTGTGCAAACTAGACGAAATTCTATTGAAAGAAAATTACTTTGAAAAGTCGTTTTTAATTGACACTCATCTCATTTCTCAGAATCAATCTTTCAGTCTTCGTCTTTTAATAGACAGTGATTCAGTCATCTACATGATCATACATTCTAATTTAGTCAATAAAGTATGCAAGAAACTAAAAATTCAATTTATATCACTGACAAAAGAGAAGCTAATAAGAGATTATGATGAGAAGATATTTAAGAAGATCATCACTCATAAAATTCTACTCAATCTCATCATCGAAAGTTATAAGAAATTGACTGTATCAATGTTGATAGCTGATATTAATCATTATGAAGTCATATTGAGTAAGCTCTGAATGAACAAAAACGAAATATTACTGAATATGCAAAACGATGTCATTGTTTTTTCAAATCAATTGAATACTTCTATTTCGATTTTTTCGATCTCTTTCAATTCAAAACACTCAAGTTGATCATGATCATCTTCGCTCTCTTCAATCATTCAGACTAAGATCTCTATGATGCTTAAATAATTTATTCGAGAAAAGTCATTCTCGATTCAAAGCATAAATGCAGCTTCGTTCAAAACATTGTTGAATTGTTCAAAGAAAAACAAGATCGAAGTCTTTGCTCTATTTATAACAAACATCAATAAAAAAATCACGTACAATACTCAGTGCAATTTGAACGCTTTAAACGTTTCTTCAATCAATGAAACGACTCAGAATTTGAAAGATATTAAAGCGAAGCTGTCATTGAAATATCATAAGTTTCTAAATGTTTTTGATCGAGCTCAATTGAATAAACTACTTTCTCATCGCTTCTACGATCATAAAATTGAGCTCATCAGTGATTCAATGCTTTCTCACTGTTGAGTCTATCAAATATTCTCTGTCAAACTTCTGAAAGTAAAGAAGTACTTAAACGAGAATCTGTCGAAGAAATTCATCACTTCTAGTCAGACTCTCTATTTCTTCTTCGTTCTATTCATTCTCAAAGCAAATAAAGATCTTTAATTCTGCATAAACTATCAAAAGCTAAATGTTATTTTCAAAAGAAATAGATATTCTTTATCATTAATAGACGAGATCATTGATAAAATAGTGAGTTGCAAGCATTTGACTAGATTGAACATTATATCAACGTTCAACAAACTTCAAATGCATCTTGATAATGAGAATTACATCACTTTTATCACTGCTTTAGAAGCATATAAATACAAGATGCTATCATTCAAACTGACTAATGAATCGATCTTCTTTCAGTAATATATGAATGATGTTTTATAAGACTTTCTGAACGACTTTTGTCAAGTCTATCTAGATGACATTCTCATTTATAGCAAAATAAGAAAGAAACATAGAGATCACGTCAAACTAGTATTGAGTTGACTACATGAAGCTGAACTGCAGATGAATTGTTGCAATTGTGCACTTCAAGTTAGTTTAACATAGATCATGTCAGACTATCATAGACTAGTATAGAGCTGATGTTGACACGCTAGCAACCTAGCGTGCCTTCGTGAGTAAAACTCATGACGTGTTGCATCTTCTTTCTTCTTCAGCTTTGAACTTCTAGTTAGAATACACTCATATGATTCGCTTTATGCAGACTCATAACATTAGTTCAAAGCTCATCAATCTTGCTATTGACGTGTAAACGATATAAAAACAAGCTACATCACTTAAACTTGAATCGAAACTCGAAAATTGAGTTCAGAAGACTCATTAGAAACCAAGAAATTTCTAGAACAGAACAGAAAAGCACGAATGCGTTGCTTTAAACTAACTCTTTACTGAGCTTGTCATCAGAACGAAAGAACAGAAGAACATGAACGTGTTGTTCTAGAACTGAAATCAGAAATTTCAGTCAAATCTCGATCAGCAATTTTCTACTCACACAATGACTAGAAGCACAGAATTACAATCAGAATCAGTGAGCATTGCTCATTATGAACTTCGAAATGCTGAAAGAGAATCACTTCTATCACAGAATTGAACAGCATCAGAAGAAGAAGACACGAATGCGTCATTGAATACAGAAGAAGAGAACATGAACGCGTTGCTTTTCAATCACAAAATGATCAAGATCAGCATCAGCACTGAACTGAATGCTTGAATAAGCACTCATGAAGCAGACAATCTCGTTGCGTTTATCAAGTACATATGTCAACAGCATGACATCGAAATCAAGATTCACAATGACATGATTCAGATGTTGAATGACATCAACAAGATTAACATTGAATTGAAAGCTATCAACATCAAGTTGAAAGTTACGCAGACAACGTTGAACGCTGTTTGAACGTGTTTACAGAAAGAGATGAAGAAAAAGAACGTGATTATACATCATCTAAAAGCAACATCAAGTTGACTAAGCACTTTGATTTTGAAAGATTGATTCTCAAAGTTGATCAAGCTATCTGACTCATCTTTGTTTGAAGATTCAAGACAGAATGTGAATAATTGATTGTTTTGAATGCGAAACAAGCTGAAGATGAACAAAAATCATTTTTCTATCGAAGAAATGAAGATTGCATATGTGAAAAGTCGAGTCAGTGAAACGATGATCAAACACATAGCACTCAGAATAAAAGACATGATTACAAACTCATTTCTTGAAGCAGAAAAGATACTGTCAATCATAAATAAGATGTACGATGATCTCAATAAACATCATACGACTCAACGACAGTTCTTGAAGCTGTATCAAAACAAGATCTTCTTTCATGAATTTTGAATGAAATTTCAGAGACTTAGTGCAAAACTAAAATACAATAACGAAACTTTACTAGATGATCTTCAGCATAAGATTAGCTCAGATCTTCAGCAAGTCATGATCAATGAACGAACTATGAATTTGAATGAATTCGTTGACATCTGCATGCAAGTCAACGTTTAATTGACGAAATTGAATGCTCAATCAGCTCTCAAGACATCAACGACTTAAGTCGCTCATTTTATCACTAGCATCTCAACAACGATTACTACTGCGATCTCAGCTTCAATCTTTGCATGAAAGAAACTCAGAATATTGAACGTTGATTTTGCTAGAGAGAAGTTGTTTAAAAAAGAACTCTGCTTCAAATGCAAGAAGTCAGAACATAGAGCATGTGACTGTCTTGAATCAGCTCAGATGCATGAAATCGCAGCGAATTTGAAAAACGATCTGCTTTCGTCAAAGTAGTGACTGAAAGCAAAATACTCATATTCTGCTTCATCAGCATGCCTGATGATTCATTTGATTTCAAATCATTCACTGTTGACATCATCTTGAATAGTTTAAAAAAGATATTCAGATCTTTCGCTCTGATAGATACTGAAGTCACTGACATGACTTTCATTGATGAATCTTTGATGTCAAAGCTATGTGAATGCTTTGATATTCAGTTAATATTGCTGTCAAAATCAAAGTTGATTTGATTGTATGATGAAATCTCTGATCAAAAGTTAATTACACACGTTCTGTATACATCAATCATGATACAAGAACACAAGAATGAAATGATGTCTTTATTAATAACTCATTTAGATCAGCACAAGATAATCATTGAAAATCTCTGATTGAAAAGAAATCAAATGTTGGTAAATTCTGCAAATGATTGATTAATATCATCATTGAAGATTTGAACATCAAAATCTGTTGTTTTGAAAGCAAGCAGTCAATCAGCATTTCACAAACCTGAATCAAATGAGATCTGCAAAATGAAATGAAAGAACTTGAACTTGATTGTTACATCAACAATCATCTTGAAAAGACTCATGAATCAGAAATCAGTGAATAGATTCATTGAATCTGCTCAATTCATTGAATCTGCTCTCATAGCAAAGCAAAGCACTCAAGTTGATTTCGATCAACTTTGTTTCTTTCAGTCAACTGAGACAAAGAGACTCATCAATATTATCATGATCAAAGTCGTTGTATATTAAACTTTAGTCAAGAATAAAAAGATCAAGATCTTCTTCTTGATCATTAGTGAAATCAACAAAGCGCTTAGCTCAGTCAAAGATTTCGCGAAACTGAATGAAATGATCTCTGTCATGTCATTAAATGAACTGAAGAAGAAGCTTTCAATAGTTTATCATAACTTTCTGAATGTTTTTGATAAAGAAAAGACAACGCAGTTGCTCTTGCATCGATCATACGATCATAAGATTGAATTAGAAGAAAAAAGTCAACTTTCTAGAAGTTGATTGTATTTCATGTTGAGCTACAAGTTGCAGAAGATCAAAGAGTATCTAGAAGAAAATTTGAAGAAGAAATTCATCACACTCAGCAAAGCTTCTTTTGCTTCGTCAATACTGTTTGTCAAAAAGAAAGATGACAGTTTTTGCTTTTGCATGAACTATTGAAAACTGAATGCTTTGATCAAAAGAGATCGTTATTCAATACTCTTGATAAACAAAGTACTAGTTTGAATTCAAGACAGTAAGTATTTGACTTAACTTAACATTATCATCGCGTTCAATAAACTGCACATGAGTTCAGAAAGCGAAGATTTAACTACTTTTGTTACTTTCTTTAATGTTTACAAGTATAGAGTAATGCTCTTTGAATTAATCAATGAATCTGCTTTCTTTCAGCACTATATTAACGATGTGTTGTTCAACTGTCTGCATAAATTCTGTCAAGCATACTTAAATGATATTCTCATTTACAGTAAGACATTGAAAGAACATAGAACTCATGTGAAAGAAGTGCTAGAAAAGCTTCGTGAAGTCGATCTACAGATAAACATTGACAAGTGCGAATTCAAGATTCAGAAAACCTCATTTCTTAAACTACTGATATTCATCAATGATCTGCAAATGAATTCTCGAAAAGTAGATGTGATTTGAAACTGAAAAGTATCTTGATCATTGACTCACATGCAGATCTTCATTGACTTCTGCAATTTCTATCAACGATTCATAAAGAACTTTTCAAAGATCACTCAACTCATAATAAAGCTGACTTGAAAAGATCATTTCTTTGAATGAACAGAAATCTGTCAGATGATCTTTGAAGAACTGAAGCAACAAGTGATGACAGTCTTCGTTCTGAAGCATTTCAACTCAATCAGAGAAGCTATTTTGAAAACTGACTTCTCAAACTATGTCAACAACAAAGTATTGTCTCAGTATGATGATGAAGACATTCTACATTCAATGATCTTTTATAACAAGAACATGATTCTTGCAGAATGTAACTACGAAATCTATGACAAGAAATTGTTGATCATCATTCGCTGCTTGAAGCATTGATGCTTTGAATTGAAATGTACGAATATTTTGATCAAGATCTTCATTGATCACCTGAATTTAAAGTACTTCATGATCATTAAAGAACTGATCAGATGACAAGCTAAATAAGCTGAGAAGTTATCTGAATATAACTTCAAGATCATATATCAGTTGAAAAAACAGAATCTGAAAGTTGACGCGCTGATCAGAATGTCAGACGTCAAGTCAGTTGAAGCAAATGATGATCATAAGCTATATCAGCATCAGATGCTATTATCAGAAGACAGATTTGAACTTCAGTTAATAAAAGATGATCAGAAAGCTGATCAAGATCTGATTCAGATCTGACTCAGAATCTGACTCAGATTCAAAACTTAAATCGAAAGCTAATCAAAATTTGATTAAAGAGATGATTTCTATTCAGAATCAGATTATAGTCGAAAATCAAATGAATCAACTGTGCTTCAATATTTGAATAGTCATGAAACAAAACAGAAAGACTTGTCAAGATATTGATCTAGACAATTGCAAAGTACTTGATAAAGTACTCTGAAAAGATGATAGACTATGAATTTCTCAGTCAATGATCACTTTATTGAGAAAGAAAGCATATGATCTTTCAATCAGTGATCATTCTGACATGAATCGAACGTTGAACTTGCTGAGACAATCATATTGCTGATCGAAGATGAGAACAACGATCAAGCATTACATTCAAAACTGTTACGTTTGTCGTAGATCAAAAGCATCGAGAGATCAAATTAATGAACTGCTGAAGTCATTGTTCATACTTGAGCAGTGATGACAGAACATATCATTAAACTTCATTATCAATCTATCAGAAAGTGATGAAAGCAACGCGATTCTGACAGTTATAAATCGATTGTCTAAGAAACGACACTATATATCATGTTGATCAGATGATGAAGAAATCTTCGCAGAACAAACAGTCAAGCTACTGTTGATATGAATCTTCAGAACTTATGAACTATCAAGATCAATAGTGTTTGATCGTGATTCACAATTCATATTGATTGTCTGAAAGTCTTTATGTCTGAGACTAGACATCAAGATGAAACTATTCATCAATTATCATTCTCAGATCAATAATCAGACAGAAAGAGCGAATCAGAATGTAGAATGATATCTACGAAGCTACTGCTCATGTATGCAAGATGATTGATTCATCTGATTATTCATGATCGAATTCGTCAATAACAATGCTATTTCGTCGTTAATTGAACAGTCAACGTTCTTTCTGAATAAGAACTTTCACCCTCATATGAGCTTCGATTCGAACTCAATCGAATATGAGATCACTCAAGCTAGAATCGAAGCAGACAAAGCAAAGAATATATTCAAACACATGAAATGATCACTAGCATTGATCAAGCAAGTCTTGACAAGAGTCAGAATCATAATAAAGAAACAGATTGACAAGCATTGAAAGAAAATGATCTACAAGATAGATGACATGATGTTTCTGAATTCTAGAAACATAACAATCTCACGATCATCAAAGAAGCTAAATGATAAGATGCTAGAACTCTTCAAGATTCTGATCGAGATTGAACATGCTTATCAACTGAAACTATCATCGACTATGAAGATACATTCAGAGTTTGCATCAAATCTGCTGCGACTAAATTCAAAAAACTTGCTGAATGAACAATGAAATGAATCGTTTGACTCTATAGTGATTGACGACGAAGATGAATGAAAGATGAAGAACATACTGAACTTCAGACATTATAAACAAGATAAATGACTATAATATTGTGTCAATTGAAAAGAGTACAACGTTGATCTACATTGATACAACGTCAATGAAAGTGAATTCAAAGAATGCTCGAAGATCATAAATGACTTTCATGAATGATATTTGAACAAGTCAAGATAGAAATCAACTCAGAAAAGATCAACTGAACTGCAGCAATGAGAACATTGCTTGATGAAAAGAGAGAATAATGTTGCGAGCGTGTCTCGTTACTCTGAGTTAGTTTAACATAGATCATGTTAAACTATCATAGACTAGTACAGAGCTGATGTTGACACGTTAGTGATTTAGCGCGTCTTCGTAAGTATAAGATTCTTGACGTGTTTCATTATCTTTCTTCTTTAGCTTTGAACTTCTAGTTAGAATACACTCATATGATTCGCTCTATGCAGACTCATAACATGATCAACGTTAAAGACGTTCAAAGTTTTCTAGATTTCGCGAACTTCTATAAAAGATTCATTTATGACTATAGTAGAATAGCTATCTCGCTCACTTGTCTCATCAGAAAAGATGTATTCTTTGTCTGATTTCAGAAATGTCAAATTGCATTCAACATTCTTAAGAAAGTCTTCACTTTCAAGATTATTCTTCGTCATTATAATTCAGATCACAAGATTGTGATAGAAATCAATGCTTCAAACTATGTGTTTAAAGACATTCTTTTTCAGTACGATGAGAACGAGATTCTTCATTCAGTCGCTTACTTTTTGAAAAAGCATGCTGCATAACTCAGTTGAGTGTAACTACGAGATCTACGATAAAAAACTTATGATCATTGTTTGCACTTTCAAGAAATGATGATCAGAGTTTGAAGACTTTATTTACTTTGTCAAGATGATCACAAATCACAAAAACCTTAAGTATTTCATGTCAACTAAGCAGTTAAGTCATCATCAAGCTCGTTGAAGTGAGTTTCTGTCTAGATTCAACTATTGCATCGCTTATTATTTCAACAAGATTGATGATAAGTTGAATGCTTTGACATGTTATTCAGAAAATCTTTTTAAAAAGAGAAATACATTCAATTCTTGACATCAATATCAACATCAGACAATTCTGAAAATTCATGTTTTAGACTTCAATATTGTTGAGAATCTTGTCTTTGACATCTTCAACATCAAAGTCATGAAGCTTCAGTCACAAATCATCATTCTAGATTCAGTTCAATTACATTTGTTCTTAATTATCTCAGCATCTTCGTAAATTCTAGTTCTCATGAATCTAGAAATCAAAGAATTCAACGTTAAAGATGTCAAGTTTCAGCTAAATCAAGACATTCTGAATCTTAATAAAAATTCTGCTGACATCTTTACTCAAACATTGTGAAAGCAAGTTGAAATTAATAACAAATTCGCAGCTCAGATAATTAAAGCGCTTTGTAATGAAGCATGACATCACAACAAGATCTCTTTAATTGAGTGTGAAGAACATGAGAATCATCTGTACTTTCAAGAAAAAAAGTACGTGTTCAACTCAGATAAACTACATCTTTGTATCATTCAGATCATTCATGATAGTGTTGTTGATGATCACTCAGAAAGAGCAAAAAGTTATGAACTGATCAGTTAAGTCTACTGATGATTAAACATTTATAAGTATGTTCAATGCTTCGTATGAAACTGTCACATGTGCACACGTTTCAAACTCTTTAGACAATGAACTCAAGAATAATTGTGTTCTCTTTCAATCTTTGAACGTTGTTGACGTGATGTTTTTATGAACTATGTAAATTCTTTATCGCTCAATATCTTCATGAGTATCACATATAAATATGTTCTAATCTTTATTGATTATTTTATCAAAATGAGATATTTAGTTCTCATCACTTTTATAAAAGTTGAAGAAGCTATCAACTGCTTTTATGCTTATGTTTGAAAACATCATGATTTACTTGAGTTCTTCATGTCTGATTGAGACACACAATTCATCTTCGATGTCTGAAAGCATATGTGTAAAATGCTGAAGATAGACGTTAAGTTATTAACAACATATCACTCTGAAATCAATGATCAAATTGAGAAAGTCAATGTTATCATGAAGCATTATCTTTGAGTCTTCGTCAACTACATGCAGAATGACTGAGCTAAATGACTTTCTGAAGTCAAATTTGTCATCAATAACACATCATCATTAATCACTTTAACATCACTCTTCTTGATCAATTCAAGTCAGAATTCACGTTTAAACTTTAAGTTTTCTGAGTCTCTGCTTAAGAATCTTACGTTTCAAGCTTGAGATAAGTTAATCAATGTCAAAAAGTTCATTAAGAAAATGAAGAAACTAACTGAGCATCTACATGATGAGATGCTTATAGCTCAGATCATTTATGAATTCAATGTTAATCTCTTTCGTCGTTCTTGTTCTAAATACTTCGTCGAAGATAAAGTCTGACTGAATGCTTGCAATCTCAGCATCGCTCATTTCGTTGTCAAGTTAGATGATCATAACGTTGATTTCTTCAAGATCAAGCGTGTCTTCAAGAACAATTCTCTGATCATTGAGTTAAATCTTTCAGCATTCATGAAGATTCATTCAATCTTTCATGTCACTCTTCTGAATTATATTGCAAGTGACTTTCTTTCAAGTCAACATCAGAAATCTTAAGAACTTGTTATCATCAAAAATGATGAAAGATTCTGATATGTAAACAGCATACTAAACTTCAAGCATGATAGATATTATAATTCATCTCTGCTCAAGTATTACATCAATTGAGAAGATCACTTCTTTACTTGAAAGTCTTTTCATCTTTTGAATAATTGTGAGCAAGCGCTCGATGAATATCATCTCGTCAACTCTGTCGTTGAAGAATCACATGTACTGTCATGTGTAATGTCTCAATGTCAATGTCAAGAACTTTAAGTTCAATCTTCATCATCTCGATTTAACTCAGATCTGACTTAAACATCTTGTTTAAATTTGACTCAGATGTGACTCAGATGTATTCTAGTCTCATCTGTGCATCATCACGTTAAAATGCGTCTCATCTCATCTTGTTTTACAGAAATCTTGCTCAGATCTGACTCAGATGTGACTCAGTTTTATTTCAGTTTTATTTGTGCTTCATCACATTAAAATGCGTTCACATCAATTCTTGTCTCGTTTCAGTCTTCATTTTCAATTCTTTCTCATTTCATCTTGTTTCTTCTCATTGTCTTGCAGAAGCTCAGTCTTGAAGAGAAAAGCTACTGTCATGATGTTGAATCATCAACTCAATTTAGAACATAAATCATCAATATCTTAAATAATCTCAATTCATTGAATCTGTTTTGCAGTTCAATGAATCAAGTCATCAATCTAATCATTATCATTTTAATTTAGTCTCAGCAATTTTGTTTTGATCATCTCAGTCATGTGCATGAACTTTTGCAATCTTAAGTCAATAAAACTATTGTTTAGTCTTGATTCTGCTCAATTCATGTATATAGAAGTTGAGCTTTTGTTCTTTTTTTTCGTTCTTTGTCTTTCATCTTGTACATTATTTGATGTATTATCTTGTATCTAGATTCTATCAAAGTAATAATAATATCAGTCTTTTATATTAATAGTATCTCTAGTTTAGTTTAGTTTCTGACAGCAACATTAGAAGAAGAAGATTGAGCATTATCATGCTCGCTGTTATCAAGATTCTTTGAAGATATATTTATAAAACTGAATAAACTGTTCATACTTGCTTGCAATTTCAATGTTCTGTTTCAAGAAGATGACATGATAAGTAAGTTAAATAAAAAAGAGACTGCAAAAAGAATTGCAAAAAGAATTACTAAAAGAGTTGCAAAAAGAATTAAAAACAAGTTTGATCTTTCAAGCATCATTAAGCTTAAAGTTTAAAAATCAATGCAAATTGTGCATCACTGTTGACTTGTGATTGATTGATTTTTATCTTTTAAATTAACTGTTAATTATTCTAAAAACTAGCACATTTTAATAAATTTCAAACATCATGATTGATTAAGA